>Ga0335082_10010392_pt1 | contig 10101 bp, 7 predicted proteins | sample Lox_Sample_41_FD_206718 | JGI IMG/M metagenome (GOLD analysis project Ga0335082, IMG submission 206718) | Soil microbial communities from Loxahatchee National Wildlife Refuge, Florida, United States - Lox_Sample_4.1 | ecosystem: Environmental > Terrestrial > Soil > Wetlands | place: USA: Florida...
CAGCGCCGGCGTGACGCCGGTCGGCACCGACTGGGACGCGGCGGGCAAGCTGATCGCCATCCCGGCAGGCGTGGCCGCCATGGTGATCACGCCGAACGGCAAGACCCTCTACGTCACCACCAGACTCACGTCCGCCAAAGTCAGCACGGTCATCCCGATCAGCACCGTTACCAGGAAGGCCGGCAAGCCGATCACCTTCGCCCCCGGTGCCGGGCAGAACCCGTCACCGCTGGTGATCACGCCGGACGGCAAGACCGTCTATGTCGCAAGCGCGCTCGGCACGGTCACCCCGATCAGCACCGCCACCGGCAAGGCGGGCAAGGTCATCCCCTTCGGGTTCAAGGACCCGGCAGGGACCGCCCGCCTGGCGATCACCCCTGACGGCAAGACGCTGTACGCCTTCATCAGCGACCCCGGCAAGACCGTGACCACGGTGACCCCGATCAGCACCGCCACGAACAAGGCGGGCACGCCGGTTCCGGTCGGCCAGGGGCCGCTAACCATCGCGTTCTCCCCGGACAGCAAGACGGCCTACGTCGCAAGCAGCGGCGAGGGCGCCAAGACCTGGGTCCATGCCAAGCTGACCCCGGTCAGCACCGCGACGCAAAAGCCCGGGCCGTTCCTCAAGCTCGGACCCGCGGCGGACGAGATTAACCTGGCCGTCATGCCGGACGGCAGCCGGATCTACGCCGATGCCATCTGGAACGGCAACAAGGACAACTCGACGTGGGCGATCAGCACCGTCCCCCTCGCGTTCACCAAGCACTGGTTCGGCCCCAGTTACCCGCGCGCCATGGCGCTCACCCCGGACGCCAAGACGCTCTTCGTGATCGACGCGGCCCCGGGAGGCCAGGGCATCGTGGTGAACTTCACCACCACCGACAATCGCTACCACCCGGGCTTCTGGGTCGGCGCGGGGCCGACCTCCATCGCGATCCAGCCGTAACAAGCCGGCACGGGGCACCGCGGAGGTATTCCCCCGGGGTACGGGTGGGTCGTCCCCCGGGGGAATACGGCATGATCAGGAAGCATGACGGAGAGCTTTCCTAGGCAGCAGGCGCGCACGCGCGGGTTCACGCTCGGGGTTCCCCGGGCCTTCCAGATATCCCCCGACGGGCAACGGGTCATCTTCCTGCGGTCGAAGGCGGGCAGCGACCCGGTCAACTGCCTCTGGGAGCTCAACCTGGCCACCGGCGAGGAATCGCTGGTCGCCGACCCGCGGGCGCTCGGCGCCGACGAGGAGAACCTGCCGCCCGAGGAGCGGGCCCGCCGGGAGCGGGTGCGGGAGACGGCGGCCGGCATCGTGGCTTTCTCCACCGACCACGACGCGACGCTCGCCGTGTTCGCCCTTTCCGGGCAGGTCTTCACCGTTCCCCTCGGCGTGCCGTCCGCGACGCCCCAGCTCCTCGCCACCCAGACACCGGCGCTCGAGCCGAGGATCGACCCGGCGGGCAAGCTCGTCGCCTACGTGCACGACGGCGCGCTGTGCGACGTGAACCTCGCCACGGGCGAGGATCGCGTCGTCGCGAAGGAAGACGGGGTCACCTTCGGCCTGGCCGAGTTCATCGCCGCCGAGGAGATGGACCGCGCCCGCGGCTACTGGTGGGCACCGGACGGCAAGAGCATCCTGATCGAGCGGGTCGACGAGTCGCCGGTGCACCGCTGGCACATCGCCGACCCGGCCAACCCGGACAAGAAGCCCAACGTCGTCGCCTATCCCGCGGCGGGCACGCCGAACGCCGAGGTCTCGCTGTTCATCGCCACCCTGCCCGACGCCGAGGAAGAGGCGGGCGTCAAGCTCACCGAGGTGCACTGGGACCAGGCTCGCTTCCCCTACCTGGTCACCGCGGCCTGGGACAAGGACCTGCTGATCGTCGTGCAGACCAGGGACCAGCGGACCATGCGGCTGTTCAACGGGCTCACCGGCGAGACGATCCGCGAGGACAGCGACCCGCAGTGGACCGACATCATCGGCGGCGTCCCCGCGCAGCTCGACGACGGCAGCATCGTCTGGACCGAGATCGGCGAGGACACCAGGCGGCTCATCGTCGCCCAGCCGGGCGAGCTGGCCGGCGCGGTCCCCGTCACGCCTGCCGGACTCCAGGTCAGGCGGATCCTCGGCACCGACGGCAACGACGTGCTGTTCCAGGCCTCCACCGAGCCGACCGAGGCCGGCGTGTGGCGCTACGGGCCCGGCGGCCTGCGCGAGGTCGCCACCGCGCCCGGCGTGCACACCGCGATGACCGGGGGCGGCACGACCATCCTGTCGAGCAGGACGCTGGAAAGCCCCCGGCTGCACATCTCGCTCACCAGGGACGGCAGCGCGCCGGCCACGGTCGTCTCGCATGCCGAGCAGCCCAACCTGCCGCTGCCCGCACCGCGCTTCTTCGACGCGGGCCCGACGGGCATCCGCACCGCCGTGCTCTTCCCGTCCTGGCACGAGCCTGGCACCAGGCTGCCGGTGCTGGTGGACCCGTACGGCGGTCCCGCCGCGCAGCGGACCCTCAAGACGGCCAGCATCTTCCTCGCCTCGCAGTGGTTCGCCGAGCAGGGCTTCGCGGTCGTCGTGGCGGACGGCAGGGGAACGCCTGGCCGCAGCCCGTCGTGGGACAGGACGATCGCCGGCGACTTCGCCACCCCCGCCCTCGACGACCAGGTGGCGGCGCTTCAGGCGGCGGCCAAGCAGTTCAGCGACCTGGACACCGGCCGCGTCGCCATGCGCGGCTGGTCGCACGGCGGGTACCTGTCGGCGCTCGCCGTGCTGCGCCGCCCCGACGTGTTCCACGCCGGGATCGCGGGCGCGCCGGTCACCGACTGGCGGCTCTACGACACCCACTACACCGAGCGCTACCTGGGTGACCCGGCGAGCAACTCCGCCGCCTACACGGTCAGCTCCGTCAATGATGATCCGGAACGGGCTGTGCTTACCGTGGTCCGCCCCCTGCTCATCATTCACGGGCTTGCGGACGACAACGTGTTCGTCGCGCACTCGCTGCGGCTGTCTTCCGCGCTGCTCGCGGCCGGGTACCCGCACCGCGTGCTGCCGCTGTCCGGGGTGACCCACATGACACCGCAGGAGGTCGTGGCGGAGAACCTGCTGCTGCTCCAGGTCGCGTTCCTGCGCGAGGCGCTCGGGTGAACCTGGGGGCCGAGTAGGCACACAACCGTTCGGGATCATGAAAAAGATGTGAGCCCGCTCACCCGCGCACGTGAATACGCAGGTGGAAACGGGCAGTGTTGTGTGTCTCACATGCTGGAAGGGTGCCCCGATGCGGCATCCTGTCACTAACTGGAATAAGTTCGTGGGCATCGCATGCGCGCCCCGCCCCCTGCCCGCACTCTAGGGTTGCCTGGCCGCGCGTCCGCGGTCACGATCACGCACAAGGCAGCGAGGACGCTGGATGACACAAGTTTCTGAGGCGCCGGCCAGGAAGCGGGCGCAGATCAAGGAGCGGACGCTCCGCACGGACCCCTGGTGGAACCGTGGTCGCGTCGTCGCGACCCTGCTGACCATCTGGGTTGCCTATGCGACGGTTCGCGTTTTTACCGGGCACTGGTATTACGTGCCGCAGTACCACTACCTGACGCCGTTCTACTCGCCTTGCGTTAGCGGCGAATGCGTGCCCGGGTCTGCCGCGATCGGGACGTGGATTCCCGCGGTCCCGCCGATCATTCCCTACGCGTTCATCTCCCTGCCGTTCGTGCTCGGGTTCCGGCTTTCTTGCTACTACTACCGCGGCGCGTATTACCGCGCGTTCTGGCGGTCGCCCGCCGCGTGCGCGGTGCGCGAGCCGCACGCTTCGTACTCCGGTGAGACGAAGGTGCCGCTGATCATCCAGAACATCCACCGCTACTTCTTCTACGCGGCGTTCCTGATCGCGCTCCTGCTCACCTGGGACGTGATCCAGGCGTTCCGCGGGCCGAACGGCAGCTTCGGCATCGGGCTCGGCTCGATCATCATGCTGATCAACGTGATCGCGGTCTGGGGTTACTCGTTCTCCTGCCACTCCTGCAGGCACATCACCGGCGGGCGGCTCAAGCACTTCTCCAAGCACCCGGTGCGCTACTGGACCTGGACGCAGATCTCGAAGCTGAACAAGCACCACATGGCCTTCGCGTGGATCTCCCTTACCACGCTGATGCTCACCGACCTCTACATCATGCTGGTCGCGAGTGGCGCCTTCAGCGACCCGCGGCTCTTCAACTAGGCGTTACGGAACGGGCGAACTTAGTTATGGCTACTAACGACACCGATATCGAGCGCTTCTCCTACGACGTCGTAGTGATCGGCGCCGGCGGCTCAGGGCTGCGGGCGGCGGTCGAGGCGCGGGCGCACGGGCTGAAGACGGCGATCATCTCCAAGTCACTGTTCGGCAAGGCGCACACCGTCATGGCCGAGGGCGGCGCCGCCGCTGCCATGGGGAACGTCAACCCGAAGGACAACTGGCAGGTCCACTTCCGCGACACGATGCGCGGCGGGAAGTTCCTGAACAACCCGCGGATGGCGGAGCTGCACGCCAAGGAGGCACCGGACCGGGTCTGGGAGCTCGAGGCGTGGGGCGCGCTCTTCGACCGCACCAAGGACGGGAAGATCTCGCAGCGGAACTTCGGCGGGCACGAGTACCCGCGGCTCGCGCACGTGGGCGACCGGACCGGCCTGGAGATGATCCGCACGCTCCAGCAGCGCGTCGTCCAGCTCCAGCAGCAGGACTCCTACGAGTTCGGCGACCCGGAGGCCCGGATCCGCGTCTTCGCGGAGACGACGATCACCCGGCTGCTGAAGTCGCCTGACGGCCGGATCGCCGGCGCGTTCGGCTACATCCGCGACACGGGGCGCTTCGTGCTGTTCGAGGCGCCGACCGTCATCCTCGCCACCGGCGGCATCGGGCGGACCTTCAAGGTCACCTCCAACTCCTGGGAGTACAGCGGCGACGGGCACGCGCTCGCCCTGCTGACCGGGGCGAAGCTGATGAACATGGAGTTCGTCCAGTTCCACCCGACCGGCATGGTCTGGCCGGTGTCGGTGAAGGGCATCCTCGTCACCGAGTCGGTCCGCGGTGACGGCGGGATCCTGAAGAACTCCGACGGCAAGCGCTTCATGTTCGACTACGTGCCTGACGTGTTCCGCGCGCAGTACGCGGAGACCGAGGAGGAGGCCGACCGCTGGTACACCGACCCGGATCACAACCGGCGCCCGCCGGAGCTGCTCCCCCGCGACGAGGTGGCCCGGTCGATCAACTCCGAGGTGAAGGCCGGGCGCGGCACGCCGCACGGCGGGGTTTACCTGGACATCGCCTCGCGGCGGTCTCCCGAGTACATCCTGACCCGGCTGCCGTCCATGCACCACCAGTTCAAGGAGCTGGCGGACGTGGACATCACCAAGGAGCCGATGGAGATCGGCCCGACCTGTCACTACGTGATGGGCGGCGTCGAGGTCGACCCGGACACGGCGGCGGCCTCGGTGCCCGGCCTGTTCGCGGCGGGCGAGGTGTCCGGCGGCATGCACGGATCCAACCGGCTCGGCGGCAACTCGCTGTCCGACCTGCTGGTGTTCGGCAAGCGGGCGGGCGACGGGGCGGCGGACTACATTTCGTCGCTTGGCTCGTCTCGGCCTGCCGTGGTTTCCGCGGACGTGGACGCCGCGGTGGACGAGGCGCTCGCGCCGTTCTCCAGGGCCGACGGCGAGTCGCCGTACGATGTGCACGCCGAGCTACAGCAGACGATGAACGACCTGGTCGGCATCATCCGCCGCGAGCAGGAGGTGCGCGACGCGCTCGCCGCGCTGGAGAAGTTCAAGGAGCGGGCGGCAAACCTCTCGGTGCCCGGCGAGCGGGCCTACAACCCGGGCTGGCACTACGCGCAGGACCTGCGGAACATGCTGCTCGTCGCCGAGTGCGTGGCCATGGCCGCCCTTGAGCGCGAGGAGTCGCGCGGCGGGCACACCCGCGAGGACTACCCGGTGATGTCTCCCGAGTGGCGCAAGGTCAACCTGATCCTGTCGCTGAACGGCGACAAGGTGGAGATGGTGCACCAGCCGATCCCGCCACTGCGCGAGGACCTGCTCGCGCTGTTCGATATCTCGGAACTCAAGAAGTACATGACCAAGGAAGAGCTGGCCGGGCACCCTGGCGCGGCTGCGCTTGAAGAGGGGCACTGACGTGAGCTACCTGGCCAAGCTCAGGGTCTGGCGCGGCGACGCCGGCAGCGGTGAGCTGAAGGACTACAAGGTCGAGGTCAACGAGGGCGAAGTCGTCCTCGACGTGCTGCACCGGCTGCAGGCCACTCAGGCGTCCGACCTGGCGCTGCGGTGGAACTGCAAGGCAGGCAAGTGCGGCTCCTGCTCGATGGAGATCAACGGCATGCCGCGGCTCGGCTGCATGACCCGGATGAACTCGTTCGCTGAGGACGAGACGCTGACGATCACCCCGATGCGGACCTTCCCCGTCATCAGGGACCTGGTCACCGACGTGTCGTTCAACTATGCCAAGGCGCGGGAGATCCCCTCGTTCTCGCCGGACCCGTCCATCAAGCCGGGCGAGTTCCGGATGCAGCAGGAGGACGTCAACCGGTCGCAGGAGTTCCGCAAGTGCATTGAGTGCTACCTGTGCCAGAACACCTGCCACGTGATCCGCGATCACGAGGAGAACAAGGAGGCCTTCGCCGGCCCCCGGTTCCTGATGCGCGTCGCGGAGCTTGAGATGCACCCGGCAGACGAGGCCGACCGGCGCGACATCGCGCAGGACGACTTCGGCCTCGGCTACTGCAACATCACCAAGTGCTGCACCGAGGTCTGCCCCGAGCACATCAAGATCACCGACAACGCGCTCATCCCGATGAAGGAGCGCGTCGCCGGGCGGAAGTACGACCCGCTGGTCTGGCTCGGCGAGAAGATCTCCATGCGGCCGAAGTCCAAGGGCACCCAGGCGGTGCCCGGCAAGCGTTAGCCGCCTTTCGCAGGTCTTGCCGCGAATGCGCTCGCGGCCCGGGATTCCGGGCGGCGGGCGCATTCGCGTTTTCTGGCTTGCCTGCTTGGCTCCGCTTGCGGTCGAAAACTGTATTGCTGTCTTGCTACCGGTGGTAGCATCGGCTGCATGAGTGAGATTCCTCTGGAGGGGCCGGAGGTTCCGCTGGACGAGGTCCAGGCGCTCGGCGTCCTGGAGAAGGCGTTCCGTGAGGCACTCGCGACGGTGCCTGCCGAGCGCGTGCTCGAGCGCGTGCTTGCGATGTACCCGCAGGTTCCTGTCGAGATCGACGCGGCGACGCCGCACAGCCGCGTGCAGAAGGTGAGCGTCTCAATGCCGGAAGACCTCGTCACGGCTGTCCGGGAGCGGACAGGGGCCGGCGGTTTCAGCCGCTACATCACCGAGGCGGTCGAGGAGAAGCTGCGCGCGGACCGGCTCGGTGACCTGTCCGCCTGGCTTGAAGAGCAGTACGGTCCTGTGCCCGAAGAGCTCATCCAGGAGGCGATGCGGGAGTGGCCAGACTACGAAGCGGACTAGCGGGCACGCTCGTCCTCGATGCCGACGGCCTCGCCAAGCTGGCGGCCGGAGACGAGCGGGCACGGGCGCGCTTCGAGGTCGCGCGGCGGCACCGGCGCCGGATCGTCACTGCCGCAAGCACGCTCCCCGAGGTGCTCCACGGCGGGCCGCGTGACGCAGGCGTGCACCGGCTGCTCGGGGACGTCGAGGTGATCGCCATCGACGCGGCGGCCGGGCGGGCCGCAGGAGAGCTTCTCGGCAGGCTCGGCCTGTCGGGTCACCGGCATGCCCTTGACGCCCTCGTCGCGGTGGTCGCGCTCGCTCAGCGGCGGCCCGTACTGCTGCTCACCAGCGATCCGCGCGACCTCGGCAAGCTGACCGAGGAGCCGGGCAGGCCTCGAGACGAACGGGTCGCAGTCGTCTCGGTCTAGCGGAGCTGCCAGGTGTCGGTGGCGTTGTTGACGCAGGGTTCCATGATCAGCTGGCTTCCTGAGGCCGGGACCGTGACGCAGACTCCGCTCGCGCCCTTGGCGACCTGGACGGCGACCGGGTTCTTGCTGAGCAGTTGCCACTGTGTGGACGCGGCGCCGGAACAGGCCGTGACGGTCACCGCGGAGCCTGCGGCGGTGCCGCTCGCCAGGCACTTGCCGCCTGCCCTGATCGTGCCGTCCGGCCGCGCCTGCCAGTGCTGTGCCGTCGTGTTGGCGCAGCCAGCCAGGACGGCCGCGCCGCCGGAGACGGCGGCGCACTTGCCCGGCGTGCCGGACACGAGCGGGGCGGCCGGCCGGAGCCAGTGCTCATTCGGCTGCGTCGTGGAGCCGGTGCACGGCGCGATCACCGGGCGGCTGCCGTTGGCCGCGCTTTCCGCGGTCACGTCGAGGCACTTCTTCGACTTCATGTTGACGAGCTCGCTGTCGGTGCCCGCCTGCCACACCTGGGCGAGGTCGGCCGAGTTGCAGCTGTAGAGCTGAAGCTTCGCGCCGTTGGCGGTGGAGCCGCCGACCACGTCCAGGCACTTGCCGCCGGTCCTGATCGTGCCGTCGGGGACCACGGTCCAGTGCTGGTTCGCCTTGCCTGTGCAGGACGACAGGTCGACAGGAGTGTTGTTCGCCGTCTTGCCCGACGGGTCGTCGAGGCACTTGCCGCTGCCGCCGATCTGCTTGACGGTGCCCGTCGTGCCGCTCGTGGCGGCCGCCTTGACCGCCCAGGTGAAGGACGCGGACCCGGTGCCGCCGAGGCTGTCGGACGCGGTGACCTTGACCGGGTAGCTGCCCGGCTTGACCAGCCAGCCGGTGATCAGGCCGGCGGAGTTCATCGTCAGGCCCGGCGGCAGCCCTGTCGCGTGCAGGGTCGGGGCGAAGCCCGCGTTCCTGTCCGGGCCAGAGGCTGTGACGTGCAGCGACACCGAACTGCCCGCGGTCGACGAGCGGTTCGCGGTGGCCAGGGTGATCGGCGCGTGCACCTTCAGGGTGACCGAGACCACCGCGGGAATGGCGGTTCCCGCGTCGATGGTGAGCAGGAAGGCGCCGGCGGGCGCGGCCGCGGTCCAGCTCAGCTTGCCGCCCGAGGACACCGAGACGCCGTTGGGCAGCCCGGAGGCGGAGTAGGTCACCGGCTGGCCGGCCAGCGAGCTGAGCGTCTGGACCTGGAACGAGCCGCTGGCGCCCGACTTGGCGGTGATGACATCGCCGCCGAGCTGGTCCAGGTCGGCCTGGCCCGCGCCGGAGATGCCGCTCACCGTGGCGGTGCCCGAACTCTGCCAGAACGCGTAGCCGGACCAGCCGGCCGGGATGGCGGGGGCCGGCACGCCATAGTCCGCGATCCACAGCGGATAGCCGCCGAAGGCGGTGCTGCCGCCGGTGCAGGCCTGCCACCAGTTCGGGTTGGAGTAGACGACGGGCGTGGCGCCGGTCTGCTGCTGCGCCGCGTTGAGGAACGCCTGGATCCAGGCGACCATCTTCGCCTGGCTCAGCCCGTAACAGGCGTCCGACGTCACCTGCGGCTGCGCCTCCATGTCGAGGGTGACAGGGAGGTACTGGCCGCCGCCGGCGTAGGGGGCGCCGGTAACCCCGTCGATCACCGGCCATGCCTTGGCGAACTGCGCGGCACCGGCGATCTTGAGCGGGTCGGCGACGACGTAGGGCAGCACGAAAAGTCCCTGCGCGAGCGCGCCGGTCACCTGCGCGTTGTACGAGGGATTGCTGACCGTGGCGCCGTCGTAGGCCATGACGCCGGTGAAGGTGATGCCGGCCGCCTTGACGTCGGCCCAGCTCGTCACCGTCGTCAGGTTCGACACGTCCGTGCCCTGGGCCGGCGGGGCGGCCACCGCGGCGTTCGCCGCCGGCTCCTGCACCGCCGTGTGGACGGCCACCGCGGCGGCCAGCCCTGCCATGAGTAGGAAAACGCTCGCCGTCACCCTGCTGCGCCGCGTGAGCCGAATCACCCGTGGAGCGTACCAGCGTGTTTAGTGGTAAGACGGGCGGAACTGATGATTTTAAGGTGATTGGCTGGTTAATTGACGACGAAGCCTGGCCAGGCCAGCGGCGGCCTGCCGCGCAGCGCCGGAGTACGGACGGCGCGCACGGCGAACAGCGCGGTCCTCCTGCCGTTGGCGGCGGTCCGT
>Ga0335082_10010393_pt1 | contig 10098 bp, 6 predicted proteins | sample Lox_Sample_41_FD_206718 | JGI IMG/M metagenome (GOLD analysis project Ga0335082, IMG submission 206718) | Soil microbial communities from Loxahatchee National Wildlife Refuge, Florida, United States - Lox_Sample_4.1 | ecosystem: Environmental > Terrestrial > Soil > Wetlands | place: USA: Florida...
AGGATCAGCCCGAGAGTGAAAGTAAGGCAGAAAAGGGTGTGCGTGGCAAAGGCCATGCCCCACATCTTTTGTGCATAGACCTTGGTTATGAGGATCTGGCGATTCGTAAATTCGAGTAGGCCGTCGAACTTTGTATCAACGAAGGAAACAGTCAAGCACTCGGGCAAGAACAGAATTGGCTTGCCGGAACGCTCCAGAGCGTTCGTCATCGAGTAATCGTCGCTGATGGAGTGTTGCCATTCTTCCAGGACACCGGCCTGTTCGAAAACGCTCTTTCGGATTGAAGTGCCGCCACCCCAGCAGAAATTGTTCGGTTTGTCGCCGAGCATAGTCACGATCGGCGCGTTCCATGCGGTCAAAAGCATCGTCGGAAAATTGTTATGGTTGGGAATGAGCCATCTCATGGTCGTCGCCGCGCCGTAGCGCGCGTCCTTCAAAGGAGCGACCATGTGGCGCAACCACGATTTTCCCGGCCGTCCGTCGGAGTCCACGAAAACCAGGACTTCTATCTCCGGCGGCAACTGGCCGACGGCGTGAATCAGATTGTTGACCTTTTCCCCGCGGCCTTCCGGCTTGCCGGCGAAAAGTACGTTTGCCTTGACGCGGGATTGCGAAGCGACGCGGCGAACGGTGCTTGCGGCAGGGTCGGATTCCGAAGCGAGGACAAAAAAAACTTCGTAATTTTGATGATCGAATTCGGTAAGAGCGACGAGATTCCGTTCGAGATGTTGTTCGAGGCCGCGGCAGGGGCAGATGACAGCGGTGCGCGGGGAGTAGAAGCCCGGGTCCATCAGAGTACGGCGCTTGGCATAGGTGAGCCAAACTACACCCTGCACGACGAGGTAAAGTCCAAGCAGAATCTGGACAGTTGCCAGAATGTCAAAGAGTATTTCCACGCAAGCCGAGAATAGCAAAGGCAGAAGGCTCGCGCACCGAGCTTGTAACAGGTAGAATCGCAGCGGTAAACGTTGCAAATAGGACACTTTTGCTGCAACGCAAAGGAGAGCTTAATTATGGCTGGGCGAGTCGATTCTTCGATGGTGACGACGGCGATGGAGCTTCCCGGATACCGCATCGTGCGGAATTTTGGAGTAGTGCGCGGGATCATCGTGCGTTCGCGCAGTGTGATTGGAAATTTGGGCGCCGCGCTACAGACGATTGTCGGTGGCAACATCACGATTCTCACGGACCTCTGCGAAAAAACTCGTGAAGAAGCGTACGAATTGCTTCTAATGCACGCCGCGGCACACGGCGCCAACGGTGTGGTCGGATTTCGCTATGACGCCACGGAAGTGATGAATGGCGTAACCGAAGTATTGGCCTACGGCACAGCCGTCCAGCTCGAACCACTGCCCAAGTAGTCGGCCACCGTGCGCCACCGGTGATAGAATCGGCTACTCCCATGTATTGCTCCCCGTGCGGATCTGCAGTTTCTGAAACGGCGAAGTTCTGCGCAAAGTGTGGTTCTGGTGTGGGCAGCGATCCCGGCGCGAGGTTTGCGGGAGGCGAGCCCGGACTGGAAGGCGGGACGTTTGCGCCGCAAAGTCCCCCTCCCAAAATGCCGCGCGCGAGTCAGCCGCGCACTGCCATCCTGGCGCTTGCGTTTTACCGATTCCAGACTTCACGGGCGGGCAAGCCGGTTTTTAGCGGGAAATTGCTGGAGAGCTAAGTGCACGTTTAGGATTTTTTGATGATGAGGGGCGGAGCCACGCTGTTCTGCGATTGCTCCACAATGTGAGCGGCAAGGTCTTCAATTTCGACCAGCGCTCGGGTTGCGGCCACGCGCGCTTTTTCCATAAAAGAGGAATCCAGCACGAAGGCGCAGCGGTCTATGAAAGGATGGTGCGCGGACTCGAACGGTTTGCGGCCGCGCTTTGCGCCCGCGCTGCGCGAAAGCACGTCTTCGTAAATTTGCAGATCGTTTTGAAAGTCGAGCGCGGTTCCCGCGTTCCATTTTTTTTCATGAGCCAGTGCGATCAGAAATTTCTTTCTAAAAAGCGAAGCCTCTTTACGCGTGAGTGGCGCGGGCTTTTTTGCGGTGGATGGCCCGTCGTTGATGCGAGCGATCAAGCTGACCGTAGCGGCGAGAAGCGCCTCACGCTGAAGAAGCGTGAGCAGGTCGCGATAAAGTGGCGCGTGGACCTGAAGAGCGTGGCGGCTGTTTTCCACCACATAGGAATCCACAAAGCGCTGAATTATCCGCTCCTCTGCCAGAGCCTGAGACAACTTTGCCGCAAGGTCGCTGGCGTTTGGAGTTGGAAGTGGAGTTGCGCTTGGCATCGCTGAATTTCATGTTAGCAGGAGATGCGAGCCCTGCGCCCGACCGATGCTATTTCACGAATTGCGGTGATTCGCCTTTTGACCAGGGATCGTAAGTCAGGCAGAGATGAACGCGGTCAGCGACGGCCGGATGGTCGTAGAACAGAAATACCTTGAACCGATTGGGATCGGGTTCGGCGAAGACTTGTTCGCCGTACATTTGATACGACGCGGCGCAAGCCTGGCCGGGATCGGGAACGTAACCGTGGGTTACTTCGAGGCTGTAAACGTCCGCTTGATTTTCGTAATAACGGCTGACGTTGGTGGCCAGCACGCCGGCAAAGAATCCGAAAAAGGCCACAACCAGGACAAGTGCGGGCAGGGCGGCCCAATCGTTGAGACCGCGGACTTCCCACGTTGCGGCGCCGCGCGCTAGCAGCCAGCCAATCGATCGGTACGTAGGGTAAAGCAGGATAAGGACCAGCACGGAGCTAAATACCAGCAGCTTGGGAATATGGTTTAACGCGTAATGGCCCATTTCGTGGCCGAACATCAGGAGGATGCCGTCGGTCGTTTCCTTGTCAATGCCCGTGTCCCAAATGACCACGCGCTTTGTCGCACCGAATCCTGTGACGTACGCGTTAGTGAAAATTGTCTTATCGCTGGCAAGCATAGAGAACATTCTTTCGGGAGGGATAGGCATTCCGCCGCGGACGGTGAGGCGTTCGAGCTGCGGAATCAGAGCGGGGGCTTTGGCAGAGAGCGGCTCAAATTTGCTGAACATGGGATCGATGACGAGAGGCTGCACGAAAAAGATCGCGAGCGAAATGGGAATGGAGATGACCCAGAAATAAAGCCACCAACGCTGCGGGCTGCGGCGAATAACAGCAAAGAGAATCCATATGAGCAGAGTGCCGATTGCGACGCTTAGGAGAAGTCCTTTGAGCCAATCGCCGGCCCAGGCACCCCAGGGCTGGACGGAGATGCCGTAACGTTTGAGCAGGGATTCGTTGAATAGATCGAGCGGAAACTGAAGCAGGCTGAACGTGATGACAAAGAGCGGTGCGAAGACAAGTGCCTGCAGAATGCGATTGAGCGAGACGCGCTCGGCCAAATCGCGAAACCTTGCGGACCATTTGAAGCGGAGAATCAGCCAAAGCGCAAACAGGGAAAAGAAAAAACTGAAGATTCGAAATGCGAAGCGAATTGCGCCCAGCCTTTTCGCCTTCTTGTATAGCTCTGGCGAGAGCGAATAGCCCGTGAACTTTTTTGCATGCGGCTCGGATGGCGATTTTTCCACGGCGGAAGTTGGAGAAGCGGATTCAGACGTCTGTGAGGACTGCGCCGTTAACGGCGAACCGGACAATACGCAGAAAAGAAGCACGGTACCCAGGAGTCTACGCACGGTTCCTCCCGTCTGCGTCGCGAATCATCTACAAGGATGGCGGGAAGTATAGCCGACAAGGTCCGCGCGGCGTTACTGCTGTGTGGCAAAGCGAGGTCGGCCTAAAACCAATCGGAGCGATACGCGACCCACCAGGCAGCCATTCCGGCGGGAATAGTTGCAGCGAGCGCCCACCAGAACGGGAGCGAGAAATCGGCGAGAAGGCCGAGAGCGGAAAACGCCAGCCAGAAGACTTTGCGCTGCATGACAACAGTGTAGTGGATTGCCGCGCGACGGGCGCCTAATGCTGGAATTTTGTGCGTGTGCGGAGAGCGAAGAAAAAAGAAAAGCCGGACCAAGAGTCCGGCCTTACTTTCCAGAGGCTGTGGCGGTGAAGATCAGTGAATGGCCCGCGGTGTTTCCGCGCGCTTTTGCTTTGGAGCTGCCTGCGGAACGATTGGCGGAGCAACGCTCTCTTTTTCAAGAGCGTGCTCCAGCACTTCGTCCAGCGTGTGGACGTAGGTGATTTTCAGATCACCGAGCAGTTCCTGCGGAAGATCCGCTTTTGCGTTCGGCTCGTTGTCCGCGGGAAGCAGAACCTGCTTCACGCCGGCGCGTTTTGCGCCCAGTACTTTTTCCTTGATGCCACCTACAGGCAGGACTACGCCGGAAAGCGTCATCTCTCCCGTCATCGCAAGACGATTCTTGATCGGACGACCGGTGAGCAAACTCACCAGCGCCGTCACCATTGCCGCGCCAGCTGAAGGGCCGTCCTTCTGCACCGCCCCCGAAGGCACGTGAATGTGAATGTCGTGCTTCTGGAAGAAGTTCGCGTCGATCCCGTAGCGTTCCGCGTTGGAGCGAACCCAGGTCAAGGCTGCGGTCATCGATTCCTGCATGACTTCGCCGAGATGGCCTGTTTTCGTGAAGCTCTTCCCGCCACGCATACGGCTTGCTTCGATGAAGACAATATCCCCTCCCACCGGAGTCCAGACAAGACCGACGGAAACGCCGGGCTGTTTTGTGCGTTCATCAATCTCGCGCTCGGCACGGAATTTCGGCACGCCCAGAAATTCGCGAACAATTTCCGGGGTGACGATCATCTTGTCCGTCTTGCCTTCGGCAATGCGGCGTGCCTGTTTGCGCGTAATGGTACCGATTTCGCGTTCCAGATTGCGAACGCCCGCTTCGCGCGTGAAGCTGTGAATGATCTCCTGCAACCCCGCATCGGTGAACTCGATGTGTTCGCCGATTTTCAGACCGTGTTCGGTGGTCTGCTTCGGGATCAGGTATTTGTGCGCAATGTGGAGCTTCTCTTCTCCCGTGTAGCCGGGGAGCTCGATGATCTCCATGCGGTCACGCAGCGGCTCCGGAATCGGATCCATCCAGTTTGCTGTGGCGATAAACGTGACTTTCGACAGGTCGAACGGCACATCGAGATAGTGATCGCGGAATGTCGCGTTCTGCTCCGGATCGAGCACTTCCATCAACGCAGCCGACGGATCGCCTCGAAAATCGCGGCCGAGTTTGTCGACTTCGTCCAGCATCAGAACGGGGTCGTTGGTTTCGGCGCGTTTGATGCCTTGGATAATCTGCCCGGGCAATGCGCCGATGTAAGTCCGGCGATGACCGCGGATTTCGGCTTCATCGTGCATGCCGCCGAGAGAGATGCGGACAAATTTACGTCCGAGTGCGCGAGCAATGGATTTGCCGAGCGAAGTCTTGCCGACGCCTGGAGGGCCGACAAAGCATAGAATCGGACCCTTCATTCCCGGCTGCAGCTTTTTCACCGCAAGGTAATCGAGAATGCGCTCTTTCACCTTTTCAAGGTCGTAGTGATCTTCGTTCAGGATGGTTTGCGCCTTCGGAATGTCGATTTCCGCTGCGCCGGAAGATTTGCTCCATGGCAGCGACGTCATCCATTCGAGATAGGTGCGCGTGACCATATACTCTGCCGAGGCGGGAGTCATCTTGGCTAGACGCTTTAACTCGCGGTCGCACTCTTTCTTCGCCTCCGCGGTCATCTGCGCTTCTTCGACTTTTTTCCGCAACTCGTCAATTTCCTGCGCGGAGTCATCCACTTCGCCCAGTTCTTTTTGAATCGCCTTCATCTGTTCGCGCAGCAAGTATTCTCTCTGGTTCTGGCTCACTTGTTCCTGAACCTGCTCGTGAATCTTGGAGCGCAATTCGAGAACTTCGAGTTCCTTCGAGAGTTCACGAATCAGCGTTTCCAGGCGCTTTCTAACGCTGGCAGTTTCTAGTAGCTCCTGCCGGACGAGCGTGGAAAGTGAAGGCAAATTGCCGGAGATGAAGTCCGTCAAGCGGCCCGGATCGTCAATGTTGGATGCCGCGGCTTGCAGATCGTCAGAAAGCTGCGGTGACCGGCTCACCACATCGCGAAACAGATCCTGCGCGTTGCGCTGCAGCGCTTCGAGTTCATTGTCCGGTTCGCCTTGAACATCGGGCAAAGCTTCGACTTGCGCTTGGAGGTACGGGCGCAGTCCAATCAGGTCCATAACCTGGATGCGCTGAATTCCTTCCAGAAAAATGACCACGTTGCCGTTCGGCATCTTTACGGTCTTGTGGACCTTTGCGAATGTTCCAACTTTATGAAGGTCGGCAGCGGCAGGATCCTCAATTCGCGGATCGAGCTGCGCGACCACGCCAAGATACTTTTCTTCCTCCACAAGCGAGCTAACGAGAGCCAATGAGCTTTCGCGCCCCACTGTCAGCGGAAGGATAGCGCCCGGGAAGAGCACAGTGTCCCGCACAGGAAGAATCGGCAAAGTATCCGGGACTGCAGTACGTTTATCAGCCATGGGGTCCTCAGTCAGGCCCAAGCAAGTAGCTCGATGGGCCATAGAGCTTAGATGCGAGGCGGATTAGAAAGGTACACAGCTTCGCATCCTCATTGCAAAAAATCTTAGTCAGTAACACTCACATTCTACCATTCTTTCCAAAAAGCGCAAAAATTAAGGCAAGTCTATATTTTTCAATATATTAAGAGGCCACTTCACTCTGAGACGGAACTGCGTTCCTCCTTGGGCTTATCGGTAGTCTAATCCGCTGGCCTTAGCGTTTGCCTGGCGCAGCATACGCCTTTTCTACGAGTTTTAGTGCCTCTTCTCGCGTTTTGATGGTGCCTTCTAACTGGGCGTCTTCAATAGAACGAAGAATCTCTGAAAACTTGGGCCCGGGCGAATATCCAAGATGGATCAAGTCTTCTCCGGTTAGAAGCCGCTGGGGTCGAACTTGTTCCGGCGGGGTTTGCGCCAGGAACTGCCGAACATAATCATAGGCGTCCAGATGCCGGTGGCTGGAAAGGCAGTCCAGGCGATGCAGAGCCATGTGCTCGTCGAATTTTGGCAGCCGGACGAATCGCTTCAGAGTCGACGTCTTCATTTGTGCGGCGTCCTTGAACTTCATGTGATTCGCAATGAGCGCGACGATCTGTTCTGTGTCGTCATTGGACATTTTAAGCCGGCGACAAATCTCTTGGCCCATCTTCATTCCAACTTCCACGTGTCCGTCGAACCGAATTCGGTCTCCCGTTTCCGCGGCGGACCGGAACGTCGGCGGTTTCCCCACATCATGCAATAGCACGCCCCAGACCAGCGTCGCCGAAGAGCCGGCGGGGATGCCGTCCAGCATCATGCAGGTGTGCACCCAAACGTCGCCTTCCGGATGGTATTGCGGTGGTTGCTTGACGCCCTTCATCGCGGCAATTTCCGGCAGTACTTTTTGCAGCAGCCACGTTTGGTCCAGCAAACGGAACGCGTTTCCCGCTGCGCCCTCCGTCAGCATTTTCGTCAGCTCGTCTCGAACCCGCTCCGACGAAACCTGACCGATATCCGCGACGTGTTTGTGAATCGCCAGAAACGTTTCCGGCTCAATCGCAAAGCCGAATCGTGCCGCAAATCGCACTGCGCGCAATAGGCGCAGCTTGTCTTCTTCGAAGCGCTTGCCCGCGTTACCTATCGCGCGAATGATTCCTGTTTTTAGATCATTGCGACCGCCGACAAAATCGAGGATTTCGCTGGTGTCGTGGCGCATTAGCAGACCATTGATGGTGAAGTCGCGGCGAAGCACGTCTTCCTCGGCCGATTTCGTGTAAACGACGGCGTCTGGTCTGCGTCCGTCCGTGTAACTAACGTCGGAGCGGAACGTCGCAACTTCGACCTTATGTCCGTCCGAAGGAATCAGAATGACGCCAAACTGTGCACCGACGGCCACGCTCTCGGGAAATAGCGCCATGACCTGATCCGGTGTGGCGTCTGTGGCAACGTCGTAATCCGCCGCTGGGCGACCGAGGAGAAGGTCGCGGACGCAGCCTCCGGCCAGCAGGGCCTGAAAGCCATGGCGGATGAGTTCGTCACAAATGGAATTGGCGACTTCGCGGGCGTTCACAAGCCGATTATGCACCGAGCCCATGGAAATGCGGGAAGTTTTGCTTTTTGCCGTGCGCGACTATTGGCAGCGAAGAACGAGACAGGTAATGTCGTCAAACTGGTGTGTGCTGCCAACGAAGGCGTCTACTTGCTGCATTAGGAATTGCATCGATTGCTGCGCGTTCTGTCCTTGCAGCGATTTCACGCAGGAGACGAGGCGCGCGTCGCCAAACTCTTCGCCGGTGTGATTGAATGCGTCCACCATCCCGTCGGTGAAGAGAAGCAGTAAATCGCCCGAAGCAAGTTCGACCGAGCCAGTAGCGAATTTTGAATCGGCCGCGATCCCCAGCGGAACCCCACCGGTTTCGAGCCGCTCGACGGTGCCGTCTTTGCGGCGGAGCATGGGATTGTTGTGCCCGGCGTTGATGTATTCCAGCCGCCGCGTAGCAGGGTCGTATTCGGCAAGCAATGCCGTGGTGAACCGACGCCCGTCGAGACTGTGGGCAGAGGCATAGTGATTGAGTCGCGTAACGAGGACATCGAGCGCAACGCCTTCCCCGGTGATGGTGCGCAAACTCGCCTGGAACGTCGCCATCAACAGCGCCGCTGGAATGCTTTTTCCCGCAACATCCGCAATGACCAAAAATAATTTCTCGCCACCGGCCCTATTCCCGAGTGGATAAAAGGCGTCGTAATAATCGCCGGCGACCGAATTTTGCGGCCGCGTCGCGAAAGCCACATCGGCCTTTGAAACAGGTGGCGGAACGGAAGGCACCAGCCACGACTGAATTTCGCGCGCGATCTCCAGGTCGCGCTTCATCGTCACTTTGTCCGCGAGCTCCAGCGAAAGCAGAAACAAGAAAATCAATGCGGCGAACAATTGAAATCTGACTTCAATGCTGGAGTGATCTGCAAAATCAAACTTGAATCCCGATGACACCAGCATAATAAGAGCGATGATTAGAAGCACGCGCCGCACCGCGCTCAACTTGAAAAGCATTGCCGTGAACATGGCGCGGGCGATGTGCAGCGGGCGATGCCACTTCGGCAGCTTGTTGATTTCGTCCCAGTCGACGTCTTTTCGGTAGAACCCGTAGCTCGACCGCGCGTCGGCGGTGAATTGCGACCAGAGCTCATCCACGCGGCGTCCATCGCTTATGCGGCCCCAGAGATTTGTTTCCGGTAGGCGCTGCTGGGAGGACGCGGGGTCGGAAGGCGATTCGTGCAGAGGCATTACAGGAGTATAGAACACGCACAGGAAAATGCGCGCCGGAACGAAAATTACTCGTCGCGCTTGAGCGACCCACCGAACTGGATCTTGCCGAAACCGAAGCGATTACGCAGGTCGTCTGTGGCCCTGGTTAGCTTCTCCAGTTTTTCGCGACGCGCCGCATCGAGCAGGTTGAGTTGTTCGCCGCCGTGCGTCAGATTGCTCAGGGCGGTGCCAAGCAACCGAATTTTGCGTTTCTTGTTGCGGTGCTCTTCAAAAAGCGAAAGAAACACGCGCTGAATGTCCGCATCCAGATAAACCGGTTGCGGCATCGTTCGCGAACGCGTGTAAGTATCGAATCCCGCGTAACGAATGGTGAGAGTCAGAGTGCGCGCCGCCAGGCCCGCCTCGCGCAATCGTTTGCAAGTTTTCTGCGAAAGATGGCTCAGCAACGAATGTAGCGTTGTCAGATCGTCTGTATCTTCGCCGAATGTGTGATTGTGCGAAATGGATTTCGGCTCGGCGTCGAGAACGAATTCGTAGGAATCTCCGCCGCGCGCCTTGCGGTAAAGCGCCGCGCCCCACTGGCCAAAAATATTTTCCAAGCGCTCCGGGGTAATCTCCGCAAGCTGCGCCACGGTTTCGATTCCTAGTGCGCGCAGAGCACGTTCGGTCACTTCGCCAATTCCTGGAATTTTCCGCACGGGCAGCGGCGCAAGAAACCTCGCCTCTTGCCCGGGCGCAACCCACACGAGCCCACGCGGTTTGCCCTGATCGCTCGCGACTTTTGCTGTTAAGCGCGTTGCGGCAAGGCCGCCGGAGCAGGGAAGCCCAGTTTCGCGCGTGATCGTTCTCAG
>Ga0335082_10010394_pt1 | contig 10098 bp, 9 predicted proteins | sample Lox_Sample_41_FD_206718 | JGI IMG/M metagenome (GOLD analysis project Ga0335082, IMG submission 206718) | Soil microbial communities from Loxahatchee National Wildlife Refuge, Florida, United States - Lox_Sample_4.1 | ecosystem: Environmental > Terrestrial > Soil > Wetlands | place: USA: Florida...
ACGCTGGCGAGCGAGGCGCATCGCGCCGGCGACCGCGTCGGCATTCCGCTCGCCGCCGACGATCCGAAGGCCCTCGAGACCGCGGCCGCCCTGGCGCGGGACGCGGGATTCGATCCGGTCGTCGTGGGCCCGCTGGCGCGCGGGAAGGAGTTCGAGCCGGGCACGCGGTCCTACAACACCGGCATGAGCGGGCCCGAGCTGCGGGCCCTGCTGGGCCAGCCGCGGTAGCGGAAGGGGTCGCGGGTCAGCCCTGCGGGTACGCGGCCGGCGGACGCGGCCGATCGGCGTGACCGGGGACGTGAGCGATCGGCGTGACCGGCTCTCAGGCCGGGTCGAGCCTCGCCCAGAACGCCCATCCGCCGGTGACGTCGAGCACGGCGAACACGATCTCGTTCCGGCCGCGCTTCAAGGGCAGGTACACGGCGTCGCCCGCCAGGGCCATGACGCCGCTGCCCCGGCGCAGGCCGCCGGGGTTCATCCCCATCACCAGCGGCCGGCCGTTGGCGTAGATCACGACGCCGTTGTTGTAGCCGTACTGCATCCGCCGGATCCCGGCGCGCTCCGCCACGACGGTGGTCCGCGCGTAGACGACCTTCGCCCCCGCGAACCGGCCCGACATCACGCTGTCGGCGAGGATGTCGCCGCTGCTGTCGCGCGGCAGATCGGCGGCGGGCGCCGGCCGCCAGCGGTTGATCAGGACGAACCCCTCGGGCTCCGGCTCGACGCGCGTCCAGCGCCGGCGCGCGAGGTCGGGCAGCGCCGCCGGGGTGAAGTCCGCCGCGTCGACGACGTCGGAGATCGCCCAGCTCGCGAGCGTGCCGGGCGGCAGGTCCGGCCGGCGGGCGGCGGCCGTCGCGGGCGCCGCGGTGAAGCGGATGTTGGAGAAGTACGCGCCGCGGCCGAAGGCGCCGGCCCACACGCCGAGCCCGCTCCCGCCCGACTCCACCAGCCGCGGCACGACGAGCGTCGGCGTCGTCGCGGTGTCCACGAACACGCGCGCCACGGCGCCCACGAGCTCGATCCGGAAGTGCATCCACCGCCCGCGATCGAGGATTGCGACCGCGTTGGCGCCGTCGCCGTGGTACACCTGCCAGGCGACGCCGACGCTGTTGAACGCGGGTCCGTACTGCACCGCCTCCGCGGTGCCGCTGGATCCGACGCGCACGAACACGACGTTGGCGAAGGTGGGCGACGCGGCGCGGAACGCGACGCCGAGGAAATTCGTGGACCGCGTGGCCGCCATGTCGAACTCGATCGTGCCGTTCTCCAGCGACACGCCGCGGGCCAGTGCGACGCCCCGGTTGATGTACAGGCTCGGACGGCCGAGGTAGGGTTCGAAGCGGATGCTGTCGGTGGCGATCCAGGCGTCGGACGAGAGGGGGACCGCGACCGGCTGGGCCGCGGCGGGTGCGGCGGCGGCCAGGGCCGCGGCGAAGCCGAGCGGGATCGCGAGGCGAGATGCACGGCGTGATCGGGGCAGCATCGCCGTCTCCGGGTTGTCGAGGTATGGTCGGCAACTACGGCCGCGCCGACGGGCGGGTTTCAGGCCGCTCGACCCGCCGGGCTGGCCGGCAGTTGCCGGACCGGCGCTTTGCGCTTACAAACACTGGGCGGGGGGTCGTGCAGCAGGGTTGAGGGCGACGCGGAGGGGGAGGGCGATCGGGTCCACATGGCTGACGACGCAGCACCGAGAGCGGGCGGCAGGGTAGCTGGAGTGCGCGACGGCGCGGGGCCGGTGGCCGCGGCCCCCGCCGTGTACGCGGCGCCGATCACCGACGACGACCTGTTCCTGTTCAACGAGGGGAGCCACTACCACCTCTACGACAAGCTCGGCTGTCACCTCACCACCCTGAACGGCGTGGCGGGCGCGACGTTCGCGGTCTGGGCGCCGAACGCCAACTACGTGTCGGTCATCGGCGACTTCAACGGCTGGGACCGGTCCACCCACAAGCTCCAGCCGCGCGGGTCGTCCGGGATCTGGGAGGTGTTCGTCGCCGGCGTGAAGAAGGGCGACGCCTACAAGTTCCACGTCGGTGCCCCCGGCGGCTACCGCGTGGACAAGGCCGACCCGTTCGGCGTCCACCACGAGACGCCGCCCAAGACCGGCTCGAAGGTGTGGGACCTCGAGTACCAGTGGGGCGACGCGACGTGGATGGCGGACCGGGCGGCGCGCAACGCCCTGGCGAGCCCCATCTCGATCTACGAGGTGCACCTCGGCTCGTGGATGCGCGTGCCGGAGGACGGCAACCGCGCGCTCAGCTACCGCGAGCTCGCGGACAAGCTGGTCCCGTACGTGGCCGACCTGGGGTTCACGCACGTCGAGTTCCTGCCGGTGATGGAGCATCCGTTCTACGGGTCGTGGGGCTACCAGACCACCGGGTACTTCGCGCCCACCAGCCGCTACGGCACGCCGCAGGACTTCATGTTCCTGGTGGACCGGCTGCACCAGGCCGGCGTCGGGGTCATCCTCGACTGGGTGCCCTCCCACTTTCCGACCGACGAGCACGGGCTGGCGAGGTTCGACGGGACGCACCTGTTCGAGCACGCCGACCCGCGCCAGGGGTTCCACCCCGACTGGGCCAGCTCGATCTTCAACTACGGCCGGCACGAGGTGCGCTCGTTCCTGCTCTCCTCGGCGTTCCTGTGGCTGGACGTGTACCACGCCGACGGCCTGCGGGTGGACGCGGTGGCTTCGATGCTCTACCTCGACTACAGCCGCAAGCGGGGCGAGTGGATTCCCAACCGGTTCGGCGGCCACGAGAACCTGGACGCCATCACCTTCCTGCGGCGGTTCAACCGGGCGGTCTACGAGCGCCACCCCGACGCGCAGACCATCGCCGAGGAGTCCACCGCGTGGACCATGGTCTCGCGGCCCACCTACCTCGGCGGGCTGGGGTTCGGCTTCAAGTGGGACATGGGCTGGATGCACGACACGCTGCGCTACCTGTCGAAGGAGCCCGTCCACCGGCGCTTCCACCACACCGACCTGACGTTCCGCGGGCTGTACGCCTTCACCGAGAATTTCTGCCTGCCGCTCTCCCACGACGAAGTGGTGCACGGCAAGGGCTCGCTCATCGGCAAGATGCCGGGCGACCCGTGGCAGAAGTTCGCCAATCTCCGGGCGTTGCTGGGCTACATGTACACCCAGCCGGGGAAGAAGCTGCTGTTCATGGGCGGCGAGTTCGGCCAGTGGCAGGAGTGGAGCCACGAGTCCAGCCTCGACTGGCACCTGCTCCAGTACGGGCCGCACCAGGGCGTGCAACGCTTCACCCGCGACCTGAACCGGCTGCTCCGCGCCGAGCCCGCGCTCCACGAGCTGGACGCCGAGCCCGCCGGGTACGAGTGGATCGACGCGAACGACTCCGACAACTCGGTGGTGACCTACCTGCGCAACAGCCGCGGCGGGAAGGACGTGATGGTGGTGGCCTGCAACTTCACCCCGGTCCCGCGCTACGGCTACCGGGTGGGGGTGCCGCGGGCGGGCTTCTGGCGGGAGGCGCTCAACTCCGACGCGTGGGAGTACGGCGGCGGCGGGATCGGCAACCTGGGTGGCCTCGCGACCGACCCGATCCCCTGCCACGGGCGCGAGCAGTCACTCGACCTGACCCTGCCCCCGCTCGCCGTCGTCTGTCTCAAGCACGAGCCGGCCTGAGGGCCGGCGTCCGCCGGCTTCGATCTCCGCGCAGTCCGGGCGCCGCCGCCCGGCGCCCGTCGCCTCAGCTTCCCGGACCGGAGGGGGCGGGCGCGGCCGGCTCGTGGCACAGCCGGCAGGTGGCGGCGTCGAACGGCTGGTGCGACGCGGGCGAGGCCGGAGCGGCGGGCGTGCCCGAGGGCGCGGCCACCGAGGTCGTGCCGCCGGCCGCGGGCTGGACGTGGCACGACCGGCAGTTCGCGTGCGCGTCGTCCGCGGCGTGCTTGATCGCCGGCGGCGTCGCGGTGCCAGGCTTGTGGCACATCCCGCACGCGCCGTTGGCGAAGTGGTGCGTGGCCGGGGTGGTGATGACGTGGGCGTTGGCCCCGGGACCGTGGCAGCTCAGGCAGTCGGTCTTGCCGGCCACGGGATGCAGCATCTGGGGCGGCGTGTGCGCCTGCGCGAAGCCGAGCCGCGCGCCGCCGAGCACCGTCACCACGCCGAGCGCGATCACCGCGCGCACCATCCTCATCGCATCCTCCCCAGCGTAGGCCAGGCGCCGCCGGGCCGGCGGCCCCGCTGTTCACCACGTCTCGCGCGCCCCCCGCGCCCCAGCCTCAGTGGCGCAGCCCCACCGCGCGGGCGCGGGCCTGCTCGAACTCGGCCCGAGCCGGCGGCGCCGGCGGCAGGTACGTGTATTGGGCGCGCACCGCCGCCGTGCTGCCCAGGAGCAGCGCCTCGGCGTAGATCGGGTTGTGCACCCCGAACGAGCCGTCGCCCCGGTTGATCAGATCGCAGTTGAACCAGGCGCCCTCGCCGACGGTCGTGACCGTCGCCCCGGCGCCCGTGGTCGAAAAATCGCCCGGCGTGGTCTTCTTGACGACGGCCAGCAGCCCGGAGTCCACCGGGAACGTGTCGAGCACGCCGTTGTGGTTGACGTCGATCCACAGGACGTTGATCTCGTTCGTCAGCCGGCCGATCAGCACCTGCCGGTCGGCCAGGGCCTGGGCGCCGGTGGCGTGGCAGCCGCCGGTGGCGCAGGCGTTGAACCGGCGCTGCGTGTCGGGACAGTTGTCGTTGAAGACCGGCGCCCCGGTGGAGTCGGTGCACGGGATCGCGCGGAACAGGTGACCCACCGAGTGCAGCACGAACGCGCCCGTCGCCTTGTCGGTGACGTCGTAAAACTCCATGTGGCAGGTCACGCACAAGTTCGGATTGGCCAGCGTGCCGTGGGTGGACGCCTGCTGGGTCGCCGCGTACTGGAAGTTCGGCGGAATCCAGCCCGCCTCACCCAGCAGCATCGGGCCCTGCGGGGAATGCGCGCCGCGCGTCGAGGCCGGATCCGGGGTCGCCGTCCGATAGTGGCACTGCATGCACAGGTTGGTCGAGAGGTCCGGTGTGCTGATCGGGTACCGCAGCTGGTGCGGGTTGTTGCTGCCGTGCGGATCGTGGCACACCGAGCACACGATCGGCTCCCAGGTGGTGCTGCGGAGCTCGATGTAGTTGACCTTGGTGTCGAAGCGCGCCAGCGCCCCCTGGCCCGAGTGGCAGCCGGCACAGGCCGCGTTGCCGTTCGCGTGAGGCTCGACGGAGCCGTGACCCGACTGGCGCCACTGGTCCACGAACGGCTCGTGCGTCCCCGTGTGGCACGTCCCGCAGCCGTTGACCGACGCGGTGTCGGCGTGGATCGAAGCCAGGGGCTGAGTCTCGTCCGGCGCGGATATGTGCGCGGCGCCGGGGCCGTGGCACGACTCGCACTGCACGTCCTGGTAGTACTGCTTCGCGGCGCCCGAGACGGCGAAGTAACCCGCCGTGTCCACCCCCAGGTTCGACGCCCCGTTGGTCGTGTGGCACTTGTTGCAGGACGCCGTGGCGTGGCCGCTCGCCTGCAGGTCGGTCCACGCATTCGCGTGCTTGGTCGCCTGCCAGTCGCGCTGCCGGTCGATGTGGCAGTTGCCGCAGGTCGTCTGCCTCGTGGCGGGGTCGCTGTAGCCCACGAAGGCGGCGTCCCTCGACGTGGTGACCGACGAGGTGTTGTCCTTCACGCACCCGGAGGCCGCGAGGACAAGGGCGGTGAAACCGGGCACGAGGTATTTGGCTGACGAACGAAGCTGCACGCCTGCTCCCAGGTTTCTTGGCCGCTCCAATATGTGACTGCTTTGGTCGGAATGCTACGGGTGGCAAACCCGAATTGGGGTGTGAAGATGTCGGAATTCCGGGCCGGCGCGCTGCCGAGGGGTGGAGGCCGTCGCGGGCAGGGGGCACCGCCGCGCGGCGGAGACTCGGCGCCGGCTCGGGCCGGCTCTGCGACCCGCGCCCGACCATGGGCATCCCTCTGTCTCAGTGGCCGCCGCCGGCCCGCCGGCCAGGTCCGCGTGACCGCCTGGCCGGCCGGAGCGCGGGACGGTCGGAGAGCAACCCGGAATTAAACCGAGGAGGATGCCCCATGTCGTGGACGACCTTGCCGTGGCGCGCCGCGATCGCCGGCGCTGCGATTGCCCTCGTGGTGGTGAGCAGGACGGCGGGCGCCCAGGCGCAGGCCGGCGAGCAGCCACGCCACCCGCGGGTCTGCGCCGCCGGCGTGCGGACCTACTCCAGCCTCGCCGAGGTGCCGGCGCCGTACGACAGCCTCAGGCTCCCGCCGGGGCCTCCGGTCCGCGTGACGAACCCGGCGGAGGCCGAGGCCGCAGAGCAGGCGATGCGTGCGCAGGCCGGCGCCGTCGGTGCGACGGGGCTCGTGGTGATGGAGGAGACCGAGGGCGACCCGACGGGCGCGATGCGGGTGCGGCGACGCGTGCTGCCGGTCTTCGTCGCGTCCGACAGCGCCCGCGCGCAGCAGGCCTGCAAGCACTGAACGGACCGGCGGGCCGCGGCCGCTCGCCGCGCGTTCGCCGTGCGTGCCTGCCGGCGGTCCCTATTCGAACGGCTGCGCGAAGATCAGCTGGTTGCCGTCGCGGTCGAGCACCTTGAACGTCCTGAGTCCCCACGGCTGGCTGACCGGCTCGCCTTCCACCCGGGCGCCGCGGCCGGTCAGCTCGGCGTGGAGCGCGTCGGCGTCGCGGACGTAGAACTCCGTCGCCTGGCGGAGCTGGCGCGCGGGGTCCTTCGGGCCCTCGGGCTGCTGGAACGACTGCCCGAACCACACGGTGTGCCCGTCCGGGTCCCGGACCTGGAACACCTGCATCTTGATCCAATTGACTTTCTCGAGCTCGCTCGGTGCGCCGCCGCGGGCGGCGACGCTGCACGTGGTCGTCACGACCGCTCGATCGGCGCCCCCACGAGATTGCCCCACTCCGTCCACGACCCGTCGTAGTTGCGGACCTTCTTGAAGCCGAGCAGGTAGGTGAGCACGAACCAGGTGTGCGACGAGCGCTCGCCGATCCGGCAGTAGGTGATCACGTCGTCGTCGGGCTTCAGGCCGCCCTCCAGCCGGTAGATGGCCTTGAGCTCGGTCGCCGGCCGGAAGCAGTGGGTGCCCGGGTCCACCGCGCGGCCCCACGGAATGTTCAAGGCGCCCGGGATGTGGCCGAGACACACGGCGCCCTCGTCCGGGCACTCCGGCAGGAACACCCGGTCCCCGCGGAACTCCTCGGGGCTGCGCACGTCGACCAGCGGACGGTGCTCCGCCACGTGCGCGAGCACGCCGTCACGGAACGCGCGGATCGGGCGCTCGTTCCGGGGCCCCACCAGGATGTCGCCCGGCGGGTGGCTCGGTGCGTCCCGGAACAGGGCGCCACCCTGCTCGGCCCAGCGAGCCCGGCCGCCGTCCATCAGCTTCACGTTGCTCATTCCGAACAGCCGGAACACCCAGAACGCGAACGCCGCCCACCAGTTGTCCCGGTCGCCGTAGAGCACGACCGTCGTGTCGTTGTCGATGCCCTTCGAGCGCAGCAGCTCCTGCATCCGCTCCCGCGACAGGTAGTCGCGGACCACCGGCGCGCTCAGCTCGTGCACCCAGTCCAGCTTGACCGAGCCGGGGATGTGGCCCGTGTCGTAGAGGAGCACGTCTTCGTCGCACTCGACCAGGCGCAGGTGGGAATCGCCGAGGTTCTCGGCGACCCACTCCGTCGATACCAGCACCTCGGGGTGCGCGTAGCCGCGGCTGGCGCCCGATGTGGAGACCGTTGTGTGGGCGATGTCCACCATGGCTAACCTCCATGCCCCCAATCAGCTGCGCGCCATTACTAACGTATCGGTCGCAGTTGTCAACAGGTTCTCAACACCGTTGCACACATGCCACGGTCGGGGGCTGGCCCGTTTCACGCACTCGAGATCTTGCACTTGGGTCATGACAGGTCGGAGATGCGGCGGGGCATTCGACTACGCATCGGGGCGGGGCGCTGGCGCCCGCGGAGCGGCGCTCAGGGCACGACGAGCACTCCGACGCTGCTCCCGAATTCGTCGTCGGAGGTGGGGACGCCGGCCGGCACGCTCCACGGCCCGCCGTCGAGGCGCACGTTGAACCGGTACATCCCCGCCGGCAGGCCGCTCTCGTAGCGCCACCGGCCGTCGGGACACGCCGTGAGCGCGACGGGCTGCCAGTCGGTGAAGTCGCCCATCACTTCGACGAGCCGGGCGCCCGCGGCGCGGAGCACGGGGACGGACAGGTCTCCGTGCGGCTCGATGGCCACCACGGCCGCCTCGGGCCCGACGGGTGCCTCGCTGCCGCGCCCGTATGCGCCCGCGGCCAGGCTGGCGACCGGCGAGCGCCGCGCGGGCGGCGGCGCGAGGCGCACGCCGACCGTCACGTAGCGGCCGGCGACGCTCCCGCCCACGGGATCGCTCGGGTACTTGCCGACGGAGACGATGAGGGCCAGCGGTCCGCCGAGCCGCATCGCGACCGACAGGTCGCCGTAGCCGGCCGGGACGCCGCCACGGTTCGACGTGCGCGTGCCCAGCGAGCCCGAGAGGTCGAAGACGCCGGGCCCGGCGCGCGCTCGCACCACCAGGTCGGTGAAGGACGTGTCGCGGACCGTGACGCGCGTCCAGCCGACCTCGAGCGCGCCCAGTGGCCACCGGGTCCATCCCCCCGCCTCGAGGCCCGCCGCGCCGTTGCCGGCGCCGTCGGTCGAGACCGTGCCCGCCAACGGCCCGGCCCAGGCGCCCCAGTGGCTTCCGAGCACGTGCGCCCGCACCCGTCCCAGCGCGTGCGCGAACCGCGCGAAGCCGACGTACTCCCCGGCGCCCGCCTCGGCGCCGAGCTCGGCGCGCAGCGGCCCGACCGGCGCGGTGAACGTGCTGGCCGTGAGCAGGCCCTGGACGGTGGTATTGCCGCTCTCGAAGACGAGGAAGGATCCGCGGGCGGCCAGCGTCGTGCGTGGCGACCGCCAGACGAGCGACGGCGCGACGCTGGCGGCGCTGGAGCCGAGGAAGCCTTGGTAGTGGACCCAGGAAGCCGCGGCGTCCACGCCGACCTCGACCTGAGCGGCACAGGGCGCGGCCCCGGCCGCGGCGCACACGGCGAGAGCCAGGAGGCGGCTTGCCGTGCGCGGGCGCACGGTCGCGGTCGGCCTACGGCTTCCGCGGCAGCCGGTTCGTGTTGTCGCCGGGGGTGAGCGTGCCGGTGGTCGGGGTCCCGGTGAGGAGCCGCACGGCGGCGGCGCCGCCGGCGGGAGCGCCCAGCGCGATGTCGCGTTCGACGCTCTGGCGGAACGCCACCAGGTCGGCGTCCCGCACGCCCTCGCGCATCAGGGATGCCACGGACTCGGCCGCGGTGTCGGCGGGGACGCCGCGGGCCACGAGATCCGCCATCACCGCGAGCGGCACCATCAGCGGCTCACGGGGATAGCGCGCGCGCAGCGTCCCGATGAAGGCGGGACTCACGCCCGCGCGGACGGCCGCGCCGCCGGCGACCAGCTCGGGATCACTGGCCGCGGGCCCGAGGGCGGCTCGGGCCCGCCCGAGGTCGGCGGCGAGGGCCCGCACCGCGGCCACGATGCGCGCGCCGTCGGCGCCCTTGCTGGCGCCCTCGAGTGCCTTGTTCACGAGCGGCACCGCGGGCACGCCGGCGCTTCGACTCGAGTCCAGCACCGCCGCGACCGCCGCGCGGGTGGCGTCGTCGACCCGGCCGGTGAGCCGCTCGACCTGGGCGCGGGCCGGCGAGGGCGAGGCCGGGGCGGCGAGCAGCAGCGCGAAGGTCAGCTTCCGGACGTTCACAGCGATCCTCCCGCGGCGCGCGCGGCGCCGCCGCCGACCGTCACCACCGACGTCGGCCGTCCGAAGTCGTCGCCCGTGGCGGGCGGTGCCGCCGGATCGGCGACGAACCGTCGGCCGTCGACGACGAAGGCGTAGTCGTAGCGGCCCGGCGCCAGCGGCACGTTGACGGTCCAGATCCCCGCCGTCCCGCGCCGCATCGGCAGCCGCGAGCCGTCCCAGCCGTCGAAGTCGCCGGCGAGCGCCACCGACCGGGCCTGCGGCGCCACCAGCACGAAGGTCACCACCGACGGCGCGGCAGCGACCGGCGAGGC
>Ga0335082_10010395_pt1 | contig 10098 bp, 12 predicted proteins | sample Lox_Sample_41_FD_206718 | JGI IMG/M metagenome (GOLD analysis project Ga0335082, IMG submission 206718) | Soil microbial communities from Loxahatchee National Wildlife Refuge, Florida, United States - Lox_Sample_4.1 | ecosystem: Environmental > Terrestrial > Soil > Wetlands | place: USA...
GCCGTTGTGGTAACCGACGAGCGTGCGCCTCCTCCCCGCGCTCGCGTCCGCGTTGCTCGTCACGGTCGCGCCGGCCGCCCGCGCGGACGCGCCGAACGCCGACAGCTCGCCGAAGCAAAAGACGCGGAGCGGCCTGCTCGTCGGCGGCGCGGGTCTCTTCACGGCCGGAACCGCCGCGGGCTACCCGAACCAAGCCGCCGAGATCGGCGACCCCACCTACTACGGCGCGGGCGGGGCGATGGCGGGCGGCGGCGCGAACGGCTTCGTCATGGCCGCGCTCGCCGACGTGTTCAACTTCGGTCTCTGGATCGGTTACTCGGTCATCCAGAACAACGACTGGCGCTCCGAAGGCATCGGCGGCGGTTTCCGGCTCGAGGCGTTTCCGTTCTACTCGGTCGTGCCGCGCCTTCGCGACCTCGGTTTCTTCGGCCAGTTCGGCATCGGCAGCGCGAACCTCGAGCCCGAGCACGGCACGTACCCCGGCTCGGACGGCGTGCAGTCGTACGTCTCGTTCGGCGTGTTCTACGAATTCACGTTCCTCAAGATGAAGCGCGGCCACTTCACGCTCGCGCCGAGCCTCCAGTACGACTACGTCTTCGCGCGCTCGATCGATCGCCACACCGCGGGCCTCGGCCTCCGCGTCGCGTTCTACAGCGGGCCGTGATCAGTCGACGGCGCGGCCGAGGATCACGCCGAGCCGCAGCCCCGCGTTGAACCGCGCGACGTCCCACTCGAGCGCGCCGCTCGGCGCACGGAGCGGCGAGGGAAAGAAGTCGACGCCCGCCTCGACGCCCACGAGGAGCCGCTTCCAGACGCGCACGTCGGCGAGCCCCGAGAGCGCGACCATGCCGAGCCACGACGACTGCGATCCGTCCTGCGCGAGCACGAGCATCCCCTCGCCCGCCACCGCCGCGCCGAGCCAGAGTCGATCGCGCGCGAGCGCTCCGCCGAACGCGACGCCGGCGCCCGCGCGGACCGCGTCGAGCGAGCTCGACGGCCCGCCGCCCTGCGACCACCCCACGCGCGCGAACGGCTGGACGTGCTCGTGCAGGAGCCACACGCCGCCCATCGCGTAGACGCCGAAGTCGGTGTACGCGGGCGCGATCGCGTTGCGCCCGCCCGCGCCGATCCACCCGCGGAGATCCTGCGCGCGCGCGACGCCGGGGAGGAGCGCGACGGCGAACGCAGCGAGCGCGAGGCGCATCACTCGGTCATACACGAGAGGAGCGACGCGCGCGCGCGGTGCAGGAGCACGTCCACGTAGCCGCGCGTGATGCCGAGCGCGGACGCGACGTCCTCGCCGTCGCGCTCCTCGAGCATGCGGAGCGTCACCACCGCGCGCTGGGTGTCGCAGAGCTGCTCGACGCACGCGCGGAGGCGCACGTGCTCCTCGGCGCGCGCGAGGCGCGCTTCGGCGTCGTCGGTCACGGGCGCGTCTTCGAGCTCGGTGTGCGGGCGCGCGACGTGGTGGCGGCGCCGCTTGTTGCGCGCGGCGTTTCGCACGATGCCCGCGAGGTAGGCGCCGTGCTCGGCCTCGCGCGGCAGGTCCCCGCGGATCGCGAGTCGGAGAAACGTGCAGAATGCATCTTGCACGCAGTCGACCGCGTCCTCCTCGCCGAGCCCCTCGCGACGCGCGAGCGCGCACAGCCGCGCGCGCTCCGTGCGCACCGCCGCGGAGAGCGCGTCGAGAGCGTCCATGTAAGATCCGATGCCGTCGCCACCTCTCCGTTGCATGAGTCACGTCATCCACGCCACGGACGAGTCGTTCGAACGCGAGGTCCTCGCCGCCGAGGGCACGGTCCTCGTCGATTTCGGGGCGGTTTGGTGCCCGCCGTGCCGGGTGCTCGAGCCCATCGTCGAGGCGGTCGCGCGGGAGCGCGCCGGGACGCTCAAGGTCGTCGCCGTCGACATGGACGAATCGCCCGCCACGTCGAATCGCTTCGGCATTCGCGCCGCGCCGACGCTCGTCGTCTTCCGTGACGGGAAGAAAATCGCCGCGCACGTGGGCGCGGTCCCGAAAGCGAAGGTGCTGGCGCTCGTCGACGCCTAAACTTGCGCCCCCCGCCCGTGCGGCGCTACATCTTGGTCATGAAGCGACGCGAATTTCTCGGGGCGGCCGCGGCTGGAACGGCTCTCGCGCTGACGCACGACGTGGCCCGCGCGGCGGGCGCGGTGACGCAGCTCGCGGCCAAGGCGCCGCCGGGGTTCGTCCCCTTCACCGCGCCGGGACGGGTCGTCCGCGTGAAGAAGCCCGGCTCGCTCGCGCCGAACGGCATCTACCCGAAGCCCGACGCCGCCAAGCAGATGCTCGAGCGCGTGATGACCGAGCTCACCGGAAAGACCTCGCTCGTCGACGCGATGAAGCTCTTCGTCCACCCGCAGGACAAAGTCTGCGTGAAGGTGAACGGCATCGCGCTCACGAACATGGCGACGAACAAAGAATTCGTCATGCCGCTCCTCGACGCCATCATCCAGTCCGGCGTCCCCGCGACGAGCATCACCGTGCTCGAGCAGTACGGGAGCTTCCTCGCCGGCACGCGCATCAACGCGCAGAACGTCCCGAGCGGCGTGAAGGTCGCCGTGCACAACAACTCCGACGCGACGATGGAGTTTCGCATGATCCCGGGCACGGGCGTGCAGACCAAGTTCGTCCGCGTGCTCACCGAGTCGACCGCGCTCATCAACGTGTCGCTCGTGAAGGACCACTCGATCGCGGGCTACACCGGCGCGCTCAAGAACATGACGCACGGGATGAGCATCAACCCGCACGACTATCACCTCCACCACGCGTCGCCGCAGATCGCGCTCCTCGCCGCGCAGGACGTGCTCACCTCGCGCATGCGCCTGCACCTCAGCGACGTGTTCAAGGTGACCGCGCACGGCGGTCCGCTCGACAAGCTGCCGCAATACCGCGTTCCCTACGAGGCGGTCATGGCCTCGACGGACCCGGTCGCGCTCGACACGATCGGCTGGGAGATCGTCGAGCAGAAGCGCGCCGAGAAGCACCTCCGCACGCTCACCGCAGAAGGCCGCGCGCCCGCGTACATCGCCGCCGCCGGCACGCTCGGCCTCGGCGTGGCCGATCGCTCCCGAATCCAGCTTCGGGACGTGACCATCTAGGGCTGGTACAATTCCTCTCGTGCCGGACGACGTCTCGCGAGATCCCGAAGACACCGTCACGATCACGCCCATCCGCGCGGAGCCGGCGCCTCACATGCCGAGCTCGACCGGAGGCGAAGGTTGTCTGGTCGAGATCTACGGGCAGGATCTCGGGCGACGCATCCCGCTCGCCGGCGGCGTGTTCGAGATCGGGCGGAGCTCGAAGTGCGACCTCGCCATCGATCAGGACAGTGTCAGCCGCCACCACGCGCGCATCGCGCGCTCGCGCGACGGGCGCTACTCCGTCGCCGACCTCGGCTCGACCAACGGCACGTACGTCAACGACGTCGCCGTCACCGAGCACGTGCTGCACGACGGCGACCAGGTGAAGATCGGCCGCACCATCTTCAAGTTCATGTTCGGCACGAACATCGAGGCGAGCTACCACGAAGAGATCTACCGCCTCATGACGGTGGACGGGCTCACCCAGCTCTTCAACCGGCGCTTCTTCAACGAGACGCTCGAGCGCGAGATCAACCGCTGCAAGCGCTACGAGCGACCGCTCGCGCTGCTCATGTTCGACGTCGATCACTTCAAGCTCATCAACGACGAGTGGGGCCACGTCGCCGGCGACGCGCTCCTCCGCCAGCTCTCGAACGTGGTTCGCCTGCGCGTGCGGCGCGAGGACATCCTCGCGCGCGTCGGCGGCGAGGAGTTCGCCGCGATCTTGCCGGAGATCGAGATGGCCGGCGCGCTCGTCACGGCGGAGAAGATCCGCGAGGTCGTCGAGGCGTCGGCGTTCGTGTTCGAGGACAACGTGATGCCCTGCACGGTGAGCGTCGGCGCCGCCGCGCTCGATGCCGACGACGACCCGAAGGCGCTCTACGCCCGCGCCGACGCCGCGCTCTACCGCGCGAAGTCGACCGGCCGGAACCGCGTCATGCGCTGAGCAGGCTAAGGGTTCGTGGCGCCGAACGAGCTCGCGCCGACGGCCCAGTCGCTCGCGGTGTTCGTGTCTTGGTTCGTGGTGCGCGCGACGCTCTTCGCCTTCGTCGTGCCCGTGCCGGCCCAGTCGGCCGAGATGCCTTGCGCGAGCCCGTTCGTGCTGCACGGGTTTCCGCTGCAGCTCGCGGGGAGCCACGCACCGGCGTCTTGGAGCGCCTCGACTTGCTGATAGAACGTCGCCGGGGACGTGCCGCTCGAGTTGTAGAACGCGACGCCGTCCTGGATGCCGGCGTCGGGCCCACGCGCGAGGAGGACGCGGCCGGAGAACGTGATGCCGGTCGTGCCGCCGATGACGTCCCACGCGCCCGAAAAGCACGTCGCGTCGGCGCAGTCGGTCTTGCTCGCGCTCTCGTCGGTGACGCCGGCGCCCGCGTTCAAGTGCACGATGATGACGTCGCCGGCCGAGACGACGAGCGTCGGCAGCGTCGCGAGGACGACCTTCGTCGTGATGTCCTGCTCGATGGTGATGCCGCCGACGTCGCCCGACGTCTTCGCGAGGAGCTCGACGAGATCGAGGCTGCTCGCGATGTTCGGTCCGACCTCGTTGACCTGGAGCACCGCGACGCCCGAGCCGGTCTCGACGGGCGCGTCGGCGACGGGCGCGTCCGCGGCGCCCGAGTCGGCCGGACCGCTCGCGTCGGCGGCCGCGTCCTTCGGCGGCGCGATCGCGTCGGGCCCCGCGTCGCCGGAATCGGCTCCGCCGCCGACCGCGCACGCGGCGACGAGCGCCGACGCGAACCAAACTCGCCGCACCATACGACGAGGTTACGGGATCGTCGGACAGTTGTCCGGGCACTCGTCGATCTCGGCGCCTTGGGCGATCCACGCGCGAATGCGCTCGATCTCGTCGAGCGTGAGCGGCGTCCCGCCCCCGAGCGTGAACGGGTGGAGCGGATCGCCGGTGTAGTCGCCCCACGGCATGCGGCGCCCAACGACGTAGTTGGAGAGGCGCGCCTGCTCGTCCGCCGACGCGAACCCCGCGGCGATCCCGTAGTCGAACGGCGGCGTGATCGAAGCGCCCGCGCACGCGTACGCGAACGACGTCCCGCTCGCGCTCGGAACGCCGTTCAGGTCGGGGATGAGCAGCTTGTAGAGGAGGTAGCTGTTCCCCGGATCGCCCGGGTCGATGATCGGCATCCCGACGGGAAACGCGGCTTGCGGCGGCAGCGGCGTCGTGAGAGCGGAATTCGCGGTCTCGGCGGCGAGCACGCCGATCGCGGTCCGGCGGATCTCGTCGGGCTTCGCGAGCACGAGCCCCTCCGCGGCGGTGTTGTCTCCCGCGTGGCACCCGGAGGCCGTGCAGGCGCCCCTCATGAACGGGTCGCGCTTCGCGGCGAAGATCGGGAACACGTCGACGCAGAAATCGATCGTCGGCACGACCGGCGGGCTCCCGTTCGGCGGCGCGACCTGGAACGCGATGGCCTTCGTCGCCGGATCGATCGTCGCGTCATCGATCGCGCGCAGGCCGAACGGGCCGCCGTCGTCGGTCGCGACCGGAAACACGAGCGTGTAGAACTGCCCGACCTCGAGCCACGGCTTCCCCGGCGACGGGTTCGAGATCGTGACGACGCGCACGACCGGGTCGTACGTCACGATCGGCGGCGAGCCCGGCACGTTGCCGCTCTCGTCGAGCAGCTCGACGCCCTGGCGATTCGCCGTCGCGGGGTTCAGGTAGCGATCGAACGCGATCTGGATGACGCCGTCTTGCGGAAACGGCGTCTCGCCCCCGACGTTCGCGGCGACGACGTGGATGAACGGCGGCGGAATCCTCGGCTCGTCTTGCCGCCCGCCGACGTCGCACGCGGCGAGCGCCGCGAGGAAGATCAGCTCTCGGCGTACGTGGCGAGCTGCTCGCGCATCACTTCCTCTTGGATGCCCGTGCGCAGGTGATCCTTGAGGCAGTCGGCCAGCGTGATCAGGAGATCGTCCACGCCCTTGTCCTCGATCAGCTTCGCGAGGAGCTGCTTCGCCTCGCGGCTCTCGTCCGTCCGCAGGAACTGCCGCACCGTGTCGAGCGAGATTTCCCCCTGGAAATCCAGGTAAAGGTTGTCGAGTAGGTAAGCGACCAGCTCCTTCACGTGCGGCCTCCTTCTTGAAGGATTGCGTATAGCGCATCGTCATTGGCACTTCCCAGCGATTTCGAACGGCTGGTGACACACCATGCACGGACGAGGGTTTCGCCGCATCTGCATGCCGCAGCTCGACAGGAAGCCCGCGGGGTGCGGGTTGTAGCCCGCGCCGATGCCCGCGCCGCCGTGGCACTTCACGCAGTCGCTCTCGACGTGACACGAGACGCACGCGTTCAAATTGCGCTGCGCCTCGAGCGCGTGGTGGCCGGGCCCGCGGAACGGGCCGCTCCAGATCGCCGCCGGCGGATGGAAGCGCGACTTCGACGACTGCACGCCCGTCGGGCTGCTCTGGCCGACGCCGCTCCGGAGGTGACAGTCGACGCAGAAGCTCTGCTCGCGGTGGCAGCTCGTGCATCGCTCGTTTTCCATGCGGGCGTCGACCGGGTGCATCGCGATGTAGTCGTTCGGGTGGATCCGGCGCGGGCGGACGCGGCCGTCGTGGCAATCGGTGCAGAAGTCTTCTTTGTGGCAGTTGGCGCAGAACTGCGAGTCCGCCCCGGCGACGCGGCGGTGGCGCTCGATGAAGTCCGGGCCGTGCTCGGCGTCGCGCATCCACCGCGGCGGCGAGAGCTTGCCTTCGGGGAACGCGATGCGGATGACGCCTCCGCCGGCGGCGCCGCCGCGCAGATGACACGTGTCGCACGCCGCCTTCGCGTCGCCGCGCGACGCGGAGTCCGGCATCTGGTGGCAGTGGAAGCAGCCGCGCATGCGCGGGAGCTGATCGCGCGTCGCCTCGGTCACGTCCTCGACGCGCCCGTGGCACTGCTGGCATCCGATGTTTCGCACCGCGTGCCGCCGGTGCGAGAAGATCATGTTCGCGCGCGGGATTTCGGTCGTGCGGACGACGCTCCCGTCGCCGTCCTTGTACCCGACGTGACAGAACGCGCACTTGCCCGAGTCGCCGTCGCCGGCCTTCACCGCGTGGAGGTTTCCGTGATCGGTGAGGTGGCAGTCGTCGCACGCCGTGCCCGCCGGGAGCAGCGAGTCGGCGACCGAGTCGCTCGTCGCGCCGCCCGGGTGGCAGCTCTTGCACGCCTGGTGGAGCTGCTTCACGTGGAGCGCGTGGTTGAAGCGGATGTTCACGTCTTGCGCCGGGAAGATGACGTCGCTCGGCCCGGAGTCGTCCGGCTGCGCGCCCGGCGGCAGCGAGCTCGTGCGCGCGTCGCCGCCCGCGAGCGCGCGCATCGCGGCGAAGAGGATCGCGAGCGGAAGGAGCCAGCGCCGCGTCATTTGGTCACCGTGAGGCGCAGGTACGCGAGCAAGCGCATGCGCCATCCGAAGAGCCCGCTCGCGTCGTTCTCCCACTCGACGCCGACCTGCGAGCCGTTGAAGAAGCGATACCCGCCGCCGAGCATCGCGCCGAACGCCACGGTGCTGCGATCCGGGCGGAGCTTGTCCTCCCAGTGCCAGAGCCCGACGCGCCCGCTCAGCACGTAGCGCGCGTCGAAGAGGCGCTCGCCGGCGACGTCGCCGCCCGCGCGATCGCCTTGGTCGCCGAAGTTGCCGCTCGCGTTCGCCGTGAGGAGCGTGTCGCGGCGCTTGTAGCGCGCGCTCAGCATGCCGCCCTCGGCGAACGTGAACGGCGAGATGCCCGGCGCGAGCGCGCCCGCGCCCTGGATCGTGCTCGTCTGCGCGTCCTCGGTCTCGTTCTGGAAGACGCGCACGTGCGCGCCCGCGGCCAGCGAGAGCTTCTGCGTCGCGTCCCACACGACGCGCGCGCCGACGTCGTTCATCGGGTACGTCGCAAAGAAGTTCCAGATCGAGTCGGCGTCGAAGGTCGGCTGGTAGTAGTCGTAGTCGACGCTCGCCGTGACGTGCTTCGGGAGGAACACGTCCGCCGACGCCCAGATGCTCGTCGTCGCGTTCGCGTAGAAGTCGTAGACCACGCCGCCCTCGACGCCGCCGATCTTCGACGCGGTCGCGCTGAGCGAGTAGCCGAGCTTCTCTTGCGAGATGCGCTCGCCCGAGTACGTGAGCGGCGCCTCGTTCGGGAGGATCGAGACGACCGAATCGCCTGTATTATACACGCGTCGGTACGACAGCCGCCCGTGCAGCCACGAGACGCCCGCGGTCTCGATCGCGGCGCCGATCGCGGGGGCGACGTCGTTCTGCTCGAACGCCGGGTACTGCGTCGGGTCCATGCCCGTGCGGTCGCCGCGCCAGACGCCGTCCGCCTCCCAGCGCCCGATCGCACCGGAGAACGGCAGGCCCCCGCGCACCTCGAGGCCCGCGTAGGCTTCGAGCGCGAAGTAGGCGGGCGTCGTGACGTGGACCAGCCCGCCGTCGAACGACCACCAGCCGAGCGCGTCGGTCACGTACTGGCGGCCGAGCTTGAAGCCGAGGACGCCGTGCAAGAAACGGCGCCCCTCGACGTACGCGTACATGAGGTCGACTGGCCCGCGCGAGAAGCCGGGGACGAAGCGATCGATCGTCGTGGGCGTCGCCTCGTCGGCCGAGGCGCCGTAGTCGGCGTCGTACCGGAGGCGCGCGCGGAACGTGAGGTCCGGCAGGAGCTCTTGTCCGGCTTGCGCCGGGCGCGGGAGGAGGTCGTAGACCGACACGCCGAGCGTCGACGTGAGGCGCGCGCGGATCAGCATCGGCGTGCCGGTCGGACCGTACACGTCGTAGAACTGAGTCTCGGTGTCGCTCGTGAGCTCGCCCTTCCAGGACGTGCCCGACGGCGAGTCCCCCGCGAACGCGCGCGCTGCGCAGCACAGCACGGCCGCGGCGCACGCGATGCGCAGTCTCATTTCATTTGTCGGACGCGCGCTTGCCGCCGAACTCTTTGACGAGCCGGTCGTCGTACGTGTCGGCGACCGCCGACAGGTGACGGATCATCTGCTCGACCTCGCCCGGGTCGAGGTTCTCCGCCGGGCGCTCCGAGATCGCCACGACCTTGTCGTGGAGGAGCCCGAACGACGCGTTCGCCAGCCCAGCCGCGTTCAGCTCGAGCAGACGCTTGTAGAGCGCCTCGCGCTTGTCTTCGGCCGGCACGAGCACGGGCGAAGCGACGCGCAAGAAAACCGTCTTCTGCTCCGGCCGGTGCACCACCGTGACGAGCACCGACGCGCTGCCGCGCTGGAGCGTGTAGCTCGCGACGTCGTCGCTCGCCTTCACCATGGCCTGTTTCGGATCGAGCCCGAGCTTCTTCAGCGTCGCCTCGACCGTGTCCTTGGTCTTTCCGAACAATTCCACGCGGCGAGAATCGCGTGATACATGTTGAAAAGCAACCCTCGCGGCGTAGCGGCGGAGCAGGTACAGGATGGCGGACCAACAGCAGCGGTATCGCGTCGTCGAGAAGCTCGAGTCCGGCGGTATGGCCGAAGTCTTCCTCGCCGAGAGCGAAGGCCTCCAGGGCTTTCGCAAGCAAGTCGCGATCAAGCGCGTCCTGCCCCACCTCTCCGAGAAGAAGAAGTTCATCTCGATGTTCCTCGACGAGGCGCGCCTCTCCGCGCAGCTCTCGCACTCGAACTGCGTGCAGGTGTTCGACATCGGCGTCGGCGACAACGCGTACTTCATCGTCATGGAGTACGTGGACGGCGCGAACCTGAAGGCCGTCGCCGAGATGATGAAGAAGATCGGGCAGGCCTTCCCCATCCCGGTGGCGGTGTTCCTCGCGATCGAGATCTGCAAGGGCCTCGCCTACGCGCACGAGCTCAAGGACCCGAACACCGGCGTCGCGATGAACATCGTGCACCGCGACATGTCGCCGCCGAACGTGCTCCTCACGAAGTACGGCGAAGTGAAGATCGTGGACTTCGGCCTCGCGAAGGCGAACTCGCAGCTCGAGAAGAGCGAGCCGGGCATCATCAAGGGGAAGTTCTCGTACCTCTCGCCGGAAGCGGCGATGGGCGGCGACGTCGAT
>Ga0335082_10010399_pt1 | contig 10095 bp, 8 predicted proteins | sample Lox_Sample_41_FD_206718 | JGI IMG/M metagenome (GOLD analysis project Ga0335082, IMG submission 206718) | Soil microbial communities from Loxahatchee National Wildlife Refuge, Florida, United States - Lox_Sample_4.1 | ecosystem: Environmental > Terrestrial > Soil > Wetlands | place: USA: Florida...
CGAAAGTGCCGTTGTTTTGATTGAGGGAAGGAGGTGGAGTGTAGGGCGAAGGCTCCTTCGAATTGATGAATGCATGATCGATTGCGGCAGCAAGAGATTCATTGGTAGGCGTCGTGCTCACTTTCAGATGGAAACGCGCAGATCCTGACATAGTGGCGTGTGGAGAATCCGTTGCATCGTAAAACACCACAAGGCGGTCAACCGTCAACGTCAGATCTGATCCCAACGCTACACTGCGAACCAGGACGGTTGAGGCGCCAGCAACGCCACCCATTTCACAATCGCTCTCGCATTTCCCATCTTCCGAGAGAACGACATTCTTTCCCACGTAGGGCACGCGACACGTTAGTTGCTTGCCCTGTAATTCACTTTGTAGCGACTTCTGAAGTTCCTGTACGTCCTGCTGAGCGGCGGCTGTAAGGGCTAAAAACGACACAACGGCAACCATAATGGTCGTCTTCATAGGCAAGACATCATAAGCAAGTCTGAGCCACGGGGTAGACCCAACTGTTGTGAAATCGCCTTAGCACAAGTGTGCGCTTTTTCTTCGCCTTTTGACCGCTCTTGTGGTCCCAGATCGGCCAGCCACCAAGTATGGGGTGGCTTGGCGTAACTTACGATAATGACTGTTATCGCCAATCATCGTGGCGTTCGGCGTTATTTGGGCGTACAGTGCAGCCGTGCGGTGGGCATTTCTCAGTTCCCTGATGATGCTGTGCTTCCTAGCGTCTGACGCAGCGGGGCAGCGGCCTGCTGCTAGCTCTAGCTGCGCTGCTTCGGTCAAGAGTGCTGTGCCACCACGGAATCACCGGCTCCCCAGTGCGATTAAGCCTCTGGTGCCCGCCTTTGCGTATGTGACAATCGTGCTCCCATTGTCAGTCACAGATACGCTGACAGTTTACGAACTGGGCAATTGGAGCCGCCACTGGGAGAAGTTTGACCTGGATCAGGAAGGCGGTGAGCTTAGTGCTCCCGACACGCGACTGCTCGTCACGAGAGGAGGGAAAGCTGTCTTCCAGTACGCTTTGAAGGACCTCGCGACGACCGACCCTGACAGCGGCGATTGGTGGGTCAATGCAGTGGCAATGCGGGCGGCGCATCTGTGCTCCGACCGTCTCGATGTAGCTTACCTGGTGGTGCAGGAAGGCAACTCTGGTGGTTTCTATCTTGCCCTTGTGAGGTCAGGAACGAGTTACAAACTAGTCCCGGTGGCCGACGCTTATCAGGGACGATTGGTTCTGTTTGCGAGTGATCCTCGAAGAATTGAAGTGTGGACCGCCGATGGTGCCGGTGCGTGCGGAGCGTGCTCAAAGCCCTTTGTTGTGGAGAAGTTGCAGTTCGATGGTACAAAGTACCGACAAATCTCAAACCATAAGGCACGCAAGGAATACGCTGGATTTCAGAATAGCCCCTTAGTCGTTAACCCCTAAACTTTTACCGCCGAAAGATCATGACGACGGGACTGCCTCCGCGTGTCAAGTTCCAGCCTAACTTACGATAAATCGCCTTATCACTTCTTTGCGCTTTTCCTTCGCCTTTGGGCGTAACTTACGATAACGACTGTTATCGCTCGTTGACGTCACAGACCCGCGCAGATCGCGGCCCTCTTCCGTTACCTGCCTTGGTCGCCGGGAGGGGTTCCCTGCGCTAGGACGAACAAGCCCGCAGCCAACACAACGAAAGAAAACCACCACAGGAAATAACCGACCCTGAGGTTTACCCTGTCGGGGCCAAACAGAACATACCAGTGTGCATTAATGACAAAAGCCGCAGCAGCTACCCAAGCAGAGGCGTGTCGAAGCCGACTCGATCCGCGCAACACAACCCAAGGCGAACCCAGCACAAAAAGCAAGGTTGTTGCGGCGCTTGCGGTTGCCAGCATAGCGTTGTACCAGCTTTCGATGTGGAGGCCTTCGTATGGCCAAATTGCACAGGCGGCGACGCGGAACGCTTGCCAACCAGGCAGACCGTCTGGAAGACGTACCCCGTGCTTGTCCATCACAGGGAGAAACCAAGCTACCGCGTGAAGCAGCCACGCACACAAGACCGGAAGATGTTTCTTCCTCACACTTGCATTGTGCTGCTTTCGCTGGGGCTCGGCAACGGTTGGCTCCGACTTTCCTAATGGCCAGACAAGGGGATTCGGGCGAACAAAAGGCGCATACTTGCGATAACGACTGTTATCGCTCGTTGAGGGTCTTCCACTAGGTTGCGGGCCCTTGCACGTGCCGTTTGACGGCCTCCAGAATCTGCTTCGTCCCCCCGAAGATTCCGCCCCAGCCGTGCATACTCCCGTCTGCGAAGAATGCAATCGACGGGTTGGAGCTGTCGCCGTATTCAATCTTCACCCAATCGTTGATGAAGTCTCTACCTTGCTTTCCGAGTGTGACCCGCCTGATGTTGTTGATGACGGCAGACTCTTTGTGGCCGCTAAACTCAATTGAGCTCTCACGGACAATGAGCTTGCCACTGTCCCTATAAGCGAGAAGGTTCAGGTCGCGCCAGCGATTCTCGTGGGGTAGATACCAGACGGTGTCGAACACCTGAGGCATTGGCACGTTCCCGTTGGCCGATAACGGCCTATGCTGTGGGCGGTCTCTGTTAACGGCGGCCAGCCACTTACGTACTCCCGTCCAGATTATGACAGTTGGGCCAAGTAGACAGATTATCGCCAGCACTATCCCAAGGCTTCGAGCCGAAAGTGCACCGACGGAGAATGCATACGCCGCAAGCAAAACGCTTGCTAAGAAACAACCAATGGGCAACAACATTGCTTTAACGACACTCGCAAGGTTCATAGGGCGCTATCAACAATTCATGGCCGCGATCTGCCGCACGATACTTACGGGCGGCGCTTCGTCCGGGAGATTCTAAGCCTAACTGGCGTGAAATCGCCTTAGCACAAGTGTGCGCTTTTTCTTCGCCCTGCGCCCGTACCACACGCGCCCGTACCATACGCGCCCGCGCACAAGCACGAGCCGCACGCGCCCATCCAGGGGGGGTGTGTACACGTACGCATTGCATATACATATACCCCGGGTTTCGTTGACACCTGTACGTCCGAAACCTAGACTGAGAGGTCACCACAAGAGGGTCGGAATGGGCTGGCTGCAGAACCGGTTCGAGAAGAACTTCCTCATCACCACGGTCGATTACGTCTTTAACTGGGCGCGCAAGTCGGCGCTGTGGCCGATGACCTTCGGCCTGGCCTGCTGCGCCATCGAGATGATCGCCAGCTCCACGGCGCGTTTCGACATCGCGCGCTTCGGGGCCGAGGTGTTCCGTCCCAGCCCGCGGCAGTCCGACCTGATGATCGTCTCCGGCACGGTCACGCTGAAGATGGCGCCGGTGGTGAAGCGCATCTACGACCAGATGCCCGACCCCAAGTGGGTGATCTCGATGGGGGCGTGCTCGTCGGTCGGGGGGCCTTTCAATACCTACGCGGTGCTGCAGGGCGTGGACCGCATCGTGCCGGTGGACGTGTACGTGATCGGATGCCCGCCGCGCCCGGAGAACCTCTTTTACGCGCTGCTCAAGCTCCAGGACAAGATCGACGGCATGACCATCGCCAAGAAGCCGACGGAAGTGCGGCTGGACGAGAACATGGTGGAGAATTTCAAGAGACAGGTGATGATCGCGCAGACGTTGCAACCCAAGTAGCTAGTAGCTAGTAGCTAGTAGTTGGTAGTTAGGAGCCCGTCGTGAAGACGGGCTTTTGCTTTAGAATCTGCGTTTGTAACAAGGTCCGAGAAGAGCAGGTCCCTCGACTCGCGCCGCGACGCGCCCAAGACAGGGCGCGAAGAGAAGCAATCGCGGCGCTCGCTCGGGATGACAAATTCTTTTGAGGTTTGCTGTGCCTGAATACGTGAAGATCGGGACCAAGGCCGACCTGCCGGGCGAGAACCAGGCTAAGGAGTTCAGCGTCGCGGGGAAGGTGATCTGCGTCGCGAACGTAGACGGCGCCTGCTCGGCCATGGACAACGTGTGCCTGCATCGAGGCGGGCCGCTCGGGCAAGGCGTGGTGATGGACGCCAAGGTCATCTGCCCGTGGCACGGCTGGATGTGGGACCCGAAGACGGGCGAGGCGGTGCACAATCCCGGCGCCAAGGTCGCGGTGTACCCGCTGAAGAACGAGGGAGACGACGTGCTGGTCGAGGTGTAGATGAGTCCGGCGACGCACTTCCTGATCGGCTGGATGGTGGCCAACACCGGCGGCCTGGACCGGCGGGAGCGCGCCGCGGTGACGCTGGCCGGGGTCGCGCCGGACCTGGACGGATTGGGCGTGATCCCCGAACTCCTCACGCGCTGGACATCGCACCCGCTGCCCTGGTTCACCAGGTATCACCACATCCTCGGACACAACATTCTCGCGGCTTTCCTGGTCGGCGTGATCTGCTTCGCGGTCGCAAAGCGACGATGGCGGACCGCCGCGCTGGCCCTGGTGAGTTTCCATCTTCATCTCTTCTGCGACATCATCGGCGCCAAGGGCCCGGATGGCTATGGCTGGCCGGTCCCGTACCTGCTGCCCTTCTCCGACAAATGGCAGCTGGTCTGGAGCCATCAGTGGGCGCTGAACGGGTGGCAGAATTTCGCGATCACGGGCGCGTGCCTGATGGCGACGTTCTACCTGGCTTGGCTGCGCGGGTATTCGCCGCTGGAGATGGTCTCCGCCAGAGCGGATGCGGCATTCGTGGGGGCGTTGCGCCAGCGCTTCGGGGACCCGCGAGCGGAAGCCCATGCCACCGCGGCCGGATAGCCCTCCCCCTCGACTCACGGCTCATTTCCGAGTACCATCGAAATCCCCCAGGAGTCGAATCTCGCGGAGGCTGTAGTGCCGGCGCCCAAACCGAACGGCGAGCAGGAACGTCTGGCAGCGTTGCGCGAGTGCCACGTCGTGGGCACAGAGCCGGAGCAGGCCTTCGACGACCTGGCACAGCTGGCCGCCTCGCTCTGTCGCGCGCCCATCGCCATGGTCAGCCTGATCGAGGACAATCAGCAGTGGTTCAAGTCGCGGGTGGGGATCAGTGCGACGGAATGTCCGCGCGACTTCTCGTTCTGCGCCTACGCCATCCTGCAAAGCGACCTGATGATGGTGCGGGACACGGGCACCGACCCGCGGTTCACCGCCAACCCGATGGTGTCCGGGGATCCGAAGGTCCGCTTCTACGCCGGCCTGCCGCTGTTCACCGCCGACGGCAAGCACGCGCTGGGAACGCTGTGCGTGATGGACGTGGTGCCCCGCGACCTCAGCGGAGACCAGATCGCGGCACTGCGTTCGCTGGCCCATCAGGCGGAGGCGCTGCTGGAGCTGTTGCGGGTGCGCGCCGAACTGAAGAAAGAGCATGCCGAGAGACTCCGCGCCGAGCGTGAGCTCCAGATGGCTTACGACCGGGAGCCGGAACTGGCGCGGGTGGACTTGCTGACCGGACTCATCAACCGGCGCGCATTCCTCGAGATCGCCGACCGCGAGCGCAAGCGGGCCCAGCGCTACGAAGTGCCGATGAGCGTGATCGCCTTCGACCTGGAAAACCTGCAACGGATCCGGGAGCAGCAGGGAGAGCAGGTGACCGACGCGCTGTCCGTGTCGGTGGCGAACCTGCTGAAGAACCGGGTACGGCACACCGATGTGCTGGCGCGCACCGGGGATGCCGAGTTCACCGTCCTGCTGCCCACCACGGCGGCCGAGCCGGCCAAGCAGTTCGCCAGCAAGATCCGCGAGCTCATGCTGGAAGCCATCCAGCAGCACGACTGGCCGCTACTGTTCGCGATCAGCGTGGTCACTCACGTCAAGGCTCCGGACACGCTGGATGACCTGCTGCGCAAGGCCGACCACGTGAAGGCGTTCGTCAAGACCAGCGGCAAGATCACGGTGCGCGAGCAGGCGGTCGGAGCGTAGAAAGTCGCAAGTCGTCGGTCGCAGGTCGCAAGCCAGGCGCGACCCAGCGTTGCTGCACAATCCAGGAGAAGAGAGATGCGGTTCCTTAAGGTTGTTGTTGTCATCATTGTGCTCGCAAGCCTCGGTTCGGCGGATTCGAAGATCAAGACGCGCAGAACGATCATGGGCCGCACCATGGAAAACACCGTCTACGTGAAAGGCGCGCGGCAGAGGACGGAGGAGGGCGGGATGATGGGTATGCCCGGCAACACCACCATCATCCAGTGCGACCAGAAGAGGATCATCACGCTCAACGTCTGCACCAAGACCTACATGATCACGCCCATGGACGAGACGGCCGGGGCAGCCATGAGCCCCGGCAAGGCGATGGAATCCGAGGCGGCCGCCGACGCGGGGGCGAGCGGCGCGCCCCAGAAGGGCGGGGTGCTGACCATCGTGAACAACTCGACCGACACCGGCGAGCGCCAGAAGATGTTCGGGCTGGAGGCGCGCCATGTCCGCAGCTCGATGGCCATGGAGCCCAGTCCCGACGCGTGCAGCAAGACGTCGGTGAAGATGGAGCGGGACGGCTGGTACGCGAGCCTCTCGCCGCAATTCACCTGCGACGCTGGCGCGCATCGCTTCGGCCCGGCGATGGGCGGCGGCGGACGGCCCGGAACTCCGGCGTGCCGTGACGCGATCCGCATGAAGAACACCGGTTCCACGCATGCCGGATTCCCTCTGAAGGAGACCATGACCATGGTCTCGCAGGGACACACCTTCACCATGACCGAAGAGGTGACGGATTTTTCGACCGCGAACCTGAATCCGGCGCTGTTCGACATCCCTGCCGGGTATCGCCAGGTGAACGACTACATGGCAATGATGGGCGATCCGCGAGCGATGGCGGCCGGGGGGTGTAACCAGGGCTCGGGGATCCCGATCGAGGTTGGGGAAGCGCCATCCGCGCCGGCGGCGGCCGCTGCCCCCGCGCCAGTTGCGGCTCCGGCGCCCGCCCCGCGCGCCGTGCCCCCCAAGAGTTCAGGGACGCTGCGGGTGGGGGTAGTAAAGATCACCGACAAGACGGGGCAGTATCTGCCGGTATTCAACCTGCGGCTGGACCTGATGTACGAGATCCAGACCCGCAAGATGGAGCCCATTCCGCTGGACGCCGAGTCGCAGCAGGATGCCATCGCCGAGGCAAGATCGAAGGACTGCGATTACGTGCTGTTCACCGACGCGGCCGCGATCGGCGATCCGGGGCAGCCGGCGCCACCGATCCCCGGACGCATGGCAAAAGCCGCTGCCGGCGATCCGAAGAATTACAACGTCCGCCTCGATGTTGCATTATGGAAGCCCGCAAAGACGCTGCCGCAACTCAAGGAGAGCCTTCCAGGAGCGGCGCCGGTGCGCGCCGTGGACGCCGTTATGAACGGCTTTGAGAACGAAGCGGAGGCAGTGCGGGAGCAGATCGATAGGGACCTGCATCCGGGAAAGGCCACTCCGGCGGCAAAGACTCCGCCGCCGAAGAAGGGGCCGGCGAAGAAGTAGTCTTTCGGCGTTTTCTTGCATCCCGAGCAGAGCGAGGGAGCGCCACTGCCGCGACGATTTGTCCGGCAAGAGGGCTCCCTCACTTCGTTCGGGGTGTTCTTGAAAAGACCTAGGCGCGCAGCAGACCCGGGAATCTCCGCTGATCGTTCTCGAAGCCGGGGAACACCGTCGCCAGGTCCTTGTTGCCCAGGTGGCGGTAAACGGCTTCGCCCAGCACGCGGCGGAAGTCGGTGGTCAGCGCCAGGTCGCGTCCTTCGTAGAGCTGGCCGGGATTGAGGCCGGGCCACGCGCCGTAGACGCGACCGCCCTTCACCGGTCCACCCAGCACGAACATGACATTGGCGTGGCCGTGGTCGGTGCCGCGGTTGCCGTTCTCGCGCGCGGTGCGGCCGAACTCCGACATGCTCACCAGCACGGTATCTTCGGCGAGCTCCCCGAGGTCGGTCCAGAACGCCGCGATGGAGCCTCCGAACTCGCGCAGCAGGTTGGCGAGCTGCCCCTGGGTGTTGCCCTCGTTGACGTGATGGTCCCAGCCGCCGATGTCGGCGAAGGCGACCTCGACGCCAAGGTCGGCCTTCAGAAGCTGCGCGACCTGCTTCAGGCTGTCGCCGAAACGCCCGCGCGGGTAGTTGGCGCCGGCTGCCGGCGTGTAGCGCTGCGGGTCGGCGGACTTCAGCATCTTCACCGCGTCGAAGGTCTCCTGGCCGGTGCCGTGAAGCACGGCGTCCACGGAGTGGTCGTACATCGCCTCGAAGGTGTTGGCGAGGGGTACGGCGGCTGGATTGCGTCCGCCGACCCCGAACTCGTTCACGTTGGAGACCGCGATGGCCGGAGCAGAGCCGGCCAGCGTGCGCGGCAGACCGGTGCTGAGGGCGACGGCGCGGAACGGGCTCGCGTCCTTCTGCTGATCGTGCAGTGCGCGGTTCAACCAGCCGTCTTCTGTGGACTTGATGCCCGGAGTGCCCGATTCCATGTAGTCCTGCGCGTCGAAATGCGAGCGCGTGTTGTCGGGAGAACCGGCGGCGTGCACGATGGCCAGGTGCTTCTGGTCCCACAGGGCTTTCAGCGGCTCCAGGGACGGATGCAGGCCAAAGAACCCGTCGAGATCGACCACGCTTTGGCGTGGGATGCCGATGGTCGGCCGCATGCTGTAGTACGCGTTCTCGCCATGGGGCACGACGATGTTGAGGCCGTCGGCGGCGCCGCGCTGGAACAGGACCACAAAACGCTTGCGGCGGCCGGTTGGCTGGTCCAGCCCGTAGACCGCGCGGGTCAGGAAGCTGGGCACCGCGGCCGTGGCTGCGATGGCCATCGCTCCGCCCTTCAGAAAGACTCGACGAGTGATCCTCATGTTTCCCCCCACTACCGCCGCTGGAACTCCGGCGAGCCCAGGATCAACCCCGCGATCACGCCGGCGTTCACCGGACGAGCGGAATCGTCGAGCCGCCGGCCCGTGACCAGCGGGTCGTTCAACTGCTTCTCGATGGTCTCGTGCGTCTGCCGGGAGATGTCACCGGAGAGCAGGGAAGTCTCAAGCGCCGCGACCACCTGGGTGGGGTCGGTCGGTGAGGCATTTCCCAGCAAAGTCGCTGCGTCAAACTTCGCGCCGTTCATCCGTCCGGCGCCGATCGCCAGCGCAAAGTTCATGCGGTTCAGCAGCGCGGACGAATTCACCCAAGCGTCGGCCTTCATGGAGTAGCCAGTGGGCGGCTGCGCGCCATACAGCGGCATGCCCATGCGATTGAGAGTCTGCACCAGCGGCATCGCATTCTGCACGTCCACGCCGCTGGCGCGCACCGCCGAGGCCACGAACTCGAGCGGCGTCTTCACCTTGGCGCGATAGGCCTGGGGCGCCCAGAACTCGGGCGAGCGATACATGGTGCGCAGGACCTCGCGGATGTCGCCATCCTTATCGAGGAAAGTCTGCGCCATGCGGTCCACCAGGGCGGCCGGCGGATCGTCGGAGACGAAGCGTATCGCCAGCTTGGTGCAGACGAACCTCGCGGTCGAAGGGTGGTGGGCCAGGATGTCGATGACCTCCTCGCCCTCCTTCTGCCCATGTTCCTTGATCTTCCTTCCCAAGAAATACTTCTCGCCGGGCTCGTGCATGCGCTGGTTGAAGTCGAAGCTTCCGCCACGGCGCGGTTCCTTGATGGTCCATCCGGTCAGGACCTTGGCCAGCTCGGTGACGTCCTTCTGGGTGTAGCCGCCGTTGACGCCGAGGGTGTGCAGCTCCATGATCTCGCGGGCGTAGTTCTCATTGAGGCCGCTGCGCATCCTCTTGGCCTGCTGCTGGCGCTGCTGCTGCTGGGGGTTCTGCGGCCGTCCGAAACCTCCGCCGCGACCAGCGCGCTGCATGCGGCGCTGTCCGCCGGGACCGTACTGCGCAAATTCGGAATCCGGGCCGACACTTAGCCAGTTATCCAGGTAGAACAGCATCGCCGGGCTGTGGGCCGTGGCTTCGAGCAGGTCCTTGAACTTGCCCAGAGCGTTGGGCCGGATGACGTCGCGCTCATACGCCGTGATCATGTAGCGGTCCGCGCCCTTGTTCATGAAGACGTTGAAGTGGTTGAACCAGAAGTCGGTCATCACTTCGTCCAGCTGGCGCTCGCTGTAGGCGGCGCGCAGGATCTTGCCCTGCTGGAGCTCGGTGGCGATCACCTGCCGGG
>Ga0335082_10010400_pt1 | contig 10095 bp, 9 predicted proteins | sample Lox_Sample_41_FD_206718 | JGI IMG/M metagenome (GOLD analysis project Ga0335082, IMG submission 206718) | Soil microbial communities from Loxahatchee National Wildlife Refuge, Florida, United States - Lox_Sample_4.1 | ecosystem: Environmental > Terrestrial > Soil > Wetlands | place: USA: Florida...
GTTCGGGCGACGAGACCAAGATCGACCGCGCCAGCCTGCTGGCGCTGGCGCTCGGCGCGCTCCTGGTGCGCGGCGGCGAGCGGATTGCGCTTTACGGCGAACGCGAACCGCCCGCCAATTCGCGCCTCGCCTACCGCCGCATCGGCTACGCCCTGGCCGAGCGCGCGCCTTCCGACGATGCGTTGCCGCCCGACGCGCCGCTGCCGAAGAACGCGCAATTCGTCTGGTTCGGCGATTTTTTGACACCCCTGGAAGACATCGAACACGCCGTCCGGCGGCTGACGCGCGCCAATGCCGGCGGGCGGCTGGTGCACATCATCGATCCGGCGGAAGAGGACTTTCCCTATCTCGGCCGTACCCGCTTCGAATCCGTGACGGGCGGCGACAACCGCACGCTGGGCCGGGCCGAGAGCGTGGCTGGCGAATACCGCGCCCGTTTCAAGGCGCACACCGAGGCGGTCGCGCTCCTGGCGCGCAAGCTGGGCTGGAACTATCTGGCGCACCGCACCGACAAACCGCCGCAAACGGCGCTGGTGGCGCTCTATGCCGACCTTTCGGGCGGCCATCGCATGGCAGGATAGCGCGGGCGCATGAACTTCTTCGTCAACCTCAGCTTCGGGGCGCCGTGGATTCTCCTGGCACTCGTCGTGCTGCCGGCGATCTGGTTGCTGCTGCGCGTGACGCCGCCCTTGCCGCGGCGCGTCGTATTTCCGCCCTTGCGGCTTCTGTTCGGCCTTCGCGACGAGGAACAGACGCCTGCCGGCACGCCCTGGTGGCTGATGGCGCTCAGGATCGCCGCCGCGGCGGCGCTGATCCTGGGGCTGGCCGAGCCCGAGATCGGCCGCACGTTGGCGATCGCGGGCTCGGGACCCGTCGTGCTGTTCGTCGACAACGGCTGGACTGCCGCGGCGCATTGGGACGCCCGTTCGGGGCTGGCACGCGAGGCGACCGGCATCGCGGCGCGGCAGAACCGCCCGGTGGCCATGATCGCCACCGCCGACCGGCCTGATGCTGGCTGGCTCGATGCGGGCGGCGCCGACCGCACCGTGCGCGCGCTGGCGCCGCGGCCCTGGCTCGCCAATCGCGGCGCCGCGCTGACGGCGCTTCAGAAGACCCATTTCGCCGCCCGGCCGCAAATCCTGTGGCTCGCCGACGGCGTCGACGACGGCAACGCCCGCCGCACCGCCGCGGCGCTGTCGAAGATCGGAAACCTGCGCCTCTTCGTCGACCGGCCCGACGCCTCGCCCGTGGCGCTGACCGGCGTCGCGAACACCGCGGACGGGTTTGAGATCGCGGTGCTGCGGGCCGGCTCGGGCGGCGCGCGCGACGGCGCCGTCACCGCCTTCGGCGAGCAGGGGCAGACGCTCGGCACGGCGCGGTTCCATTTCGACGACGGCCGCAACAAGACGACGGCGCGCCTTGCCCTGCCGCTCGAGATGCGCAACCAGACCGCCCGCATCGCCATCGACGGCATGGAGAGCGCGGGCGCGGTGCAATTGCTCGACCGCGGGGCGCCGCGACGCGCCGTCGGCGTGGTTTCCGGATCGAACGCGGCGGGCGAGGAGCCGCTGCTCTCGGGCGTTTATTACCTCGACCGCGCGCTCGCCCCTTACGCCGATCTCAGCAAGGGCACGATCTCCGAGCTGCTCGACCGCGGCGTTTCCGTCCTCATCCTTTCCGATATCGGCAAGATCGCGGGCGCCGATCACGACCGGGTGGCGAAATTCGTGGAGGGCGGCGGCGTGCTGATCCGCTTCGCCGGCGAGCGCACGGCCGGCGGCACCGACGATCTGGTGCCGGTCGCGCTGCGCGCCGGCGGGCGCTATCTCGGCAGCGCGCTGGCCTGGGCCTCGCCGCAGCATCTGGCGCCGTTTCCGGATGCAAGTCCGTTCGGCGGCCTGCCGATCCCCTCCGACGTCGCCGTGTCGCGCCAGATCCTGGCCGAGCCTTCGGTCGATCTCGCCGCCCACACCTGGGCGCGGCTGGCCGACGGCACGCCGATGGTCACCGCCGCCGGCCGCGGCAAAGGCTGGATCGTGCAGTTCCACGTCACGGCGGGGCCCGCCTGGTCGACGCTGCCGATGTCGGGACTCTATGTCGGCATGCTGCGGCGGCTGCTGTCGCTTTCGGCCGGCGTGCGGCCAAGCGACATGGCGGCGAGTGCCAGCCTGCCCGCGGCCGAGACGCTCGACGGCTTCGGCCGCCTCGCCGCCGCCGGGGCCGACGCCCAACCCATCCGCGGCGCCGAGTTGGCCAGCACCGAACCTTCGCGCGTCCATCCGCCGGGGCTTTACGGCGCGGCCGGCGCCGAGCGCGCGCTCAATGCCGCCAACGGCGAAACCGCGCTTTTGCCCCTGCCGCGACTTGACGCCGGGGCCGAGTACTACGCCTCGCGCGCGGCGCTGCCGCTCGAAACGCCGCTGCTCGTGTTCGCCGCCTTCGTTCTGCTTGTCGACTTCGCGATCTCGCTTTGGTTGCGCGGCTACCCACCCAACCTCGACCGGCTGATGCGCGGTGCGAGTCTCACGCTCGCCCTGTTCGCGGTATTCCACGGCGCGCGCGGCGACGATGCCTTCGATCTCAAGGCTTCGCTTGATACCCGGCTCGCCTACGTCATCACCGGCGTTCCGGAAACCGACGCAATGAGCCGAGCCGGGCTTACCGGCCTCGGCAACGCGCTGGCGGAGCGCACCTCCTACACGCCGCCCGATCCCATGGGCGTGAACCTCGAAACCGACGACCTCACCTTCTTTCCGCTGCTTTATTGGCCGATGGAACCGCGCCAGCGCGATCTCTCGCCCGCGGCGCTGTCGAAGCTGTCCGATTATCTGCGGGGCGGCGGCACCATCCTGATCGACACGCGCGATCTGACGCTGGGGGCGGTGCGCGGCCCGGGCAATCCCGGCGAACAGACGCTGAAGCGCCTGCTCGGCCGGCTCGACCTGCCGCCGCTGGCGCCGGTGCCGCCCGATCACGTGCTGACCAAATCGTTCTATCTGATCTCGGATTTCCCGGGGCGATGGGACGGCGGCACGTTGTGGGCCGAGGCCCTGCCGCCGGGCGGCGTCGACCAGCGGCCCGTGCGCGGCGGCGACAACGTCTCGCCCGTCATCATCGGCGGCAACGACTGGGCCGCCGCCTGGGCGGTGGACGCGCACGGCCATCCGCTGGTCGACGTGTCGCCCGGCGGGCCGCGCCAGCGCGAGATGGCCATCCGCTTCGGCATCAACCTCGTGATGTACGCGCTGACCGGCAACTACAAGACCGATCAGGTGCACGTGCCCGCAATCCTGGAACGGCTGGGGAAGTAGATGCCTTCGATCGCCTTCGCGCCCCCGATTCCGCTCGCCCTGCTGTGGGCCGTGATCGGCGCGGCGGCCTTGCTGGCCGGCTATGCCTTCGCGGCGCGGGCGCGCGGCGCCTGGGCGCGGACGCTGGCGCTGGCGGCGCTGATCCTGGTCCTGGCCCATCCCATGATCGTGCGCGAGAACCGCGAGCCGCTGTCGGACGTGGCGGTGATCGTGGTCGACCGGTCGCAGAGCATGCAGATCGGCAACCGGCAGGCGGAGGCCGACAGGGCCGCGGCGGCGCTCAAGGCGCGGCTCAAGCGCGAGCCGGGCCTCCAGCTGCGCACCGTCTCGGTCGTCACCAATCCGGCGGGCGAGGACAACGGCACCGAGGCGTTCGCCGCGCTCACTGCGGCGCTGGCCGACGTGGCGCCGGGCAGGGTGGCGGGGGCCTTCCTCATCACCGACGGCGAGGTGCACGACGCGCCGGCCCAATCGCACGTCGCCCCGCTCCACGCGCTGATCGTGGGCAGCCGCGGCGAGCGCGACCGCAAGCTCACCATCGTCGATGCGGCGCGTTACGCCATCGTCGGCCAGAAGGCCGAGATCATGGTGCGCGTCGACGATCTGGGCGACGCGGGGCCGGGCGTGGCGCGGATCAATCTGCGCATCGACGGCACCGAGGCGGGCGCCCGCGACATCCCGTTGGGGCGGTCCACGCCGGTCGAGGTGCCGCTCGGCCACGAAGGCGAGAGCGTGGTCGAGATCGAGGCCGAGCCGGGTCCCAGGGAACTGACGCTGCAGAACAACCGCGCCGTGGTGACGATCAACGGCGTGCGCGACCGGCTGCGCGTGCTGCTGGTCTCCGGCGAGCCCAATGCCGGCGAGCGCGTTTGGCGCAGCCTGCTCAAGGGCGATCCGTCGGTCGACCTCGTGCATTTCACCATCCTGCGCCCGCCCGAAAAGCAGGACGAGACCCCGCTGCGCGAACTGTCGTTGATCGTGTTCCCGACGCAGGAGCTGTTCGAGCAGAAGCTCGACAGCTTCGACCTCATCATCTTCGACCGCTACGGCGAGCACGGCATCCTGCCGCTGGCCTATTTCGAGAACATCGCAGGCTACGTCTACGACGGCGGCGCGCTGCTGGTTTCCTCGGGCCCCGAATTCGCCGGGCCGATGAGCATCTACCACACCCCGCTCGCTTCCGTTCTGCCGGCGCAGCCGACCGGCGAGATCGTAGCGAGGCCCTTCAAGCCGATGGTGACGCCGCAAGGCGCCGGCCAGCCGGTGACGCGCGACCTGGCGGGCGCCAATAGCGACAAGGCCCCGCCCGCCTGGGGCCGCTGGTTCCGCCTCATCGGCGCGCAGAAGGTGACGGGCGAGACGGTGATGAGCGGGCCGGGCGACAAGCCGCTGCTGGTGCTCGACCGCATCGGCAAGGGGCGCGTAGCGGAGCTGCTCTCGGACCAAGGCTGGCTGTGGGCGCGCGGCTTCGAAGGCGGCGGGCCGGAGGCCGAGCTGCTGCGCCGTCTGGCGCACTGGCTGATGAAGGAGCCGGAGCTCGAGGAAGAGAAGCTGGCCGCCGCCATCTCCGGCGGCGACATCGCGGTGGAACGGCGCACCATGGCGGGGGAGCCCAAACCCGTCACCCTGACCGATCCGAGCGGGAAGCAGTCGACCGTGCCGTTGGCGAAAGTCGAGCCCGGCATCTGGCGGGGTACTGCCAAGGCCGAGGCGCTGGGGCTATATCGCGTCGCCGATGGCACGCTTTCGGCGGTGGCCGCGGCCGGTCCGCTCAATCCCAAGGAAGTCGCGGACATGCGCGCCACCGACGCGATTCTCGCGCCCGTGGCGGAGGCCAGCGGCGGTTCGGTGCATTGGCTCGTCGACGGCCTGCCACAGGTGCGCCGCGTGGAGCGCGGCCATCGCATGGCGGGCGAGAACTGGATGGGCGTGGCGGCGAACGGGGCCTCGCGCGTGACCAACATCGAGCAGACGCCGCTGTTCCCGGCCTGGGCGGCGCTTTTCCTGCTTCTCGGCACGCTGATGTTCGCCTGGCGGCAGGAGGGTCGTTAGAGCGCCTTCAGCCCGAATAGAACCACCAAGGATTTTCCCGGACGAACTGTTCCGCGTCTCTTTCGGCCTGCAATCTTGCCTCGTCGACGTTCGTCACGTCGGAGATTGCAAAGATGCTCAGCGCCAGCTGATGCCGCACAATGACATCGCCCGGCAAAAACGTGCTTCCCATATAGTAGCCGAAGATGAAGAGCCCGATGCCCAGAATGGCCTCAAGGGCCTGCGAAACCCAATAGTAGGAAGGTGTGGCTTCACCCCAGCTCAAGATCACACTGACAACGATATAGACGAACGCCAGCAGTCCCCATCCGGCCAAAAGGTAGCTGTGCCGCTTGGTGCGCATGTAGATGTTGAACAGATCGGTGTAGCCCTTCGTGACGTTGCGCGGGTTGATGGTCTGTTGCGCCTTTTCGAGAGCGACGTCCCAACCTTGCTTTTTGGTATGGCGAAAGAACCCGTACCCGATGGCTATCGCAAGAAGAACCGCGGAAGGAAACACAAGACCCAGCCAGTGGATGGTGCACACGGTCGTCGGCGACGAGGCGATGTCGCACGATTCGAAGTAGGAATGCTGGTATGCCGCCAGGAGGGGGTAGCACAACGCCGCCAGGACGATTACCGCAGCCCAGCCCGCGGCTTGATCGCGATAATGGGTTCTGTGCCGCTGTTTGGCCTTCTTGCGGGCGGCTTCATGTTCCTGCGCCGTGGTCACGACGCGCGGCGTAGGCGTCGCTCCCTCGCCCTCTTTCAGGTCGCTCATCGATCCCCCCGGACAACGAGTTCCTCTCCCGCCGCGATTGTCCGCAACGGTCAATGATCGCCACGTTATAACACGCAGTGCACACAGCGACCGGACCCGGAACAAGCGAGACGGCAGGATTGGAGGCGCCCGGGGGGCCGCCGGGAATGCATTAACCATCTTGCGGGCCGTGGCGCACGTCCTGCACCAAGACTCGCGGCCCGTCCCAAACGGGGTGCGACAATTTCACAGAATCGCGGACGCACGGAAAAACCGGGCGTGATTTGCCTTCCTGAAGAGCCGCTGCAGCTTGGCGTCAGTCTATCGAGGCCACGACGCCCGCCCCGTCGGCGCAGAAAGGATGGTCGACGCGGGCGCGGCGGACTTCGCCTTTGAGCGTGAGCATCACGTTGTGCTGCAGCGACAGCGCCAGGATGCGCGCCGGATCAACCGGCCCCGGAAAGCGGATGCGCCCCGGCGGCACCGCCGCAAAGCCGACGCGCACGTAGTAGGGTTCGTCGCCCACCAGGATGATGCTGGCATGGCCCTGGGCGCGGGCCGCGGCGATGCCGGTCTGCATCAGGTTGATGCCGATGCCGCGCCCGCGCTGGTCCGACTGCACGGCGAGCGGACCGAGCAGCAGCGACTGCTCCATGCCGACGGCGACCGGCCAGAAGCGGATCGAGCCGCGCAGCGCTCCGGCCTCCACCGCCACGAAGCCGAGGCCTGGCACCGGATCGACGCCGTCGCGCAGCCGGTAGGCCGACTTGGCGAAACGGCCGGGGCCGAAGCTCGCGGCAGTCAGCGCCTCCACCTTGGGTCCGTCCTCCGGATGCTCGGGTCTGATCTCCAACATGGCGCTCTCGCTACCGGCGGACCCCGCCAAATGCAAGGCGAGGCTCGCCGAAAGCCGGGTCTTCACCAGCGTGACGTCGTGGGAGATTGGCCGATCAGCTCGCTCAGCCGGCGCCGGACCGCCCGCGAGGTGCCCGGCGGCGGCGCCGCCGGATCGGCGAGCGTGATCGCGCGTATTTCCAGGCCCGGCTTGAAGGCGAACGACGCCTCCCGCACCCGGTAGAGCGCGATGACGTTGGTGGCCAGCAGCATCCGGCGGCTGTAGAGCCCGATAAGCTCCGGCGGGGCCGATTGGGTGAGGCCGATTTCCTCCCGAAGCTCGCGCAGGATCGCTTCCGCGGGCGGCTCGCCGCGGCCGACGGCGCCGCCGGGCAGCAGCCAGCCGCGCTTGTAGGTATGCCACACCAGGACGACCTTGCCGTCCTGCTCCACGACGGCCAGGACCCCGAAATCGACCGGCCGGATGAGCGCCCTGAGGTGGGCGAACGCGACATGCATCAGGATTTCCAGCAGACGGCGCATGACACCGGACCATAGAGCATGACCGGCGGGGCGGAAATGTCGGCGCGCCTTCCAAGACCCTAAGAAGTTGGTAACCAAAGCCACCTAGCCTGCCGCGTCACCGCCGGGCCGCGGGGCGCACCGCTCCATCGTTTCGACGGCAGGCTCACGAGGGACGATGTCGGGGGCGGCATTCGACGGCCTGAAGGCGCTGGTGGTCGAGGACAACGTGCACATGCGCACGCTGTTGCGTTCGTTGCTGATGGCGCTGGGCATCAAGCACGTCTACGAGGCAGGCAACGGCGACGACGCCTTTCAGACGCTGCGCGACAAGCTGCCCGATCTGATCCTCACCGATCTGTCGATGAAGCCGAAGGATGGCATCGCCTTCACCCGCGAGGTCCGGCTGTCGGACGAAAGCCCGAACCCCTATGTGCCGATCATCATGGTGACGGGCCATACCGAACGCCACCGCGTGGAAGCGGCGCGCGATGCCGGCGTTACCGAGTTCCTCGCCAAGCCGATCACGGCGCAGAACCTGTTCCTGCGCGTCGCCGAGATCGTGGAACGCCCGCGCTCCTATGTGCGCTGCACGACCTATTTCGGGCCCGACCGCCGGCGCCATACCGACGAGCACTATTCCGGGCCGTGGCGCCGCAAGTCCGATTTCGAAAAGGACCTGGAGATCCGATGAGCACCCGCAAGATACCGCCCCTGCCGGCGGCCGGCGAGGAGATCAAGGTCGCGCCGGGCGCCTATCCGGTGTTCTCCAACGCCGTCGCCATGGGCCTGTTGCGGGCGGTGCGCGATCCGGAGGTGGTCGAGCAGGCCGACCGGGTCATCGTCGCCAACATCGACGGGATGCGCACCGCGGTGCTCGACTATATCGACCGCGTGGAAGCCGCGGCGCGCCATTCCGACAACGCCGGCATCTACGATCAGGCGCACGAGATCCGCGGCCTGGCCGGGAACGCCGGCCTCAACGCCACCGGGCGCATCGCCAATGTGCTGTGCCGTTATCTGGATGCGCTGGCGCGCGGCGGCAGCAAGCCCGACCGGGCGGTCGTCGCCATCCACCTCGAAGCCATAGCGCGGGCCGCTCATGCCGAGGACGAGGCGACGCGGCTGGGCGACGCGGTGGCCAACGAACTGTCGCAGCTGGTCGACAAGAAGCTGGCCGAGATTAACCTTTCGGAAGACGGGCGCCGGCCCGCGGGGTTCATCGCTCCTTAAGCCCTATCCTTAATAATCCAGCCGGACTTCGGGCGGGGTTGCATGCTTCAAATCATCGGCCTTGTGGTTCTGTTCGTGTGCGTGTTCGGCGGATTCATCATGTCCGGCGGCTCGGTCGGCGTGATCATCGAGGCCGTGCCGCACGAAGTGATGACCATCGGCGGCGCGGCGACCGCGGCATTGTTGATCGGCGGCTCGGTGTATTCGCTCAAGAAGATGGGCGGCGAGGTCAGCAAGGTCATCTCCGGCCCCAAGTGGAAGCCCACCGACTACCGCGACCTGCTGTGCCTTCTGTTCCTGCTGACCAAGACCATGAAGTCGAAGGGGTTGATCGCCCTCGAAGCCCATATCGAGCGGCCCGCGGAATCCTCGATCTTCTCGCGCTATCCCAAGATCAGCAAAGACTATTTCGCGCTGACCTTCATCTGCGACACGCTACGAATGATGACCATGAGCCTCGAGGACCCCCTCCAGGTCGAAGCGGCGATGGACAAGCAGCTCGAGAAGCACCATCACGAGGCGCTCAAGACCGCCGACGCGATGCAGACCATGGCCGACGGCCTGCCGGCGCTGGGCATCGTCGCGGCGGTGCTGGGCGTCATCAAGACGATGGGCGCCATTTCCGAGCCGCCGGAAGTGCTGGGCCGCATGATCGGCTCGGCGCTGGTCGGCACCTTCATGGGTGTGTTCCTGGCCTACGGCATCGTCGGCCCGATCAGCGTGCGGCTGCGCTCGATCGTCGAGGAAGAAACCCTGTTCTACCACGTCATCCGCGACATCCTGGTGGCGCACCTGCACGGCAACGCGGCGCAGGTTTCGGTTGAGATCGGCCGCGGCAGCGTGCCATCCGAGGCGCAGCCCAGCTTCCAGGAACTGGAAGAGACCCTCAACAACGTCCCGAAAGCGACCTGAGAAGCGGTCCTATTTGTTGCCGACCAGGCGCCGTTCCGCCAGCGCCATGAAGAACGTCGCCATCGCGCCGGCCAGAATGCCGAGCGGAATGGCGTAAAGGATGTCGGTATCGGCGCCGAGAACCACGATCGAGGTTACGATCATGCCGGTGACTTGGGCGGTTCTTGGCAGCGGTCTCATGCCAGCAGCGTAAGTCAGGCCACCGCGCGCACGAAGCGATTGCTTAAGAAGCGGTTAACAGAGCGAATAGGAAATGACGAATGGAGATTCCTGCCCCCGGCGACTTGTCCGGCGTAGCCGAAGGCGAAGTCTGAAGTGGGGGAATCGGCCGCGAAGCGACCGAAGGGGGCTCGGTCCCCGTTCGCCACCGCCCATTCGCTATTCGCCGAACGCAATCCCCTGTGCCAGAGGCAGCGCATCCGAGTAGTTGATGGTCGCGGTCTGGCGGCGCACGTAGGCCTTCCAGCAGTCCGAGCCGGATTCGCGCCCGCC
>Ga0335082_10010401_pt1 | contig 10094 bp, 7 predicted proteins | sample Lox_Sample_41_FD_206718 | JGI IMG/M metagenome (GOLD analysis project Ga0335082, IMG submission 206718) | Soil microbial communities from Loxahatchee National Wildlife Refuge, Florida, United States - Lox_Sample_4.1 | ecosystem: Environmental > Terrestrial > Soil > Wetlands | place: USA: Florida...
CACTTCTCACGTTCGCTTCTCACGTCTCACCCGAACGTCTCACCCCTTACTTCTCACCACTCACCCTAGTACTGCCCCAGGTATTTCCTGATCTCCCACTCGCTCACCTGCGAGATGTACTCCGCCCACTCGGAGCGCTTCGCCTCGACGTAGCGCCCGGCGATGTGCTCGCCCAGCGCGCCCAGCACGACCTCGTCCTTCTCGAGACAGTTCAGCGCCTCGTGCAGGTCCCGCGGCAGGTCGTCGATCCGGTGATGCCGCTTCTCCCGGTAGGTCATGGTGAAGATGTTCTTGTTCACCGGATCGGGCGGCGTGAGCTTGCGCTTGATCCCGTCCAGCCCCGCCGCCAGCTGCACCGCCAGCGCCAGATACGGGTTCGCCGATGGATCGGGCATCCTCAGCTCGCAGCGCGTGCCGCTGCCGCGCCGGTCCGGGATCCGGATCAGCGGCGACCGGTTGCGCATGCTCCAGGCGATGTTGACCGGCGCCTCGTAGCCGGGCACCAGCCGCTTGAAGCTGTTGACCAGCGGATTCGTCACCGCGCAGAAGCCCTGCGCGTGGTCCAGCAGCCCCGCGATGTACTGCAGCGCCGCCTTCGACAGCTGCCACTCCGCCTTGGGCTCGTAGAAGGCGTTCTTCCCGTCCTTGAACAGACTCTGGTGCGTGTGCATCCCCGAGCCGTTCTGCCCGAAGACCGGCTTCGGCATGAAGCTCGCGACCAGGTCGTAGCGCTCGGCGGCGCTCCGCACCACCAGGCGGAAGGTCGCCAGGTCGTCCGCCGTGGTCAGCGCCTCCGCGTAGCGGAAGTCGATCTCGTGCTGGCCCGGCGCCACCTCGTGGTGCGCCGCCTCGACCTCGAAGCCCATCTCCTCGAGGTCGGCGACGATCAGCCGCCGCGCCTGCTCGCCGCGGTCCACCGGGCCGACGTCGAAGTAGCCGGCGACGTCGTGCACCTCGGTCGTCGGCGCGCCGCGCGCGTCCTTGTTGAAGAGGAAGAACTCCGCCTCGACTCCCGCCATCATCTCGTAGCCCAGCTGCTTCGCGCGCGCGATCTGTTTCTTGAGCGCCAGCCGCGGGCAGCCCGCGAACTCGGAGTCGTCGGTGTTGTGGATGTCGCAGATGATGCGGGCGGCCAACCCCTCCTCCGCGCCCCACGGATAGATGCGGAAGGTGTCGAGGTCGGGGGCGAGGAGCATGTCCGATTCCTCGATCCGCACGAACCCCTCGATCGACGAGCCGTCGAACATGATCTGCCCGTCGAGCGCCTTCTCGAACTGGCTGCGCGGCACCTCGACGTTCTTCACCACGCCGAGGATGTCGGTGAACTGGAGACGCAGGAACCGGACGTCGAGCCGGTCGCACACGTCGAGGATGTCGCGCTGGGACACGCTCCGCGCCTGCAGCATCGCGCGGTAGTCCGCATCCATGGTCATCGGCAGGGGGCGCATGACGGCGCGAGACGCAACGGGCGCGGCTACCGCCGCGCCCGCCACACTCGCCTCAGTGCCGCGCTTTCCGCGCGCACGTGAAGGCATCGGAACTCCCGGTTAAGCGTGGGCCAGCTCAGGCGTCGTAGTACAGGAAAAACTCGTACGGATGCGGCCTGAGCGCTACCGGCTCCAGCTCCTTCTTCGTCTTGTACTCCACCCAGGTGTCGATCAGGTCCGAGGTGAATACCCCTCCCTGCAGTAGGAATTGATTGTCCTTCTGCAGCGCCTCGAGCACTTCGGCGAGCGAGCCCGGCGTGTTCCTCACCCGCTTGCGCTCGTGCAACTCGAGGTCGTAGAGGTCCTTGTCGATCGGCGCGGGCGGCTCGATCCGGTTCTTCACTCCGTCGAGGCCGGCCATCAGCAGCGCCGCGAAGGTCAGATAGGGGTTCGCCGTCGGATCGGGGGCGCGGAACTCGAGCCGCTTGCTCTTCGGCGACTTCGAGTACATCGGGATCCGGCACACCGCCGAGCGGTTGCGCTGCGAGTAGATCAGGTTGATCGGCGCCTCGTAGCCCGGCACCAGCCGGCGGTACGAGTTGGTCGTCGGCGCCGCGAACGCCAGGAGCGCCGGCGCGTGCTTGATCAGGCCGCCGATGTAGAACCGCGCCATGTCCGAGAGCCCCGCGTAGCCGTTCTTCGACCAGAAGAGGTTCTCGCCGTTCTTCCACAGGCTCTGGTGCACGTGCATCCCGGAGCCGTTGTCGCCGAACATCGGCTTGGGCATGAAGGTCGCCGTGTAGCCGTGCTCGTTGCACACGTTCTTCACGATGTACTTGTACATCATGACCTGGTCGGCCATGCGCACCAGCGTGCCGTACTTCATGTCGATCTCGGTCTGCCCCGCGGTGCCCACCTCGTGGTGGTGCACCTCGACGTTGATCCCCGACGCGATCATCGCGAGCACGATCCGGGAGCGCAGGTCCTGGAGCTTGTCCACCGGCGGCACCGGGAAGTAGCCCTCCTTGTGCCGCGGCCGGTGCCCGGGGTTCGGAGTCCCGCCGTTCTGGCCGGAGTTCCAGATCCCCTCGTCCGAGTCGATGTGGTAGTAGCCCTCGTGCGCGTTCTGGTCGAACCGCACCGAGTTGAAGATGTAGAACTCCGCCTCCGGACCCCAGTACGACGTCGTCGCGATACCGCTCTTCGTCAGGTACTGCTCCGCCTTCTGGGCCACGTAGCGCGGGTCGCGCGAGTAGCGCTGGCCGGTGATCGGGTCCTTGATGTCGCAGGTCAGCACCAGCGTCGGCACCTTGAGGCACGGATCCACGAACGCCGACGCCGGGTCCGGCAGCAGCAGCATGTCGCTCTCGTTGATCGCCTGGAAGCCGCGGATGCTCGAGCCGTCGAAGCCCAGCCCCTCCTCGAACATGTCCTCGGACAGCTGGCCCGCGGGGATCGAGAAGTGCTGCCAGGTGCCGGGCAGATCGGTGAAGCGCACGTCCACCATCTGGACGCCCGATTCCTTGGCCCTGCGGATCACCTCCGCGGGGCTCGTGCCGGGCTTGGCGGCGTCGCTCTTCCTAGTGGTCTTCGCGGGCATCGTGGCGGTCATCTGCGGGTCCTGGGTTCGGGTCGGGCCGGATTCTACCTGCGCTCGTGCAGACTGTCAAGCAAGTTCTGTGCAAAGTGCAGAGAACTGCCTTGGTCCGCAGAAACGCGACGTAGTTTCGTGCAATTTGTGCTGCGTTGGCGCGACAGGTGTGGCAGCTACGGGGTCAGCCCTTCGAGAAAGGCCCACAGCTCCCCGGCCGAGAAGCCGCGGGCGCGGTCGAGGACCTCCTTCTCGGTCCACTCGACGAAGATCCAGGCGGTGGTGCGGCGGCGGTCGCCGCTGGCGAAGTGGAGCCGTCCGCGGATGGCGGCGATGTCGGGATGCGGCTCCGACTCGAGGTAGACGTCCCAGCTCTTCCCGCCGCGCGCAAGCTGCCCGAGATGCAGGGCGGTCTGGCTCCGGGACGGTTCCGTGGGGCCGGCCTAGGGCTGAGGGTCGGGTTTGTCCGGCGCCTCGCGCTCGGCGGCGCGCTCCGACGCCTCGACGTAGCCCCGCAGGCTCGCCCCGATGACCTCGTCGAGGTACTGGTCGATCGCCAGCATCACCTCGAAGGCGTCGCCCCGGTGCCAGTCGAGCCGCTGCCGCAGGAAACGCCAGATCGTGTGGCGAAGGTGCCGGAACTCGCGGTACAGGTCCGCCGCGTCGTAGCGCGCCAGGCCGCGCAGCTTGCCGAACCGGAGGCCGCGCCGGCGCCGCGCGATGGATCGATCGGGCGATCCCCCCTCCTCGCCCTCCTTGAGGGCCTCCGCGATGTCGCCCAGGAGGGCCGGCACCTGATTGGTCAGCAGGAGGTCGGGAAGACGGTCGTCGCCCGCGATCGCCGCGTCGCCGCGCACGGCGTCGCGCCAGCTCTGGGCGATCTCGTTGACGTTCGCGAGGATCGCGTCGCCGGCCTGGCGGTAGGCCTGGGATGCGAGGGACATCCCTAAGAAGGTAGTCGCCAGCCACAGTCGGAGCCAGAGTTCGGGACAGTTCCCAGACGCCAAGTTGCCAGTGGTTCCAAGATGTCAGCGATCGGGAATCAGACCCGTTGCCAGTGGGGCGGGGCAAGTTCTACTTCTGGCGACCGGCAACTGGCGACCACTGGCAACTTGGCGTCTGGGAACTAGCCTGAAATCTCTTCCTCTTGGCACCGTTTTCCTTCGGGGATAAGCTTTCCCGGATGCCAGCCACCCAGAAGTGCCCTTCCTGCGGCGCGCAGACCTCGGGCAAGTTCTGCTCCGAGTGCGGCGCCCCGCTCGGCGAAACGACCTGCAGCAAGTGCGGCGCGAAGAACCCGCCGCGGGCGAAGTTCTGCGGTGAGTGCGGCACGCCCGTCGCGGGCGGCGGGCGGCGCCTCCAGGTGTCTGCCCAGGCCACGCCCCGTGGGGACCGCATGGCCTGGTACGTCGCCGGCATCGCGGTGCTGGGGCTCCTCGTCGTGATCGTCATCACGGTCGGCAGGAAGGGCGGAACGAGCGTCCCGGCGGCCGGGCCCGGACCGGCCTCCGCCATCGACCTGTCCACGATGACGCCGCGCCAGCAGGCCGACATGCTGTTCAACAAGATCATGACCCTGCACGAGGCAGGGAAGGCGGACTCGGTCGCCTTCTTCTCCCCGATGGCGCTGGGCGCGTACGCGAACCTCGGCTCGGACCTCGACGCGGACGCCCGGCTCCATCTCGGGCTGATCCTCCTGGCGACGGGCCAGAACGCCGCGGCCACGGCCCAGGGCGACACGATCGTCCGCGGCGCGCGCACCCACCTGTTCGGCTGGCTGCTCAAGGGCCAGGCCGCGCTGCAGGGCGGCGACTCCGCCGCGGCGCGCAGCGCGCTGCGCACCTACCTCCAGAACTACCAGTCCGAGCGCGCGAAGAACCTGCCCGAATACGCCGAGCACACGACCATGCTGCAGGAAGCGCGCGACGAGGCGGAACGCCTGGTGCCGCGGGCGGCGGGCAAGTAGCGGTGCCGCGCATCCGGGTCGCACACAGCCCGGATTCCGACGATGCGTTCATGTTCTATGCGCTCGCCGCCGGCAAGGTGGACACCGGCGAGCGGCGCTACGAGCACGAGCTGGCCGACATCGAGACGCTGAACCGCCGCGCGCTCGCCGGCGATCTCGACGTCACCGCCGTGTCCTTCCACGCCTACGCGCACCTCGCCGGACGCTACGTGCTGCTGGCGCACGGCGCGTCCGTGGGCGACGGCTACGGGCCGCGCCTCGTGGCGCGGGAACCGCGCCCCGCCGACCCGCGCACCGCCATCGCCTCCCGCCTGGTCGGCATCCCGGGAGAGCTCACGACGGCCTACCTGGCGCTCCGGCTCTACCAGGCCGGCGCGCGCACCAAGGTGCTGCCCTTCGACGCCATCGAGGATGCGGTGGTGGGCGGCGACGTGGACGTCGGTCTCCTGATCCACGAAGGCCAGCTCACCTACGCCGACCGCGGGCTCTCGCTGTGGGAGGATCTGGGCGAGTGGTGGGCGGGTCTGACCCACCTCCCCCTCCCGCTCGGCGGCAACGTCGTGCGGCGCGATCTGGGCGCCGTGCTCGTGCAGGGCGTGTCGAAGGACCTCAAGGCCTCCATCGTCTGGGGGCTGGAGCACCGGGACGAGGCACTGGCCCACGCGATGGGTTATGCCCGCGGCATGGATGCCGGGCGCACGGACCGGTTCGTCGGGATGTACGTGAACGACTACACCGTCGACATCGGCCCCATCGGCCGGCGCGCCGTGCAGCGGCTGCTCGACGAGGCCCACCGGGCGGGCATCATCCCCATGCACGTCGATGCGGAGTTTGTTGCGGCATGACGCCCGGGGAGCCCCATCCCGTCACCGTGCTGGTGGTCGAGGACGATCCGGCGCAGGCGCGCCTGGTCCAGCTCCTCGTCACCGGTGCGGGTCTGGCCTGCGTGGGGACGGCCACGTCCGCCGAGCAGGCGCTCGCCCTGGCCCCGCAGGCCGACATCGTCCTGATGGACTACCGGCTGGAGGGCGACCGCTCCGGGCTCGACGTGCTCCGGGAGGTCCGGCGCCAGGGCTCGACGGCGTCGGTGGTGATGATGACCGGGCATGGCTCCGAGCGCGTGGCATCGGAAGCGCTCCGCCTCGGCGCGAACGACTACATCATCAAGGACGAGGCGTTCACTCAGCTGCTGCCCGAGGTGCTGGCGCGGGTCGCGCGGATGCGGGAGATCGAGCGTGCCCTCGCCGACGCCCAGCAGAGTCTGATCAAGGCGGAGCGGCGGGCGGCGATCGGCGAGATCGTGGTCGCGCTTTCACACGAGATCAACAACCCGCTGATGGCGTTGAGCGCGCAGCTCGACCTGATGGCGCTGGATGCCGCCTCGCTGACGGAGGACGGGCGGGCCGCGCTGGCGCTGGCGCGCTCCCAGGTGGCCCGCATCGCCGGCCTGCTGCGGCGGCTCGCCGAGCTGGACCACGCGGAGGCGACGACCTACGTGGGCGGCACCCGCATGACCGATCTGACGGCCAAAGGCTAGTCCGCGGGCACGCCCTCGGGCACCGCGCCGGGCTCACGCATCTTCGCCTCGACCGGCGCCTTCCTCCCCGCCGTCACCCACGCCACCACCCGCGAGCCGAAGTCGTCGAGGTAGCTGTAGACCACCGGCACCACGATCAGCGTCAGCAGCGTCGATGTGATCAACCCGCCGATCACGGCCCGCGCCATCGGCGCCCGGAACTCCCCGCCCTGGCCCAGCGCCAGCGCCGTCGGCAGCATCCCGAAGATCATCGAGCAGGTCGTCATCATGATCGGCCGGAACCGGATCTCGCCCGCTTCGATCAGGGCCTGGCGCCGCGTCGCCCCCTTCTCCCGGGTCTTGTTGGCGAAGTCCACGAGCAGGATCGCGTTCTTGGTCACCAGTCCCATGAGCATGATGACGCCGATCATGCTGAGGATGTTGAAGGTGTCGCCGGTCAACATCAGCGCCGCCAGCACCCCGATGATCGACAGGGGCAGCGACAGCATGATCGCCAGCGGCTGGAGGAACGAGCCGAACTGCGACGCCAGGATCAGGTAGACGAAGATGATCGCGAGCGTGAGCGACTCGAGCACGTAACCCGTGGTCTCGGCGAAGTTCTTCTGCTCACCCCCGATGTCGATCCGGTACCCGGGAGGGAGCGGGACCGTCGCGAGTCGCTTGCCGATGTCCTTCATCACGCCCGTGAGCGGACGGCCCTGGTAGTTGCCCTCGAGGCGCGCCATGCGCTCGAGCGAGAGCCGCTTGATCTCGGCCGGGGCGCCCGAGGGCGCGATCTGGGCTACCTGGCCCAGGGGCACCATCACGGGCGAGAGGGTGCGCGGGTTCATCGCGGCGGTCGCGATCGGGATCTTGCCCAGGTCGTCGAACGAGGTGCGGTACTCCGGCGCGACCCGCACGATGACGTCGTGCGTGAGCCCGGAGGCGTCCTCGAACGTCGTCGCGGTCTGGCCCGAGAGCACGGTGCGCAGGGTGCTCGAGATCGAGCCGACCGACAGGCCGACGTTCGTCGCGAGGTCGCGGTTGACCCGGACCACGTACTCCGGCTTGCGCCCCTCGAGGCTCGATTTCAGGTCCACCAGCCCGGGGACCTCGCGGATCGCGGCCAGCATCCGGTCGTTCAGCTCCTGGAGGCGCGTCATGTCCGGGCCGAGGATGTTGACCTGGACCGGCAGCTGCCCTCCACCCATGCCCCCTGCGTCCATGATGCCGGTCTTGACGCCCTTGAACGCCGGCAGCACCCGGCGCAGCGCGATCTGGAACGCCGCCTGGCTGAGGCTGCGATCGCCTTTCGGCTTCATCCGCACGTAGATCGTGCCGTCGGTCACCGTCCGCTGCATCCCGCCGCCGATGGTGAAGTACGTGTACGCCACTTCCGGGCGAGAGCGCAGGTAGCGGTCGACCTCCTCGCCCTTGGTGCGCGTGTACGCCATCGACGAGCCGACCGGCGTCTGGATGGTGACGATCAGCTCGCTCCGGTCGGTGTTCGGGAAGAACCCGCCGCCCACCGCGCCGACGCCCATCAGCACGATCGCCGCGAGGAACGCGCCGCCCGCGATCGCCAGGACCCGCCCACGGTGGTCCAGCGCCCACGCGATCACACTGCGATACCACCGCCCCGCACCGCGCACCTTGTCGTTGAAGCGCTCCAGCCGCTTCCCGATCCGCCCGCGCTCGGCGTGCCCGGCGGCCTGCGGATCGTACCAGAGCGAGGAGAGCATCGGGTCCAGCGTGAAGGACACGAACAGCGACACGGCCACGGCGAAGGCGACGGTGATGCCGAACTGGAAGAAGAAGCGGCCGACGATCCCGCGCATGAAACCCACCGGCACGAACACCGCCAGGATGGACATCGTGGTGGCGAGCACCGCGAAACCGATCTCGCTCGTGGCCGCGCCGGCCGCCGTGTGGTGATCCTCGCCGTGCTCCACGTGCCGCACGATGTTTTCCCGGACCACGATCGCATCGTCGATCAGGATGCCCACCGCCAGCGACAGCGCCATCAACGTCAGCGTGTTGATCGTGAAATTCATCGCGTAGATCACGAGGAACGCCGAGATGATCGACACGGGCAAGGTGAGGCCGGTGATGACCGTCGAGCGCCAGGAGTTGAGGAAGATGAAGACGATCAGGACCGTGAGCAGCGCGCCGAGGACCAGCGCCATCTGGACGTCGCCGAGCGAGTCCTGAATCCAGGTCGAGTTGTCGCGGACGACCTCGAGCTGCACGCCCTGCGGCAGCTCGGCGTTGAGCTGCGCCATCACGGTGCGGATGCCCTTCGCGACGTCCACGGTGTTCGCGCCCGACACCTTGCGGATGTCGATGCCGATGGCGCGCTTCCCGGAGAACTCCGCCAGTGTCCGCTCCTCCTCCTGGGAGTCCTCGACCCGCGCCACCTCGCCCATCCGCACGGACACGCCGTTGCGGGTCGCCACCACCACACTGCCGAAGTCGGCCGGATCGACGATACGGCCTTTGACCCGCACCAGCTGCTCGGCGTTGCCCTGCTCCACGCGGCCCGCCGGCATGTCCAGATTCGCGCGCTGCAGCCCCGCGCTCACCATGTCGGGGCTCACACCGAGCGCGTCCATCCGGGGCGGGATGAGGAGCACCTGGATCTGCCGATCCAGTCCGCCGACCACCGAGACGCTGCCCACGCCGTCCACCGTCTCCAGGCGCCGGCTGATGGTCTCCGTGGCCAGCGTGGTCAGGTCGCGCAGCGCGAAGCCCTTGCCGGAGAGCGACAGGCTCATGATCGGGTTCTGCCGGAAGTCGAACCGCGAGATGATCGGCGGATCGATGTCCACCGGCAGATCGCCCCGGATCCGGTCCACGGCGGACCGGACGTCCGCCTGCGCCGTCATGACCTTCGTCTGCAGCGTGAACTGGATGAAGATCATCGTGTAACCTTCGACGGACGACGACTCGATCCGGTCCACGCCCTCGATCGGGTTGACGGCCTCCTCGATCTTCTTCGCGACGTCGCGCTCCACCGCCTCCGTGCTGGCGCCGGGATAGTTGACCTGGATCATCACGAAGGGCAGCTCGACGTCCGGCATGTCGTCGAGCTTGAGGCGTCGCAGGGAAAAGAGGCCGAGCACCACGAGCGCCAGCATCATCATCGTGGCGAAGACCGGGCGCTTGATCGACAGTTCGGAGAGGAACATGCGCGCGCCCCTATCGCGTGCCGTGGGTGGTGGCGCCGGCGCCGATCTGCACCGGCGCCCCGTCCGCCAGCCCTTCGATCGGCCCGACGATCACGGTATCGCCGGCGGCCACGCCGGTCGTGATCCCGATGAGCGACAGGTCGTCATCGGCCACGCCCACGCCGACCTGGCGCCTCGTGACCTTGCCGCTCTTCACCATGTACACGTACGGCGTCCGAACTTCCCCCTCGTAGCGGACCGCCTCCCGCGGCACCGCCACCGCGTTCGGTGCCTCCCGCGTCACCACGCGGCCCGACGCGAACAGCCCGCCCACCAGACGTTCCCCGGCGTTCGGCACGTCCACGTAGATCTGGATCTGGCGGGTCGCGGGGTCGGCCGTGGGATTGATGCGCGCGATCTGCCCCGA
>Ga0335082_10010402_pt1 | contig 10094 bp, 4 predicted proteins | sample Lox_Sample_41_FD_206718 | JGI IMG/M metagenome (GOLD analysis project Ga0335082, IMG submission 206718) | Soil microbial communities from Loxahatchee National Wildlife Refuge, Florida, United States - Lox_Sample_4.1 | ecosystem: Environmental > Terrestrial > Soil > Wetlands | place: USA: Florida...
AGTCTGGTAGCTTTGTCACGAAACTCGCGAACCGAACTGATCCTCATGCGGTCACTCCAGTGACCATTGTTGGAGTAATGTTTACCCGCGTCAGAACACAATCTTCGCCGCCAACTGAATGATCCGCGGATCGTACACCGTCTGCGTCATCAGGAAGTTCGTCGTCGGCCGGAAAAACCCGCCGCTGAACGTATACCGCGTCGTTTGAATCCCGTTGAAGTTCGCGCGATTCGTAATATTGAACGCCTCGCCGATCAACCGCAGCCGCACCCGCTCGTGATGAATCGGAATGTCCTTGCTCAGCCTGACATCCACCGACGCGAACTCCGGCCCGCGGATCGTATTTCTTCCAACGCCCGGCGACCGGTCGTTCGCCGTGTTGGTGTCGTTCCCCGGATCGCCAGTCGTGATGTCGTTGAACGCGCGACCCGACTGCGCCTGCGTCAGCAGCGAAAGCTGCCAGTAACTCACCAGCCACTTCGCTACGGCATTCGACATCGAGCTGCCGTAATTGATATCCCACACACCCGAAAGCACCCATCGGTGCCGGATATCCGACGCCCCCGGACCCCGGTCCAGGTTCGGCAGCAGCGTATCCTGCGCCACCTTCGCATCATCGCCGGCATTGCCGGGGACCACGGAGGTCGCATCCGGAACAGAGTCGATCACCTTCGAAAACGTATAGGACGTCTGCACCTGGAAGTGCTTCGCGAAACGCCGCTGGTATTGGACGAACCCACCGTGATAGATCGAGTTCGCCCCGCTGTCGAACAGCGAAATTCGTCCGAAAGCCGGATTGGCCCGGATCGACGAGCCCGTACCCGCATGCCGGTAGTAGGTTACCGGAGTCCCCTGCGCCGCCGTGCAAGCCGCCGAAGTCGGGCAGATATAGCCCGTGGTCGCAACCGAAGGGTACAGGTTGATGTCCCGCGATCGCGTCAACTTCGTTCCATCCACGCCCAGATAGCCCACCGTTACGCTCGAGGACGTCCCCAGCGCGATTTCCGTCTGCAGGCTGAACTGCTGCGTCCTGGGCGTTTTGAAGTTCGGATCCGTCACATAAATATCCGGCGGATTCCCCGGTCCCGGCGGCGCGCTTAGAATGTTCGGATAGGTCGGCAGGTTGGTCGTAATCAGGTACTGCGCCGAAGCGAAACCATTGTTGAGAATCGCGGTGCTCAGCAGCAGGCCCGGCGTTCGTGCATAGTAAATACCGTAACCGCCGCGCAGAACGACTTTGTCACTGTCCGTCAGACGATACGCAAAACCAAACCGCGGTCCAAAGTTCTTATTATCCGTCGCAATCCTGTCTGTAAGCAGGTTCTGAGCCACCAACTGCGCATTCGGATTGCGGTAGTCAGGCTGCCGGTAGCTGAAATAGTCGTAGCGCAGCCCGTAGTTCAGCGTCAGCTTCGGCGTTACGCGCCAGGCATCCTGCACAAAGAATGCCCACTCGTTCACATCCGGATGGCTAATCGGGAATTGTGAGCCGCTACCGGGAAATGCCTGCCGGAAACTGGCCGGTCTGCCATTCAGAAAGTCGTCGTAGCTGTTGTACGTGTAGCCGCCCGCAAAGAAGCCGGGGAAATAGTTATCGGCGCGGACGAAATTGAAATCGAAGCCCATCTTATACACGTGCTTCCCGCGAATGTACGTGGCGTTCGCCGTCGGCTGCACCGCCTTCGTGTTCGTATAACGCGGGCTGAAATTATTGGCTCCGAATAAGATCCCGTTGATGATATTGACTTCCGGACCCGTCGTGTTCGCGTAACCCGGCTGCTTATCCTGAACGTAGTTGAACCGGCCCTCGAACATCAGCGCTGAGCCGATCGTTCGCGTGTAGACCGCGGCGATATTGTCCGTGTTCACCTCGTTGTTCCCCGAGTGCTCTTCCGCAACGTTGCTTCCAAACGACTCCTGGTTCAAGCCCGTATACCGGCTCATGTTGTAGCGAACACTCAAGCGATCTTTGTCCGAAATATTCCAGTCGACCTTGGCCAGCCCGACGTTATTCTCGAGCCCGATAAGGTACGGCGTCAGATACTTGCCAAAAGGCCCCGTCGCTCCGCCCGGAGGCGCGATGTTGGGCGCGACAATCTGACTCTGTTTGTTCTTCTGCCCGTCGTAACTCACGAAGAAGAAAAGTTTGTCTTTCGCAATCGGGCCGCCCAGTGTCCCACCGAATTGATTGAAGTGGTACGGGTTCTTCTTCGCGCCATTCCGGTTGTTGATGAACGTGTTGGCGTTCAACCCCTTGTCGCGGTAAAACTCGAACGCCGTGCCGTGAAACGCGTTCGTTCCGCTCCGCGTGATCATGTTGATCACGCCGCCGCTCGCGCGCCCTACTTCCGCCGGAAATGAGTTCGCGTTCACCTGGAACTCCTGCACCGCATCCTGGCTGAAAGCATATGGACGAAAACCCGTCCGGCCTGTCGCCTGCCCATAGAACAGGTTGTTCGAATCCGCGCCATCCACTAGCAGCGCATTGTTCGGTCCTCGCTGTCCGCCGAACGCCAGGTCGCCGCCGCGTGTCGGGTCCTTCACGACGCCTGGCGTCAGCACCGTGAAGTCGATGAAGTTTCGCCCGTTCACCGGCAGGTCAGTGATCGACCGCGAAGTGACCGTCGAAGACGAGTTCGATCGCGTCGTCTCCACCACCGGCGGCTCCGCACTTACCGAGACCGTTTCGGTCGCCGCCCCCACCTCCAGGCGCACGTCGATGGTCAACACCGCGCCAACCGTAAGTGGAATGCTCTTCTGCTGAACTGTCTTGAAACCTTTGAACTCGACGGTCAGGTCATAACTGCCCACCGGCAGCCGGCTAAGAGCGTACAGCCCGCCATCAGTCGACTCCATCGAGCGCGTGAACCCGGTGTCGACATTGCGAACCGTCACCTTGGCGCCCGGCACTACCGCCCCGCTGGGATCGGTCACCGTTCCGTTTAATGTTGCGCCCGCAATTTCAGACTGTGCCAGGCAGGGTACAGCCAGCATCAGGCACACCAATGTAGATAAAAGAAGAATGGAGAGTCGAGACATGTGCGTCTCCACCACAATAAACGGAAACGGCCCGAAGATAGGGCGAACAAAGCAGCGAAAACGTGTATATCTTTGTGCTTCGCGAAAGTCTGTTAAAGTACTGTTTCAGTTAGACTTATTACAGATCAATAAGTTACAAGTTTTGGGATTTCCACAAAGCCCGAAAATCTGTGCGATGGGATCGCTCCTCGCCTAGAGTAGCTTCGTCTCCCCCGGCACAAACACCGGGTAAATCCCGTCCGGCCCCGGCTTCACTGGAGCCTCCATCCCGGCCCGAACCTCACCCGGCCGCGGCGCGTGGTAGAAGTCCGAAGCGTTGATCTGCTCCCACGTGACTTCCTTCCCCGTGTAGCAACTGAACTGGCCCATCAACGTAATCAGCGTGCTCCGAACCATGTAGTCGCCGTTGTTGATCGGCTTCCCCGACCGGATCGATTCGAACAAGGCGACGTGCTCCAGATCATAAGCGTTCGATTTCGACTTCGTCCCCGGGTGCTGCCAGTTCGTCTCGCCCTCGATGCGTAGGTTCAGCAGATCGCAGCGCCCCTTCGAGCCCAGAATCAGGCTTGAGTTCTCTTCGTAGCAGTTCGGAATCGTCCGGCACAGCGCGTAGACCCGCACCCCGCCGGGAAAGTCATAAACCACCGAGTGGTGATCAAACACGTTGCCGTAAATCTCTCCACGCAGCGTCGACCGCCCGCCCATTCCGTAAGCCCGCAACGGTGCCGCGTTCCCTAACGCCCAACTCGACCGGTCCAGATTGTGGATCAACGTCTGCGGCACATCGTCGCCGCACAGCCAGTTGAAGTGATACTGGTTGCTGGCCTGGTAGACGATCTCCTCCATGCCAGGTCGTCGCGGGTACATCACGTATGGCGGCCGCAGCCAGGTCTCCTGAATCGCGACAATGCCGCCAATCGCCCCGTCATGCACGCGCTGCATCGTCTCCTGGTACCCGGGATGGTACCGGCTCTGTAGCCCCGAGACGACGGAAAGCCCCTTCTGCTTCGCCAGCTCGCAGGCCGCGCGCAGCATCTTGATCCCTGCCGGATCGATCCCGTGCGGCTTCTCCACGAAAACGTGCTTGCCGGCCTCCACCGCCGCCTTCAAATGGAATGGGTGGAACTTGGCGGCGTTGGCAATGATGACCACATCGGAACTCTCAATCACATGCTGATAAGCATCGAAACCCGCAAAACAGCGGTCGTCGTTCACAGCCATCTGTTCCGGATACTTCAGCTTCAGCGCCGTACGTTTCTCTTGAACCCGGTCAAGCAGAACATCGCCCATCGCAACAATGCGAATGTCCTTCCCCGCATTCATGGCATTCATCGCGGCGGCCTCACCACGCCCCCCGCAGCCAATGACGCCCACTCGAATCGCATCGCTCCCGGCAACATGAACTCCGGTCGCCACCGCGACCGCTGATGCCTGTAAGAACCCGCGCCGTGAAACCGGCGATGAATGATCGCTCATGCAAAACCTCGCTCGTGAAGAAGAAGACACAGCCATCCTATACCCGCACGAATTGCGAATCGAATCGAGGGCGGCCGCTCACTGTTGAACGTGAATAGGACGCATCCATGTTCCATGGCGTACGCTAAATGCCCGTCATCGGACATTTTTGTCAGACCGGCATCCGAAGCCGTGGTCACAGCCAAACCGCGTGAGCGAAGCGCAAAAACGAGGGCCCGGTTCACAGCGTCCTCGTCGACATAGATCTGGAAAAGTTCCACGGAGGATCAGCGCCGGTGTTGCTCTGCCAACTCGTCGTATGCGCGCTCTTCAGCTTCCAGATCGGCGTCGATTTCGGCATTGGCGTAATAATAGGCCAAAGCGGCATGCACCTGTGCCAGCGAAAGGTGGCCGAAGTTGCTTACGATCTCCTCCGGCGTGCAGCCCATGCTGTGCCACGCGGCGATACGGCGCACGGAAACGCCCGTCCCGGCGATGCACGGCCGGCCGCCGCGAATCTTTGGGTCTCGGGAGATGAGGCTGCCGATCTCGGTAACACTTGCCATCATTCCAAGCATAGTGCCAGCCCCAGTCAACGCCTACGCCGAGCGCAACAGGAGCCACGTCCACACCTCGGGAAGCACGTCCTGGCGGTTGTTGCACGGAAAATTTTCCTGGTGACAAGCCTGGCAAATTTTTCTTCGCTTCCCGCTCAGTGACTTAGCCAAAACTCGCACTCCAAACCAATTCCCCGCCTTCACAATCCTGCCAGGAGAAAGTGTATGACCACTCGCCGGCAACCAAACCCCAACCACCCGCCCTCCACCCCGGCCACCGCGGTCGTCACGCATTTTGACGGAACGAACCCGGTAACTTCAACATTCTGCACGCCGGCGCTCCAAAACGCCTGCGCAAAACTGCACTCATCGCGACCCACCCCCCCCCAACTTCGTACAATCGAAATGCGCAGCCGTTTTCGAGGGGGTGGGGTGAAATGAGACCGCCATTCGATCCGCTCGTGGAAGAGTGGTTTCGCGAACGCTTCGGCAATCCGACACAGCCGCAGGCCGAAGGCTGGCCCATTATCCACCAGGGCTCCGACATCCTCATCTCCGCTCCCACCGGTTCCGGCAAGACCCTCGCAGCCTTTCTCATCTGCCTCGACGCCCTCGTGCGCGAAGCCCGCAACGCCAACCTGCCCGACGAAACCCGCGTCGTCTACGTCTCACCGCTCAAAGCCCTCAGCAACGACGTCCGCACCAATCTCGAAACCCCCCTCGCGGAAATCCGCGAGCTCGCCGAGCAACGCGGCATCACCCTCCAGCCCATCCGGACCGCCGTTCGCACCGGCGACACCCCCGCCGGCGAGCGCTTGCAGATGGGCCGCCGCCCGCCCCACATTCTCGTCACCACGCCCGAGTCGCTCTTCATCCTGATGACCGCCGAGCGCTCGCGCGCCATGCTCCGCACCACGCGCACCGTCATCGTCGACGAAATCCACGCGATGGCCGACGACAAACGCGGCTCCCATCTCTCGCTCACCCTCGCCCGCCTCGACGCGCTCACCGGCTCGCGGTCCCAGCGCATCGGCCTCTCCGCCACCGTCAAGCCCATCGAAGACGTCGCTCGCTTCATCGGACCGGATACCCGCATCGTCAACGTCGGCCATCGCCGCGACATGGACCTCGCCGTCGTGGTCCCTCGCGACGAGCTCGGACCCGTCGCCACCCACGAAATGTGGGCCGAGCTCTACGACCGCATGGCCGAGCTGATCCTCGCCCACCGCACCACCCTCGTCTTCGTCAACACCCGCCGGCTCTCCGAACGCGTCGCCCACGCCCTCTCCGAAAGGTTGGGCAAAGAGGCCGTCCTGCCCCATCACGGCAGCCTCGCGCGTGCCCTCCGCCTCGAAGCTGAAAAGCGTCTCAAGCATGGACAACTGCGCGCCGTCGTCGCCACCGCCTCCCTCGAACTCGGCATCGACATCGGAACCGTCGACCTCGTCATTCAGACCGGCTCCCCCCGCTCCATCGCTGTCGCGCTGCAACGGATTGGCCGCTCCGGCCACTGGGTCGGCGCTCGCCCGAAAGGCCGCATCTTCGTCACCACTCGCGACGAGCTCATCGAAGCCGCCGCCCTCATCCATTCCATTCGTCTCGGTGAGCTCGAACGCATCGAGATCCCTGAAAACGCCCTTGACATCCTGTCGCAGCAGATCGTCGCCGCCGCCGCCTCCGAAGCGTGGGAAGAGGACGCCCTCTACGACCGCATTCGCACCGCCTGGCCCTACCGAAATCTTCCCCGCGAAGACTTCGACGCCATCATCGAAATGCTGTCGGAAGGCATCACCACCTCGCGCGGCCGCAGTGGAGCCTACCTCCACCGCGACCGCGTCAATGGCCGCGTGCGAGGCCGCCGCGGCGCGCGCCTGGCCGCCATCACGTCCGGTGGAGCCATCCCCGACACCACCAATTACGCCGTCACCGCCGAGCCTGACCAACGCAACATCGGCACCGTCGACGAGGACTTCGCCGTCGAAAGCCAGGCCGGCGACACCTTCCTCCTCGGAACGCACTCCTGGCGCATCAAGCGCGTCGGCGGAGGCCGAGTCATCGTCGAAGACGCCCACGGCGCCCCGCCGTCCGTACCCTTCTGGCGCGGCGAAGCCCCGGGCCGTTCCGTCGAGCTCTCCGCCAGCGTCTCCCGCACCCGCGAACAAATCTATGCTCCCCTCGCGCAAGAGTTCCTCATCAAGGACTGCGCCCTCGACGAAGCTGGAGCCCGCCAGGCCATCGCCTACGTCGCCGCCGGAGCCCTGGCCCTCGGCGTCGTCCCCTCCCAGACCGTCGTCGTCGCCGAACGGTTCTTCGACGAAAGCGGCGGAATGCAGCTCGTCGTCCACGCCCCCTTCGGCTCGCGCATCAACAAGGCCTGGGGACTGGCCCTGCGCAAACGCTTCTGCCGCACCTTCAATTTCGAGCTCCAGGCCGCCGCCACCGACAACGGCATCCTCATCTCGCTGATGGAGCAGCACGCCTTCCCGCTCGATCTCGTCTTCGAGTTCGTGAAGACCGAGAACCTCGAGCACGTCCTCACCCAGGCCGTCCTCGCCACGCCCATGTTTGCCACCCGCTGGCGTTGGAACGTCTCCCGCGCCCTCGCCATCCTGCGCTTCAACGGCGGCCGCAAAGTTCCCGCCCCCATCCAGCGCATGCGCTCCGACGACTTGCTCGCCTCGGCCTTCCCCGACCAGGTCGCCTGCGCCGAAAACCTGACCGGCGAAATTCGCATCCCTGATCACCCATTAGTGAAAGAGACCATCAACAACTGCCTGCACGAGGCCATGGACCTCGACGGCCTCGCCGCCGTCATCGGCGCCATCGAATCGGGCGCCATCCGTACTGTCGCCGTCGAGAGCCCCGAACCCTCCCAGCTTTCGCACGAGATCGTCAACGCCAACCCCTTCGCCTTCCTTGACGATGCGCCCTTGGAAGAACGGCGCGCTCGCGCCGTGCAATTGCGCAGCACCCTTCGCTCCGATTTCGTCGGCGGCGCCGGCATTCTTGACCCCGCCCTCGTCGAGCAAATCTCGCGCGAGGCCTGGCCCGAAGCCCGCGATGCGGACGAGGTCCACGATGCGCTGCTCACCCTCATCACCTTGCCTCCGGTCCCCGAATGGCAAGGCTTCTTTAACGAACTTCACGCCGCCGGACGCGCCTCCCTCATCACACGGGCCGGGCAACCCTTCTGGGTTGCGACTGAGAGGCTCCACGACGTCTCCGATTCCGTCATGACCCTTCGAGGCTGGATGGAATCCCTCGGTCCCGTCACCGCAACATGGCTCGCCGAAAAACTCGCGTTCCCAAAAGACAACATCGAACAGGCTCTGCTCGCGCTCGAAGCCGAAGGCCAGGTCCTCCGCGGCCGCTTCTCCGTGCCCGAAGGCGCCGGAGAGATCCAGTGGTCCAATCGCCGCATCCTCGCCCGCATCCACCGCGCCACCCTCGGCCAGCTCCGCCGCGAAATCGAGCCCGTCTCCGCCGAAGATCTGCTCCGCTTCCTCTGCCGCTGGCACCACCTCACGCCCGGCACCCAGCTTCATGGCGCTGATGGCACTTTGCAGATCATCCGCCAGTTGCAGGGCTACGAGATTCCCGCCGCGGCATGGGAGTTCGAAATCCTGCCGCGCCGCATCGCGCGCTACGATCCCGAATTCCTCGACGAACTCTGCCTCTCGGGCGAAGTGATGTGGGGCCGCCTGTCTCCCCACCCCGCCCTCGAGGAAGAAAGCGGCCGCCGCGTCCGCGCCACCCGCATCGCGCCGGTCTCACTCTTCCTCCGCGAAGACCTCGATTGGCTCGCGCTCCCGCACGACTTCCGCGAGGAGGCCCTCTCCTACCCCGCACGCGACATCCTGCGTGTTCTCCAGGAACGCGGAGCCTCGTTCTTCACCGACCTGCCGCGACTTGCCGGCCACCTTCCGAGCGAAATCGAAGACGGCCTCTGGGAACTCGTCGCCGCCGGGCTTGTCACCGCCGACGGATTCGAAAACCTTCGCGCCTTGATCGACCCGAAACGGCGGCGCGGTGAAGGCCGCGGCCGCCATGCGCGGCCCCGCCACGCCGCCGGACGCTGGGCCTTGCTTCGCACCGCCGGAACGCCCCAGGTGGACCGCGTCGAAGCCTTCGCTGATCTATTGATCCGCCGCTGGGGCGTGCTCCTCCGTGATCTGCTCGCCCGTGAATCGTCGGCTCCCTTCTGGCGCGATCTCCTGCCCATGCTGCGCCGCAAAGAGGCTCGCGGCCAGCTCCGCGGCGGACGCTTTGTCACTGGCTTTTCGGGCGAGCAATTCGCCGCCCCCGAAGCCTTGGATCTGCTCCGGGCTGTGCGCCGCGAAGGGCTGTCCGGCCTCCCGCGCATCGCCAACGCCGACCCGCTCAATCTCGCCGGCATCGTCCTGCCCGGCCCTCGTGTCAGTACCATCTCCCAGGGGTTTCGGTCGTTGGTCGAACAAAATGCGAGAGAATGGTCGGCACGATGACGAAGTCCCGCCGCCAGTTCTTGAAATCCTCGGCCGCCGTGGGAGTTTTCCCGGCGATTGTGCCGGCCCGGGTATTCGGCAAGTACGCGCCCAGCAACATGATTCAGGTGGCGCAGATCGGCTGCGGGCGCATCGCACGATCCTCGGAGTTCCCAGGCCTGCTCCGCAACGCCGAAGTCGCCCGCTTCGTCGCCGTCTGCGACCTCGACACGGTGCGCCTCGCCGATGCCAAGACCATCATCGAAGGCGCCTACGCGAAGAAGTTCGGCAGCGGCAACTACGCGAGCGTCAAGACCTACGGCAACTACAAAGAGATGCTGCTCGACAAGAGCATCGACGCCGTCTGCATCAGCACCCCCGACCACTGGCACGCGCAGCCCGCCATGGAGGCAGCGCTCGCCGGCAAGGACGTCTACCTGCAGAAGCCGGCTTCTCTCACCATCCGCGAAGGGCGCCAAATGGCCGACGTCATCAAAATGACCGGCCGCATCCTCCAAATCGGCAGCCAGCAGCGTTCCGACATCGCCTTCCGCCTGGCATGCGAGTTGATCCGCAACGG
>Ga0335082_10010403_pt1 | contig 10092 bp, 5 predicted proteins | sample Lox_Sample_41_FD_206718 | JGI IMG/M metagenome (GOLD analysis project Ga0335082, IMG submission 206718) | Soil microbial communities from Loxahatchee National Wildlife Refuge, Florida, United States - Lox_Sample_4.1 | ecosystem: Environmental > Terrestrial > Soil > Wetlands | place: USA: Florida...
CATCGTCATGCCCGAGATGGACGGCTACGAGACGCTCGCCGCGATCAAGGCCGACGAGGCCCTGCGGCACCTGCCCGTGATCATGATCTCGGGCGTCGACGAGCTCGAAAGCGTCATCCGGTGCATCGAGCTCGGCGCCGCCGACTACCTCCCGAAGCCGTTCGACCCGGCGATCCTCGGCGCCCGGGTCCGCGCCTCGCTCGCGGGCAAGCGCCTCCACGACCTCGAGGTCGAGTTCGCCGCTCGCCAGGCCGAGCTGCTCCGGACGATCGAGCGCCAGAAGGAGGAGCTGAGCCGCTTCCTGTCGCCCCAGGTGGCAGCCCTCGTTTCGACGCCCGAGGGCGAGCAGCTCCTCGCCGGCCACCGTCGCCAGGCGACCGCGCTGTTCGCCGACCTCCGCGGGTTCACCGCGTTCAGCGAGGCCGCCGAGCCCGAGGAGGTGCTGGGCGTGCTCCGCGAGTACCAGGGCTCGATGGGCGTCCTGATCGTCGAGCACGGCGGCACGCTGGAGCACTTCGCCGGCGACGGGATGATGGTGTTCTTCAACGACCCGGTCCTTCAGGAGGATCACGTCGCGCGCGCGGTCCGGCTCGCGGTCGCGATGCGGACCCGCTTCGAGGACCTCGCCGCGGGCTGGCGGAAGCGCGGCTATCAGCTCGGCCTCGGGATCGGGATCGACACCGGCTACGCAACGCTCGGCCGGATCGGGTTCGAGGGCCGCTACGACTACGGGATGATCGGTCCGGCCGTCATCGTCGCGTCCCGGCTCAGCTCGGCCGCCGCGGCCGGGCAGATCCTCGTCGCGCCGCGCACCCACGCCATCGTCGAGGAGCTCGTCGAGTCCGAGCCGGTCGGCGAGCTCCAGCTCAAGGGCTTCAGCCGGCCGATCGCGCCGCTCAACGTCATCCGCCTCCGTGGCGCCTCCGCGTCCGGGGCGGCGTCCGCAGCCGAGGCCGAGGCCGGCTCGGCGGCGCGCGATGGGACAGGCGCCCTCCCGTCGGCCGCCGCGTCGTAGCGCGGGTCGCGTCGTAGCGGGCGCCGCGTCGTAGCGGGGGCCGCCTCCTCCGAGGCGTCGCGCCGCCTCTGCGGGGCCTCGCGCGCTTCTAGCGAGGGTCGCGCCGCCGCTCCGTGGCGTCGCGCCGCATCTCGTCGGCGACGGCCTGCTCCCCGGGGCTGCCGCCGGCCAGCCCGGCGATCGCGCCCTCGACGTCGGCCGCGGATCGGTTCTGGCTCAGCTTCCGCTTGGCCTCGATGCGATCGATCCGGAGCTCGAGCCCCACGATGGCGCGCAGCTCGGTCCCGACGTAGTCGTCCGGCGCGTCGTCGAGCGACCAGGGATCCGGGCGGCCCGACTCGTGGCGGGCGACCAGCTCGGCGACATGGGGCCGGAGCCAGGCGGGCTCCGGGTGAAGGGTCAGCGTGCCGTGGACCTGGACCGCGACATAGTTCCAGGTCGGCACGACCCGGCCCGTCCGGCGCTTCTCCTCGTACCACGCCGGCGAGACGTAGGCGTCGGGTCCGTCGAGGAGGGCGATGGCCGGCGCGCCGGCCATCGCCTCGATCTCGCGCCATTGCGGATTCCCGCGCGCCAGGTGGCCACGCAGGCTGCCGTCCCGTGCGGGCTCGGGATGGAACAGCATCGGCAGGATCGACGCCCGGAAGCCGTCCGGCCCGTGCGTCACGAGGGTTACGGGCGCGACGGCGAGGAGCTCCAGGAGCAGCGCCCTCGGGTCGGCGACGCGGAACCTGCCATGGGCGGGCTGGTACATGACGGCGTGAGGGTACCGGCGGGCGTCAGGTCCGCCGGGCCGCGTTCGCGCCTGGTCGCCGCGCCACCTTCGCGAGCCGTAGCCGGACCCCGTCGCGGATGAGCGTTCGCAGGCCCTCCTCGTCAAGCGCCTCGCCCTCGCCGATGTCGATCGCCCGGCGAGCGTTGCCGCCGAGGCTGGCGTTGAAGAGCCCGCGCGGGTCGGACAGGCGGGCGCCCTCGTGCATCGTCAGCCGCACGCGGCCCTTCAGCACGTTGACGTGGCAGACGATGCCGTCGTGCTCCCACACCGGCGTGCCGGGCCGGTTGGGGCTGACCCACTTCCATGCCTCGGTGATCAGCGGGTCCGCCTCGTGGATGATCGCTCGAAGGCGCGCGACGACCGGGCCCCGCCAGTCCGGCGTGCTCGCGATCAGGTCGTCGATCCGCTCGCCGGCGGTCGCCGGCGCACCGCCCTCCGATCGAGGGTGGTCGGGCTGGCGTGGTGGCTCGGCCGTGACCAGCTCGAGGTCGAGGACGCGTGCTTCGTATGGGCCGAGGTCGACCCGAAGCCCCCGGTCGCGCAGCTCGCCCGCGGTCCGGACCTGCTCCCAGCCCGTGCGAGCATCTCGGAGCCGGACGAGCTGCTCGCCGGCGACGGCCTCGAGCCCGAGGTCGCCGGCCAGCCGCGACCGGCTGAAGCGGCCGCGCCCGCCGTGGGGTCGGGTCCCGACCGAGTGGTCGATCGTGACCCCGACCTCGGCGAAGCGGTTGTGCACGAGGACGAGCAGCCGTCGCTCCCCGACGCCATTCGAGAAGGCGTAGACGTCCTCGACGACCGAGCCATCGTCGGCCGTGGCGTCATAGAGGTGGAACCGCTCGGTGCCGGCGAACTCGGGCCGGCGCCGCAGGAGCGGCACGATCGTCCGATCGAAGTGGTCGATGTGTGACTGGTCGAGCGGCTCGTCCCAGCGAGCGCGTCGGAACTCCATGCCGTAGCGCTCGCGGAAGCCCTCGACCTGGCCGTGGCCGAGCATCGGCAGGCCCGGCAGGGTGGCGAGCAGCGTCGCGACCGCGAAGGCCTTGTCGCCGGTCCCGAACTGCTCCGCGGCAGGCCGCTCGTCGGGGTTCGTCATGAAGTTCACGAACCGCTGGAGCACCCGCGCGTCGAACTCGAGGGTGTCCTTCATCACCCGCCGATAGCCGGCGTTGTCCTCGTCGCGGAGCATGTGCATGAACGCCGAGTTGTAGACCCGGTGCATCCCGAGGGTTCGGACGAAATAGCCCTCGAGGAGCCAGAACGCCTCGGCCAGGAGCAGCGTCCCGGGGGCATCGCGTCCGACCCGATCGACGACCTCGCGCCAGAACTCGGAGGGCATCCGCCGGGCGAACTCGGCGTCCGACATCGCGTGCTCGGCGCGCGACGGGATCGCGCCGCCCTCGCCCGGTCGCGGGTACCACAGCCGCCGGATGTGCCGGCGCGCGAGGACCATCGCGGCGTCGAACCGGATGATCGGTGCGCGTCGGGCGACGTCGAGGATCGTCCGGATGACGGCCTCGCGAACGTCCGCCTGGAGGTAGTCGAGCTGGGCCGTGTCGTTCCACGGGAACGAGGTGCCGTCATTGCCGTGGTAGAGGTAGCGAACCTCGCCCTCGAGCCGGCCGCCGTCTGACCGGGCCTGGCGGCGCTGGAAGACGACCGCCGCGTCGGTGCCGTCCCAGTAGTGGTCGTCGATCCGGATCTCGACGGCCGGATCTGGCGACAGGTTCGGGCCGCCGAACGAGTACGCCGGGTAGGGCGGCTCCGGGAGCGAGATGAACCGCTCCGGGTGCTCGATGACCCAGCGCGAGTCGAGGCCCATGTGGTTCGGGACCATGTCCGCGGCCATCCGGATGCCCCGCGCCGCGGCGCGCTCGCGAAGGTCCTCGTAGGCCGCCTCGCCGCCGAGGTCGTCCGCGATCCGGTACTCGTCGATGGCGTAGGCGGACGCGACCGCGTCGGTGTCGCCGCGTCGGCGCTTGATCTCGGCCGACGCCGCGCTTCGCTGCCACAGCCCGATGAGCCACAGCCCGGTGACCCCGAGGCCGGCCAGCCGATCCAGCTCCGCGTCCGGCACGTCGGCGAGGGTCGAGATGGGTCGGTCGTGGTGACGGGCGAGCTGCTCGAGCCAGACGTAGGTCGACTTGGCGAGCAGCACGACGCTCGGCATCCAGTCGGTGTCCGCCGAGAACGCCTCGGGCTCCGCGTCGAGGCCGTGGTAGTCCGGCGCTTCCACGGCACCCGTGCCGCCGAAGGCCCCCGCCGCCGCGGCGAGCTCGGCGGCCCGCGCCTCCTCCGAGAGGACGTCGAGGGCGAGCGAGAGCCGCTCGCGAAGCGCGGGGTCGGCGGCGATCGACGGCCAGTGATCGCGAATCCACTCGAGCTGGGCCCGGAGCGAGCCGGGCGCCCGCCGCATCGGCTCGCGCAGGCGGGCGGGCAGCGGGAGCTCCGAGCCGACGTCGGCGCCCGCTCCGGCGCCACGTCGTCGCCGGCCTCGTGCCCCTTGGCCTGTGCGTGCCGCAGCAGCGGCGGCGTCGCGGCCCGTGCGGCCGCCCAGCGCCGTCTCGAGGGCGTCGACCACGGCTTCGTAGCGGGTCTCGCGCCGCAGCGGTCGGTCGTCGATCAGCTCTCGGACTGGTTCCACTGCCGCGTCGTCGTTGAGGGCCGCGAGGACGAGCAGCTCGGCCGCGACGTCGTCACCCGCCTGGGGTGGCGGCTGGGTCGCGTACTCCCGCCGCCAGCCGGCCTCGACCCCGCGCGCCGCCGGGGACCCGAGCTGCGTCTCCGCCGCGGCCACCGCACCGCCAAGGTCGACGGTCCCCGCCCGTCGCTCCCGGTCGACGACCTCGTGGAGGATCGCGCCGAGGGTGGCCAGGGCGATCAGCTCGCCGGCGCTCGACGGTGCGGGTCCGGCGGCGTCCATCCGCGCGGCGATCCGTCGCGCCGTCGCGGTGTCGCGCGCGTCGAGCCGGCCCGACGGATCGACGACCGGCGGCTCGAGCTTCAGCCGCCTTCGGGCGCGCGTGGCGAGGGGGATGGCCCGCATCGGTCAAGGATCGCACGCACCTCCGCTGCGGAACGGGGCTCCCGGTCGGAGCCACAGGCTCAGGCGGGCCGCGGGCTCAGGCGGGCGCGGGAGCCTTCGACGCCTCGCGCTCCGCCGCGGCGTGGTCGATCGCCCGCCGAAGCAGCTCGAGACCGGCCGGATCGAACTCGTAGGTCCAGCGCCGGACGCGCTCCGGGTGGCCCATCGACCGGTCGAGCCCCTCGGCGAGCGCCTCGCGGGACATGAGGATCACGTCGGCGGTCTGATCGACGATGGCGAGCCGCTCGGTGTCACCGATCGTGGCTGCGACGATGTCGACCCCGCGCGTCCCGGCGATCTGGAGCGTCTCGGCGATGTTCTCCGCGCCGCGGTCCGAGGCGCAGACGACGCCGACCCGCGACCCTTCGGGCAGGTCCGAGATCTCGTGGACGAGCTCCACGTACCCCGGGCCGACGAGCATCGCGACGACCGGCGCGCGTCCGCGGACGAGCGCCTGGGCCTCGTCGGCGTGGAACGTGGTCGTCGCGACGAGGTCGTAGTGGAACCGCTCCAGTCGATCGGGCAGCTCGTCGAGGAGGGTCCCCTCGGCCTCGATGCGCCCCATGAACTCGGCGTTGAGCCGCTCGGCGTCGTAGCCGGCATCCGCGCTGGTGCACTCGGCGAACAGCACGCGAACCAGCTCGCCCGGCCGCTTCCGCTCGGTGGCCGCGGCATACGTCGCCGCCGCGACCTCGTCCGGGGTGAAGCCCGCCTGGGCCGCTCGCCTGAGCAGCTCGGACACGATGCCGCCGAGGGCCTCGGGTCGGCGGCGCTTCGGAGGCCGGTCCGCCACGACCGTCCCGGCGCCGTGCCGGCTGCTGACGTAGCCCGCGTCGGCGAGCCGCCGGTAGACGGCCCGGATCGTGTTCGGGTTGACCCGGAGCGCCGCGCCGAGCTCTCGGACGGGTGACAGCCGCTCGCCCGGCTGGAGCCGCCCGGAATCGATCTGGTACGCGAGCTGCCAGTAGATCTGGGTCGAGATCGGGACGTCCGAATCGCGCTCGACGTCGAGCTCCTGGCCCGACAACGCGGGTGCCGAAAGTCCCGGCGCATGAGGGGTCTGTTCGACCGTTGACATAGTGTGCTAGTCCAACTAGTGTCTGACTTGGCCTAGAGCACTGTACCAACCTGAAAGGCAGTCAACACCGTGAGCGGCCTCCTCGCCCTCGGAGTCATCGTCGGGATCGTCGCCATCTTCGACCTGCTGGTCGCCGCCTTCGGCGCCGACAGCCGGCCGGAATTCAGCGAGCCGCCCAGCGTGCTCCGCTGGCCCATCGCCATCCGCTGACCCCTCACCGCGACGCCGCTCCCGCGGCGGCTCGCGGCCTCGCCATCGCCTCGATCGCCGGCGCGGTCGGGTCGACGCGCACCCGTTGGTCGACGGTCATCGACCATCGATCCCCCGGTCCGAGCTCGACGAGCTGAGACAGGAGCAGCGCGCTGCCCTGGTAGGCGCGCTCGACGCCACCCTCCGAGTTCGAGATCGTCTCGATCGGCGCGATCCAGGCATCGGCCGCCGGCGTGACGCTCGCCTCGGCGGCGATTCCCAGCCAATCGTTGCCCTGGCCGACCGAGCCCTGGGACTCGAGCGCGGCGCGGCCGTCGTGCCCGACGCGCCGCCCATCGAGCTCCCACCACGCCGCGGGGTTCCCGCCGCCGCCGAGCATCGTCGTCGCCCATTCCTGGCCGAGCCGCGCGTGGATCGGATCGCTGCCCAGGTGCTCGACCTCGATTCGCACTCGGAGCGTCGGATCGAGGCGGCCCCCGCCGAGCTCGATCGTCCGCGTGACGGCCACGGGCTGCCCGGCGATCAGCGCCCGGCCGACCGTCACGAGCCGCCCCGGCGCGAGCTCTGACACGGTCATCGGCGCCGCGGGATCGCCGAGGTCGTCGTCCCCGCCGCCGCCCCACGCGTCCGGGGCGCGGTCGGGGGGAAGCGCGCGGAGGAGCCCGCTGCGCCGCTCGTACGCGTCGTACCGGAGCCGGGCTCCGAGGTCGGGATCCTTCGCCCGGATGGCCCCGTGAATCGAGACGACCGCGTCCTCGTCGTGCCCGGCATCCGAGCTCGTCGTGTCGCCCGCATCCGCCGCGGCAGCGCCGGTCGACGCCAGCGCGGCGTGGTAGGCCTCCGGGCGGCGTCGCAGCACCGCGGTCATCGCGTGCCGCGCGGCCCGGAGGTCCCACGACGTGATGCCCGCGCCCTCGTCCAGCTCGACGGTCACGACCTGGCCGTCGGTCGCGAGGCGGACCTCGTCGCGGCCGTCGAGGTCGAGGTCCCGCCGCTCCGCCGTCCGTTGGCGCTCCAGCGCCGCGTCGGCGAGATCCTCCGCGGCGATGAGCTCGGCGAAGGTCGCGGCACGCATGTGGGCGATGTAGATCCCGCCGAACAGGCCGTGCCAGTAGCAGTCGTTCGACTGGCCGCGGTAGAGATGCTCGGTCGCCAGCTCCCGGGCGTCGCCCGCCGGCATCGCCGCGACGCTGTTCGACGCGCGCAGCATCTGCTTGTGGAGATCGTTGACCTCGCGGTACTTGACCTGGAAGTTGCGCCAGAACCCGCCGCGCAGCCAGCGAGCCTCCGGCGCGTTCGCCGCCTGGGCGGCGTGGAGCGCCGCGGTGAAGGCGCGGGCCTCGTCGGCCGGCAGCGCCCACTCGCCCATCTCGGCGTACGAGCCGGTGGGCAGGTACACCCGCCCGATCGGCGCGTGGTCGGCGAGCCAGTCGCTCGGTCGATGGGTCGTGAGCCAGTCCGCATTGGCCTCGAGCGCCTGGAAGAACGTCTCGACCCAGCGACCGCGGCCCCAGCAGTGCTCCCAGGTCGAGGGCCACCCGCCGAACTTCTCGCCGTCATCGCCCATCATCCCGACCCGGTCGCCGGCCTCGGTCGCATGGTCGCGGAGGTACTCGATGACCTCGTTGACGGGCCGGAACGGGATGCGGTAGCGAAGGCCCTGCTCGGTCCCGAAGACCGTGATCCGGCGGCCCTGGTCGTCGGTCGTGTACGGGCCCCACAGGGCGTCCTCGGGGACCGCGGCGGCACGGAAGTGCGCGTCGTCCAGGATCGTCCAGCCGTAGCCCGCCTCGACGAGCGAGGTCGGAAGGTCCGGCTCCCAGACCCGCTCGGCCAGCCAGGCGCCCGAGGGCCGGCTCCCGAACGTCGACTCGAGACGGTCCGCCAGTCGGGACAGCTGCCCGATCCGATCGCGCTCGGGCAGCGACGCGAGGACCGGCTCGTCCAGCCCGCCGCCGAGGATCTCGACCTGGCGCCGGTCGACGAGCGACCGCAGGCGATCGAGCAGCACGGGCCGCTCTGTCGCCAGCCACTCGAGCAGCGGTCCGGAGTAGTGCAGCCCGACCCGGATGCCAGGGTGCCGCTCCAGTGCCCCGACCATCGGCTCGTACGCCCGGTCACACACCTCGGCGATGACCCACCCGAAGTTGCCGACCGGCTGGTGGTTGTGGAGGACGAGCGAAAGGCCGATCCGGCCGCTCACCGGGACGCGGTCTCGAGTCCTTCCGCGACCCCCACGCCGGCCGCCGGCAGGTACAGCTGCTCCGTGTACTCGTGGAGCATCCGGGTCGTCGAGAAGCCCCAGAGCGTCGTGGCGATGGAGCGCCGCATCGTCTCCAGCCAGCGACGCGGGATCCCATCGGCGTCGCGCTCGAAGTACGCCGGCACGACTTCGTCCTCGAGGATCCGGTAGAGGTCCATCGCGTCGGCCCAGTCCTGGGCGGCCTCGTCCGGGTTGGTGTCGCGGCCGCCGATCGCCCAGCCGTTGTCGCCGGTCCAGGCCTCGTCCCACCAGCCATCGAGGACGCTGACGTTGACGATCCCGTTGCGGGCGGCCTTCATGCCGCTCGTCCCGGACGCCTCGAGCGGCCGGCGCGGGTTGTTGAGCCAGACGTCGACGCCCTGGACGAGGAACCGCGCCATCCGCATGTCGTAGTCCTCGAGGATGAAGACGCGACCGTGGAGCTCCCGCGACCGCGTCCGGCCGAAGATCTCCTGGATCACGGCCTGGCCCGGCCGGTCGGCCGGATGGGCCTTTCCGGCGAACACGACCTGGACCGGCCGATCCGGGTTCGAGACGAGCCGGGCGAGGCGCTCCGGGTCCGTGAAGATCATCCCGGCCCGCTTGTAGGTCGCGAACCGCCGCGCAAAGCCGATCGTCAGGCCGCCCGGATCGAGGGCGCTGGCGAGCTCCGCGAGCTCGTGCGGCGGCTCGCCGAGCCGGGCGAACTGGTTCCGGAGCCGGCCGCGCGCGAACAGGGCCAGCTCGCTCTTCTGGCGGAGGTGGGCCTCCCAGAGGTCCGCCGCCGGGATCCGGTCGATGCGATCCCACCATCTGGTCGCCTCGGTGGAGGCGTCGAGGTCGTCCAGGTCCGCGTCGAGGTACTTCTCGTAGAGCTCGCGGATCGGCACGCCGACCCAGGTCGGGGTGTGGACGCCGTTCGTGATCGCCCGGATCTCGCGGGGCGCGATCCCGGTCCAGGTGGCGTTCGCGGTGTGGGCGTGGAGCTTGCTGACCGCGTTCGCGCCATGGGTCAGTCGGAGGCTGAAGGCGGTCATGTCGAACTGGCCGGCGTCGTCATCCGGCCCGCGGCCGATCTCGAGCAGGCGCTCGACCGGCACGCCGCCGGTGTTCGGCCGACCGTCGCCGTCGAGGAGCGGGCCCGCGACGCGGCGGACGAGGTCCGCGTCGAACCGCTCGTTGCCGGCCGAGACCGGGGTGTGGATCGTGAAGACCGAGTTGCGGGCCACCTGGGCCAGGGCGTCGTCCAGCTCGGCGCCCGCAGCCACGAACTCGCGGGCCCGCTCCGCGAGGAGGAATGCCGAGTGGCCCTCGTTGAGGTGCCACGCCGCCGGGGCGATCCCGAGGGCCCGGAGGGCCCGCACGCCGCCGACCCCGAGGATGAGCTCCTGGTGGAGCCGCATCTCGCGGCCCCGGACGTAGAGGATGTGGGTGATCGGCCGGTCCGCGGGATCGTTCGACGGGGTGTCCGTGTCGAGGAGCAGCACTGGGACCCGCCCGACGTGGACCGCCCAGACGTCGACGTGGACCTCGCGCCCGGGCAGCTCGACGGCCACCGTCAGCGGGTCGCCCTCGCGCCCGAGGACGCGCGTCAGCGGCAGGCGTTGCGGGTCGAAGTCGGGGTAGCGGTGCTCCTGGTGGCCGTCGGCGTCGATCGTCTGGCGGAAGTACCCGTTCCGGTAGAACAGGC
>Ga0335082_10010404_pt1 | contig 10092 bp, 6 predicted proteins | sample Lox_Sample_41_FD_206718 | JGI IMG/M metagenome (GOLD analysis project Ga0335082, IMG submission 206718) | Soil microbial communities from Loxahatchee National Wildlife Refuge, Florida, United States - Lox_Sample_4.1 | ecosystem: Environmental > Terrestrial > Soil > Wetlands | place: USA: Florida...
GAGCGGGGCAGGGGTGACGCCGCCGCCGCCCCCACCACCGCCTGGCGCCGGGGTAAGCCAGATCGCCTTCGCTGCGGTCTCGAGCCGCGGATTCCTGAGCGAGGGAATCAACGTGATGAGCACCGACCGGTCGTTCGTCCGGTCGCTCACTACCACGCCGAGCGACTTCCGGCCGGCATGGGCCCCCGACGGGTTGCACATCGCCTTCGAGAGTGAGCGGGGCCATCCCGGCGATGGCGACATCTATGTCATGAGCTACGACGGTTCCGGCGTGCGCCAGCTGACCAGCGACGCCTCGGACGATCGGGAGCCGGCCTGGTCGCCCGACGGGCGCAGCATCGCGTTCTACCGGAACGGCATGATCACCGTCATGAGTGCGGTCGATGGGTCGGGGGTGACGCCACTGACGAGCGGCGCGCATCCATCGTGGTCCCCCGATAGCAGGAGGCTCGCCCTCGCCGGACCGAACGGGCACATCTGGCTGGTGAATGTGGATGGATCCGGACTCATCGAGCTGACGTCCGGGAACGTGTTCGACGACACTCCTGCGTGGTCACCCGACGGCCGTCGGCTCGCCTTCCAACGCACCGCGGCAGGATCCACCACCGGCGCCATCTATCTCATAAACGCCGATGGCAGCGGGGTCACCCAGCTCACCCTCGGAGGCCAGACCCCGTCCTGGTCGCCGGATGGCACGATGCTCGTTTTCGAGAACTACGGCATGAACCTGATCAATGTGGACGGCTCCGGGTTGACTCGGCTGACCGGAGGGTACACTCCGGAGTGGTCCGCGGTGGGGCAGATGCCGCCGCGGCCGCCAGCCACCAGGACCCTGACCGTGGCCGGGGGGAACGGGCAGACCGACACGGTCCAGGCCACCCTACCGGTGCCCTTGAGCGTCCGGGTGCAGGACGCCCAGGGGAACGCGGTGCCCACGGTCCCCGTCAACTTCATTGTCGAGGCAGGCCAGGGGGCGTCCATACCGACCAACTGGACTACCACGGACTCCTCGGGGATCGCGTCGGTGACCTTGACCTTGGGCGGGCAGCCCGGGGTTGCGACGGTTCGCGCCTTCGGCACCGACGGCACCATCAGCACGGCCGGGGTCGTCTTCACCGAGACGGCGACGGGTGGGGCCCCGGTCTCGATCACCGGCCCAGGGAGCACCGGGGGAAGCATCGCTCTGGTGAACTCCACCATCGCTTACAGCGTCGCCGCGCTCGACAGCCGAGGGTATCCCGTTCCCGGAGTCCCGATCAATTGGACGGTGAGCGCCAACGGAGGCACCATCGCTCCGGCGCAGGTCAACACCGGGCCGGACAGTTCGGGGGCGATCAGTGCCAAGGCCGTGGAGACGCTGGGGCCGGACGACGGCGTCGTGCAGGCCACGGCGACCGCTCCGACCATCGCCGGCGCGCCGTCGGTGACCTTCACCACCCAGGTGGTTACCGCGATGGTGACGGTAGGCGGAGGCACCACGGGCTCGTGTGTCGGGTCCTACTCGCCGGGAAACGTCATTCTGCTGGTTGGGAAAACCATGGGGTGGGTATGGAAACCCTGCTGGCTTCGTCCTCCCTCGCTCAACCCCCGCCTGTCAGTCGGCGGGGTTGCCCAGCGCCACGACGTGACCTTCGAGGACGATCCCACGCAGCCGACCAGCTCACCGACCATGTCCACCGGATGGCTGGTCCGGACCTTCACCACGCCCGGGGTCTACCGGTACCGCTGCACGCTCCACTCGACCGACTTCACCACCGGGGAGGTCGGCACGGTGACGGTGCAGTAGAACACGCATCCCGTGACCCTGGACGGGATGAGCGAAAGGAAAGCGATGGTCGCACTCCTTCGCTCAAGGCAGGAGGCAAGCGTGGCCGCTCCTCGAAGTCAGTACGTGGCGATCAGCCTCGTGTCCCGGCGACGCGCGCGCGAGCTCTGCCTCGCCGGCGCGGTGCTGCTCCTCGCCGGCCTCGCTTGGGTTGGGGGCTGCCGGAGTGACGACGTGGTCGGCTCGACCGCCTCTAAGGTGCTGCCGCCGGTGCTGGCGCCCGTCGTCTCCAATCCGGTCGCGGCGCTCGCCGGCGTGCAGGTCCGCACTGCCTACGATTTCCATGCCGCCACCAGAGCGGCCACCTCGGGTGCGGAGGTGGCGTACGTCTCCCTGCCGTCCGGGACCATCCCGCAGGGCGAACTGGCGGTTATCCGGAATCTGCGCACCGGGGTGGAGACAGCGGGTGCGATGGCATCAGGCGGGCTGGACCCAGTCCCCATCGAGGCGACCAGCGGCGACTCCCTGACCCTGGATGCGGAGCTGGTCGGGGGCGGTCATCGGCTGTTGGGATTCAGGGTACCGCTCCAGCTCGCCCCGCGGGTGGTGCGCACCCATCCGGCGCACGGGAAGCGGGACTTGGCGCTCAACGTCGGAGTCTTGGTCGTCTTCAGCGAGCCGGTCGATCCGGGCAGCATCGGCGGTGTCCACCTGTTGGACGAAGGTGCGCCGGTAGCGGGGAAGGCCGAGCTATCTCCGGACGGTCTGCGGGTAACCTTCCAGCCAAGCCAGTTGCTGGCGCCGAACACCCTGTACGTGTTGTCGATTTCCTCGGCGGTAAAGGACCTGAGTGGAGAGGCGCTGGATCAACCGGTGGCGGCAGCGTTCACTACGGGTACCACAGTGGTCTCGGCGTCCATTGTGACCGAGCAGGCGGCGTTGTTCACCAATGCGGTCAATGGTCAGCTGCTCAATGGTCAGCTGCGTACCTTCCAGATGAATGCCATCCGGGACACCGCCGGCCAGGTGACGGGGACCTTCGACATCTTCTATCCTGGGAATGGCTCGGAATGGACTGGTCCGATCGATTGCTTCACAATCGTCGATGACAGCACGGCCTGGGTTGCCGGCACATTCCAGACCAGCCCCGACCCGACGATGATCGGGGAGCAGGAGGGATGGCGGATCGTGGATCATGGTTCACCCGCTGGAGGCGTGCCCGATCAGTTGAGCCTGTCGTGGTCGCTCGCGGCAGAAAGTCTGGGCACGGCGCAGGACTTCTGTTCGAAGACCCCAACCGTAAGTCTGGCCGACGGCCCGATTCTCCTCTACGACCTCACCAGCGGGGACATCGTGATCTCCGGTGGGACCGGTGTGCATTCACCGCCGCCACCTCCGCCGCCTTCCGCCGGCACCAGCCAGATTGCCTTCGCCGCGGTCTCGACCCGTGGATTGCTGAGTGAGGGGATCAACGTGATGAGCGCCGACCTCTCCTTCGTCCGGGCCCTCACCACCACCCCGAGCGACTTCCGGCCGGCCTGGTCACCGGACGGGCTGAGGCTGGCCTTCGAGAGCGAGCGGGGTCATCCGGGGGACGGCGACATCTACGTCATGAGCTACGACGGCTCCGGCGTTCGCCAGCTGACCGGCGACGCCTCAGACGATCGGGAGCCGGCCTGGTCGCCCGACGGGCGCACCATTGCGTTTTACCGGCGCGGCACCATCACGCTGATGAACGCGGCCGACGGGTCGGGGGTAGCGGGAATCGCGAACGGTGCTCACCCCGCGTGGTCGCCCGATGGCCATCGCCTCGCCTTCGCCGGGGCGAACGGGCACCTCTGGCTGGTGAATCCCGACGGCTCGGGCCTCACCGAACTCACCACCGGGACGGTGTTCGACGACACGCCCGCGTGGTCGCCGGACGGCCGCCGGCTCGCCTTCCAGCGCACACCGGTAGGATCCACCACCGGCGCCATCTATCTCATGAACGCCGACGGCAGCGGGATTACCCAGCTGACCCTGGGAGGGCAGACCCCTTCCTGGGCGCCCGATGGCACGATGATCGTATTCGAGAATCTCGGGATCAACATGATCAACGCGGACGGCACCGGTCTCACCCGGCTGGGGCCGGGGTTCACACCGGCTTGGTCGCCGGTGGGGATCATGCCGCCGCGCCCTCAGGCACCCGCACCATGACCATCGCGGGCGGTAATGGGCAAACCGACACCGTCCTGGCCCTGCCGCAACCCTTGAGCGCCCGGGTCCAGGACGGGACGACCAATGGCAGCCTGGTTCCGGTGAGAGTCGCGGGCCAGCCTTAAGCGGCCCGCACCCTGCTTCCCACGGGGTCGCGCCCCGCCGGATCGTGCGGCCCGGCTCTTGATTGCATCACCCGTCCGATTCCACCGCCACATCAACCCCTCGAATCGTGCAGCCGCGCTTCCCTCCGAGCTGAGCAATTCACGTCAACTGTCCGTCCAACATGGGTGAACCAGTGATTTCACCGCTCGCGCGTCTCCCGATTCCTGTGGCTGGCGGCGCTGATCGCCCGATCATCCTGCGTAACGCTGGAGGACTCCATGGCAGCCCGATTCGTCGACCTTGTCCTCGGCCTCGCACCCCTCGCCCTGCTCGGCGCGTGCGCCGAGCCCGGGGATCTCCCCTCATCGCCCGGCCTGAGCATCGCCGATCACCGATCCACCGCGTCTGGGACGCCGAGTCCTCAGAGTTACCCATTGTTGGCGTACGACCCGGTCAAGGACCGGGTCTGGCAGGCAGGAGGGTTCAACACGGACGGGGTCTTGATCTACGATCTATGGACCTTCAGCATGCGGTCGCGCAAGTGGACCCAGGCGCACAACGGCTCTGGGCCGACGAGTTGGGATGCCATGGCGCTCGATGCCCGGTCGAGAAAGCTCATCTTCTATCAGGGCTATAGTGCGGCCTTCGATGCGGTTGATGTCGAGACTTGGGCCTACGACATCGAGACCGGGGTCTGGGAGAACCGACATCCCGCGGTGCAGCCCCCGACGCGCTGGGGTTCAATGATGGTCTACGATCCCAGAGCGGATCGGGTTCTCCTCTATGGCGGAGCCAACTTCGCGGAGGGCGTTGCCTGCGGATTCTGTGCTGAAACCACGGTGTTTGGCGACCTTTGGGCCTACGACTACCAGTCCAACACCTGGACCCAGCTGCACCCCACCGTGAGCCCCCCGCCGCATCACTTTCCGGTCTTGGAATACGTGCCTGCCATCGACCGGGTGATCCTGTTCGGCGGATATCAGCAGGGGTTCAGCTCCCTGTTCAACGATACGTGGGCCTACGACTACCACCACAATCGATGGAAGAACCTGAAGCCCGACCACCCGCCGACTCCGCGGGTCTATCACTACATGGCGTTGGAGCCCACGACCAACCGCATTGTGATGTTCGGCGGGGTGTTGGACGAATCCGATTACCCCAACTCTCCTGAAACGCCCAACAACGAGACGTGGATCTATAGCGTCGCGAATAACTCGTGGAGAGAGGTCTTCCCCGAACATGCGCCCGGCCCGCGGGCCTGGCACGCGATGAGTCGGACCAGTGGCCCGGTCCTCCTCTTCGGTGGGGGAGAAACACGTACGCTCGTGACCAACGACACCTACCTCTACTCCTCGCGCGAGAACGAGTGGCAGCGGGTACCAGGAAACGGCCATGATCTCGCTCCTGAGGCGGCCGTCGCCACTGTCGGGCTCACGAACGGCGGGCAGGTCTTCAAGGGAGGGCCGGAGCTCCACCGGTGAGCGGCGAGGGAGCTACTCTCGCCTGCTGGATCTCCTGATGGAAAAAGGGCTCTGACGGCCCTCCCTCGCCGGGAGACGAGTGCGAGCTTGTTGGGCATCATTCGGCGGGCCTCCTCCCATCCCTGGGAAGTAGGCCCGCTGAGCAATCCGCCCTCCGCCGTCCGTCCAACACTCTCGTCAATCAGCCCAACCATAAGCCGGCAACCGAGCCCGAACTTGAATGGTCTCGAGGAGGCGCTATGAGCGGAAGCTTGTTCACCCGCATCGGATCTTCGGCAGCCATTTGGATATTGTGCGCGGCGCTGGTGCTTTCGGGCTGCGATGATCGTGTGGTGCTTCCCTCCCCGGTGGTCTCCGTTAGCCCGTCAATCGCCAGGGTGCCGGTCGGACAGGTGGAGGCTCTGACGGCTCAGGTGACCAACGACCTTCGGCATGGCGGGGTGACCTGGTCGCTCAGCGGTTCCGGCTGCTCCGGGGCCGCCTGCGGATCCCTCTCCGCCTCCAGCTCGGCCAGCGGCCAGGCGATCAGCTACACGGCCCCGTCCGCCGTGCCCACCCCCGCGACGGTCACGGTCACCGCGTCCTCGGTGAACGATCACACGAGCTCTGGGGTTGCCCGGATCACCATCACCCCGCCGCCGGTCGCAGTGGTACTGACAGGCCCCGGCGCGGTAGACCTGAATACACAGCAGGCGTTCAAGGACACTGTCTACAATGACCCCAGCAATTCGGGGGTCACCTGGACCCTGAGCGGTCCCGGCTGTGCAGGCGCGGCCTGCGGAACCCTGTCGGCCAACCGCTCTGCCAGCGGGGCCCAGGTGATCTACACTGCTCCCAGCGCGGTGCCCAACCCGAATTACGTCTTGATCACAGCTACCTCTGTCGGCGATCCAACCCAGTCGACGACCCAAACAGTGACCATCACCTCGCTGATCGCGGTGAGCGTCACTCCGACGAGCGCCAATTTGAATGTGAGCGGTCCACTCCAACTCACTGCTACCCTAACCAATGACGCTCTGAATGCCGGCGTCATCTGGGCGCTGGAGTGCCAGACCACGACTTGCGGCACGCTCTCGTCGAGCAGCTCGTCCAGCGGGGTGGCGGTCACCTACACCGCCCCCTTCATGGTCCCGCTCGGGGGGACGGTCACGATCCGGGCCGCCTCGGTGACTGACTATACCAAGTCCGCCTCCGCCACCATCATCATCACTTCGACCGTGAGCTTCGTGACGATTTCTCCCGCCCTGGCGGGGGTGGACGTCGGCACCAGCCGTGCCTTCACGGCCACTGTGGCCGACGATCCCAGCAACCTCGGTGTGACCTGGGCCCTGAGTGGCCTTGGCTGCTCCGGCCCCGCCTGTGGCACCCTGTCGGCCACCAGGTCCGCGAGCGGCGCCGCGGTGACCTACACGGCCCCGGCGACGGCGCCGAGCCCGGCGGCCGTCACTCTGACCGCCACCTCCGTCACCGACTACACCAAGGTTGCCACGGCCACGGTCATCGTCACCACGCCCGGCGTGGTCTCGGTGGCGCTGAGTCCCGTTGCGCCAAGTCTCAACCTTGGGGCCCAACAGCAGCTTACGGCCACCACCTTCAACGATCCCGGGAACGCCGGGGTGACCTGGTCGGTAACGGGCCCGGGCTGCTCCGGCAGTGCCTGTGGCACCATCGCTCCTACCACCTCCGCCAGCGGCGCGACCGTGACCTACACGGCCCCGGGCGTCGTTCCCAACCCGGCGACCGTCATCATCAGTGGCACTTCGGTCACCGACCCCACCAAGTTGGCCTCCGACACCGTAGTGATCACGTCGCTGATCCAGGTGAGCCTCACTCCAGCCGGGTTTATCGGGGTGAACCTCGGTACCACCCAGCAGTTCAGCGCGACGATCGCCAACGATCCCGGCAATCTCGGGGTCACCTGGGCCTTCGCCGGGGGCTGTGACCCCTCGGTCTGCGGCAGCATCACAACGGCCGGGCTGTACACCGCCCCCGTCACCCTTCCTGCTGGGTTCACCTCGGGGACGGTCGTCGTCACCGTCACCTCCGTCGCCGACTACACCAAGGGTGCCTCCGCCACGATCGTAATCACGACACCCGGCGTCATCGCCGTGGTGGTCTCCCCGGCCAACGCGACTGTTCGTTCAGGAGCGACCAGGTCGTTCACCGCCTACGTCTTTAACGACCTCGGCAACGCGGGCGTTACCTGGACCGCTAGCTCAGGGATCATCTCGCCGACCAGCTCCGCCAGTGGCGTGGCGGTGACCTATAGGGCGCCTTTTCACTCAGGGATCACGGTGACGCTGAGAGCGACATCGGTGACTGATCCAGGCAAGTCCGGCTCGGCCATCGTGACGGTCTCGCCGGTCATTTGTGGCATCCTCTGCCGATGACGGAATCTGCCGGTGGCGTGCGTGTAAGTCGCATTCGGCAGAGACGGGGCAGGGCAACACGAGACGAAGTAGGGCGTGCAACCGACGGTGCGATGATGGACCCCGTGTGAACATGGGGCAGGGCTGACGCTCGCACCTGCCAGGTTGATGCTCGATTACCGCGGAGGACCCATGACACCCCGATCAACACTCTTCCTCATCTTCCTCGCACCCATCGCCCTCCTCGGCGCGTGCACCGAGCCCCGCGACCTCCCCTCGGCGCCCGCCCAGAGCATTGCCGCGCACCGGCCCGCCACGTTCGATGCGCCGAGTCCACGGGGCACCCTGCAAATGGTGCACGATCCCCTGAGGGATCGTTTATACCTCGTCGGGGGGATCTCCCCCATCCCCTGCCAAGATCTGTCGTGTGCTAACTCGTTGATCGACGATCTCTGGGGCTTCAACCCGAGGTCTCACACATGGAGCGAGATCTCCGACCAGCTTCCGCCGAGGGAGGGGGACGCCGCCGCCCTCGATTCCCGGTCGCGGCGAATCATCATGATCCAGCCGTTCTTCGGCCCGATCGAGACCTGGGCCTACGACCTCGACAAGGGCACATGGGAGAATCGGCACCCGGCGGTCGAGCCGCCGGCCCGTTGGGGCTCGATGATGATCTACGACTCCCGGGCGGACCGAGTCCTGCTCTTCGGGGGGGCCGACCTCTCGGACAACACCGGTTTGAACGACCTGTGGGCCTATGACTATGAGAGCAACACCTGGACCCAGCGTCATCCGGCCGTGAGCCCGCCGCCACACCAATGGCATGCCCTCGTGTACGTGCCCACCAGCGATCGAACGGTCCTGTTCGGCGGGACCAACCCTTCGGACGGCTCGCTCTTGAATGACACGTGGGCGTACGACTACCATCGGAACCGGTGGACCGACCTGGCCCCCAGGCATGCTCCGGCCCCGCGTATGACGCACTACATGGCGTTCGAGCCGAGGACAAACCGGCTGGTGTTGTTCGGTGGGTTCCTCTCCCCGTATGACCAGGCGACCGGCGACACGTGGATCTATGACGTCGCCACCAACCGCTGGCGGCAGGCGTTCCCGAAAGCGTCGCCGGGCCCTCGTGCGTTTCACGTGATGAGCCGGACCAATGGGCCGGTGGTCCTTTTCGGAGGCGGCCCGAACCAGGCCGGCTGGACCAACGAAACGTTCCTCTATGACTCGCGGGCCGACACGTGGGAGCGGGTGTCCGGAGATCACCCAGCGGCCACGGCTGTGATGACGTCCACCTCGCCGAACTTCGCCACCAGCGGTATCACGAACGGAAGGCAGGTCCAGGGAGTCCGGACGTTCCACAGGTGAGTGCCCTCCGGCGGGGCCGCGACTGAGGTGGCGCTCGGCACACCGGGGCGCCGCCACCCAACCTCTTCTCCTCTCCGTCAGCCCTCACCCCCCGGTCCCCCTCTCCCTCGCGGGAGAGGGGGCACGTGAGTCCGCCGGTGATTGTGCCGCACGGTATCCCCGACTCCCTCGGACGTGCTGAGCAACCCGACCCTCGCCGTCCGTCTAACTCCGACATCAACAAGCACCCTACATCCGGGATGTCCCGCTCGCGGCCCGCGATACTGGGATCAGCTGAGAGGGCACCCGAAGACGGAGGCCCTATGCGGAATCAGCTTGCTTTCCTGGCACTCGCTGCCTCCCTCGCCGTGGGTTCGGGTTGCAGCACCGAGCCTTCAGCGACTGACATCGGCGTGGTGGTCGATCCCCTCGATGCCCGGGTATATGCAAATGGTTCCCTGACATTCACCGCCACGGTCTCCAACGATCCGGCTGGGGCAGGGGTCAATTGGACGGTGTCGGGCGGCGGCGCTCTGTCCTCGAGCCGCGAGGCCAGCGGCGTTCCGGTGACCTACCACGCCCCGGGGAGTCCGGCCACAGTCACCCTGACGGCGACCTCGGTCACCGACCCGAACAAGTCGGCCACGGCCACTGTCACGGTATTCATTCCCATCCGTTGTAGACCACCACAAATTTGTCGCCCCTGAGAGGGCCGTCACCACCGTCGGGATCATGAGCGGTGGGCAGGCCTTCCGGGGAGGCCCCACGCGCCACCGGTGAGGGCCTCACGACCGGTTGCGACTGAAGGCGCGGCTCGGCACGGCGT
>Ga0335082_10010405_pt1 | contig 10091 bp, 7 predicted proteins | sample Lox_Sample_41_FD_206718 | JGI IMG/M metagenome (GOLD analysis project Ga0335082, IMG submission 206718) | Soil microbial communities from Loxahatchee National Wildlife Refuge, Florida, United States - Lox_Sample_4.1 | ecosystem: Environmental > Terrestrial > Soil > Wetlands | place: USA: Florida...
CAACTGGCCCATGCGCATCCTGATGTACAGCGCAGCGCTGGCGGTGAGCACGACCCGCGTAACCGGCGGAGTCCACTTCCCTGCTGACGTCTTCGCAGGCGGTGTGATCGGCTTCGGCGTGGGCAGCAATGTCGTGCACAAGGACAGCGAAAAGCTGATGTGGCGCCACTCGCCAGGAAAGGTCAAGCGTGTGGAGCACGCAATCCTGGGACACGTAGCGATTCAGTAGTACCTAAGCTACAAAATACTTCGCCGCCGGATGGTGCAGGATGATGGCCTAGGCGCTCAGATCCGGGCTACTTGAAAGAAACGGCACCAAAGAGAACCCGCGACAGAACAATGCCACCCAGCAGCGCCAGGCTGATGCTGAGAAACGTGCCGATCAGGAAATACTCGGCGAACCTTGCCCCCTTGAGCTCGGGAAAGCGCGCAATTGACTTGCCCGTCAGGATCAGCCCGATCATCGCCGGAGACTGCACCAGCACTGCCGTCAACACCAGAAATCGTTCCAGCCATCCGATATAGAGACCGTCATTGCGGATGTCGGCGGCACTCTCTTCTTCGCTGTGCGGAAGCTGCAGCGTCAAGGACCGGGTGAGATATCGAACCAGGTATCCGCCCCCGAAGATCACCGCCACATAAAGCACGGCAACCGCCAGGACATGCAATTGTTCGACATCCGACCAGGCGACGGCTGTCCGCACATCGGCCCAACGATATTTTGTAAACATCCAGGTAAGCGCCAGGATTGCCGCCAGATGAAGCGCCTGGTCCAGCAAGAACAACCAAACGGAATCGCGAGCGAGTTTCCTGCGAACCACCTGGCTTTTCCCCAAGTCCAGGACAATGTGCAACACGACATACGCGGCAAGCAGAACCACAGTCCGCACCGACCAAAGAGGAACATCCGTGAAGAGCGCCAGGACCACAAGCAGGGTAACGAAATGAAGCAGTCCGTGCTTGGGAAAAGGCGACTTCTGATTTTTCTTGGCGGCAACCATCGCGTCGGTCTGGAGCGGAAAATCCGCCAGCAGATGCGCGAGCAGGATGGCCAGGAACAGGCGGAGCGTGAGTTGCATGATATTGTGCAATATCTATCAGATTGCACGCTGGAGTGCAAAAACACTCCATTTGCACGCTAGCGTGCAAGCGCAAAATGAGTTTGGATTATCCTTTCCATCGCCTGGCAAGTCTCTTCCATCTCCCAGAAGTGCCCCCGGCGCAGGTTCCTCGATATGGTCGATATATTAACCCCCAACTTCTTCGCCGCAAGTTCCTGGCTTCCGGTATGGACTTGCGCCAGAATGGTCTCCCACTGCTTGGCCGACACGTCCTGCAATAGATTGTCGTGCAGGCGATAGATGGTATTGGCCGTCAGGTCGAATATGGAATCCCCGGAGACGAAGCTGGTAAGCCGATGGTCCTTACCGGTCTTATCGGCCTTGAGCCCGTCGGCCGCCGCACGGGCGCGTTCGAAGGCCTCGCCGCCGGCAAACAGGTTTACCGGTTTCTTGTGGGGTTCGCTCACCCCTCCAATCCCCACCGCGATCGAGAGTTGCATGGGATAGAAACGGCGGCGGAGATCGAGGATCACGCGCGGCGCCATCGAAGGGGTGCGCAGGATCGCCTGAAATTCATCCCACGCGGTGACCGCGTAATCCGACAGAATCAGTTTCTCGCGGACGTGGATCCTGGAGAGCGGACGCAGTTTCTGGTCCCGTTTCCTGCGAAACGCCTCAATCTGCCGCGAACCGATCACGTCAGCGGTGATGACGGCAAAAATCGCCTTTTGTGCAATTGCACGCATACGTGCAAATATAGCAACCTTGCACAAATATGTGCAAGGAGGTTGTTTCTTGGAAAGGGGTTGGTTGTAACTTTACGCCACGAAGTATTTGGCTGCCGGATGGTGCACGATGATGGCCGACGTGCTCTGCTCGGGGTCAAGCAGGAAGCCGGTGGTGAGATGCACTCCAATCGTCTCGTCCGGGTGCAGGAGCGCGAACAGCTTGGTCTGGTCTTCCAGGTTCGGGCAAGCCGGGTATCCGAACGAGTAGCGCGAGCCGCGATATTTCTGATGGAAGAGGTCGCGGATGTGCGGCGAATCATCGCCCGCAATACCCAACTCTTCGCGGATCTTCTTATGTGACAGCTCAGCCAGCGCCTCGGCTGACTCCACGCTGAGCCCGTGCAAGTAGAGATACTTGGTGTACTCGCCGCCCTCAAACAGCTTTTGCGTTTCGTGCGAAGCCTGCGCGCCGATGGTGACGCACGACATTCCCAGTACATCCATGCGACCGCCGCTCTTCGGCAGGAAAAAATCGGAGATGCACAAACGCCTGCCTTCGCGCTGGCGTGGGAAGGTGAAGCGCAGCGCCTCGGGTGGAATCGCGTCACCCTGCTTCCAACCCTCGGCCAGGCTGTACACAACGACGTCGTTACCTTCGCCCTGCGCACCGAAATAGCCGTACACGACCTTCGGCTCGAACCAGCCCGCCGCAATGACTTCCTCTTCCAGATCACTCAGGATTGGGCGATACTTCGTTTCTACCAGCCGCCCGTAATCCTCCTGCGATGCGGTTTTCAACTGCCACTGGTTCTTGAACAGGGCAGTCTCATTGATGTACCGGAATATCTCATTCAGGTCGAAGTCCTTAGGCCGCAGCACGCGCACGCCCCAGAACGGCGGCTGCGGAATGTTCGGCGCAGGCGCAATCTGGATGCTGGGCGCAGTCGCCCCGTCACCATTGCCGCCCGCGACAGCAGCCCGCGCGAATTCCTTCACTACCTTGCCTTCGGCAATGCGCTTGGCGCGCTCGCCGTTGGACGAGGCAAGGTCCTCCATGATGTGCAGCCCGGCGAAAGCATCGTCGGCGTAGAAAATACCGCCGGAGTACTCACGGCGCAAGTCGTCCTCGACGTACTTGCGCGTCAGCGCGGCCCCGCCGCAAATCACCGGAAACTCCAGCTTCTGGTGATGCAGGTCCTGCACCACGTACTTCATCTCCAGCGTGGACTTCACCAGCAGGCCGCTCAGCCCGATGGCGTCAGCCTTCTCGGCAATTGCGGCCTTGATGATGGAGTCCGAGGGCTGCTTGATGCCGAGGTTCACGACGCGGTAGCCGTTGTTGCTGAGGATGATGTCCACCAGGTTCTTGCCAATGTCGTGAACGTCGCCCTTCACCGTGGCCAGCACGATGGTTCCCTTCTGGCTACCCTCCTTCTTCTCCATCTTGGGCTCGAGATAGGCGACCGCCGCCTTCATGACGCCGGCGGAATCCAGCACCGACGGCAACTGCATCTTGCGCGCGCCAAACAGGTCGCCGACCGTCCTCATGCCATCGAGCAGGATGTTGTTGATGAGGTCGAGCGGCGTGTAATTGACCAGCGCTTCTTCCAGCAGCTCGTCCAGCGACTTCTTGGCGGCGCCCTCGCCCACCTGCTTCTCGCCGTTGATGATCGCCCACTTCAGCTTGTCCTCGATGGACAGCGTGTCCACGTGGGCGGTGGTCTTCTCTTCCTTGCCCTTGGTTCCGGCAAAGTGGTTCATGTAGGCCTGGAGCGGGTCGCCGTTCGACTGGTCGAAGAAGATGAGCTTGCGCGCAAGATCAACTTCCGCTTCAGGAATCTTGTATAACGGATAGATTTTGCTGTAGTTAACGATGGCCATATCGAGGCCATGGTCCACTGCCTCGTGCATGAACACGCTGTTCAGCACCCGTCTTGCGTAGGTGTTCAGCCCGAAGGAAATGTTGCTGACCCCGAGGATGGTCTTCACCTCGGGCAGCTCTTGTTTGATTGCCTTCACTGCGTTCAGCGTTTCGATGCCGGCGGTGCGGTACTCTTCCTGTCCGGTTGAAATCGGCAGCGTCAGCGCGTCAAAGACCAGATCCACAGGACGAATGCCGTACTTGTTCACCGCCAGGTCGAAGATGCGCCTGGCAATGGCCGTCTTCTTCTCTGCGGTGAGCGCCATACCCTCTTCGTCGATGGTGAGCGCGATGACCGCCGCGCCGTAGCGCTTGGCCATGGGCAAGACCTTCGCGGTGCGCTTCTCGCCATCCTCCAGGTTGATGGAGTTGATAATGGCCTTGCCCGGAATTCGTTTAAGGGCTTCTTCCACTACATCCGCTTCCGTCGAATCCACCGTGATCGGCGCGGGCACGCGCGTAGCGATTTTTTCCAGGATGTTGCTGATGTAGCCCTTCTCGTCCTCGCCCACGATGGCACAGCACAGGTCGAGCATGTGCGAGCCTTCATTGACCAGCTTTTTGGCCAGCGTGAGGATCGCGTCATAATCCTGCGCGCGCACCATGTTCTTGAAGTGCTCGACGCGGGTGGTGGTGTTCATCTCCTCGGCCACGATGAGCGGCTTGGGATCGAGATCGAGCGGCACCATGGAGTACGCGCTGGCCGCGGCGCCCGCGATCTTCACATCACGTTTCGCCGGCTCAAGGTTGGCGCAGGCGTCGGCGACTGCTTTGATGTGTTCGTAGGTCGTTCCGCAGCATCCGCCGACAATGCGCACACCGTATTCGGTGATGAACTGCTTGTGATAGTCGGCCAGTTCTTGCGGTTTGAGATCGTAAACCGCTCGCCCGCCCTCGTTGCGCGGAAGTCCAGCATTAGGCAAGACCGACACCGGCTTCGGCGAATTCGCGCCCAGATAGCGGACGCCGTCGTTCATCTCTTTGGGACCGGTGGCGCAGTTCATGCCAATCACGGCCACGTCGAACATCTCCAGCGTGGTGAGCGCGGCGCCAACCTCGGTTCCCAGCAGCATCGTGCCGGTCGCTTCCAGCGTCACCTGCACCTGCACCGGAATGTTTTTGCCCGTCTTCTTCAGCGCGTCGAAGATGCCGACCAGCCCGGCCTTGGCCTGCAGAATGTCCTGGCAGGTCTCGAGCAAGAGAAGATCAACCCCACCGTCGATCAGCGCCACCGCCTGCTCGGTATAGGCCGCAGCCATCGCATCGAAACCGATGTGTCCAAGCGATGGAAGCTTGGTCGTCGGCCCCATGGAGCCGGCGACAAACCGCTTGCGGCCATTGAAGCTTGACGCAACTTCGCGCGCCAGCCGGGCCGCCGCCAGGTTGACCTCGTGGACCTGGTCCTGCATGTCATACTCGGCCATCACGATGCGCGTCGAGCTGAAGGTGTTGGTCTCGACCACGTCGGCGCCCGCGTTGAAGTATTCAGCGTGAATGTCCTTGACGACATCCGGACGGCTCAAGACCAGGATGTCGTTGTAGCCTTCCTTGCCCCAGAAATCATCCAGCGGAAGGTTGCGCGCCTGGACACTCGTCCCCATCGCGCCATCGAAGATGACGACGCGCTCCTGCACGGCCTTGAGGAAGTCACTCATTGCACGTTTGACCGCTGATCTCGCAGCGCCCCACCGCTGGAAGAGCGGGCCTTCAGACCCGCGTTCCCCCAATGAATAGATGCGGAGGCTTTAGCCTCGGATGAAACGGGGCGGAACAGATTCGCGGCTGTTCATTCAGTATCGCAGTTCCCCATGGCTTGGCAAAGCCGGCCGCAGCCAAAGGCGCCTTACGCGCGCCATCGGCGATTTCTCCGCATCGGGCCGCTCCTAACGCACTTGAATGACCACCAGCCCATTCACCGGCAATTGCAGCGTGTAGCCGCCATCTGTCAGTTCGTCCCAGGTGGGATCGGGCAGGTGTGAATTCTCGCGTAGGTCACGAATCTGGTCGGGCGTCGGATAACGAGGCTTGCCCATCTTTTCATAGAGCGCCAGTGTGTTGCCGTGCTCTTCGTCCACGCGGCTGAGGCCGACCCTGGTGTCAGGCTTCACTCCCTTGAAATCGAGCTTGACAGTTTTCGGCTCGCCGGTCGCGCCGGGCTCCGCGAGATTCCACAGGGCTATGGTCAGGCGGCCCTCGGGCGTCTTCGTGACCAGCACGTTTGGGTTGCTGTTCTCCAACCGCTTATCGCCCAGCCGGCGCAGCACCTGAAATGCATAAAACGACGGCTTGGGAATGCCGCCGGCTGCGATCAGTCCGAAGCCGCCATAGAACGGCTCCTTGACGATGCCCTGCTCTTCAAAGACGTCGGAAAACGTCCAGTACGACATCATCTCCGTCAGACCATCGCACTGGCCGATCATGTTCGCCAGCCACGGCGCCATGTAGACGGAATCGGTGACCGTCACTTCGTTGTTGTATGCCGCGTTGAATTCGCTGACGATGAGCGGAAGTTCCGGACGCGACGAAGCCTTGACCTGCTCGTGCATCATCTTGACCGCGCGGCAGACCATCTGGTCCCGCCCGATTTTTTCGCTGCTGTGAAAGACATCGCTCGCTTTGTCATTGCCGTAAATATGGCTTGAGACAAAGTCCAGCGGCACATTCTTCTGCTGCGCGTGCTGAATCATCGCCGGGATCCAGGCCGCTTGTGCCGTCGCCGGTCCGCCGATGCGCAGCCGCGGGCTGACGGCTTTAATGTCGCGCGCGGTGTGGTCATACAGCTCGAAATAGGTCTCCTGCTTTGGTGCGCCTGACCAAAAATCAAGGTTGGGCTCGTTCCACACTTCGAAGTACCAGGTTGCGACCTCCTCAATGCCGTAGCGCTCCACCAGGTGCCTGGTGAATTGTGTGATCAAATCGTCCCACTTGGCCCAGTCCTTCGGCGGCGCGACGTTGGGGCGGTACCAGAAGGACTGCAGGTCCTGCCGCGCTGCCAGCTTGTACGGCATGAAACTGAGCTCGACGTAAGGCTTTACGCTGTTGGCCAGCAGCCCGTCGTAGATCTGGTCTACGTAAGAGAAGTTGTAGATAGGCTTGCCCTGCTTGTCCTCGTCATAAACTCCGACCTCGTCGTCGAGGATGGCGTGAAAGCGGACATACTGCATTGCGGTGAACTGCCGCACCGCCCGCAAATCAGCCCGATATTCGGAGCGCAAACTGAGCACGGCGCGGCCAGAGCCGAACATCTGCTCCCAGAAATGCGGGAACGGATGCGCCGGCGCTGCGGCGTCGATGGTAATGGTTTCCGTGGGAGCTTGCGCGAGGGATGGCGTCGTGAGAATGATGGCAACGAACAGATAGACGACACGCGATCGGGTGAACATCAAGTCTCCGTAGAGTTATGGTGCTTGTGCTGCCCTTAGCTGATTATGAACCATAGACGGCTTCCGGTCGCAGGGCCTCATATCCGGCATTGGAATAGAAGCAACGACTCCAGGCAGGGCCGCGGGTGGGCTGGGAATCGTGCATACCCTATCGTCCCTCCGTAACATCCAACCCTGTAGAGATCACTGGAGGAGAGCGCCCCGGTATGGTGACGATCAAGCGAAAAGGATTATTGCGGTATTTGTTCCGCGCGCCCGTGTACCTCTTCCGCTGGCGGCTGGGGTGGCTTTTCGGACACCGCGCCTTGTTATTAATTCACACAGGTCGTCGCACCGGCCTGCGACGGCAGACCGTCCTGGAGGTGGTCGAGTACCGCAAGGACGGTCCAGAGGCGGTGGTGGTGAACGGATTCGGTCCCGACTGTGACTGGGTGCTCAACATCAAGGCGGGCGGCGGCGAGGAAGTGGTTGTGGGTTCGCAGCACTTCCCTGCGGAACATCGCTTTCTCGGCGAAGAGGAAGCCGTCAAAGTAATCGAAGGTTACGAGAACCGAAACCGGTTCATCGCTCCCATAGTTCACGCCGGGCTGAGCTGGCTGCTCGGATGGCAGTACCACAGCACCGAAGATGATCGCCGCCGGCTGGTCAGGCAGCTTCCGTTGATCGCATTCCGGCCGCGAGCTTCTCAGGCGCAAAGTACGCTTCCGGCAAGACGCAGCGCGTGAGCTACCAGGCTCGCTCTCTCACGACGCCAGGAGTTGCCGGCTCACCAGAAACTCCTTCGCCACTGCCGCCGCATCCCGCTTCTCACCGTCCACCGCGTAGTTCATCTTACGCATGTCGTCGGCGGTGATGCGGCCGGCCAGCCTTTCCAACGCCGCTTGCGCCTGCGGACACTCCTGAAAGAGCTGCGGACGCACCACCGGCACGGCATCGTACGGCGGGAAGTAGTGCTTGTCATCCTCCAGCACAACCAGACCAAGCGCGGCGATGAGCCCGTCGGTATTGTTACCGGGGACTACGTCCACCGATTTGTTCTCCAGCGCGCGATAGAGCAGGCCAAGATCCATCACTCGCGGCGCTTCCGCAAACCGCAGCCCATAAGTTCGAACCAGACCTTTGTAGCCGTCCTGCCGCTCGAGAAATTCGTACCCCACACCAAGGCGTAATTGCGGCGCGACCGGCGCCAGTTGCGAAAGCGTGCCCACGCCAAGACGCCGTGCTCCATCGCCGCGCATCACCATAGCAAAGCTGTTGTTGAAGCCCAGCGGCGGCATCACGTCGAGACCGAACCGAGTGCGATATTCCTGCTTCACCTGCCGGTACACGGCCAGGGCATCGCCTGAAGCATCTTGCTTGAGGATCGCCGCCAGCGCCGTACCGGTGTACTCGACGTAGGTATCGATGCGTCCGGCCAGCAGCGCCTGCTGGCAGATGTAAGTGCCTGCCAGATAGAAGCGCTCCTCGATCGGCGTGTGGCATACGGCGCCCAGGTACTGCGCCAGCAACTCACCCAGCACAAGCTGCTCGGTGAAGTTCTTCGAGCCCACGGTGATGCCGCGCGCACGCGTTGTGCAGGCCGCGCAGACCAGCAACAAACCCGACAGGAAGCCGCGCCGGTCCATGTCAGTGGATCCTGCGCACCAGCAGCTTCTCTACGCCGCTCAGCCCAAGATCAGCCACCAGCGCCATGAGCGCAGCCGGAATGGCACCGGCAAGAATCACGCCGTTGTCCACCATGGCAATGCCGCGGAAGATGAACTCGCCCAGGCCGCCGGCGCCGATGGCGGCGGCGATGGTCGCCACTCCAATGGTGATGACCGCCGCCACGCGAATCCCCGACAGCAGCACCGGCATGGCCAAAGGCAGCTCAACCTGCCAGAGAAGCTGGCGCGAGGTGAGGCCCATCGCCAGCGCAGCCTCGCGCACCGGCGCGCTGATGCCCGTGATCCCGACGTAAGTGTTACGAACGATCGGCAGCAGCGCATAGAGCGCCAGAGCGACGATGGCCAGGCGATCGGCACGTGCGCCCAGCCACGGCAGCGGCAACAGCAATCCGAACAGCGCCAGGCTGGGGATGGTCTGAATCACATTCGTGCTCCCCAGCACCAGCGCCTTCCATTTCGGACGCCGCGTCAGCAGTATGCCCAGCGGCACGCCGATGGCGATGGCCAGCAGCATCGAAATGCCGACCAGCCAGAGATGTTCGGCGGTCAGCGTCGCCACTTCGCGCTTATGGGTCAGCAGAAAGTTCAATGCAACTTAGCCGCGTGCTCCGCTAAATCCGCGGTCGATTTTTTCTAATTCTGTAGCCGCCGTTGCCCCGCCCGGAACACCTCCACGTACGCCTTCACCGCATCGTCCGGCGAACGCAGGAACTCCTCGGCGGTATAGACGCCGCGCAACCTGCCGGTTTCCATCAAGGCGATGCGGCTACCCAGCAGCAAGGCCTCGCCCACATCGTGGGTGACAAAGACGATGGTCTTCCCCATCCTCTGCTGCAATGCCTTGAACTCCATCTGCAGCTCAGCCCGCGTGATGGGATCGAGTGCGCCGAAGGGCTCGTCCATGAGCAGGATGGGCGGCTCGGCCGCCAGAGCGCGAGCCAGTCCCACGCGTTGCCGCTGTCCGCCCGAAAGCTGATACGGATAGCGCGAGGCAAACTGGTTTGCCGGCAGGCCCACCAGCGCGAGCACCTCCTCGACGCGCGCCTCGATCCGGCGCGGCTCCCACTGTTCGAGCCGCGGAACCAACGCCACATTCTGATGCACGGAGTAATGCGGAAACAGGCCGACATCCTGAATGGCATAGCCGATCCGCCGGCGCAGCCTGATGACGTCCCACTGCGCCACTGCCGTTCCGTCAACCCGGACCTCGCCCGTCGTCGGCGTGTACAGGCGATTGATCATCTTCAGGCAAGTGGTCTTACCCGAGCCGCTGCGTCCGACCAGCATCAGCGTCTCGCCCTGCCGTACGGTCAGGTTCACCCCCGAGAGCA
>Ga0335082_10010406_pt1 | contig 10091 bp, 13 predicted proteins | sample Lox_Sample_41_FD_206718 | JGI IMG/M metagenome (GOLD analysis project Ga0335082, IMG submission 206718) | Soil microbial communities from Loxahatchee National Wildlife Refuge, Florida, United States - Lox_Sample_4.1 | ecosystem: Environmental > Terrestrial > Soil > Wetlands | place: USA...
CGTCGCAGGCGGTCGATCTTCTCCTACAAGCTCTTCCTTGAAGCCGGCGGCGAGCAGACGCTCTCGAACGTTCGATTCCTGCGCCTTGAGCTTCGGTGGAACTGCCACGTCTCCGTCGAGCGTTGTTAGGGGAAGATAATCCAGTTTTCTAGCGAGGGGATGAAGACGGTACAACCGGTGAGCCCACCCTCCAATCAGCACAACCTCACCCAGCCAAGGCTCAATCGCGCCAACGAATTTCGCAAATGCTTCAAGTTCTGAGTCTTGTTCGCTCATCGCTCAAGCCGCTCGAATGCTGGGGCCAGATTCTTCCGCCAGATGATATCGGCCTGTTCTTTGCCTCGCGCCGCATGCTGCCCAACGTCGAGCCACACCTGGAGAATGTCACACACGGGCACGCCATTTTTTTCGACCAGTCCGCGGAAGACGCTTTCGCGATTGCCCGGAACTCGCACGTAAACGTCAGCCTCTTTGCCCTCTGCGTTTTCGGAAAGACCGAGTTCCTGTAAGACGGCCGCATTCGGGCGCTCTACATATATATAAGGTGGCACGCCGCGGACGAACCCCACGCCCAGCACCTCGGCTGCCTCAAACAATCCGAGGCAAATTCGAGGTCTTGGCGATAAGACTAGCCCGTTCGGATCTCGCGCGGACATCCTTTCCCTCGACTGGTAAGAACGCAGAGCGCTTCGAAGTGCCTTTTCACCTTTGTGAAGTATCCATCGCGTCGGAACTTCGAGAACACGACGCTGGCTCGCGGCTTGCCACCTGTTTAACAGTTCTTCCAGGCGCACCAAGCGCATCGAACCTTCTCCGGACTCGAGAAAACCTTCTTTCGATAATTCCTCGACGAATCGAAATGCGCTCATGACTGAAACGTTGGCTGCGGCGGCAAGCTGCGAAGCTCCCTGATAGTGGCCTCTCGGAGCGGATAGCAAAGATTCTGGCATTCGTGGAGCGAGCAGGACTTTGAGCATCCATTGGTTCAAGTCCGAAAAGAGCTGTGGCGGTCCGGCACGGAGTTTCTGTGAGCGAATGAACTTTTTCGAACGCCTCAGAGAGTTAAGCGATTCAAGGCCGTGGCCTGCGAACAAGCAAAACCCTTCTAGGTCCACTAAGCCCACTGCCACGTCAGGCGCACGTTCCTGCAGGAATCGTTTCGCTTCTTCCGCAAGGGACTCGGGCATGTGATTGGCGCCGACAATCGCTACCGGAATTGGACGACCAGCGACGTTCTGCGAATAGTAAGACGCCTCTAGGGCAGCCTGGGACAACAGAGGAATGACACGGTCTTTCCGGCCTTCCGACGCGCGCTTAATTTCCACTACCAATTTCTTGCCGTGTCCTGAGGCGATCAAATCGGGCGCAGCTCCAGCTTCGCGAGGCTGATCGAGCACTTTCCAGCCACCCTCCCGAAACAGGTTGGCTACGACCAGCCCGAGTTGGGCCTCGTTCTGTGAAGACGGGTTTGGATAGTGGCCTGCCATTGAGTTACCACGGCCATGGTAATTATCATGGCCCCGTTAATTATCATGGGCATGATAAGCGATTAGGTCGCCTGCCGTCAACCTAGAAGTACTTACTTCCACCGTACGGTTTATCCGACCACGCCAGCCTTACGGGCGACAGTCTGTCTCCTATCGCTCATATTCGTATATATTCTGAGCGATAGAAGCAGATTCAATCGCTCACACCTGCGTCTTGGCGACCCAACTTGTTTCTGGGCGACTACGACTAGCCCCTCGCTCTGTGGCGGCTACTGTACCTTCCCCTTGCCACGGAATCTGTCCATTGACTTTCTCGCCTGACTCTTCACAATCGTGTTGATCAGTCCGGCTGGCACGTCCGACAACCGCTTTATTCTTTTTCCCAGCTCCGTTTCAGGTTCCTTATTCCTGTGGACCACACGCCGCCGCTCCGCGGCCACGGCCTCCCGAATTGCATTCGCTCGCTCACCCTCTGTAAGTGTCTGGTCGGCGATTTCCGCCAACGCAGCATCCAGCAGCGGGTAGCCCCATTCCATAACCTTACCTTCCGTTGCTTCGCCGAACTTCTCAAATTTCAGTTCTCCGGAGTCCTTCAGCTCAAAATGAATCATGAAGTCGTCATTCCGAGTACGAACAACAGACACGCGTAAGCGCCCATGGAGACGCCAGCATCTCCGTTTTCGATCTTCCGCAGTGTCTTGCGACTAAAGAAAGCACGCTCGGCTACGAGCTCCGTCGGAAGACGCCGGCGCAGCCGGGCATCCCGAAGATCTGCGCCCAGCTTTTTGAGGGCTTTTCGGGCCGGAATCGGTAGCGCGTGCAGAAATCGAAGTCTTCGCATAATGTCCCTAATACTACTCACTACAGCCAGTTGTGTCCTCTATTAGGGTCTTTAAATCGAGGCTGTGTTCTGGCCTTTGGGTCGCCTTCGCTTCACTTGCTTTGTTGCGCTGTCCTGAGTAACTCGCTGATCTCTATTCCTTCCTGGCCAAATCCTGCGCCTGATCCGTCCGCTTCTTCCGTGCAAGGGCTTTCGCTTCGCTCCAGTGAACGCCACACCCCGGCGCCCTTGACGGCGCGGACGGACAGTCGCCTCCCCTGCCATGAAGGAATTTTCCTTCTTCTGCACCGCTTCACGGTGCCGTGAAGGCGAACTCCAAATTCCAATGCAGGAGATTTCCCATGCAACAAACCGAACGAAAACCGCTGTTTGACCTCGGGCAACTGGTCGCCACACCCGGTGCACTGGCCGCCCTCGAAAAAACTGGACAGAACGCGATGGACTTTCTTTCGCGCCACGTCCGGGGCGACTGGGGCGAACTTCCCAAAGAAGACAAGGACGAAAACCAGTTGAGTCTCGACAAGGGTTTTCGCCTTCTCAGCAGCTACCGCACCACGGCAGGTGACAAACTCTGGGTCATCACCGAAGCCGACCGCTCCCACACTACCTTGCTTCTCCCCGACGAATACTGAGCGGAGAAATTCATGAGCCGCGCACACCGAATCACGATGGACGAATTCCTCCAACAAGACGGAAGGACGCTAGAAGAAATCTGCGAAGCGGTCCTGATCGCCGAAGAAAACGCACCCGCCCTCTGCGATGAGGGTTGCGAAGTTGAACCGGACGGCACGTGCCCACACGGATGCCCTTCGATTCTCCGCGCCGCCGGAATGATCTGAACACCAATCCACACCAACTCCAACCACTATAGAAAAAATGAGGAGACGCAAAATGAACGCCACAATTGCAGTGCATTCGAGCAGTGCCCCAAGTCCTACATCCGTGCAGGACATTCCCCTTAGCCGTATCCGCGAATCACAAACCAATCCAAGAAGGCAGTTTGACGAAACGAAACTCGCTCAACTCGCGGACAACATCCGCTTGCACGGAGTCTTGCAGCCCATCCTCGTCCGGCCTTTGCCAGACGGGGAGGCTGCGGCCTTCGAACTCGTAGCCGGAGCACGGCGGTACCGTGCTTCGAAAGTCGCGAAGCGGGAAACCATTCCCGCTTCCGTACGCGAACTCACCGACACGCAATGTCTTGAACTGCAACTCATCGAGAACCTGCAACGCGCCGATGTGCACGAACTCGACGAAGCACGCGGCTATGCCGCGCTCATGCAGATGCAGCCCGATACGTACACCGTCGAAACGCTTGCCGAGAAAATCGGCCGTTCCGAAAAATACGTGTACGCCCGACTTCGCCTTAATCACCTTGTCGAAGAAGCGCAGGAGTCCTTCTACGCGGGAAAGCTAACCGTCGCCCACGCCTTCGAAATCGCAAGACTCCAACCCGGCGACCAGCGCCGCGCCCTGGCCGAATGCTTCCCGCAGCACAAGACAGCGGCAGCGGTTCTTAAGGACAAGAAAGCCGAAGCCATCACCGTCCGCATGCTTCGCGAGTGGATTGAACGCGAAGTCCTTCTCGATATTTCGAATGCTCCGTTCGCAGCAGACGATGCAGAACTTCTGCCAGCAGCAGGGAGTTGCAACACCTGCCCGAAACGCACGGGCAGCAATCCGTTGCTCTTTCCCGAAATCCGACACAAGTCCATTTGCACCGACCGGGCCTGCTACCGCGCAAAAGTCGAGGCTCTCGTACAGATTCGCGTGAAGCCGCTGGAGGAATCCGGTGAAAAACCGTTGCGCGTGTCGCAAGCCCCTGCGTGGCAGGTCAGGAAGAAGGAGCCGGACGTTCTGCACGAAGGCGAGTACCGCCGCACTACAAAAAAAGAAGAATGCCCGGAGACCCGGCCTGCCGTCGTCATCGACGGGCCGCAGGCGGGAACCGTAATGCACGTCTGCCGTGACGAGAAGTGCCCAGTTCACGCGCGCGAGACACGTTACGAGCCTTCGCCGCAGGAACGCGCCGCCCGCAGCAAAGAACTTCTTGCCGAGCGGGTTGAGAAGCTCACACGCGTGCGAATCCTCGACGCGGTTCGCAAAAAACTGCCGGGAACGCTTGCACGTCCCGACCTTGAAATGGCCGCGCTTGATTACTTCCGGCGCTTCGGCCACGACAATCACCGCCGACTGTGCCGTGTCTATCAGTGGGAAGAGAAAAAGACCAAGGCGTCCTGGGGCGCGATGGCTGTCGATTACGAAGCCATCGCCGGAAAGATGGTACGGGCCATGAACCCGCAAGACCTTGGACGCTTCCTCATCGCGTGCTCTCTCGTATCGGACTTGTATTGTCCCGGATTCGACCCCCGCCAGACGCTGGCGAAGGAGTCGAATCTGGCGCGCACAGCCACGCGGTACAAGATTGACACGGCGAAGCTCGTTACCGAAGTCCGCAGCGAATTCGAGAAGAAGTCAGAGAAGGCTCCGAAGAAAAAGACGAAAGCCGCGGCCTGACCACAACCCTGAAACTTGCCGGGCCGCGCTTCTCACTGCGGCCCGGTTTTTCTTTTCTAGGCAGCTTCGCGGCGGCTGCGTCCGGCCATCTTCTGCGCCATGACCATGATCAGCTTACGATCTGGCTCTTCCGCTTTGCTCAGACATTTTCTGAGTTTGTGAAGAAACACCGCGTTCTTGCCGCTGCTGCCCCAGGCAATATCGTCCGCCGTCTTTCGCTTCGGCAGATTAGGCAGCTCGGGCGGCTTGTCCCCGTCATAAAACAGCTGATACATGGGAATTTCAAGGGCACGCGCCAGCTTTTCGAGCGTTTCGATGGCCGGCACGGTGTGCCCGTTCTCGACGCGCGAAATGTAACAGCGCAGCAGGCCCGTCCGTTTTTCAATGTCGCCTTGCGACATTTTCTTGCCCTCCCGCAGTTCCCGCAAACGATCACCAATGACCATGAGTTCCTCTCTTCTTAGGATTGCGAATGACGGGGACGGACCAACAGAATATGGTTTCCCGCCCTCTTTCCCAAATTAGATTTCTCTAACCAACCTATTTAACCTCACCTTCAACTAGGCGCATAGTCACTCCAATCACGCGCCCGACGATTTCCGCTTCACGCGGATACGCGAATCGACGCACGTGGCAATTCGACTTCGGATGGGGCACTGCCGATAAATATCCTTCCTCCATCTGACACCAGCTGCAGATATATTCTCCGCGCAATTCCAAAAAGAAAATTGGACGACTGTCTTCGTCGGAAGACTTCATGGGCAGGACTTTTCTCTGGTTCTGATCGATTTGCACGATGGACCCGGGCCGGATGATCGGGTACATGGTTCGATTGGAAACGCATCGAGCCGAAGCTTCGCACGTCGATTGTCGAAGGCATTTCCGTGTTCCTTTCGCTCTTCGATGACAACCCCAAGGTGAAGCGGGTGTTCTGTCCGGAACGCGACTGCTATGACCCGGCTAAGAACGATCCAAAGAAACACGGGAAGCCGCTCCCCTCGTTCTCCTGGCTGATTGAGCAGGGGAAGCTCTGTTCACTCAATTTCCCAATTGGAATGAATCCCGGACTCGCCAAGGCCATTGGCGTAATGATGAAGCTCGACTTCGAACGCGCGGTGCTCAATCGCGTCCCACAAATCGAAGCGAATCCGGACAAGTATTTCCGGCAGGTTCTGTTTCTCTGCGATGAGTATCAGCACTTCGCGACGGTTGGCGAAAGCGATCCTACGGGCGATGAAAAGTTCTTCAGTCTTTCGCGCCAGCCCAAGTGCATTCCCATCGTCGCCACGCAGAGCATCAGCTCGCTTCGTTCCTCGCTGCCAGGCGAGAGCTGGCGCACCCTGATGCAGACCTTCCGGACCAAGATATTTCTGACGTTGGCCGATGATTTTTCCGCCAGAACCGCGAGCGCACTCTGTGGTCGTGAAGACCGGCTTAAGGTCAGCTATAACCTGTCCGAAAGCGGGCATGATGCCCGCGTCAGTCTCCTCACCGGGAACGCTCTCTCCCACCGCGCCAACATCACGGCGTCCAAGAGCTACAACACGCAGAAAGACTTCCGCTTCGACACCAAGGTCTTCACCGAGCTGCGCAACGCGCAGTCCATCGTTATCGGATACGACGGCCTCAACCCGATTCCGCCGACTTACTGCTACCTCAAGCCCTATTACAACGACCCGAACCAGTCGTACTTCAAGCAGCTCGAAGAAGGAGTGCTGTGATGAATGGATTCGAAACCATCTTGCCGTTCTTGAAGCCCATCGAACACCTGATCCTCGACAACTCTGTCAGCGAGGTCATGGTCAACGGACCCGACCGCGTGTTCATCGAGCGCGATGGCTTCGTCGAGCACGTTCCGGGAATCTCTCTTGGCGAGCGATCTCTGACTGTCGCGGTGAAGAATATTGCCCGGCGCCTGGGCGATGACATTTCAGAATCAAAACCCATTCTTGACTCGCGGCTTCCCGATGGCAGCCGTGTCGCAGCCGTTCTTCCGCCATGCAGTCTGAGCGGCGTCACACTCACGATCCGGAAGTTCAATTCCAAACATTTTGAGCTGGAAGACTTGATCAAGAGCGGAACTCTCGACCGTGGACTAGCGAATCGTCTGGAAGACTATCTGCTGCAGCGTCGCAATCTGCTTATTTCCGGTGGTACGGGCACGGGCAAAACGACCCTACTAACCGCGCTCGGAAAATTCATTCCTGCGGACGAACGAATCCTCCTGATTGAAGACACCGCGGAGATTCAACTCGCCCATGAAAACCTTGTTCGCTTTGAAGCGCGGCGCGAACAAAACGGAACCCCCGCCGTGTCGATTCGCGACCTTCTCAAAGCGGCGTTACGCCATCGCCCCGATCGGATCCTGCTTGGGGAAATCAGGTCCGGCGAAGCTTTCGATCTTCTTCAGCTTTTGAATACCGGACACTCGGGAACGATCTCGACTATTCACGCTAGCTCCGCGAAGCAGGGGCTCTCGCGCTTTACGAGTTGTGTTCTGCAGAGTGGAGTCGAAATACCGTACAGAGCAATCAAGACAAACATCGGCGACTCACTGAATGTCGTTATCCAGATCGAGCGCCGGCCAGGCCGCCGTTTCATCTCGGAAGTTCTCGAAATCAACAGCTACGACCCAGATGCCGACCTCTTCGATTTCTGCGCCATTTATGTCGCTCCAAGGGAACACTCATGACCGAAACCCTTACCTTCAAACCACGACAACTGTCGGCGCCACAGTATGTCCTTGCTCTCCATCGCCCCGAAGACCGTGTAGCGGTTCTTGTTCGCAATCGCGAGAGACAGCAAACCACGCAGCGAATTCTTCTCGCGGAGGATATCGCGAGTGCGCCATTTCAGGATTGGCTCGGAGAGGAAAATCGCGCGGGCGCAGACGTTTTCATCGGAATGAATCCACTCTGTCCCGGGAGCTTCGCTAGGACCAAGGCGAGCGTTCTTGAAATTCGCCATGTGTATCTCGACCTCGATGAGGATGCGGCGGCCTCGCTGCGGGCGATTCGAACGAGTGTTGACGCACCGATTCCCAACTTCGTTCTCGATACATCGCCTGAAAAGAATCAGGTCGTTTGGCGTGTCGAAGGACTCGACCAATCCCAAGCTGAGCTCCTTCTTCGCTCCCTGGCCGCCCAGTTCAATGGCGATCCCGCCGCAACGGACATTTCGCGCGTATTGCGGCTGCCCGGATTTGCGAACTGCAAATACAACGAACAGTTTTTGGTGCGAGCGATCCAGGAGTCGGACGCCGTCTACCATCTTCGCGATTTCAACATCCATGAAGAATCACCGGAAGCACCGCGGCGTCTGTCGGACGGTCATACCTCTTCGCGCAAGATGCCCAGCGGGCATCGCAGCCAGTCGGAGGCCGATTGGGCCTACGCCAAACGCGCACTCGCTCGCGGCGACAACGCCGATCAAGTCATTCAGCGCATCGCCGACTATCGGGCCGATGACAAAGCCGATCCGCTCTACTACGCGCGGTTGACCGTTATCAAAGCACAGTTGTCGTTGCTATCGCCGGGCCCAGCAGGAAACCAAATCTCGAAACTATCCCCGGAAAAGAATCCAGACCGCTAGCTCGGAGTTTTTCCATGACCTATCGAAACTATCAAGGACAGTCTCCATCCGAAGTTATGGAAACCGACTTCGTAGCATTCACGAAGCCACAGGAACCTGCCAAGAACTCAGAATCGTGTACGCAGTACGAATTTGTCGACAGCCGGGAACTGGCGCGACGGCTGACAGTTCCTGTCTCTTGGATTCGCGACCAAGTTCGCGCTCGCTCCCAAGACCCCATTCCTCATGTAAATCTTGGCAAGTATGTGCGCTTCCTTTGGGGCAGCCCTGCACTTGAACACTGGATTCGTCGTCGTATAGTGGTGGGGAACAACAGGCGTGTGGAACGGGTTCCTTAAAGGAGGAGTATGACAAGAACCCGCCACCATCAAACAGGATATGTTTTCCGGAAAGGTTCGAATTGGTACGTACGCTATCGCGAGAGCGTGCAACTGGAGGACGGTTCAATAGAACGTCGCCAGAAATGCCGCAAACTCGCCGAGGCCAGCGGCCAGTATCGAACAAAAGCCGCTGCGGAGGATTTGGCCGATGAAGTCTTGCGGTCAATCAAACGTAGCGACTCGACACCAATGAGCACGATGAGCCTCAATCGATTCATCGAGAACTGCTACCTGCCGTATGTGGAGGAGCAAAAACGCCGATCCACTTACTGTGGGTACAAAAACATTTGGCTGCGATACGTGCAGCCAAGTGGCAACGTGGTCTTGCGCGACGTCAGAACCTATGAGGCGGAACAGATGTTGAAAGACATCGCCCGTCGCGAGGATCTTCGACGCACGACACTCGGCCACATCAAGCACTTCTTGAGTGGCGTATTTCGTTATGCGCGCCGCCAAGGCGTGCTTGAGAATCCTAATCCTATTCACGATGTTGAAATCCCCAGAGCGCGCCCAGCGGGAGACACCTACGCATACTCGCTGGAGGAAGAGTTGCAGATGCTAGCGACGCTTCCCGAGCCGGCCGCTACGGTAGTCGCTGTCGCGGCCTTCACGGGTGCACGCAAAGGGGAAATCCGAGGGTTCAGTTGGGAAAACTACGACGGCTTCGAAATCCGGGTTGAAAAGTCCGTATGGCGGAGTTACGTAGACGAGCCGAAACGCCCGAAGAGCAAAGGTGCGATTCCGGTCATTTCTCAGTTGAAGGCACGGCTCGACGAACATCGGGAGAGGTGTGGCAGGCCATCGAAGGGATTCATTTTCTCAAATGAACTCGGCGATCCGATGAATCTCGAAGCCCTCGCGGTAGATGTGGTTCGCCCGACACTTGAGACAAACGATCTCAAGTGGCACGGCTGGCACGCATTCCGCCGCGGCCTGGCAAGCAATCTGCACAGACTCGGAGTTTCCGACAAGGTGATTCAACAAATTCTCCGCCACGCCAATGTCAGCACCACGATGAACATCTATGTGAAGACAGTCAGCGCGGATGCAGCGAATGCAATGAAGCACCTCGAAACGACGTGTGCAACTACTGTGCAACCCGAGAGGCTCGGAAGCACGCGAATTATGTAGAAATTTCTTCGCGGAGCAGTCTGTAAGTCTCGACGCTGGATCGAGTTAGGGGAATCTGGCGGAGAGGGGGGGATTCGAACCCCCGGTAGGAGTTTTGGCCCCTACAACGGTTTAGCAAACCGCCGCATTCAGCCGCTCTGCCAC
>Ga0335082_10010409_pt1 | contig 10090 bp, 7 predicted proteins | sample Lox_Sample_41_FD_206718 | JGI IMG/M metagenome (GOLD analysis project Ga0335082, IMG submission 206718) | Soil microbial communities from Loxahatchee National Wildlife Refuge, Florida, United States - Lox_Sample_4.1 | ecosystem: Environmental > Terrestrial > Soil > Wetlands | place: USA: Florida...
TCATCTCCTCCCTAACCCGACCTTTTCCTTCTAACCACTTATTGAAAATGCAATCTCTTCAGGTTGCTCAAAAAGCTCCAGATGCCCCCTCCGGGGACTTCCTGCATTTTTATTACTGGAAGTGGGTCGCGAGGCCTCCGTAGGGGAAGGACCCTCGCGAAAAGAGTTAGATCCTGGCGTGAGGGAGGGGCCCCGTTGCAGATGGACTTTTTCAGCAGCCTGAAAGCCCTCAATCCAGCCAGTCCCGTTCCTTGAGCTTCCGCGGCAGATACTTCTTCGTCAGGAATTGAAAATCCTTGTTGGCGAGCGCGTCCAGCTCGTACTTGAGGCCGCTCGAGAGCATCCGCTTGATCTCCTTCTGCCACGCCTCCTTCTTGAACCACTCATAGTCGAGCAGCTCCTTGGCCCGGTCGATGTCCTTCTCGTTGAGCTTGATCCCGACGTTCCGCGGCAGGCCGTAGCGATCCGGGTCCGAACTGGACAGCCCGATGAACTTCGCCTTCGGAATCGCCATGCGGTTGCTTTCAAAGGCGAGATTGATCGATCCCTGCTTGACCACCGAGTAGATGTAATACCCCCAGGGGTCGTTGTCCACCATCACGTAGACCGGCAGCCGCCTTTCTTCATGGAGCCGGCGGGCGAGCCGCCGCACACCGCGGGGCGGCTGGCCGTTGCCGGTCAGAAGGATACAATTGTACCGCCGCCAGAACTTGTCCTCCGACAGGCGGTTCCATTGCGTCCCTTTTTCGACCAGCAACACGAAATCGGCCGTGCATTTCCGGATCTCGAGATATTCCGGCTCGACGATCGAGGGCACCGAGTAGCCGCCCTTCCCCAGCCGGGTGCAGTCGACCCGGTCGCCGTCGTCGCCGAAGACGACCGGCCCCACGATGCTCCCGGCGTTTTCGGCCCGCACATGCAGCTCCTCGCGAAGCGCCTCCAGCGACACCTCCAGATCCTCGATCAACGGATCGGATTCGGTCTGTGCGTCGAAGGTGTTCTCGTTCGAATCCTTGATCGTGTGCTTGGTCCGATAATAGATCTCCCTCAGCGAGGTGGTGAGGTTCGCGCGCTGCAGCTCCGAGAGGGCATCGGCCACCAGCACCGTTTGCATAAATTTTTTCGCCATCCCGACGTTGAAGAACGAGCGGGCCTGCTTTTTCCGACCCATCTCGATCATTCCCTTGCGGGGATTGAAGTTCACGTTCGACAGGGAACGAATGGGGATCGAAAGCGTCGGGTCCTGGCGCCGCGCGGCGGCCGTGATCACGGCATCGGCCACCCCGACCAGTTTCTTTTGAACCGCGTTGCTTCGCTTGCGCGTCAATTTTGCCATGATCTTTATTTCCTTTTACGTTTGCGGTTTCTCCCGCTTCTCCGCGAGGCGGTTTTCTTCGAGACTTTTCGCCCCACAGGTTTCTTCTGGGTCGCGCCCCTGGCCCGCTTTGTGCGATCGACCGGCTTCCTCCCCTGCGCGGGCTTCTCCGTTTCCTTCTCCGCTTCCTCCGCCACCACCGGTTCAGACAAATCTCCGTCTCCGTCGCCGGTCGCCGCCCCGTCATGGCCGACGGCTTGCAAAGGCAGCTCTCCCTCCACGCCCTCCGGGGTTACGATGATCGAGTGGGGCAGCCCCTCCGGACCGCTCCCCGTCTTTCCGAGCGCTTGGTCGGTCCGCTCGCCGCCCGTCCGTTTCTCCGCGATCTTCTGGAGCTGCTCTTTCAGCTTGTTCACCGGGAGTTTGCCGCCTTTGAGTCGGGCGCAGGCCTCCGCGACCTCTTCGATATACAGTTCAAAAATATTTCGCCGGCGAAATTCACTCTTCGCACGCTCCCGCCTCCGAAGAAAAACACCCAGGCGCCGGCCGCATTCCTGAAGCGCCAGCCGGATTTCCTTCCGGATTTCGTCGTAATCGGCGATCGCCTCTTTCGACTCGCTCGTGAACGGCACCCAGACCGAGGCCATATGGACGAAGATCACCATCGGCCCGGCCGGCAGCGCGCCCTTCGACTGGGCGACGCCGTAATTGCGCCAGTTGGTGTCGAGCACGGCTTTGAATGTCGCGCAGGCCGATTGTTGATAGAGCAGCGGGACACGATTGGCGTACCGGATCACGCGCGCCAGCTCTTCATCCCCTTCCCGCTCCTCGCCTTCGGCCAGTGGGGCCGCCGCCTCTTCGGTTTTCTTTACGGCCTCCTCCGGTGCACGGCCGTAGGCCAGACCGGCCTCGATCACAAAGGGATTGCCCCGATAGACTGCCGGGGGACGGCTGACGGCGGTGTAGAACTCACCCTTGATCTGTTTGTAAAGCCCGGACAAGATCGCAGCTTCGCCGATGGGCGAAAGGCAGTTGCTCGGCGGCGCCATGATCTTGGTCGATTGAAGCACCTTGTACAAGGTCTCGGCACGCTCCCCGTGCAGATCCCGCGGACGCGTGTGCGGGGGAATCTTCGCGTTCTTGCAGATCTCCTCGGCCAGGTTCGATGAAACCCGGCTGAAATCACCCGACAAAAATCCGGACAGCCAGTGGCTTCGCGTGTCGTGGAGCATCTTGAGGAACATGCCGAACTCAATGCCGTAGGGATGCGGCTTGATCTCGCGCGGTGGCGGCGGAAGCTGGGGATACGTCCGTGGATAGTCCTTCGTCTCCCCCTCCGGCGTGTGATAGACCAGGTGGACATGCGGATTGGCGACGGAGGTCAGCTCGAGGTATTCATCCACCGAGGCGCGGCCTTTTTGGTAGCGCCCCTCGATCTCGAGCGTCACCTGCGTGCCGCGGTGCGGCTCCCACTCGACCTGTTTTTTCTCCAGAATGCGCGGCTCGTTCTTCTTCGTGTCGATCTGGACCTCGAAATAATGGGCCGGCTTCTTCGGTCCCGTCCGCGAAATGATCCGGACGGGCTTGCCCGTCGTCAGCTGGCCGTACATCCCGGCCGCGGAGATGCCGATCCCCTGCTGCCCGCGGCTCATGCGGAGCCGGTGGAATTTGGAGCCGTACAACAGCTTCGCGAAGATCGGCGGAATCTGCTCGCGGACGATCCCGGGACCGTAATCGACCACCGTGATCCGGAAACGCGTGGCCTGACTCGGAGCGGGCGTTTCGCCGTTCAGAGGAACCGTCTCCAATTTGACGATCACCTCCGGCAGGATCCCGCCCTCCTCGGAGGCATCGAGTGAATTGTCCACGGCTTCTTTTACGCAGGTGAGCAGCGACTTCCTCGGACTGTCGAAACCCAGGAGATGGCGGTTCTTCGTGAAGAACTCCGAAACGGAAATTTCCCGCTGGCGGGCGCCCATCTCGGCCGCGGAGACGGAAGGGGTCGGCTTCGAGATTTTCACGGGCGGTCGTTGCGAAGTTTCAGGGACGGAACTGTCCGGTTTCGGTTTCGACTTCGTTTCGGGTTTCGCTTTCGCTTGCGGTTTGGATCTGCGCGTGGCCAGAGGAGCCTCCAGTCGGAATGATACCGCACCCAATCTACCGAGAAGGCCGCGGGCTGTCAAGAATAATCCTCAAGCGAACCCCGCTCCCGGCCTCACTATATCATAATGATGCAGATCGAATATATTGGTCCTTTTGACGGCTAGGAGCGCAACACCAGGTTGCGCCAGGCGACACGACCGGGCTCGACCACCCGGTACTCGCGCGGTGAATCCGGCTCGAGCCCCTTGAGCAGCTCGACCGCCTGGGCGCTCTCCTCCAAGCCCCAGACGCAGGCCATCGCCCGGATCTGATTATTCTCTTCGACCAGCAGCAGCCCGGGCGGCGGATCGTTTCGCGCGGGCGCGCGGTTTTCGGCATACCGTTCCGATAACTGGGACAGCTGCTCCTCCAGATATTTCTGAAGGCCGGCGTCGAGTGTCGTGCGAATCTTGTGGCCGGCCTGGTACAGCCGCGCCCCGCCGGCGAGCTCCATCAGGCCGGAATTGAGATAACGGAGATGGCAGGACTCGGAGGCGATCGGAAACTGGGCCGCGATCTTCTCGTAGCGAAACACGATCGGTTCGGCGAGCGCATTCTCGTATTCCTCGCGCGTCAGCAAGCGGTCGACCTGCATCAGATCCAGGATCAGCTCCTGACGGTGCCGCAGCCGGATCCGGTTGCGCTCGGGATCAAATCGCGACGGGTTGACGAGCATCGCGGCCAGGGCCGCTCCCTCCGCCACCGAGAGGTCGGCCGCGTGTTTGTCGAAATAGGTCCGGGAGGCCGCCTCGGCGCCGAACACCCCCGGGCCCCATTCGACTTCGTTCAGATACAGTTCGAGGATCCGTCGCTTCGACAGGATCTCCTCGACGCGGCGCGCCAGGATGAATTCCTTCAGCTTTCGGGTGATCGTCTTCTCCTTCGTGAGGAAGACGTTTTTCACCAACTGCTGCGTGATCGTGCTGCCTCCGCGCGCGTACCGTTTCTTCTTCAAGTCCTCCTTGAGCGCCTCCCAGGCCGCTTTGTAATTGATCCCCTCGTGCCGGAAGAAAGTGTCGTCTTCGGCCGCGATAACGGCGAGCTGAAGGTTCGGAGAGATCTCGGGCAGCGACGCCCAGATCCGGAATTCGTCCTCGGTCAATTGGGTCAAAACGATTCCGTTCCGGTCAAGGACCTCGGTCGCCACTTCCGGACGGTAGGTCGTGATCAGCTTGGCGTCGGGCAGCGTGACGACGATCCAGCCGAGCCAGCCGCCGATTCCGATCAGGAGCAGGAGAACGGCGAGCGCGGTAAATTTAAAAATTTTTCCAAAGGCCTTCTTCATTGCAACGCCGTTCATGATAACATCATTTGGATTTCCGAGACAACTTTGCTACTATCCCCGTATGTCAGACCCGCTCAAAAACATCTCGATCGTCCTCGTCCGCCCGACGCGTCCCGGGAATATCGGAGCCGCCGCGCGCGCGATCAAAAACATGGGCCTGTCCCGGCTCGTTCTGGTCCGGCCGGTCGACCCGCTGTCCTCCGATTCCTACACCATGGCCTACGGCGCGCACGATATTCTCGAGAGCGCCAAAATCTTCCAATCGCTTCCCCGTGCGCTGGCCCGGTGCCGATACGTCGTCGGCACCACCGCGCGGACGCATAAAGGGTACGGCAAACCGGCGCCGCTCATGAAGACCGTCCCGGACATCCTCGCCCGCGCGAAACGGCATCCGGTCGCGGTCCTCTTCGGTCCGGAATCGTCCGGACTGGCGAACGACGAGATCGCGCTCTGCCAGTCGCTCATGGCAATCCCGACCGCCGCGGCGCATACCTCGATCAACCTGGCGCAGGCCGTGATGGTCGTCGCGTACGAACTGAGGCGTTGCGCCGAAACGGACGGAGGGAAAAAACCGGGCGGCGCCGGCCGGCGTCGGGAAATCGTCGATACCGATCAGCGCGAACGGTTTTATCAAGAGCTCAAGACGCTCCTCGAGATGATCGGTTTCGTCAAGGGGACGCAGGGAAAGCATATCCAGGCCGATCTGCGCCGGATCTTCGGCCGTGCCGAGCCGGACGAGCGCGAGCTGCGCATCCTCCGGGGGATCGTCCGCCAGGTGCGCTGGGCCTTGACGCATCGATAGCAAAACGTTAGAATACTTCCCAGTGACGACGAACTTTGAGAATTTCCCCATCCCCCCGGCCGTCCTGGACGGCATTCGGCGCGTCGGCTTTACGCAATGCACCGAGATCCAGGAACGGACGCTTCCGATCACGCTTGAAGGCAAGGATGTCGCCGGACAGGCCCAGACCGGAACGGGCAAAACCGCGGCCTTTCTGATCGCGATCTTCTCGCGTCTTCTCTCCCTTCCCCCGCCTCCGAAAGGCCATCTCCCTTCCCCGCGCGCGCTCGTGATCGCCCCCACGCGCGAACTGGTTGTTCAGATCCTGAAAGACGCACAGTCGCTCGGCTCCGAACTTCCCTTCCGGAACCTGGCCGTTTACGGCGGGGTGGACTATGAGCAACAGCGCACTGACCTGAGCCATGGACCGGACATACTGATCGGAACGCCGGGCCGACTGATCGATTACCTGAAGCAGAAGGTGTACGACTTCCGGCGGCTCCAGATCCTCGTGATCGACGAGGCCGACCGGATGTTCGACATGGGTTTCATCCGGGACTTGCGTTACATGCTCCGCAAGATGCCGCCCTACCACGCGCGCCAGTCGATGCTGTTTTCGGCCACACTGTCCTTCCGCGTGATGGAGCTGGCCTACGAGCATATGAACAACCCGGTCAAGATCGAGATCTCGCCCGAGCAGGTCACGGCCGAGTTGGTCGAACAGCGGCTCTACCATGTCGAGCAGGCCCAGAAATTTTCGCTGTTACTGGGAATTCTTAAAACCGAACCGTGGGAACGGATTTTGATTTTCGTGAACACGAAGCGCGAAGGGGAACGGCTGGAAGAGAGATTGAAACAGCACGGCTTTCATGCCCGCGCGATCACCGGCGATCTGCCGCAAAAGACCCGTCTCAAGGTGATCGAGCAGTTCCGCGCCAAGACGCTGCCGATCCTGGTCGCGACCGACGTGGCCTCCCGCGGCCTCCATATCGAGGCGGTCAGCCATGTCATCAATTACGATCTTCCCCAGGACCCCAAGGATTACGTCCATCGGATCGGACGGACGGCGCGCGCCGGCGCGACCGGGCACGCGATCAGCCTCGTCTGCGAGGAGTTTGCTTTTTCATTGGAAGAGATCGAAACGCTGATCGGCCACAAGATCCCGGTGATCTGGGCCGAGGACAAGGACTTCATCACCCCGCTGCCCGAACCGCCCCGTCATGAATACCGGCGCCACGGGCCGCCCCAGCACGGAAGACCGCATCAACCTTCCGGACGACGCGGCGGTGGACCCGGCGGCGGACCGCGCCCGCAGAATCGCCAGCGCCGGACCGGGCACCACTGACTTGACTATCTAGGCGGAAATTTTTTAAGCAGCCGACCAACCGCTGCCTCGATCGCCTGCTTCCTTCCCGACGGATCACCGATCACACTGACCGCCGTTCCATGCCAGACCACTTGATTAGAATCAGGCTTGATAATGTCCAACACAAGCGTCCCTTCCCTGTACCGCTCATAATTGATTCCCTGGCCGCAAATACTTTCTCCGCACGAATAGGTTATCACCTTCGGTTCCACCTTCTCATCCGCACGAGCGCGGTAGGCCACGAAAAAATCCGGTTTCTCACCTATTCGTCTTTCTTTTTTATATCCTCGAGCCGCCAGTTCCCTCTCCACCGCCGCGACGATGAGAGGGCCGACCCGCCCGGCCGCGATCGTCTCTTGAAGGTTACCGCTCGTTTCCGATTCGGGCATCCAGTTATAGGTCTTGAAACGGGAGAAGTCAACGGAGGGTTCATAGCGCGTCTCGACCGAGATCGTGGAACAGGCTGTGGCCGATGTCATCAGGCAGCATAAAAAGAGAACATGCAGACCTTTGATCAGCGGATCTTTCTTATTCATAGACCGTCCCATCAAGCGGCGCCGGGTTCGGGGGACACTTTATTTAATTCTTGGCCATCTGATGTCACTGCAGATTCAGCGCAAGCAGTTTCGGCTCGGTCATCTCCTCGATCGCGTAGCGCACGCCCTCGCGGCCGAGGCCCGAGTCCTTCACGCCGCCGTAGGGCATCGGATCGATCCGGTAGCTCGAGACCTCGTTCACCATTAACCCGCCAATCTCCAATTCCTCATAGGCCTGGAAGATTTTTTTCAGGTCGTTCGTGAAGAGACCGGCCTGAAGCCCGTATTGCGAATTGTTCAGGGACGTCAGGGCCTCGTCGAAATCGTGATAGGGAATCACGACCACCAGCGGAGCGAACACCTCCTCGCTGCAGACCTTCATGACCGGAGTCACATGATCCAGAACGGTCGGCTCGAAGGTCTGTCCGCGACGTTTGCCGCCGATCAGGACCTTCGCCCCCTGGCGGACGGCCTCCGCCACCCATTGCTCCGTCCGCTCGGCCGCTCCGGGATCGATCATCGGCCCGACGTTCGTCCCTTCGTCCGCGGGATCGCCGGTCTTGAGTCCTTTGACCCGGTTTAAGAAACGGTCCATGAACGGCTTGATCACCGGCTCGTGAATGTAGATCCGTTGGACCGAGATGCAGGACTGACCCGCGTAGGAAAACCCTCCGGCCGCGCAGCGACGGGCCGCGAGCTCCAGATCGGCGTCACGGTGGATGATCACGCCCGCATTGCCTCCCAATTCCAGCAGCACCTTTTTCTTTCCGGCCTTGCCCTTCAGCAACCATCCGACTTTGGCCGAGCCGGTGAACGAGAGCAGCTTGAACCGCTCGTCCGCCGCCATCTTCTGCGCGAGCTCGTTGGAACACGGGAGGATGCTGACCGAGCCGGCCGGCAGTCCGGACAACCCGATGATCTCGCCCAGCATCAGGGCCGTGATCGGCGTCTTGGGCGCCGGCTTTAAAACAATCGGATTGCCCGAGGCGATCGCCGGTGCGATTTTGTGGCCGACCAAGTTCAACGGAAAATTAAACGGGGAAATTCCCAGGATCGGCCCGATCGGGAAGCGCCGGACGATCCCGAAGCGCGATTCCGACCCGGCCGCGAGGTCCATCGGAATGACTTCCCCGCCGAGCCGCTTCGTCTCCTCGACGGCCGTCTGGAAATTCAGGATCGCCCGGCCGACCTCGCCGCGGGCGTCCGTGATCGGCTTGCCGGCCTCCGCGCAGATCATCCGGGCGAACTCCTCCCGCCGCTCCCGCAGGCCGTCCGTGATCCTCAGGAGCGCCTCGGCCCGACGGTACAACGGCATCCGGCGAAGCTCCGGAAAGGCCTGTTGCGCCGCGCGTATCGCGTGCTCGATCTCGGCGGCCTCGGCCTGATGGACGCTCCCGACCGCTTCTCCGTTGTAGGGATTTTGGATCTCGACCGCTTTTTTACACGGCTTCCAGCTTCCCGCGAGAAAGATTTGGTACTCCTTGATCATGGTTGCCTCGTATAAACACCATTGATTCGTAGGGGCAGACCTGTGTGTCTGCCCAAGGGCGCACACACAGGTGCGCCCCTACAATAAATTCATACCACGGTTATAATGGACAGATGAACTGACCTAATTGTTCCATGAACCGGAAATTTTCACGATAATCGACCGGCACCTCGATCACGGCCGGAACCGTCTGGGCGAAGGCCTCCCGAAGCGTCGGGGCCAATTCCTTCGCCGCCCCGATCCGGTAGCCCTTCGCACCGTAGGATTCGGCCAGCCGCTTGAAGTCCGGATTCCCGAGGCTCGTCGCAAATTCCCGGCCGAACTTCCGTTGCTGCTTCCATTTGATCAGGCCGTATCCGTCGTCGTTGAAGATCAGTACGACGAAGGCCAGGCCGAGCCGCCGCGCGGTCTCCAGTTCCGCGCAGGACATCAGAAATCCGCCGTCGCCGCAGACCGCCAGCACCTTCCGGTCGGGATGGACCAGCTTGGCCGCGATCGCCCCGGGCAGCGAGATTCCCATCGCCGCGAACCCGTTCGAGATGATCACGGTGTTGGGGACCGAGGCCGGGAAGATCCGCGCGATCCAGATCTTGTGTGCGCCGACGTCGCTGATCAGGAGATCCTCCTTGTCCAGCGCCTCCCGGACGTCGCGGAGGATCCGCTGGGGCTTCAAGGGGAAGCCCTCGTCGGCCGCGCGGTCCTCCAGCTCTTTGAGGATCGAGGCCCGGAGCGTCTTCGGGTAAGCGGTGTCTTTCCGGCCCCGGACTTCGCCCGTCAGAAGCTCCAGCGTCTCGCGGACGTCCGCCACGATCTCGACCGAGGGCTGATAGTAGGCGTCCACCTCGCTCGGCGTGAAATCGATATGGATGATCGGTTTGTTCCCGTCCGGGTTCCAATGCCGCGGGGAATACTCGACCAGGTCGTATCCCACCGCGATCACCAGATCGGACCGCTCGAAACCGAACGAGATGTAGTCCCGAGATTGAAGTCCGGTCGAGAGCAACGCGAGCTCGTCGTCCCACGGTACGATCCCCTTGCCCATGAAGGTATTCGTCACCGGGATCCCGGTTTTCCGTGAAAAGGCCAAAAGTTCTTTGCCCGCCTTGCCGCGCACCGCCCCGTTTCCGGCCAGGATCAACGGCTGGCGGGATTTTTCAATCAAGTTCGCGGCGGTCT
>Ga0335082_10010413_pt1 | contig 10088 bp, 11 predicted proteins | sample Lox_Sample_41_FD_206718 | JGI IMG/M metagenome (GOLD analysis project Ga0335082, IMG submission 206718) | Soil microbial communities from Loxahatchee National Wildlife Refuge, Florida, United States - Lox_Sample_4.1 | ecosystem: Environmental > Terrestrial > Soil > Wetlands | place: USA...
TTTTTGGTCACCGCCGGGTCCAGGACGGCCCGCAGCTTCTCATCGTGCGGCCTGCGGACATACGCCGGCATGGCCCCGTATCGCCCGCCGCCGGCCGCCAGGTGCACGCCCAGTTCGGCCGGCTCCCACTCCGCGGCCCGGCGGGTCATCACCGCACCATGGTATGGCCGGGCGTGAAGGAGTGGCCGTTCCAGCGCCAGGCGGAAGTCGCGTGTGCCTTCAGGGAGGCGCGACGCCGGGTCGCGGCGATAACGAAGCAGCCGCGATCCGGTTACGGGAGAAACGTGCACCTGCTCCGTTCGGCCCTAAAAACCCAATCTCCACTGATGTCGCGTACATCACGGCACCTCTCCCGCTGAACATGCGCCTCACGATCAGGGCTTGAAACATCCTGCGATATCGGTGTATCTGGAACCAGGTTCTTGTCTCTGGTACGGCAGGCGGCTGGCCTGGCACCGCGGAGTACCCGGAAGTGGGGGGAGTAATGCCAGTATCGAGCCGGTGCTGCCGGGCGGACGGACACCGGTCCGCTCCGGAGTCGTGAACGACGGTTTCCACAACTGGGCGCCGCAGGCCTGAGTGTCGCCCGACACCAGTGAAGTGACACCTTGCCGGGCGAATTGAACCTCGCTGGGCTCTAGTTGCGTAGGACCTGACATGAAGCGCAATACGCCCCTGATCACGTTGCTGACCGGTGCCGCCCTCGGCGTCGTCCTGCTGATCGCCAGCATGATGTCGACGCCGTCCAAGGCGCCGGCGGGCTACGCCGCGACCGCGACGCCGACCGCGGCTGCCGCCGCCCCGTCCACGTCGGCACCGGCTTCCGCCGCCGCCCCGTCCACGTCGGCGCCGGCATCGCCCACGCCGACCGCCACGGCGTACGCGAGCGCGCCGGCCCAGGCCAACTACGCGGGCAAGGTGCAGGGCGGCGGCGCGTCGGTCGCGATCTCGATCCACGGCAGCCAGGCGATCGCGTACGTCTGCAACGGCTCGACCGTCGAGGCGTGGCTCAAGGGCACCTCGGCCGGCGGCAAGGTGGTCATGACCGGCAAGAACCACGCCCGGCTCACCGTGGCCTACGACACCGGCCAGGTGACCGGCAACGTCGTCGCCCATGACACCCGCTACAGCTTCGCGGTGCATACCGTGAACAAGCCATCGGGCCTGTACGAAGCGACCGCGGTCGTGCGCGGCGCCACCATCAAGGCCGGCTGGATCGTGCTGCCCGACGGCACGCAGGTCGGCTCCCTGGAATCCGACGCCGATTCCGCGGCGCCGTCGGCGACCGCGGCACCGATGCTCGACGTGGCCACCGGCACCGCCACCTTCGACGGCGTCGTCCTGCATGCCATCCCGGTCAGCGGGCTGACCGGCAGCGGATTCTGACAGCGGTTACGAGCAAAACGGAGACGATGATGACCGCACAACCCAGCATGTCCGCGCCGCTGCCACCAGAACGCGCCACCTCGGGCGCGGCCAAGCTGGTGGTGCCGTGCCTGATCGGCGCGCTGGTCGCGCTGACCCTGGGGATCTACGGGCGGCTGCACAGCCCGACCGGCATCGCCATCAACATCGCGGGTTTTTCCAGCCCAGGTTCGGTGAAGTCGTGGCTGGCCACGGCCGCGACGGTGCTCGCGCTCGTCCAGGTGGCCTCGGCCCTGGTCATGTACGGGAAGGTGCCGCGCGTTTCCGCGCCCTCGTGGATCGGCGGGCTGCACCGGTGGTCAGGCCGGCTCGCGTTCCTGCTGGCCGTACCGGTCGCGATCCACTGCCTGTACGCGCTGGGCTTCCAGCACTACAGCACCCGGGTGCTGATCCACTCGCTGTTCGGCTGCGCGTTCTTCGGCGCGTTCACGGTCAAGATGCTGATCCTGCCCAAGCGCGGACTGCCCGGCTGGGTGCTGCCGCTGGTGGGCGCCCTGTGTTTCACCGCGCTGGTCGTGATCTGGTTCACCTCGGCCTACTGGTTCTTTTCCACTTTCGGCATCAAGCGCTGAGGAGCCCAGTCATGGCCGAACCCAGCGTCCCCGCCGCCAGCCGCCGCACCCTGCTGGCCTGCGCCGGCGCGGCGTGTGCCGCCGTGCTGGCCGGATGCGCCCGCTACGACTCCAACACCGGCGGGGTGGCCGGCAGCCAGCCCACCCAGGCCAGCACCTCGGCCGCCGCCCCGGCCGGCCCGGGCTCCGGCGCGGCCTCCCAGAACGGCCCTCCCGTGCTGGCCAAGACCGCCGACATCCCCGTCGGCGGCGGCAAGATCCTGACCGACAAGAAGATCGTGATCACCCAGCCGCAGGCCGGCGCGTTCCACGCGTTCACCGCGGTGTGCACCCATCAGGGCTGTACCGTCGGCAGCGTGTCGGGCGGCACCATCAACTGCCCGTGCCACGGCAGTAAGTTCAACATCACCAACGGGTCGGTCGTCAACGGCCCGGCCGCGTCCCCGCTGGCCCCGGTCAGCATCCAGGTGCAGGGCACCTCGATCGTCCAGGTGTAGCCGCGCCCCGGCCGGCGCCCTTTCCGCCGGCCCCGGCCGTCATGCTCGCCGGCCGGCTGGTCAGTCGGTGCCGGACTCCATGGCGGCGTTATCGAGGAGTTCGTCGCCGGGGACCTCGCCGCGAGAGGCGATCGCCTCGGCCCCGCCCTCGGCCATCGCGCCGATCAGCCCGGCCGAGGCCGCCTGCGCGGCGCCGATCAGCGCCGGGTGCCCGATGCCCACCATGCCGAGCCCGGCGTACTGCTCCAGCTTGGCGCGGGAGTCGGCGATGTCCAGGTTGCGCATGGTCAGCTGGCCGATCCGGTCGGCCGGGCCGAAGGCGGAGTCCGCGATGCGCTCCATCGAGAGCTTGTCCGGGTGGTAGCTGAAGGCAGGCCCGGAGGTGTCCAGGACGGAGTAGTCCTCGCCGCGCCGCAGCCGCAGGGTCACCTCGCCGGTGACCGCCGTCCCGACCCAGCGCTGCAGCGACTCGCGCAGCATCAGCGCCTGCGGGTCCAGCCAGCGGCCTTCGTACAGCAGCCTGCCCAGCCGCCGTCCCTCGATGTGGTAGCTGGCCAGGGTGTCCTCGTTGTGGATCGCGTTGACCAGCCGCTCGTACGACGCGTGCAGCAGGGCCATCCCCGGCGCCTCGTAGATGCCCCGGCTCTTGGCCTCGATGATCCGGTTCTCGATCTGGTCGGACATGCCCAGGCCGTGCCGGCCGCCGATGGCGTTGGCCTCCTGGACCAGGTCGACGGCGGAGGCGAACTCCTTGCCGTTGATGGTCACCGGCCGTCCCTGCTCGAAGCCGACCGTGACGTCCTCGGCGGCGATCTCGACGTAAGGGTCCCAGAACGGCACGCCCATGATCGGCTCGACGATCTCGATGCCCGCGTCGAGGTGCTCCAGCGACTTGGCCTCGTGGGTCGCGCCCCAGATGTTCGCGTCGGTGGAGTAGGCCTTCTCCGTGCTGTCCCGGTAGGGCAGGCTGCGGGCGAGCAGCCACTCGGACATCTCCTTGCGGCCGCCGAGCTCGCTGACGAAGCAGGTGTCCAGCCACGGCTTGTAGATCCGCAGGGAGGGGTTGGCCAGCAGGCCGTAACGGTAGAACCGCTCGATGTCGTTGCCCTTGAAGGTGGAGCCGTCCCCCCAGATCTGCACATCGTCCTCGAGCATCGCGCGCACCAGCAGGGTGCCCGCCACGGCCCGCCCGAGCGGGGTGGTGTTGAAGTAGGCGCGGCCGCCGGACCGGATGTGGAACGCCCCGCAGGCCAGGGCGGCGAGCCCCTCTTCGACCAGGGCCGCCCGGCAGTCGACCAGCCGGGCCACCTCCGCGCCGTAGGCCGTGGCCCGCCCGGGCACCGAGGCGATGTCGGGCTCGTCGTACTGGCCGATGTCGGCGGTGTAGGTGCACGGCACGGCACCCTTCTCGCGCATCCACGCGACCGCCACCGAGGTATCGAGGCCGCCGGAGAAGGCGATCCCGACGCGTTCGCCGACCGGCAGGGAGGTAAGTACCTTGGACACGAATGAAATTATATGCACACCAGTGCATGATCATGCAAAGCCGGCCCTCAGTGCCGCGCCCCGGTCGTGTCTGCCCGCCGGGGTCGGGTTCGGGCCTGCGCCGCGACTTTGTTTCATGCTTGCCGGACATCTGCAGTTGACTCTGGGATGATTCGCGGGTAGTACTCTGTGATTTCCGAGATCGCATAGTCGGCGTGTCCGCTTCTGTCACGGCGAGGGCATCCCGGGTCGTTACCGGCCCTTCGCCGCCCTCATCCGCCGTCAGTGCGCCACACGAGGGGAAACACATGACTTGGTTGGATCGCTTTCTGCAGCAGTGGCGGATCCGGGTAGCGCGACGGCAACTGCCGCCGAGCGCGCGCGTGCTCGACATCGGCACGCACGACGGTTCGCTGTTCCGCCAAGCGCAGGCATCCGGGGTCGGCATCGACCCGGAATTGGTCGCGACGGCCTCGGTGCCTGGAGTGACACTGGTGAAGGGCTGGTTCCCCGCGGACCTGCCGGATCTGCCGGATGAGTCATTCCAGGCGGCCACCGCGCTGGCGGTCGTCGAGCACGTGCCAGAGGGGGAGCTCAAGGACTGGGCCGAGGCGATCGCCCGGCTGATCGTTCCCCACGGGGTGCTGGTCATCACCGTGCCGGCGCCGACGGTGGACAAGATCCTCCACGTCCTCATCAGGCTTCACCTGATCGCGGGGATGGAGGCTCACCAGCATCACGGATTCGAGCCGGGCGACCTCGATGACATCTTCACGGCACCGCTATGGCAGCGGACCAAGCACCGCACGTTCCAGCTGGGCCTGAACAACCTGTACGTCTTCGAGCGCACTTCGAATCCGCTGGCCTGACGCCGCGCCGGCCCGCTCGCTCCCTCAGGCGCTGCGCTGCCGGTCCGCGGTCGGGCCGGTGGCACCTGGGCGTACCTGATCATCACATCCTTGCGGGTGATGCCGGTGTGCTGGCGGGCAGCTCTGCGTCTGGAGGGCTAGGTGAGGGGTTCCGGGCCGGAGCGTGCGGCGGCGTGGCGCCGGGGCGAGACTGGCCGAAGCGGCGGATGAGCATGATCAGGATCGTGCCGAGCACATCCAGGATCAGGATCACGGCCAGGGCCCTCCGATAGCCGCTTCCCGGCTCGAATCCGGGGAACAGCGCGTAGTTGGCGATGAGCTCGGCAGCGACGGCGGTACACAGGACGGTCCCGGCTACGAGAATCCGCGCGGGCTGGCTGTGCCGGCGCCATCCCAGCATCAAGGCGGCGTGGGCCGAGGCGGCGGCCAGGATCCAGAGGACGGCAGCGGCCCGCGGGATGACGTCCCCGGGGCCGTCGGCGGTCGTGCTCGACCAGGTGAGGTAGAGGCCAGCCGCCAGGGCCGCACACGCGCTCGCGATGCCGGTCACCTGGACGGCCCGGTGGGGTGCCGAGACGGCGGCGCCGGTGCAGCACAGCGCCAGGATGCTCGCGGCGTCGGCCCCGGCTGTGCTGGCGAGCAGTCTCGGGCCGGCCTCGCCCAGGCTGCCGCCCCACAAGACGCTGATGACTCCCAGGGTGGCCGTGGCTGACAACAAGGCGATGGTGATGCGCAGCAGGAGCTTGCGTGCCGGAAATGTCATGTGTATCGCGTCCCTGATCCGAGGTTCCGTGTGGCCAACGGTAGGGACAGCCAGGCCTGCGCGGATGAGCGCAGCTGCTCACTTGCGCATGCGTTTCCTACTCAAACCGGACGGTCAGTTCTTACCTGGGCGCTCCTCGGGAATCCCGCACCCGGGCAGCCGTAACGGCCTGCCCGGGCACCCTGCCGCTCCCACGGTGATCATGGCTTGCGAGGACTTCGCGGGCGGTGAAACCCTCTCTGTGGTGGAGATAACGCTGGTGAAGGCGGCCGGGCCGGGCGACAGGGATCGCGCCTATCTGGAGGTTGACGGCAGTGTCCGGCGCGGGCCGGTTCACGTCGTCCATGACCTTCCGCACCTTGTCGTGGAGTCCCTGTTCCGCGTCCCCGACGGGCTCTGGGGAGAACTGGCCGCCGGGTCTCACGCGGCATCGGCCCGCGCGGTGACCGCCCGCGACCCCAGGCGCCAGAAGCTGGGGCGGATCGTCTCCGGGGCAGCGGCCGGCGCCCCGGCCGGGGAGTGGCTCACCCCTGGGCACCGGCTGGCGAAGACGATCACGAACTGCATGGTCAACCGTTGGGGCGATGGCCCGGACACCCCGGCCGGGGTCCGGGACCGGGCCGCGCGAGCGGACAGCCAGCCGCTGCTGGACCTGCTCGGCCGGGTTGATGACGAGACGATCGCCCTGGCCATCCGGGGCACGCGGGACCTGATGCGACGCTGGACGGCCGTGCCGCCGGGCGGGAAGCTCGGGCTGTCCTGGCCGCTGACCCCCGGCTTCCTGACCGGGGACTGACAAGCGGACGTTTATCGTGCCGCCGCCGGGGCGGTCTCGATGTCGGCCATCCTGACCGGCGCCCCGGCCTGGACCGAACGGATGGCGGCCAGCGCGATGGCCAGGGCGGCCCGGGCGTCCTGGCCGGTGACCGGGGGAGTCCTCTTCTCCCGGACGCAGGCGGTGAACTCGGCGAGCTCGGCCACGTAGGCGTCGCGGAACAAGTCGACGTTGCGCCGCCAGGTGGCGCTGGCCGCGCCCGCCTCACCGTAGCAGGTCATGGTGTCACGGCGGACGTCGCCCGCGGTGACCATCCCGGCCGACCCGAACACCTCGCCCCGGATGTCGTAGCCGTAGACCGCGTGGAAGCTTGCCTCGGCGGTGGCCATCGCGCCGTTGTCGAAGCGGATCGTCACCACCGAGGTGTCCAGCAGCCCGCGATCCTTCCAGTCCGGCCGGGTCAGGGCGTCGGCCACGGCGTACACCGAGACGGCCTCGGCGCGGGGGTTGAGGTAGCGCAGGGTGTCGAAGTCGTGGATGAGCGTCTCGAGGTAGATCGTCCACGGCGGCACCCGGGCCGGGTCGAACCCGCCGGGGACCGCCGGATCGCGGGTGAGTGACCGCAGCAGCTGCGGGGTGCCGACCCGGCCGCTCGCCACGGCCTCGCGCGCGGCGGCGAAGCTGGCGTCGAACCGGCGGTTGAAGCCCGCCTGCAGCGGCACGGCGGCCCGTTCGGCGGCGGCGATGGCCCGGTCGGCGTCGGCCAGGGTGAGGGCCATCGGCTTCTCGCAGAAGACCGCCTTGCCGGCCGCGGCCGCGGCGACGACGAGATCGGCGTGGAACCGGGCCGGCGCGGCGATGACGACCGCCTCCACCTCCGGGTCGGCGATCAGCTCAGCCGGGTCGGTGGTGGCCCGGCCGCCGGCCGGGCCCGCGAGCCGGGCGGCCGCGCCCGGGGCCGGGTCGGCCACCATGGCCAGCCGGGCACCGGGCACCCGCCGGGCCAGGCTCTCGCCGTGGAACGCGCCCATCCAGCCGGCCCCGATCAGGCCGGCCCCCAGGGGTGCGGTCATGAGGGTTCTCCTGTCGTGAAGGCGGCCCGGAACCGGGCCAGGGCGCGGTCGCTGTCGCCGTCGGCGGCCCAGGCCTCCAGGCCGACGGTGCCGGCGTAGCCCAGGCCGGCCAGGGCGGCGGCGATCGCCGGATAGTTGATCTCCCCGGTGCCGGGCTCACAGCGGCCGGGCACGTCGGCGACCTGGATCTCGCCGATCAGCGGCCCGGCCCGGCGGACCAGCTCGATGAGGTTCCCCTCGCCGATCTGGGCGTGGTACAGGTCGAGCATCAGCCGGACCCGCGGGTGCCCGACCGCCTCGACCAGGGCCAGCGTGTCGGCGGCCCGCGCGAACGGGACGCCCGGGTGGTCCACGGCGGTGTTGAGGTTCTCCAGGCAGAACGTGACCCCGGCCCGTTCGGCCAGCTCGCCGAGGCGGGTCAGGGTGCGCGCGGCCGATATCCACAGCGGGCCCGGCATCTCGGGCCCGGGGACCACCGGCAGGCCCTTGCCGTCCAGGCCGGTGCCGTGCAGGTTCAGCCGGGGGCAGCCGAGCGTCTCCGCCACCGCGATGGACTCCCGCGCGGTCCGGATCAGCTCGTCCGCGCCGTCGCCGAAGTCGCCCCGGATGTAGCCGGTCATGGACGAGAACATCGCCCCGGTCGCGGCCAGGGCCTCGACGTCGTGCCGGGTCCAGTCCCAGATCTCGGCGTCGAATCCGGCCTCGGCGATCCGCTGGACCCGTTCGGTGACGGGCAGGTCGAGGAAGATCATCTCGGCGCACACAGCCAGCCGCATCAGCGTCACCTCCTTCTAGAGCGCTCTAGTAATTCCACTATGAGCTACCGGGCGGGCCCGGTCAAGGGCTAGGATTAGAGCGCTCTAGAAATTTCGGAGGACCGATGGGAACCCGTCCCACGCTCGAGGACGTGGCCGCCCGGGCCGGCGTGTCGCGCGCGCTGGTGTCGATCGTCATCCGCGGCGCGCCCGGGGCCAGCCAGGCTACTAGCGCCCGGGTGCTCCAGGCCGCCGCCGAGATCGGCTACCGGCCCGATCCGCGGGCCCGGCTGCTGGCGCGCACCCGCAGCCGGACCCGGCTGCTCGGCGTGACCTTCGGGGCCGAGCACCCGTTCCACGCCGACCTGCTGGAGGGCATCTACCTGGCCGCCGAACCCGCCGGCTACGACATCGCGCTCAGCGCCCTGACGCCGAGCCGCGGGGAGGACCGGGCCGTCGAGACCCTGCTGGACTACCGCTGTGAGGCGCTCCTGCTGCTCGGCTCCGAGGCGCCGGCCGCCCGCCTGGCCGAGCTCGCCCGCCAGCTCCCCGTCCTGGTGGTGGCCCGGCGGGTCCGCGCCGCGTCCGTCCAGGTGGTGCGTACCGCCGACGACGCGGGGATCCGGCTGGCCGTCGAGCACCTCACCTCGTTCGGTCACAAAGACATCGTCCACCTCGACGGCGGTCACGCGGCGGGCGCGGCCGACCGGCGCCGCGGGTTCCGCGCGGCCATGCGCGACCGTGGCCTGCCGGCCCGCATGCTGCCCGGGGGGCTCACCGAGCAGGCCGGCGGGGCCGCCGCGCGGCAGCTGCTGGCCGCGGGGCTGCCGTCCGCCGTGATCGCGTTCAACGACCGGTGCGCCGTCGGGCTGCTGGACACCGTCCTGCGGGCCGGCCTGCGGGTGCCCGCGGACCTGTCCGTCGTGGGCTACGACGACGACCGGCTCTCCCGGCTGGCTCACGTCAACCTCACCACGGTCGGCCAGGACGTGCCGGAACTCGCCCGGCTCGCCGTGCGGCGCCTGATCGCCCGGCTGGAAGGGACGGCGGTCCGCGGCCGGGAGGACGTCGTCGCGCCGCACCTGATCGTCCGCGGCACGACCGCCGCGCCGCGCGCCGGTTCCGCGCCGCGGGCCGGTTCCGCGCCGCGCGCCGGTTCCGCGCCGGCGGCCGGCCCGGCTTCTTCCGTATGATGCCGTCATGTCAGAGTCGTCTTCGCCAGCCAGGCTTCCGGTCACCACGGGCCTCGGGCTCCCCGGCATGATCATCGAGCGGGACCTGGGACTCACCTTCGGCCTCGTGGTACGCAGCATGGGCTTCGCCAAGGGCTTCGGCGCGCAGTTCACTGCGCTGCGCCAGGGCGAGGTGCCCCAGTACACCCAGTTGCTCGAGGACAGCCGCCGCCACGCCATCGACCGCATGATCGACAACGCGCGGCTGCTGGGCGCCAACGCCATCGTCGCGATGCGGTTCGACTCCTCCGAGATCAGCCAGCAGCTGACGGAGATCGTGGCCTACGGGACCGCGGTCGTCGTCCGGCCCACCGGGTAACCGTGCCCGGCCCAGGCGGCCCCCGGCCGCTGGCCGCCGACGCCGACCGCGAGCGGCTGGTCGCGCTGCTGCGCGAGCACTACGCGGTCGGCCTGTTCGGCCTGGACGAGCTGGACCGCCGGGTCGGCCTGGTGCTGAGCGCCCAGTACCTGGACGAGGTGGCCGCGGCGGTCGCCGACCTGCCGGGCCTTCCGGCGCGAGGCACGGCCGCGCCCGGCACCGCCGCGTCCGGCTTCACCGCGCCGGGAAGCACCGCGCCGGGTAGCGCCCCGCCGCGGCGCGGCAGGCAGCGGCGGGGCCACGCCCACGCCGACCAGGCCGCC
>Ga0335082_10010414_pt1 | contig 10087 bp, 11 predicted proteins | sample Lox_Sample_41_FD_206718 | JGI IMG/M metagenome (GOLD analysis project Ga0335082, IMG submission 206718) | Soil microbial communities from Loxahatchee National Wildlife Refuge, Florida, United States - Lox_Sample_4.1 | ecosystem: Environmental > Terrestrial > Soil > Wetlands | place: USA...
GCTCTTTCGGCGAGCGGGGCAAGTCCTCGGGCCGGAGCCCGGCGCCTTCGAGATCGGAGATTGTATGAGTGAGCGCGGCGTCCCAGCCCGGCGCCGACCGAAGCAACTCGGGTGAGAAGTACCGCAATGGGAGACCGCGGTGGACGAGCACGCGCAGGCGGGTGGACCGCAGTTCGCCTTCGGTAGCCGTAAACTGCGTGCCCGCTTCCCGCAGAACCTCAGTTGCCGCTGCCAGGAACGGTACGAAGCGTGTACCTGCGAGGGCGTCCACCCGGCCCATCCGCAGCAGCTCCCGGCGGATCGAGTGAGCCACCCGCTCGCGCGGCACGAGCACCGTACGGCAGGCGAGCGGCTTGTCGGCTGGAAGCGTAAGGATCGCTGCCACCCAATCACTGATGCCCCAGAGCGTTCGGATGTCCATTCGAGTGTCTATGCCTTCCGGGCGACGAAATTCGGAGACCTATTGCGCGCATACTCCGCCGCCGACCCCGCAACCGGATTTCGTGAAGAAGGCGGCTTCCCGGACTTGTAGCAAGCCAACACGTCAACCGCTGTCACAACACGCCTCGCCGTCCTCGGCCTTCGAAAAACCACACCTCGCTGCGGCAGTCCCTGGCCGAACACATCTGCGAACCTGACTCCGGTCATGAAAGCGGCCCGCTCTTCTGCAGCGCGAGCGCGTTCAACGTCCCTTCGGACCCAACCACGACGAGATGAGCCCGCGCTCGAGTGAGGCCGACGTATAGGATCTCGTGGTTCTGCCCTCTTACATGACCCTCGAGCTCGACGAGGATGACCACTGGCCGCTCCAAACCTTTGAACCGATAGATCGTCTCGAGGAGAACCGCCTCGGGGTTGGCGTCCTGTTCCTGGGTGCACTGAAACGCGCCATCGTCTGATGCTCTGCCAGGCTACTTTTCGCCAGCGCTCTTCCGGTGAGCACGGCGATGTCCTGGGGGCGGACACACTAGGCCGAACCGCCGGGGCAACGGTGGAGTTCAACCTTGCGGTTTCACCGCGGCGGCCCTCCGCTTACGGTATCTCTGCATGGCGACGTGACTCCGTAGCGTCACCTGGCCAAAGCCCTGGCCGTGCGTCGGCGGGGCCTCCTTCTCGACGACGACTCGGCATATTTGCCGGTCGTTCGGAATAAGCGCTGGCAGTGCCCCCCGTTTCTGACGCGTGCCCCCCACGCGCCCCTGAAGTGCATCCATGACGTCCTTCAACCGGTTGTCAACATCGTGAATGCGGAGCATCGGCGGCTTCAGGTAGATGCGGAAATCGAGCTCTAGTTCGTCTTCATCGCCGTACGTGATGGCCGCATCGCGCAGCGCCTGCGCTGCTGCCCCGTGAATCTGTCGCCGCCACACATACCTGGGCGTACAATAGGGAGGAATTCGGAACTGGACTTTCAACTTGGGCTTTCCCATGGCTCCTCCGCCAGTCTGCAGAGTTGATCCGCGAATACGAGGATGTCTTCGCGTAGGGCAAGCTTGGCTCGCCACGGCTCGGGAATGCCCTGTTCCCCATAGTATGCCCCGGCGAGCTGGCCATAGACTGCGCCTGTGGTATCGGCATCGTCGCCGAGGTTGACGGCGAGCAGAGCCCCATCGCGAAACGATTCGCTACCATGAAACGCCCACAGTGCGGCTTCCAGCGAGTCGACGACATACCCAGTGCCACGGATGTCGAGTGGATTGCGGCGCTTGAAGGAACCGCACGCGATGGCAGCGATTTTCGGCGCTAGTGGTGCAGCCTTCCAGATACCCGGCTCGGGCTCGAAGTGGTCCCTCAGCAATTCGTCCTTCGATGCGCTGTGAACGGCACCCACAATGAGTGCGGCCAGGTACCGGCATGCGTCAACGCACTCGGTCGCGGCGTGCGTGGTCCGCGAGCTGTCGGCCGCACGGGCAATCGCTTCACGCGGGCTGCGGGCGAAGAACAACGGCACCGGGGCCAGGCGCATGATCGAGCCGTTACCGGCAGACCGCGGATTGGTCGAGCCTGCGTACGGCTCGTGGGTGCGCTCGAACGATTCGAGCGCGGCGCGGGTCGCGTTGCCGATGTCGAAGCAGCGCCCGGTGCTGCTGAGATGGCCGTGCCGATACCAGCGGACATACCGTTCCATTTGATCACGCGGGTCGAAGCGGCGGCATTCGATGAGGCTCTCAGCGAGGCAGAGGGCCATCGAGGTGTCGTCTGTCCACTCACCCGCCCGCAAGCCGAATGGTCCACCACCGACAATGTCGTCGATGGGTTTGAACGACCCGGGCCGTTGAAACTCCAGCGTCGTGCCCAACGCGTCGCCAGCAGCCAAACCCAGCAAGCAACCCCGGTATCGCTCAATTCGGTTCATGCGCCCTTCGCCAGTGTTCGTAGCGCCGGACGAAATCCCGCTGTTCCTCCGTCTCCGGACAATTGGGGGCGCGCACCTCGCGAAGCAGTTTCAACGCAGCGGCTGCATCCCGGCCCTGTTCGACGAGAAAGCATCCCGCCACGGTCCCCGTCCTACCCAATCCGCCAATGCAGTGGATCACGACCCGCTCTCCGGCGGCAGCCCAGCGGCCAATCTCTCTAACGAGCGCAGCCACACCCTCAATGTCCCGGGGCACACTGACGTCGGGAATTGGCAACCGATGGACGCACATCCCGCGGCACTCCGCCTCATCATACAGATTTCCAATTTGATACTGAGCGAGCTCGTCATCCTCGATCAGCGAGACCAGATGCGACACGCTGTAGTTATCGCGTAAGCGGTCGAGATCCTGGCGCAGACTGCGCTCCCAGCGGACGCCGTCGCATTTGCCGGGAGCGAATGTCAGGCCGACTCTTCCCGACAGTAATGGAAGAAAATCGACTCGAATCGGGTCGGATGTCGAGGTGCGCAAGGTCGAGTGTTTCGAATCTGCCGTCATCCGGTCACCTTCCTGCGCCCGACGCGCCGAACTTCGTCAGGGGTGCCGTTCGGCGTCGGGGGGCTGTGTAGTCGTCGCAGTCATACTTTCGAACGAGGCTTCGATTGTCGGACCCGCCTTTTTGAACGAGCTATGTTGAGATTGCCGTGTGCTAATGCCAGCACAGTCGTTCATCTTCATCATCACCGACGAGTGGGACTTGCAGGCAGAAAGCATGCCAATTGCGTGGAATGAAGCTTAGAGCATGAGTCCTCGATGTTTACTGTCCTCAGGACGGTTGGGTTGTGACGGGCCGGTTAGTCCTCGTCGGGCAAGGGCAGGGGCGGCCGTGTCCCCCCTTGAGCTCATAACGGAGGTGTCAAGATGAGCGTGGCAGCCAGACCGTTGGCGGAGACAACACACAAGGCCATCGCGGTGCTCTCCAAGGAATTGGGGATCGTGGAAACCGTGCGCTTCCTGACCCAGTTCGGCACCGGTTTCGGGGACTACACGCGTGAACGTGATACCATCTTCCGCGGCCTCACAATGGACGAGATCTTGTCCGAGATCAGACGCAGGCACCGACGCCGGCCCAACAAGCGCGTCCAGCCGGCGCGCAAGAAGCGTGCGCGCAGCTGATGGGCGCCCCGCGCGCGCCGGTCTGCTCGCGCGGCTTCGCCTCCAGCAAGCGCACGGTCGCCAGCAAGCTGAGCAACCGAAGGCACATATGGTGGCCGAGAACTGCCGCGGGCGAAGCGGGCCACCACCAACGAAGGGGAACACCTCAAAAAAGCTGTGTAACTCTTCCTCCGGGCTTCAGACATCAGACCTCTGGCTTCAGGAAAAACCAAGGGATTCAGCATCCTGAGGCCTGAAGCCCGAGGCCCGAGGTCGATTTTTTCACAAACTCGTGGTGTCGATCGGTGCGGGGGGCATGCTCGCGCTGCCTTCAGGGAACCATTCCGGGCCTGAAACTGCGGCGCTAAGGCCTCTCGAAGTCCTATCGGCGCCGCATTGTCAAGTACTATCCGAGGCTTTCGCTGGTCCGACCCGGGCCTGATTTGTTCCTCCGCAGGGCTCTCATCCGCCGTGCTTGCGCAGCAACGCGTCTTCGAGAATGCGCTGGCACTCCTCGTCCGAGGGCGGGGTCGTGCCCTGGTCGAGCAACCCGAGCAGACCCTTCAAAGACGGGCCGCCTGCAGCTCGCCGCGGCATGTCGCGGGAAAGGCCGCCGAGGATCGCCTGCGCGAGCCGCAGGCGATCGGTTGCGGGCCAATCGCTGATGCGGTCTAAGATCTCGCTGACGTCTGCGGTATGTGGTTCACTCATCGCGCACCTCACCTGGTACGGAAATGTCGTGCAGATTGCCTCGAACGTCAAGCTGACACGCACGCTGCCCGATTGGTGAGTTGGGGGACGTTCGTTGCGGCCTTCCCGCAACCAACGTCCCTCCCTACACCGCCCCACGACTACGAGCGCCGCTCTTTACGCAGCTCAAGGCTTGAACGGCTCCACTTGCGCGTGTGACGCTTATGCTTCTCGATCCGCTGCCTCGCCTCATCTCGGAGCGTCACCAGGGTCCGGCGTTCGAACTCCCCGCGTGAGTCTTGGGGAAGGACCGTAATGACCCGCCAGGAACTACGCCTGCTGGGATGAGCCCCGCCTACGACGGCTCTCACACGGCCAACCACCTCCTCCAACTCCGTGAACACCTCGTGCTCCCACACCCGGAACAAGCGCCAGCCCAAACCCTCCAGTTTACGGGTCTGCCGGATGTCGCGCAGCACGTTCTCGCGAAGCTTCTCGCTCCAAAACGCCGTGCGGCTTCTCGGCCTGACGTAGTGCTCAGGGCATCCATGCCAGAAACATCCGTCGATGAAGAGCGCGACCCTAGCGCGAGGAAAAACAATATCTGGTCTCCCCCCGGTGTTCTCGCGTGCAGGCGGTATCGAAGTCCACGTGCCCAGAGCGCTTTCCGTAGCAACAACTCCGGCGCGGTATTTCGAGCGCGGATTCGGGACATCTGCTCAGACCGCGTCTGACCCATGTGCCTGTCAGCAATCCAGCGATCCCTTTCAGAAGGCCGGCAATTCGCGGATTCCAGCGCTCCTTCGACTGCCTGATTTTGCAGTTCGAAAATCCTCGCTCTTCAATTCCCGAAGCTGATCGAGCAACCGCTTCGCGATAGCTCGTGCGAGAAGTGGTGGTACTGCATTGCCAATCTGACAAAATCGGTCGCCGTGGTTCCCCGAAAACTCGAAGGAGTCCGGAAACGACTGAAGACGAGCGGCTTCCCGCACGGTGATGGTACGCGCCTGGGCGGTGCTGTAGTGGATATGGGAGTAGGTATCACGCGAAAGATGGGCGGTAATCGTCCACGCTGGTTCGCTGGTCGTAGCTTGCCCCACTTGTCGTCGAAGGCATCATTCCTGTACGGCGGAATGTACACGCGACGCGCTGACTCATACGCAGTAGACCCCGGCTGCAAGTGCTTCCCCTTCGCGCGTTGCTCATCCAAGTAAGCGAGGAACAGTCGGTGAGCAATCGCGAGGGCTTGTGGATAGCGGTCGCCCGAAGCCATTTCTCTGAACAACCGGAAATCCCTCGGCGTGTGCCGGTACCAGTTGCCGGTAACCATTTCCGGTGCGGGACGTCCCGGCCACTTCCGAAGCTCGCGGGCCCACTCCGATGGCTCCCCCCGAAGCGGGAGCGGTTCATCGACGGGCTTTGCTCCAAGGAGATGCGCGGACTGGCGTGGAAGGTCGTCCAGTGCTTCCCTGACCGTCACTGCGGGGGCGGGCTTTGCGACGTATGGCAGGGCGCTTCCCCAGATGATCAGATCGTCGTCGCCTGGTATCGTCATTCCTTCAGGAAGGTCGGGGCCGAAGGTGTGGGTACGAGTCGGGGGTTGGGGCACGGCGTAGGGTCCCAGATCTTGACGCAACCCGACAAAGAACAGCCGCCAGCGTTGCTGGGGACCACCAAACCAGGCAGCGTTTAGCAGAAAGACCCGAATGTTGTACCTGAGCGCGGAAGCTTCTCGAGCGATTCTCCGGGCAATGTCGACGCCCAGCATCTTGCGCATGCCCGGCACGTTCTCCATCACGAACGCCGTCTGGAAGCGATGCACCTGACCGGGGTCCCCGTCGACGGCGGACGAAATGAGAAAAGCCGCCAGGCAATCACCTGACGGCTCGGAACGATTCTCCGCAGTGCCTTCGTCAACCTTGCTGCGACGAAGGTCGAGTGGATGGCGTGCCCGGGCCAGGTTCCCCCGCGCCAACGGTGGGCACGATGACTTCGAGTTCGGCAAATGGGGTGAAGTCGTCACGGTGGTAGGTGTAGATGCGGGTGATGCCGTTCCCGAGCATGGTGGCGATGAGCTGGATGTCGAAGAGATCGCCGCCGACTACGGAATGCCGCCGCACGAGTGCGATCCAGCGTGCCACCAGGTCCGTGGGCACCGGAAGGAGCTCTAGTCCGGGCCGTTCGAGGAACTGCTCGATAACCGACAAGGCCTCCTCGGAAGAGCGCGGCGTGGGCACGCGACGACTGTTCGTCACGATCGCATAAAACTCGGCCAGGTTTTCTGGCGCAATGCACAGGCCGGAGTCTGCAGCCTTGGTCCGCTCCACGAGTGCATCACACGCCGGGTAGCAGTTGGAAGTGGGATCGAGGGCATGGATGAGGATATTGGTATCCAGCAGGGCGCGATCAGCCGACATCGTCGTAGATCTCGCGCCGGCGCAGCTTCTCGGGCGGCGGCGCGACGCCCGGCCATCGCGGGAGGTCATGGACCTGGGCTGTGCGCTTTCGGGCGGTCTGCTCCCGCCAGTAGCGAGCCTGCTCTTCGATCGCCCTTGCCTGCTCTTCCGGCACGCCTTCCAGATCAATGGCTCGTGTAGCCATGAGAACTTCCTTTCCTATTGCACATCGTCGGAATGGACAACTGGTAGGAAGGGTACGGCACTGGAGCCAATACGGTCAAGACTGCCACGCTTCCTCGCTCCCCTTGATCCCAGAGTTGGTGGCGCGTCATGCAGCTTGACGGGCAGAGTCTGCAGCAGGCGCCCCGCCAGGGGCTGTACCCCTGGCTAATGAAAGCCGCCCCTGCGGGGCTCTTGGCTGAGGAATTCTTCGAGCCCCCTGTATCTGCAGGCTCCCTGCCGCATAGGGCACACCGGCGCCCGACGCGCCGGAGGCTGAGTCGTTAAGTATTGAGAAAATAAGCGCGCCCGGGGTGATTCGAACACCCGACCTACTGGTTCGAAGCCAGCCGCTCTAGTCCAACTGAGCTACGGGCGCGTCAAATGCAGCTCAAAGCTGCAAGCTGAAAGTGGAAAGCCAGAGGAAAGCTACCAGTTGAAGATACCAAGTTCAAAGCCTCGCGCGTTCAGTTCCTCGCTGACTTTGTTCGTACCTTCTTTGTGAGGCCCTGCAGCATCCGGGAGACTTCCGCTGCACGGTCAGACGCGCGCGCAAAACTAGCAGGGTCGATGTATCCCTGGTCTCCGGCGACGTACAGCTGCGAACGGACCTCGCCGCACGATCCTTTGGCAATCGAAAGGAAATGCCCGAACTCAGCGTCACTGCCGCGCTCGAACCCTTCGGCAATGTTCGACATCACCGACACCGCCGCACAGCGAATTTGGTCGCGCAGGTCAAAGTCGCGTGCGAACGTCTTCTGTCTCGTTAGTTCGTAGACCAGTCCGGTCAGCGCGCGTTCCTTCTGCCAGACGACGAGGTCTTCAAAGCGACCGGCCATGTCTCCCCCTTTTCTGGCTTTGAGCTTTCAGCTTTCCACTTTCAGCTATCTGGCTTTGAGCTTTCAGCTTTCCGCTTTAAGCTGCTTTTCCACCTTCCAAACCGTTCCCCCCGCCGTGTCCTCCAACACGATGCCCTTGGCCTTCAGCTCCGCACGGATGGCGTCGGCTTGCTTGAAGTCGCGGGCCTTGCGGGCGGCCTTGCGTTCGGCGATGCGGCGCTCGATCTCGGCGGGATCGATGTCGGCGTCGGCGAGATGGTCGCGCTTGGCACGTTCCAACACCAGCCGCGGTTCCTGCCCGCCGATGCCGAGCACGGACGCGATCTCGGTTACGGCGCGCCGCAGCGGCACCACCGCGGCGGGTTGGTTCTCGTCGAGGAGGCGATTGATGGTGCGCACGGTTTCGAAGACGACGCCGACGCCGCGCGCCGTGTTCATGTCGTCGTCCATGGCGGTGCGGAACTCGTTCATCACGGTTGCATCCGGGAGGACGGCTGGTGGTCCCTGGTCTCTGGTCTCTGGTCCCTGGTCGATGGTTCCTGGTCCCTGGTCCTTGGTCCCTGGTCCTTGGTTTCGGGTTTCCGCTGCCAGTGCCGCGTCCGCGCGCGCGAGGGTTTCGTAGAGTCGCGTCAGCGCCCGCGCGGATTCGTCGAGGCGCTCGGGTGAGAACTCCAGCGGGCTACGATAGTGGGTGCCGATCACGAACAGGCGCACCGCTTCGCCGCCGACGCGCGCCGCGGCCTCTTGCACGGTCATGAAGTTGCCGAGCGACTTCGACATCTTCTCCTGGCCGATGTTCACCATGCCGTTGTGCACCCAGTAGCGCGCGAAGGCGCAGCCTGCGGCGCCCTCCGATTGCGCGATCTCGTTCTCGTGGTGCGGGAAGATGAGGTCGGTGCCGCCGCCGTGAATGTCGAACGGCTGGCCCAGGAACTTCGTGCTCATCACCGAACACTCGATGTGCCAGCCCGGCCGGCCCTTGCCCCATGGACTGTCCCACCACGGCTCGCCCGGCTTGCTCGCCTTCCATAGCGCGAAGTCCATCGGGTGGTGTTTGCGCTCGTCAACCTCTACGCGCGCGCCGGCGATCATGTCGTCGAGCTTGCGCTTCGCCAGCTTGCCGTAGTCGGCGAACTTGTCGACGGCATAGTACACGTCGCCGTCGGCAGGATACGCCAACCCTTTGCCGATCAGCTCCTGAATCAGCCCGATCATCCCCTCGATGTGCTCGGTGGCGCGCGGCTCAATGGTCGGCGGCAGGCAGCCGACCGCCTTCACGTCTTCGGCGAACGAGCGGATGTTGGCCTCGGCAAGATCGAGCGCGCTGATGCCTGCCTGCTGCGCCCGGTTGATGATCTTGTCGTCGACGTCGGTGAAGTTGCGCACGAAGGTGACGTCGTAACCGAGAAAACGCAGATAGCGGAACAGCACGTCGAAGGTCACCAGGGCGCGGGCGTGGCCGATGTGGGAGCGGTCGTACACGGTCACCCCGCAGACGTACATGCCGACTTTTCCGGGCACGAGCGGCACGAACTCTTCGAGGCGGCCGGATAGCGTGTTGTGGAGTTTCATAGGTGAAGCGAAAAGCTGAAAGCTGAAAGCTGAAAGCCAGAGCAGCTGACGTCTGGCTTTCCGCCTTCAACTTTCCACTTCCCACTACCCTTCTGGCTTTCCGCTTTCAGCTTTCCACTTTCCACTATTCTTCCTCCCCCCGCAGCTTGGCGATCACCGAGAGGTCTTCCAGTGTCGTCGTGTCGCCGACGCTTTCCTTGCCGGTGGCGATGTCGCGCAGCAGGCGGCGCATGATTTTGCCGCTGCGCGTCTTCGGCAAGGCGTCGGCGAAGCGCACGTCGTCGGGTTTGGCGAACGCGCCGATTTCCTTGGCGACGTGATCACGCAGCTGCAGGCGCAACTCTTCCGTCGCCTTCTGGCCGGCTTCGAGCGTGACGAACGCGGCGATCGCCTGGCCCTTGAGCGGGTCGGGACGTCCAACGACGGCGGCCTCGGCCACCGCGGGGTGGCTGACCAGGGCGCTCTCCACTTCCATCGTTCCGAGACGATGGCCGGCAACGTTCACGACATCGTCGACGCGGCCCATGAGCCAGAAGTAGCCGTCCGGGTCACGCCGCGCGCCGTCGCCGGTGAAGTAGACGCCGGAGACCTGGCTCCAATAATTCTGCACGTAGCGATCCGGATCACCGTAGATCGTGCGCAGCATGCCCGGCCACGGTCGCTTGATGATCAGAAACCCACCTTGGTTGTCGCCGACCGGCTGCCCTTCGCGCGTGACCACATCCGCCACGATGCCGGGGAACGGCCGCGTCGCCGAGCCCGGCTTCGTCGGCGTGACGCCAGGCAGCGGCGAGATCATGATGCCGCCGGTCTCCGTCTGCCACCAGGTGTCGACGATCGGGCAGCGCTGCTTGCC
>Ga0335082_10010416_pt1 | contig 10087 bp, 6 predicted proteins | sample Lox_Sample_41_FD_206718 | JGI IMG/M metagenome (GOLD analysis project Ga0335082, IMG submission 206718) | Soil microbial communities from Loxahatchee National Wildlife Refuge, Florida, United States - Lox_Sample_4.1 | ecosystem: Environmental > Terrestrial > Soil > Wetlands | place: USA: Florida...
GCTCGACGAAACCGAGAGGGCCCGCTATCGGACGGTCGCGATGGCGCTGATGGCGTTCCCGCACGAGGCCCTGAAAAGCGGCGTGCTCGAGAAGAACACGGGCCTCACGCCCGACGCCGATCTCAAGCAGATCGTCACGGGCATGGCCGTCCTGCCGTGGTTCCTTCCGGCCAAGAACGCCCTCGAGAACCGACAGGTGGAGGTGGCCGAGCAGAACCTTCGTCAGGTGAGGGATATCGCCCCTGACTACCTGCCAGCGCTCTTCTACCTCGCGCAGTGCCACGCCGCCAGCGAGCGGTACGATAAGGCGTACGAAGTCGCCCGCGACGCGCTGGCCCGGTGCGGCCCGGACGACGAGATCAGGTCCCACCTCGCCACGCTCACCGAGCAGATGGACATCGGCCGGGCCCGCCAGCGGGCGGAGAGCATGGAGGGCCTGCTGAAAGGCAACGAGCCGGACAAGGCCGTCGCCGAGGGCGAGGCGATCCTTGCCGAGATGCCGGAGCACCCCTACGTGCTGTTCATGCTCGGCCAGGCCTACATGGCCACCGCCGAGTTGGACAAGGCGCGCGACGCGTTCCGTCGCGTCCGTCGGAGCACGCCTCCGGAGGGCGAGCTCGGCAAGGCGGCGCGGGATGCGCTCGACCAGGTCAACAAGCTCGCTCCTCGGATCATCCTCTCTCGGGCCGTCCCGAGAATGCAGAACGACGAATGGGAGGCGGCCCGCAACATCCTCGCGCGGGGACGCCTGTCGCTCAGGTCGCCCGACGCCCGGCTCACCTTCTATGAAGGCGTGTGCCTGAGCCGCCTGGGGAAGACCGACAAGGCCGAGCAGACGGCGCGGGAAGCGCTGGGCGAGTGTCGCGCCGGCGTGGACGACGAGCTGAAAGGGGAGATCGAGGGCTTCATCCCGCAGATCGCCATGGCGGTCATCGCCGACGAGCTGCGGCGCGCGCAGCAGGCGCTGGAGTCCAAGCAGTGGCGGAAGGCGCTCGACATCCTCGCGCCCGCCTTGAAGAAGGCCCCGACCGCAGCCGTGGCTCACTTCTACAGGGCCATCTGCCTCCTCAACCTCGACCGCGACGACGAGGCCGAGCGCGCGGCGCAGGAAGGCCTGAGCCACGCCGAGGCAGAGGCCAACAAGCCGCTCGCCGACCAGCTCAAGCAGGTGCTCAGCGGGATCTCCGCACGGCGAAAGATGGCGCGGATGAACGCGGCAGTCCAAGCGATGAATCGGAGCGACTGGAGCGGGGCCATGCGGTACCTGGAGGAGGAGCTCCGGGCCCACGCCACGGAGCCGCAGGCCCACTACTACATGGCCATCTGCCTGTTCCGGAGCTGCGTCGCCGAGCTGCAGGGAGGATCGGCGCACGGCCAGTCCATGAGAGAGTACGCCGAGTCCAAGTTCAACGAGGCCGAGAGACATCTCGTCGTAGCCGAGATGTGCCTCCTGCTGCCGGATCCCGATCTCAAGAAGGGCGTGGAGCAGCTCAGGGAAGCGATGAAGAACGTCCGCGGTCAGCTGGGGCACGTGGGTTGGTGAGGGCCACCGGATGATCGTCCTCGAGATCACCGACGAGTCGGGCGTCAGCCACTACGACGTCCTCGGGTTGACGGCCGACCAGGTGGGCGGGTCCCAGGACCCCACCAGGGATGTCCGGGCCGCGGCCAAGAAAGCGCGCAAGCAGTACCACGTGCTCGCGCAGCGAGGCGACAAGGATGCCGAAGAGAAGCTGGCCCGGGTCAACGAGGCCGAAAGTGTGCTCAAGGACGCCAAGAAGCGGGAGGAGTACGACCAGGGGCTGTCGACCGGCAAGGGCGCCGCACTGGAAGTGTTGCGTCCGCGGCCGGTGGCTCCGCCGGTCTATCGCGACCGCAACGTCCGCTTCCGGGTGATCGAGGATCTGATGCGGGCGGCCGGGTTGTCGCGACCCGTTTGGGGCGACCCCACGGCTGCAGGAGCTGACGCCACGTGAGCGAAGAGACGACCGCGCCGACAGAGCAGCCCACGGCCGATGACAGGGTCGATCGCCTGGAGCGGATCATCCGCTCCATGGGGCGTGACAGCCTGGAGCTCGTGCGCGTGATGCAGGAGGTCAGCAAGACCGTGGCCGAGATGGACCTCAACCTGAAGGGTGTTTCCCAGACCGTCTGGAAGGCGGTTCAGGAGAGCGCTGCCGGCATCCGCGCGGCCGAAGAGCACTATGCCGGCTCGCTGCGCGATCTCGAGCGCCGGATGCGGGAAGAGATGCAGACCCAGATCTACCGTGCCTGCCTCCTGGCGGTGGTTCCCGCGCTGGACGACCTCGATCTGACCATCACCCACGCGCGTCGAGCGGCAGGAGCGGAAGCGGCGGAAGGCAGCGTGCTGGAAGCGCTGGAGATGGTGCGCACGAAGCTGGTGGAGGGGCTGAGAGCTCTCGGACTGGAGGAGATCGTCGTCGAACCCGGCGTCACGGCATTCGACCCGGCGATCCACCAGGCGACCGACCGTGACGTGCCGGAAGACCTGATCCCCGACGGCGACGTGCCGCGCGGGACCATCGTCTTCCGCCGGCGGGCCGGGTTCCGGCTCGACGGCAGGCTGTTCCGGTCGCCCCACGTCATCGTCAAGACCTGAGACAACCGGAACGGAGCGACGTCATGGCCAAGATGGTAGGCATCGACCTGGGTACCACCTACTCGGCGGTCTCGTACTGGGACGAGAAGCGGAAAGTGCCCGTCATCATCCCCAACCTCCGGGGAGCGTACACGACCCCGTCCGTCGTCGGCCTCAACGACTCAGGGGAGGTGATCGTCGGCGAGGATGCGAAGCAGAACTTCATCCTGAATCCCGACAACACGGTCTGGCAGGTCAAGCGCGACATGGGGAGGAGCCGGGAGATTCGTCTCGGGGACAAGACGTACAACCCCCAGACCATCTCGGCCTTCATCCTGCGCTACCTGAAGCTGTGCGCCGAGCAGCATCTGGGAGAGCCCGTCCACGACGCGATTATCACGGTGCCCGCCTACTTCCAGGAGGTGCAGAAGAGCGCCACCATGGACGCGGGCCGGGTCGCCGGGCTCAACGTCAACCGGTTGATCAACGAGCCGACCGCCGCGGCCGTCGCTTACGGCGTCAAGAGCGGGCTGCAGTCGGGTGAAGGAAAGGTCTACGCGGTCTACGACCTGGGCGGCGGGACCTTCGACGTGTCCATCATCGACATCACGGCCGAGGACATCACGGTCACCGGCACGGGCGGCGACCCGCGGCTCGGTGGCCTGGACATGGACGAGGCGATGGTCAAGTGGACGCTGAGACTCATCAAGACCAAGCACAACATGGACCTCAGCGCCGACGAGGCGGTGCGCCGCCGTCTGCTGATCGAGGTAGAGGACGTCAAGAAGCGGCTGGTGATCGGCGAGACAACCACCCTGAGCGTCCCCAACCTGGCCATATGCGACGGCACTCCATTCCATCTGAAGATCCCGATTACTCGCGCCCAGTACGAGATGCTCATTCAGCAACTGCTCGACCGCTCCCTGGTCTGCCTTGACGAGGCCGTGCAGAGCTCCGCGAAGGTGAACAACGTCGGGTGGAACAAGCTGGACGGCGTGCTGCTGGTGGGCGGCCCGACTCGCATGCCGGTCATCCAGCGGATGCTGGAGCAGAGGTTCCGCGAGCGCTTCGCCGAGCATGGCTGCCCAGATCGGTCATTCGCAATCAAGCGAGACCTGAATCCCGACGAGGTGGTGGCTATGGGCGCGGCCATCGTCTCGGCCGGCCTGCCCGTGATCGGGAAGCCGCCCGAGGAAGTGCGAGCCGAAGATGTCAAACACGCCGAGGCGCAGGCCCGGGAGACGGGCACGTCCGCACAGAAGGTCGAGATCTACGACGTCACCGGGCACTCGCTGGGCATCGCCCTCGAGGGCGCCAGGTTCCACGTGATCATCCCCAAGGAGACGTTGATTCCCGGCGGCGCGACCCACGGCCCATTCGGCAACGTAGCCGACTACACGACCGAGCTGCTGGTCGAGGTGTTCCAGGGCGAGAACGAGTACGTCGCCGCCAACACGAGGATCGGCGAGGTACGCATCAGTGGACTCGAACCCCTGCCGAAGGGCCAGCAGGTGCTGGAGATCAGGTTCTACCTGGATCCCAGCGGCACGCTGTCCACCACTTGCACGGATCTGCGAACCAAGAAGACGTACGAGGGGAGCTTCACGTTCGACGGGATCACGCGCATGAGCAAGGAGGAGATCGAGAAACGACGCCGGAGCGTGGCTGAAGCCATGGCCTACCGGGCGGGGCCCGACGGCCACCAGGGGGATACGCCAGGCGGGTCTGTTGCGCCGGGTCCAGCGCCGGACATCCCGACGCTTCCCGATGACCGCGTGCCGGCTCAGTTCCGGGTCTTCTGGGAGAAGGCGAAGGACACCTTCCCGGGGCTCTCGGGGGACAACCAGGTCAAGCTGGCCAAGGCCATGGCCGGCTTCGCGCAGGCTGCCCTCGGTGGAGACGCCAACGCCATCGAAGGAAAGGGTTACGTGCTCCAGGACACGATCCTCGAGGTCGCGCTCTGACCATGTCGCGGGACGTCGGGCGGTACCAGATCGAGGATGAGGCGCTGAACCGGGACGCCTTCGGCATCCTCTATGCCGGGACGGACCGGGAGTCCGGTCAGCCTGTCCTCCTCAAGCAGCTGCACGCGGACGGGCAGGGTGCGTCCGAGGCCGGACCTCGAGAAACCTACCGGGGCCTGGTCCACGAGGACCTCGTGCTTCCACTCGATGAGCTCGCAGCGGGAGCGGATCGCTTCGTGGTCCTGCCACGCCCCGACGGGGAGCTGCTCGCGGACTGCCTGCCGCGGTTGCGGCGGGGCGGCCTGTCGGGCCGGCACAAGCTGCTGCGCATCGTCGCCGGCGCCGCCCGCGGCTTGGACCAGATCCACCGCAGCGGGCTCGTCCACGGCCAAGTGAGTCCAGCGGCCATCGTGGCGCAGTGCGCGGCTCCTGCCCGGTCGTCCGTGCTGTGTTTCGGACTGTCCCATCCCCGCGCCGGCTTCCGCTATCTGCGAGACAATCCGAACCTGCGGTACGTGTCGGGCGAGCAGCTGCGTGGCGGCATCGACCGGTCGACCGACATCTACGCCATTGGGATGCTCCTGTACGCGGCGTTCGCCCGCACCCCGCCCTATCCGGACGACTCGCCGTACGACCTCGCGGAGCAGATCCTGTGGGGCGAGTGCGCGCCGTTCGAGCCCGAGCTGGACGACGTCCCCGCGGCAATCCGGCCCGCGATCGTGCCCGACCTGGAGGCCGTCGGCTCCGTTGCCGCAAAGGCACTGCAACGCGACCCCCGGGCGCGCTACGCGACGATGGGCGAGCTGTCTCGGACGCTGGGGAGCCTGTCCGCCCGCCTGTCGCCCATCGAGCTGGGCACCAACCTCCACCGGACCGGACGCCACGAGCTGGCCGCCCTGGTGCTGGAGGACGCGGCCGAGGGACCCGATGCGGCCCGGGCGCTGGTCCTGCTGGGCAAGACCTGCAGCGAGGGACTGCGGGACTACGAGAGAGGCCTGGTGGCCTACCGCCGCGCCCTGCGGGAGAATCCGGAGCTGGTCATCGCGAGGGAGGGGCTGGTTGCGCACTACGCGCGGTTCGGCCACCTCGCCCTGGCCAAGCGCGAGATGCTCGAGCTGCTGAAGACCGCCTCCGACGACATCGGGCTCAACATGCGCTACGGCGACATTCTGCGGCAGGACGGCGATGCCGACGCTGCGCTCAACGTCTACCGGCACGTGGCAGACCTCAACCCGTACCACCTGCCGGCCCATGCCCGCGCGATCGCGGTGGAGATGGACCGGGGGGACCTCGAGAGCGCCGAGGCGCGGTGTCTCCGGGCTCTGGACACCATCCAGACGGTCGTCGGGAAGGGCAACCTGGGCGCGCGCGACGTCGCTGACATCTACTGCCTGAGGGCCGGCATCCTCCGTCGCAAGGCCCTCCCGGACCGGGCGATCGCCTGGGCGGAGAAGGCCGTGGCGACCTTCCCCGGACACGAGGACAGCCACGCCCTGTTGGCCGAGCTGTACCTCGAGAGCGGCGACGGAGAGCGGGCAGTCGAGCACCTCCTCAGCGCGCTGAGCCTCGCGTCCGACGCCAAGAAGACGCTGGAGCGGCTCGCGCGCCTGATGGACCGCGCCGGGTCGCCGTCGTGAAGCAGTGGAGGCCGTGATGGCAACCGTGCTTTCCATCGTGATCGCCCTCGCCCTGGCCGCGGGGTCGTGGCTCGGCCTGGCTCGCGTGCATCAGGTCTTCCCTAGGCCAGGCTGGCTGCCGGCCGTGCTGGGGCTGTTTTTCGCCGTGCCGATCATCGTCTCCGCGCTCCAGCTGAGACGGGGCCGGGTCGGCATCCGGGCCTTCGCGCGCTCGCTGCTGGCTGCCTCGGGTGGCCTGCTGGCCCTGACACTGGTCCGTCAGAACTGGACTACGAGCTGGGTCTGGGCGTGCCTGGGCGGCGTTGTTGCGGAGTACCTCGTCGTCATCGTGCAGGGATTCAAGATCATGCAGGCTCGCACCAGCCTGAACCAGTCCCTCCAGGCCCTCAACGCGGGGAAGGTCGACGTAGCCCTCAAGCAGGCGCAGGTCGCCCTCGACATCGCGGTCACCAAGGGCGAGCGCGCGATCTGCGCCGAAGCCGAGTTCATTGCCGGATTCTGCTACAACAATCTGGGCGAGTCGGTTCGTGCCGCGCGCTACCTCGGCCGCAGCCGGGCTGACTTCGGCCCGGATGGGCCTGCCGCGCGACTCAAGCAGATCGATCAGCTTCTCGAGCAACTCTCCAGCCGGGGAGGGGACGTTGAGGCGCCGGCTGAGCCCGGCGAGGCAGGCAGGGTCGCGGAAGGTATGGTCGGCCAGCTGACCGTGAGCGCGCTGCTGGCAACGGCCGCAGCCCTGGCGTGCCTCAAGCTGTGGGACGTGGCGGCTCTCCGGGCCTCGGTGTGGGCGCTGGCCTGCGTCGGCGCCGTTGTGGTGCTGCTGGCCGTCGGCGCGTACGTGACGGCCGACCTCGGCATTGCACGCAGGGGCAAGGGTGGCGTCGCCGCGCTCCTGCCGCTCTTCGCCATCGGCCTGCTCGCGGCGGCCGGAGGAGCTGTTGCGCTCCTCCTCCGGCAGGGCGTCCTGGTCGTCGCCGAGTTCCCGATGGCCGCCCAGCCGCTGCTCGCGGACGCCGGCCGGTGGCCAGCGTGGGCGGTCGCGGCCGTGACGGCAGCGGGCGCGCTGACGGCAGTCCTGGCCATGATGGCAGCCGCCGGCCGCTCGCCGCTGGGCCTCATCACGCGCATCGGCGACTCGACCGACAAGACCATGCGGCTCGCCCGGAGCTATCTCGACGGCGGGGAGTGGGGCAAAGCCGTCGCCCAGCTCAGCCGCGTCGACCTGATCAACGAGAAGGACGTCGGGCGCCGCGCCGAGACCCTGTTTCTGCTCGCCTTCGCCCACCACCAGGCGGGACATCCGCACGATGCGGCGGGGCACGTCGGCGAGCTGCTGGAGATCGCCCCGGACCACCGCGAGGGGTTGTACCTCGCCGGCTACCTGGCGCTCGTCGCCAACGAGCTCGACCGGGCGGAGTCCTGCTGGCGGCGCCTCCATGCGGCAGCCCCCGCGTACCGAGCGGCCGATGGCAAGGGGCGTGGCTCGGCAGCCTACTACCTCTGCCTGACGCTCTACCGCAAAGCCATGGCGGTCATGACCGTGGACGTCGGGCAGGGGGCGCAGCTGCTCGCCGAGGTCGGACGCCTCGGCGCCCTGGACAACGAGGTCGCCGACGCTCTGGCGCGCGTCCACCTGCATCGCTTCGTGGAACTGGCGCGCCACGGCGACTGGGTCAAGGCCGCGCTGGAGGCGGAGGCCGCGCAGGGCAAGCTCGCGGCGTTGCAGGAGGCGGGCGCCGACCCCACGGACACGGCCAAGATTCGTGGCTTCGCGCTCGCCGCGCAGGGGCTGACGGCGTTCCACGGCGAGCGGCACGCGCAGGCCGCCGCCCACTTCGCCGAGGCCCTCGAGGCCACGAAGTCGCTCCGGCAGACGGGCTCGTTCGGTGGCAAGGGCGGCACGCTGCTCGAGCAGCTTCTGCGGTCACTCATGGAGGGCCAGTCCGATCGCCAGAGCATCAACCCGAGCTTCCCGCGCGACGCCGGCTTCCTGGCGGCGGTCGCCGAGCTGAACCGCCTCCAGGGCACGCGCACGACGCCCGCGCAACTGACCGAGGCGCTCGACCGGATCCAGCGTCCGCTGAGCGATGCCCTCGCGGCCGCCCCGGACGCGCCCGAGGTGCTCGCCCTGCTCGGCCTGCTGTGGTACCACCTCGGCGCCGACGAGGACATGCAGCAGAAGGGCATCGAAGCGCTGCAGCGGGTACGGGAGCGGGTCGCCAGCAAGTTCGTGTCTCAGACCGTGGCCGACTACGAGAGCGATCAGCAGGTCCTGAAGGACGCCCGGCAGGCGTACTTCGACCTGCTGAGGCAGCACCTTCGGTCGGCCGACGTCCCGGCGGAGCGCCGCGAGGCGCTGCAGGCCGAAGTGCTGGAGCGGCTCAAGGAGCGAGGCGAGTACGAGTCGCTGGTAGGAAAAGGCAGTCTCGAGGCCGAGGCCGCGGAGGAGCCTTCGGTTCAGGAGTACGTCAACCGCGCCCAGCTGCTGAATGCGAAGGTGAGGCAGGCGCTCAAGACGAAACGGGCCGCTGCCCTGTCGCCCCAGGTGGCGGCCCTCATGGACAAGCTCGACGCGCAGAACGAGAGCCTCCAGCAAACCGTCGGCTCGATCACCGAGCTCGAGGCGCAGATTCTCCAGGAAGCCTTGGGCCTGCTGTGACCGGAAGGAGGGGAGAGTGGCAGTGACCGGCAAGAGGGTGCGCGGCGGCGCGCAGTCGACCCAGCTGAGCGAGCTCCTGGGCGCCCTGGCCCCCATCGAGGTGAACAAGGAGAAGCTGCCGGCCAAGCTCGAGGAGATCGGCCTGGAGACCCAGCTCCTGACGCTGGCCGACCTCTCGCTCGAGCGAGAGACCGAGGTCCTCCGCGAGCTGCTCGCCGCAGCCAAGGGGCATTGACGCCACGAGCCCCACTACGTCTTGGGCGCGAACCGACCCAGGCTCTCGAAAGCCATGATGGGCCACGCTGAGGCAACGCTCCCGGGGGACCTGCGAGAGCGAGCATGAAGTCGCGTACCTATGAGATCGGTCGCTCCAGGATCTCGCTGGTCTTTGGCGACATCACCTCGTCCAAGGCCGAGGTGCTGGTGAGCTCTGATGACTTCCTGCTGTCGATGGGCGGGGGGGTGTCCGGAGCAATCCGTCGGCTTGGCGGTCCCCGTGTGGCGGCGGATGCGACCAAGATGGTTCCGGCCCGCGCTGGAGACGTCGTCGTGTCTACTGCCGGCGATCTGCCTGCCAAGTACATCCTGCATGCCATCACCCTCGGTCCGGGGAGAGCGGATCTGCCCGCCGACGCCATCGTGCGCCAGACGACGCAGCGTGTCATGCGTCTTCTGCCGGTTCTTGGCTGCAGCTCTGTCGCCTTTCCAGCGATCGGAGCAGGAGCTGCCGCTATACCGTATGAGACGGTGGCGTCGGAGATGGCTGCCGTGTTGGTCGCCGCGCTCCTGGATGCTGAGGAACCGTGCACCGTCGAGCTCTACTTGATGGACAGGCTTGGGAGGATGACTGGAGACGAGTTCTTCATGTTCTTTGAAGCGTTCGCGGCGCAGAGGTTGGGGCTGTCCGCATCGCCGGATCCATCCACCCGGTCACTGAGTCCCCCGCCAGCTGATACGACGTCGATGGACTCGCAACAGGCGGCTCAAGCTGCCCGGCGCCACCAGGTGTACAGGATGCTCCGTCACCTCGACGCGCGCCGAAACCAGATCGAGGGTGATCTGGTGCGGCTGCTTGCTGGGGGCATGACCGGCCAGAGCGTCTCCTTGCCGCGGCTGCGGGAACAGCTCGATGAGATTCAAGCGCTGAGATGCAGCTACGAGCAGCAGCTGATGGACACGGACGAAGCCGCTCAATCGGTTGTGCCGGATTCGGTCTTCGTGAGCTCGA
>Ga0335082_10010417_pt1 | contig 10087 bp, 8 predicted proteins | sample Lox_Sample_41_FD_206718 | JGI IMG/M metagenome (GOLD analysis project Ga0335082, IMG submission 206718) | Soil microbial communities from Loxahatchee National Wildlife Refuge, Florida, United States - Lox_Sample_4.1 | ecosystem: Environmental > Terrestrial > Soil > Wetlands | place: USA: Florida...
GCTGCCGCCGACGATGCAGATGCGCGCGGTGTCCATGCGCTAGGGAATGTTGGAAGCGACCGAGGAGTCCGAGCCGCCGGGCACCGTGCCCACGAGCTCGTGCATGCTCGCGGTCTTGCCCGTGAGGCGATGGCGGTAGTACCACGCGTTGGTGAAGACCTTCTTCACGTAGTCGCGCGTCTCGTTGAACGGGATCGTCTCGATGTATATCGCGCCCTCGAGCGGATGATCGTCGCGCCAGCGGCGCGCGCGCCCGGGCCCGGCGTTGTAGGCGGCGATGGCGAGCACGGGGCTCGCGAGGTCGTCGAGCACGCGCTTGAAGTAGTAGGTGCCCATCTGCAGGTTGGTCTCCGGCACGAGGAGCATGCCCGGCCGGTACGCGACCGACGTCTGGCGCGCGACCCAGCGTGCCGTGGAGGGCATCAGCTGCATGAGCCCGGTGGCTCCCGCCCGCGAGCGCGCCTCGGGCATGAAGCGGCTCTCCTGGCGGATGATCCCGTACACGAGCGCTTCGTCGAGGTCCTGCTGGTGCGCCGCAGTGGTGAGCGCGTCTCGATGCGGCGTGGGGAAGCGCTGCGCGAAGTCGTGCAGCTGCATCGTCTTCTCGGCCGTGTTGATGGCGCGGTCCGTCACGTTGGCGAGGCGCGCGATCTCGGCGGCGGCGATGAGGCCCTTGTCGTCCAGCCCGCGGATCGCCCACACCCATTCGCGCATCGCCTCGTTGTCGAGGCCCACGCGGTAGAGGGCCAGCGCGCGCTGGATCCCCGGCAGGGCGCCCACGCGATCGAGATCGGCCTGTTCGGGCTTCCAGCTCTCCCAGTGCGGCGCCACTACCATGCCGGCGTCCTCGGCGGCGAGGATGCCGTAGAAGCTGGGCTGCCCCGCGAAGCCCTTGAGCAGCGCGTTGGCCGCGTCGGCCTCGCCCAGCGAGCGAAGCGCGCGGGCGCGCCAGTAGCGCCACGCGGGATCGCGCGCCTCCTGCGGCGAGAGCTGCTGGATCGACGCGAGCGTCTGCTTCCACGCGCCGGCGCGGATCGCGGCGCGCACCTGCCAGGCGAGCTGCGAATCGGTGAGGATGGCCGGGTCCGATTGCGCGTACCAGTCGAGCGAGCGCGGGTCGTGGTTCAACGCGCCCCAGTAAGCGACCTGGCCCCATGCGAATTTCACCGCGTCGATCGGCAGCCGCGGCGCCACCTTGTCGAGGCGCTCGGCGGCGTCGTCGGGCTTGTTGCGGGCGAGCCGCTCGACGGCGAAGACGAGCAGCTCCTGGCCGTCGCGCGAGGGGCGGGAGCCCAGGGTCTCGTGCGTGAGGAAGCGTTTCGGGTCGGAGTTCGCGGCATCGAGGGTGCGCTCGACAATCGCCGCCCGCCTCGCGAGTAGCTGGTTGGTGCGCTTCGCGTCCCTGAGGCTGCCGGCGGCGAGCAGCGCGCGCAGGCGGTCCCAGACCTGCGCGTCGGTGATCACCTTGTCGGACACGGCCTTCGCGAAGACCGGATCGCATGCGGCCGGCGTCTCGCGGCCGGAGACGAACAGGCCCCGCGCCTCGGGCATCGCCTCGGGATCGCCGCGCGCGACGCGCTCCTGGAACGAGTAGCACGTGATCTCGAGGTCCTCGCCCGTGACCTTCGGATACTCCGCGCGGAAGAGGTCCCACGAGGCGTTGCTTCCGAGGTTGCGCAGCCACTCGCGCCTGAGCCCCTCGGCGAGCGGCGAATCGGAGTAGCGCTCGAGGAACGCCAGGACGTCGCGCGGGTCGCTGCGTTCGAGGTTGCCCGACAGCAGCCAGTAAGACGGATAGGCTTCCAGCAGGGTCCCCGCAAGGCGCGCGCGATATCCTTCCAGGACGCGCCACTGCCCGCGCGTGGCCGCTTCCTTCGCCGCGAGGATGTCGGAGTCGCGCAGCTCCGCGGCCTGCGACTCGAAGACCGCGAGCGCCAGCGCGGCGCACAACACCCTTCCCATCGTCTTGATGCAAATCAAGGCCATTCGTCCCGGCGCTCACTACCTTTCGCAAGGTAAAATTATAGCTTCGCCCCACCGCGCCCGAAGGACAACGCCGTTTCCATGCCGTTCCTCGACCCCGTCTTCTGGACCGCGCTCGCCAAGATCATCGGCGTGAACGTCGTTCTGTCGGGCGACAACGCGGTGGTGATCGCGCTCGCCGCGCGCAGCCTTGCGCCCCGCGAGCAGAAGCGCGCGATCTTCTGGGGCTCGGGCGCGGCGATCGCGCTGCGCATCGTGCTCACGCTCTTCGCGGTGGCGCTCCTCGGCGTGCCGTGGCTCAAGCTCGCGGGCGCCGTGCTCCTCGTCTGGATCGGCGTGAAGCTGCTCCTGCCCGCCGAGGGCGGCCCCGAGGTGCGCGCGGGCGACAACGTCTGGGCCGCGGTGAAGACGATACTCGTGGCCGACCTCGTGATGAGCACGGACAACGTGGTCGCGGTCGCGGCCGCCGCCGGCGGCGACTGGATCCTCATGGCGATCGGCCTGGCGATTTCAATTCCTCTCGTGATCTTCGGCGCGACGCTGCTCGTGGGACTGATGGAGCGCTGGCCGGCGATCGTCACGATCGGCGCGGGGCTGCTCGGTTTTGTGGCGGGCGAGATGGCGTGGGAAGATCTGGCCATCGCCTCCCTCACCGCCCCATGGCCCGGATCGATGCGTTACGCCGTGGCGCTCGCTTGCGCCGCGCTGGTGGTGGCGCTTGGACAACTGCTGGCACGTCCGCATGGAACAGCGGGCGCCCGTGCGCAAGCGGCGCACGAGGAAAAACGTTCCGAGCAGGGACCCTAAAACGACCGAGGAGACAGAAATGAACCAATCGATTTTCCGCCGCATTGGCATCGCGGCCGTCGCAGGCGCCATGCTCACGGCGCTCGTGCCGGCCTTCGCGTGGGAACCCAGCAAGACCGTCGAGTTCGTCGTGCCCGCGGGCACCGGCGGCGGCGCCGACCAGATGGCCCGCCTCATCCAGTCGATCATCGCGAAGCACAACCTGATGAAGCAGCCCATGGTCGTCGTGAACAAGGGCGGCGGCGCGGGCGCGGAAGGCTTCCTGGACGTGAAGGACGCCAAGGGCGACGGGCACAAGCTCGTGATCACCCTGTCCAACCTCTTCACCACGCCGATGGCCACGGGCGTGCCGTTCAACTGGAAGGACCTCACGCCCGTCGAGATGATGGCCCTCGACGAGTTCGTGCTCTGGGTGAACGCGGACACGCCGTACAAGACTCCGAAGGACTACATCGACGCGATGAAGGCGGCCGGCCCGCACAAGTTCAAGATGGGCGGCACGGGCTCGAAGCAGGAAGACCAGATCGTCACCGCCAACATCGAGAAGCAGACGGGCGTGAAGTTCACCTACATCCCGTACAAGGGCGGCGGCGAGGTGGCCACGCAGCTCGTGGGCAAGCACATCGACTCGACGGTGAACAACCCGATCGAGGCGGTCGCGCAGTGGCGCGCCGGGAGCCTGAGGCCGCTGTGCGTGTTCGACTCGCAGCGCATGCCTTACAAGGAGAAGGTCACGAAGGACATGTCCTGGTACGACATTCCGACCTGCAAGGAGATGGGCCTCAACGTCGAGTACCTGATGCTTCGCGGCATCTTCATGCCCGGCGGCGTCACGCCCGACATGGTGAAGTACTACGTGGACGTGCTCGACAAGGTCCGCGCGACCGACGACTGGAAGAAGTTCCTCCAGGACGGCGCGTTCAACACCTCGCACATGACGGGCCAGGAGTACACCGACTGGGTCGCCAAGGCCGAGGAGCTGCACCATGGCCTGATGAAGGAAGCGGGCTTCCTCGCCCCGGGCAAGTAGGCGCTTCGAGGGCGGCGCCCCCGGCGCCGCCCGTCCCGCAACGTTCCATCGAGGATTGCCCATGCAGCAGGAAAAGGCCGTAGGCACCGTTCGCCTCTGGGAAGTGATCGTGGCGCTCGGCTTCCTCGCGTTCGGCACCGTGGTCGCCTGGGACAGCCATCGCATCGGCGCATCCTGGGCCGACGACGGGCCGCAGGCGGGCTACTTCCCCTTCTACGTCGGCGTCTTCATCATCGTCTCGGCGGTGATGAACCTGTACGGCGCGCTGCGCTCCGGCGTGGAGGGCGGCGAGCCCTTCGTCAAGTGGGGCCAGCTGAAGCTCATCCTCGCTGTGCTCGTGCCCAGCATCCTGTACGTCGCGCTCATCGACAACCCGTGGTACGGCCTGGGCATCTACGTGCCCTCGGCGGTCTTCATCGCCGTGTACATGCGGGTGCTCGGCAAGTACGGCTGGCTCAGGATCGCCGCGGTGAGCATCGGCGTGATGCTCGCCTTCTTCCTCAGCTTCGAGGTGTGGTTCAAGGTCCCGCTGCCCAAGGGGCCGCTCGAAGCGCTATTCGGCTTCGCATAAGGGCGCGGAATGCAAGAGATCCATTCGTTGATGGGCGGCTTCGCCGTCGCCCTGTCCTGGTTCAACCTGGCCCTGATGCTCGCGGGCATCACGCTCGGCGTGATCATCGGCGTGCTTCCGGGCCTGGGTGGGGCCAACGGAGTGGCGATCCTGCTGCCGCTCACTTTCTCCATGGCGCAGCAGCCGGGCGGGACCACCTCGGCGATCATCCTGCTTTCGTGCATCTACTGGGGCGCGCTCTTCGGCGGGGCCATCACGTCGATCCTGTTCAACATCCCCGGCGAGCCCTGGTCGGTGGCCACGACCTTCGACGGCTACCCGCTCGGGCAGAAGGGAAGGGCGGGCGCGGCGCTCACGGCGGCATTCACGTCGTCCTTCGTGGGCGCGCTCGTGGGCGTGCTGATGATCACGTTCCTTTCGCCCATCGTCGCGCGCTTCGCGCTGCGGTTCGGCCCGCCCGAGTACTTCTCCGTCTACCTGCTCACCTTCTGCGCCTTCGTGGGCATGAGCAAGGGCTCGCCCTTCAAGACAATCGCCGCGATGATGATGGGCTTCGCGCTCGCCGCGGTCGGCACCGACACGGTGACCGGGCAGCTGCGCATGACCTTCGGCTACACGGTGCTGCTCAAGGGCTTCGATTTCCTGATCGCGGTGATCGGCCTGTTCGGCATCGGCGAGATCCTGCTCACGCTCGAGGAAGGGCTCGAATTCCGCGGGGCGAGCGCGCGCCTCAACATGAAGGTCGTCCTCGAGACCTGGAAGGAGCTGCCGCGCTACTGGAAGACCTCGGTGCGCGCCGCGGCGGTCGGTTGCATGATGGGCATCGTGCCCGGGGGCGCCACGCCGGCCTCCTTCATGAGCTACGGCCTGGCGAAGAAGATGTCGCGCGACGGAGCCAAGTTCGGCACGGGCGTGGTGGAGGGCGTGGTGGCGCCCGAGACGGCGGCGCACGCGGCGGGCACCTCGGCGCTGCTGCCGATGATCACGCTGGGCGTGCCCGGCTCGCCCACCGCGGCGGTGCTGCTGGGCGGCCTGCTCATCTGGGGCCTGCAGCCCGGGCCGCTGCTCTTCACCGAGAAGCCCGACTTCGTCTGGGGCCTCATCGCCTCGATGTACCTGGGCAACATCGTGGGCCTCATCGTCGTGCTCACGTGCGTGCCGCTCTTCGCGGCGATCCTGCGCGTGCCCTTCGCGATCATCATGCCGGTGATCATCGTGATCTGCGCGATCGGCGCGTACACGGTGCACAACTCGATGTTCGACGTATGGCTCATGCTGATCTTCGGCGCCATGGGCTACGTCTTCAAGAAGCTCGACTACCCGATGGCCCCGCTGGTGCTCGCGCTCGTCCTGGGCGACAACGCGGAGAACTCGTTCCGCCAGTCGATGCTCGACTCCCAGGGCGACATGCGGATCTTCTATGCCAACTTCCTGGTGGGCTCGATCACGACGCTGTCGCTGCTGCTCCTGTTCTGGCCGCTGCTTTCCAGGGCCCTCGACATCCTGCGCGGACGCCGGTCGACGTGATGTCGAAGGAGTGACTCCATGGCCGTGATCGCGATGACGCAGGAGATGGCGAGCCTCGGCAAGGACGTCGCGCTGGGCGTCGCCGAGCGCCTGGGGCTGCAGCTGGTGCGCCACGAGGTGGGCGACATGGTCGCCGGGCGCATGCAGGTGAAGAAGAGCCTCATCCGCCGCATCCGCGAGGGCAAGGCCTCGCGCGTCGAGAAGTGGGCCGCGGACGAGAAGACCATCTCGATCTTCACCGCCGAGGAGGTGTTCGACCTCGCCGTGAGGGGCAACGTGCTGATCCGCGGTTGGGGCGCCACGCTGCTCCTGCGTTGCGTGCCCCACGTGCCGTGCGTGCGCGTGTGCGCGCCGCTGGAGCTTCGCGTGAAGCGGCTCATGGAGCGCCTCGAGACCGACGACGAGGCGCTCGCGCGCCACGAGATCGAGGTCGACGATGCGGCGCGCGCCCAGCGCATGGGCGAGCACTTCAACGTGGCGTGGGGCGATCCGACGCTCTACGACCTCACGCTCAACACCGAGCGCATCTCGATCGAAAGCTGCGTGGACGAAGTGATCCGCCTCGCCTCGCGCCCCGAGTTCGCCGAGACGCCCGAGTCGAAGCAGAAGCTGCGCGACCTCGCCTTCGAGGCGAAGGCGCGCGCGGCGCTGCGGGCCGACTCGCGCACCGCGGGCATCGACATCTCCATGGAAGTCTCAGGCGGCATCGTCACGTTGCGCGGCATCGTGGTGGACGAGCGCGAGAAGACGCTGGTGGTCGAGGTCGTGAAGGCCATCCCGGGAGCGGGCACCGTGCGCGACGAGCTGCGGACGATGGCCGGAGGGCTGTTCCGATTCCCCTCCCAGCTGAAGGACAAGGGCTGAAAAACCGGGGTCTGTCCCCGGTTTCCGGGTTCAGATCTTTCCCGAGTGCTTGAGGCGCGAGAGCGTCTCGGCCGAGAGGTTCAGGTAGGAGGCGAGCTCCTTCTTCGGGACGCGCTCGGCGAGGTCGCCGTGCTTGCGCACGAAGCGGTGCACGCGCCCCGGCGCGTCGAGCAGGTGCAGCGTGATGGTGTGCGCCATCACCTCGCTCATGAGGAACATGACCTCGTACTCGAAGTCCTCCTTCATGTCCGGGTGCGCCTCGAGGAACTCGGCCCATTGCGGCAGCGGCAGCTTCGCCACGCACGCCTTGGTGACGGCGCGGATCGAGTAGGGCGCGGGCGTGCGCAGCTTCCACGCCGCGTAGCTCGTGTCCATGTCGTCTTCCTTGGCGAAGCGCAGGATCATCTCCTTGCCCTCGGAGCTCGCCACCACGCGCTTGAGGATGCCGTCGATCACGAAGTACTGTTCCATCTCGTGGGCGCCCTGGGAGAGCAGCACGTCGCCCTTGCGGTAATCGACGATGATGAGCGAGGCTTCGAGCTCGTCGAAGGCGCTCGCGTCGAGGCGCCGCAGGACGATGTTGCTCCGCAGCCTCTCGCGGATCTCGGAGCGCTGGGGATGGTTTACCAGAAGGGTCATGGAGCGCGGTGCGAGGGTCGAAAATTGACCCGTATCAAGGTGGGCGGCTGGGCCCTTTTCTTAACATTGTAGCCTGATTCGCAATCCAAATTTCCCTGCCCGGCCCAAGCGCGCGGCCCGCGGCGAACCCTACACAAGGAGCACACCATGGCAATCGTCACCGAACCCGCCGCTGCCGGCGCGCCGGCCACGCCCGCGGTGAGCCACGCCGCGCAACCCGAGACCATCGACGGCTTCCACCTCGTGATCGAGGCGCTGAAGATGAACGGCATCGACACCGTCTTCGGCCTGCCCGGCATCCCGATCACGGACCTCACGCGCATGATCCAGGGCGCGGGCGTGCGCATGATCGCCTTCCGCCACGAGCAGAGCGCGGGCTACGCCGCGTCCATCGCGGGCTTCCTCACGGGCAAGCCCGGCATCTGCCTCACCGTGTCGGCGCCGGGGTTCCTCAACGGCCTCACGGCGCTCGCGCACGCCACGACCAACTGCTTCCCGATGATCCTCATCAGCGGATCGTCCGAGCGCGAGATCGTGGACCTGCAGCAGGGCGACTACGAGGAGATGGACCAGCTCGCCATCGCCAAGCCCCTGTGCAAGGCGGCGTTCCGCGTGCTCAACGCGGAGGACATCGGCGTGGGCATCGCGCGCGCCATCCGCGCCGCGGTCTCCGGCCGCCCCGGCGGCGTGTACCTCGATTTCCCGGCGAAGCTCTTCGCGCAGTCGATCGACGCGGCCCACGGGCGCTCCACGCTCATCAAGGTGGTCGATGCCGCGCCGAGACAGATTCCCGCGGGCGAAGCGGTCAAGCGCGCGCTGGAGCTACTGCGCGGCGCGAAGAAGCCGCTCATCGTGCTCGGCAAGGGCGCGGCCTACGCGCAATGCGACGCCGACATCCGCGCGCTCGTCGAGAAGACCGGCATCCCGTACCTCTCCATGTCGATGGCGAAGGGCATCCTTCCCGACACGCACGAGCTGGCCGCGGGCGCCGCGCGCTCGTTCGTGCTGCCCGAGGCCGACGTCGTGATGCTCGTCGGCGCGCGCCTCAACTGGCTCCTGTCCCACGGCAAGGGCAAGACCTGGGGCGGCGCGGGCCACAAGTCGTGGGGCGGGCAGAAATTCATCCAGATCGACATCTCGCCGCAGGAAGCCGACAGCAACGTGCGCATCGACGCGCCGGTGGTGGGCGACATCGGCTCGTGCGTCTCGGCGCTGCTCGCGGGCATCGGCAACGGCTGGGCGAAGCCGCCGGCCGGCTGGACCGACGCGATCAACGAGCGCAAGGCGAAGAACGTCGCGAAGATGGCCGAGACGCTGGCGAAGGATCCCTCGCCGATGAACTTCCACAGCGCGTTGAACGTCGTGCGCGACATCGTGAAGGCCAATCCCGACGCGATGCTCGTGAACGAGGGCGCCAACGCTCTCGACTTCACGCGCAGCATCGTGGACATGTACAAGCCCAGGAAGCGCATCGACGTGGGCACCTGGGGCATCATGGGCATCGGCATGGGCTACTGCGTGGCCGCCGCCGTCACCACGAAGCAGCAGGTGATCGCCGTCGAGGGCGACAGCGCGTTCGGCTTCTCGGGCATGGAAGTGGAGACGATCTGCCGCTACGACCTGCCCGTGTGCATCGTCGTCATGAACAACAACGGCGTCTACAAGGGCACCGACGTGGATCCCACGGGGCGCGATCCGGCACCGACGGTCTTCGTGAAGGGCGCGCGCTACGACAGGATCATCGAGGCCTTCGGCGGCGTGGGCGTGAATGCCGCCACGCCCGCGGAGCTTCGCCGCGCGATTGAAGAAGCCATCCGCTCGAGGAAGCCCACGCTCATCAACGCCGTGATCGACGAGACCGCCGGCACGGAGAGCGGACGCATCACGAGCCTCAACCCCAGTGCCAAGAAGAAGTAATCTGCGTTCATCGGCGTTTATCTGCGGACAAGCGCCTTAACCGAGAGCGAAGCGTATGGAAGCCCTGAAAGGCGTTCGAATCCTCGACATGACCCACGTGCAGGCGGGCCCCACCTGCTCGCAGCTGCTCGCGTGGATGGGCGCGGACGTGATCAAGTTCGAGAACCCGCAGGGCGACGCCACGCGCGGGCAGCTGCGCGACGTCCCGAACGCGGACTCGCTCTACTTCACGATGTTGAACTGCAACAAGCGCTCGATCACGGTCAACATGAAGACCGCCGAGGGCAAGCAGGTGTTCGTGGACCTGCTGAAGAAGTGCGACATCATGATGGAGAACTTCGGGCCCGGCGTCCTCGAGCGCCTCGGGTTCACGTGGGAGAAGATCCACGAGATCAATCCGAAGATCGTCGTGGGATCCATCAAGGGGTTCGGTTCCTCGGGGCCCTACTCCGATTTCAAGGCCTACGAGAACGTCGCGCAGGCGATGGGCGGGGCCATGAGCACCACGGGCGTGCCCGACGGGCCGCCGTTCGTGACGGGCGCGCAGATCGGCGATTCCGGCACGGGCCTTCACCTCGCGATCGGGCTTCTCGCGGCGCTGCACCAGGCCCAGCGCACGGGCCAGGGCCAGTACGTCGAGGTCGCGATGATGGACGGCGTGATGAACCTCTGCCGCGTGAAGTTCCGCGACCACCAGCGACTCACGCGCCAGGCGCTCGCGGAGTACTCGGTGCCCACCTACCAGAACA
>Ga0335082_10010418_pt1 | contig 10087 bp, 9 predicted proteins | sample Lox_Sample_41_FD_206718 | JGI IMG/M metagenome (GOLD analysis project Ga0335082, IMG submission 206718) | Soil microbial communities from Loxahatchee National Wildlife Refuge, Florida, United States - Lox_Sample_4.1 | ecosystem: Environmental > Terrestrial > Soil > Wetlands | place: USA: Florida...
GCCGGAACCTCCCCATCACCCTCGGCCAGGTGCTGTTCGAGGTGGCGTGGCTGAGCTTCCCCGGGCTGGTGGTGGGTGCCTTCTGGGCCGCGCGCGGTCCCGGTGGACGCTTCCCGCTCTTCACCGCGCTGCTCACCGCGGCGGCGCTCGTCTGGTCGGCGCACACCTTCGACATCCAGGCCGACCCGCTCGCCGCGCTGACCATCGTCTTCGCCCCGCTGTACGTGGCCTGCGTGGCGCTCGGGGGCATCGTCCTCACCCTCGGGGCGGCGGCCCTCCGGCACCGGAGGGGACGGCCGGACGCTTCACCTTGACCGTCCTCGGACAGTCCACCTACAAGACCGCGGCTTGCTTCCTGGACGTCACGAGGTCCCCATGCGCTCTGCCCTGGCCGCAGTGCTGACCAGCTGTGTCCTCGCCCTTGTCGCCTGCGAGAAGAAGGCCTCTGCCCCTCCTCCGCCCCCCAGCCCGGCCCCGGGAGGCGGCACCGCGGCCGCTCCGTCCGGCGGAGGAACGCCCGGCGTCACCGCGGACACCATCCTGATCGGCGAGGTCGGCTCGCTGACCGGCTCCGAGGCGACCTTCGGCATCTCCACCCGGAACGCCATCGAGCTCGCTCTGCGCGAGGTGAACGCCGCCGGCGGGGTGAAGGGCAGGAAGATCGAGATCCGGGTCTACGACAACCAGAGCAAGCCCGAGGAGGCGGCCCAGGCAGCCAACCGGCTCATCAACCAGGACCAGGTGCTGCTCATCCTGGGCGAGGTGGCGAGCAGCAACTCCATGGCCATGGCCGAGAAGGCACAGCCGGCCAAGGTGCCGATGATCTCCAACGCTTCCACCAACCCCAAGGTGACGGAGATCGGCAACTACATCTTCCGGGTCTGCTTCATCGATCCCTTCCAGGGGTACGTGATGGCGAAGTTCGCCCACGACCACCTCAAGCTCACCAAGGTGGCGGTGCTGCGGGACCTCGGCTCGGCCTACAGCCAGGGCCTGGCGGACGTGTTCGAGCGCAAGTTCACCGAGATGGGCGGGAAGATCGTCGCCGGCGAGACCTACACCAAGGGCAGCACCGACTTCCGGAGCCAGCTCACGGCGATCAAGCGGGCGGCTCCCGACGCCATCTACATCCCCGGCTACTACAACGACATCGGGCTCATCGCCCGGCAGGCCCGCGAGCTGGGCATCACCGCCAAGCTGATGGGCGGCGACGGCTGGGACAGCGAGAAGCTCTTCGAGCTCGGCGGGGCGGCGGTGGAGGGCAGCTACTTCAGCAACCACTACAGCCCGGACGACCCCAATCCGCGGATCCAGAAGTTCATCGCCGACTACAAGGCGGCCTACGGCTCGGTGCCCGACGCGCTGGCCGCGCTGGGCTACGACGCGGCGATGGTGGCCGTGGACGCCATCAAGCGCGCCCCGAGCCTGGAGCGGGCCGCGGTCCGTGACGCCATCGCCGCGACGAGGAACTTCCCCGGTGTCACCGGCACCATCACCCTCGACGACAAGCGCAACGCCACCAAGCCGGCGGTGGTGCTCGAGGTGGGCAAGGGCAAGACCAAGTACGTGGCAACGATCGCTCCCTGATGTCCGACTTCGCGCAGCACCTCATCAACGGGGTCGCCGCCGGCACCATCTACGCCCTGGTGGCCCTGGGTTACACGATGGTCTACGGGGTGCTGAAGCTCATCAACTTCGCCCACGGCGACGTGATGATGGTGGGGACCTTCCTGGGCTACGGCGTGGCCCAGAAGCTGGGCTACGGCAACCAGTCCACCCTCTGGGGCGTGCTGCTGATCTTCCTCGCGGCGATGGCCGGCTGCGCTGTCATGGGCTTCGTCATCGAGCGGTTCGCCTACCGGCCGCTCCGGGACAAGCCCCGGCTGACGGCGCTGATCACCGCCATCGGCATCTCCTTCACCCTCTCCTACGGCTTCCAGCTCGACTTCGGGCCGCTGCCCGGCGCCGCCCCGCGCGCCTTCCCGGAGATCATCGTCCCCACCGAGTGGTTGATCGTCGGTGACCGGGCGGTGGTCATCTGGAACTGGCAGGTCATCAGCCTGGCCATCGCCCTCGGCCTGATGCTGATGCTCCAGGCGCTGGTCTACCGCTCCCGGTTCGGTCGGGCGATGCGGGCGGTGTCCTTCGACCACCGCACGGCGGCGCTGATGGGCATCCCGGTCGACCGGATCATCGCCCTCACCTTCATGCTCGGCAGCGCGCTGGCCGCCGGGGCCGGCATCCTCTACGCGATCAAGGACACCGCCATCCAGCCGCTGATGGGACTGTACGTGGGGCTGAAGGCCTTCGTCGCCGCGGTCATCGGCGGCATCGGGAACGTGCCCGGGGCGGTGGTGGGCGGGCTCCTGCTCGGGCTGGTGGAGGAGTTCGTCGTCGGCTACTCGTCCAGCAGCTGGCGCGATGCGGTGGCCTTCGGCTTCCTGATCATCGTCCTGCTCGTCCGCCCCGGCGGGCTCTTCGGCAGCGTGGCCGCGGAGAAGGTGTAGCGATGCCGCCCGCGCTCAGGGGTCTGCTTCCAGTCCTGGTGGCCATCGCGGTGCTGGCGGTGCTCCAGCTGCTGCTCGGCGGCCTGCCGTTCTTCGTCTACCTGGCGTCGATCGTCGGGGTGAACGTCATCCTCGCCGTGTCGCTGAACATCGTGAACGGGATGACCGGCCAGTTCTCCATCGGCCACGCCGGGTTCATGGCGGTGGGGGCGTACACCGCCGGGAAGCTCAGCCTCCTCCTCAAGGACGTGGCCATCTCCGGGCTGCCCGGGGTGGTGTCGGACCAGGTCCAGTTCGTGGGCACGTTGCTCGCGGGCGGAGTGGCGGCGGCCCTGTGCGGCTTCGTGGTCGGGTTGCCGTCGCTGCGGCTCCGGGGGGACTACCTGGCGATCGTCACCCTGGGATTCGGGGAGATCATCCGGGTGGTGGTGCAGAACCTGGACGTGTTCGGGCGGGCGCTCGGCCTCTCCGGAATCCCGCAGACCTCGAGCCTCTTCGCGGTGTGGTTCTGCGTCTTCGTGGTGGTGCTGGTGGCGCGCCGGATCGTGGGGAGCACGCACGGCCGGAGCCTGTGGGCCATCCGTGAAGACGAGGTGGCGGCGGAAGCGATGGGGGTGGACACCACCGGGTACAAGGTTCGGGCGTTCGTCATCTCCTCGTTCTTCGCCGGGGTGGCCGGCGGGCTGTTCGCCCACTTCGTGCCGATCATCAACCCCGGCTCGTTCACCTTCGTGAAGAGCATCGAGGTGGTGGTGATGGTGGTCGCCGGAGGGCTGGGGAGCACCACCGGGGCCATCGTGGCCGCGGTGTTCCTGACGCTCCTCCCCGAGGCGCTGCGCACCCTGTTCCTGAACGTCGGGGCCGGGGCCTCGCTGGCCCAGAAGGTGGACCAGATCCGCATGCCGGTGTACGGCATCCTCCTCGTCATCCTGATGCTGGTCCGGCCCCAGGGCCTGTTCGGGACCCGGGAGATCTGGGACGTCCTGCCCCGGTGGATCCCCCGCGCGCGGAAGGGCCTCACGTGAGCGGAGACCCGCTGCTCCAGGTGGTGCAGGTGGGCATCGAGTTCGGCGGCCTCCGCGCGCTGCACGGGTTCGATCTGGAGGTCCGCCGCGGCGACCTGAAGGGCCTCATCGGCCCGAACGGAGCGGGGAAGACCACCGCCTTCAATCTGTTGACCGGGGTCTACGTCCCGACCCACGGAGAGATCCGCGTCTGCGGCGAGCGGGTCAACGGCCGGCAGCCGCACCAGATCAACCACCTGGGTCTGGCTCGCACCTTCCAGAACATCCGGCTGTTCCGCGCACTCTCGGCGCTGGACAACGTCCGGGTGGCCTGCCTCTCGGACGCGCAACCGCTCTTCTCCCGGGCGCGGATCGACGAGCTGCGTCGCCGCTCCTCGGGAAGGAGCGTGGTGGCCAGCGCGATGGATGCGCTCAACAACTACGTGGACTGGTGGCGAGCGCTGCTCCTCACTCCGGGGTTCCAGGAGGAGGAGGAGGAGCTCACCCGCAAGGCCGAGGAGCTGCTCTCGGTGATGGGCCTCTCCCACCGGCGCAACGAGGAGGCCCGGAACCTGCCCTACGGCGAGCAGCGGCGACTGGAGATCGCGCGAGCGCTGGGCACCCGGCCCAGGGTCCTGCTCCTCGACGAGCCGGCGGCGGGGATGAACACCCGCGAGAAGGCGGACCTGATGGTGCTCATCCGCCAGCTCCGCGACCAGTTCTCGCTCGGCATCCTGCTCATCGAGCACGACATGAAGCTGGTGATGGGAATCTGCGAGAACATCACCGTGCTCGACCACGGGGTCACCATCGCCTGCGGCGCGCCCGAGCGGGTGCGCCAGGACCCGAAGGTCATCGAGGCATACCTCGGGGACAGCTACCTCGCCTCGCACGGGATGCCGGTGCCGCCGGCGACACCTACCTCGGAGCATCCGGTCGCATGAGCGGGCCGGCGACGCTCGGAACGCGGGAGTCGCGTCCGCCGCTGCTCGAGGTGAAGGACCTCCACGTCTCTTACGGGGCGATCCCCGCGCTGCGCGGGGTGTCGCTCTCCGTGGGCCAGGGGGAGGTGGTGGCGCTCATCGGGGCCAACGGGGCAGGGAAGACCAGCAGCCTGCGCGCCATCTCCGGGATGCTGAAGCCGCGCTCGGGGCAGATCCGGCTCTCGGACCAGGAGATCCAGGGTCTGAAGTCGAACCTGCTCGTCCCGCTGGGGATGGCCCACGCTCCCGAGGGGCGCGGCATCTTCCTGAACCTGACGGTGATGGAGAACCTCGAGCTGGGCGCCTACCTGCGGCGCGACGTGGCGGAGATCAGGCAGGACCTGGACTACGTCTTCGGGCTCTTCCCCCGGCTCCGTGAACGGATGAAGCAGCAGGGCGGGACGCTCTCCGGGGGTGAACAGCAGATGCTCTCCATCAGCCGGGCGCTGATGAGCAGGCCCAAGCTGCTGCTGCTCGACGAGCCATCGCTCGGCCTGGCGCCACAGGTGGTGGAGACCATCTTCCGCATCCTCCGCGAGGTGAACGCCCGCGGGGTGAGCATCCTCCTCGTCGAGCAGAACGCCCATCTGGCGTTGAACCTCGCCCACTTCGGCTACGTGCTGGAGACCGGCGAGGTGGTGATGCAGGGCCAGGGCAAGGCCCTGCTCGCCGCCCCGGAGATTCGCCGGGCCTACCTGGGCGAGTGAGGCCGCGGTCAGTTGTAGGTGGCGCTGAAGGTCAGCCCGCCGCCCAGCGTGGTCCAGGCCGGCGCGCCGGCGCCCTGGTCGTTGTTCAGGGCGAAGAGCGCCTCGACCGCGATCCCGAGGCCCCAGTGATCGCTCACCCACCACTCCTTTCCCACCGCCAGCTTGGCCCCGAACCCCAGCTGGGTCTGCCCGGTGCTGCCCCCGGATTGGGAGGTGAGCCGGCTCACGCCGGGGGTGAGCGAGAGGTAGACGTTGGCCGGCATGAAGTAGTGGACGACCGCCAGGCCAAACCCCGTGACGTAGAATTCCGTGTCCGACGCCGAAGCGGAACTCGAGCCGAACTTGAGCCTGGGGCTGGGCCCGTAGCTGCCCCACCCTTCCCCGGCGAGGATCCAGTTCTCCGCCACCGCCCCTCCGACGGCGAACCCCACCGGCACGGCGATGCTGGACACGCTGACCGTCGTCCCGCCCTCGGATGCGCCGGACCAGACGTAGCCCACCCCCACGTCTGCCCGGAAGAAGAAGCCCAGGTGGCGGTGGGCCGTGGGGTCGGCCGGAGGGGTCGGGCTCGATGCGGGTGTGATCGGTCCCGGGCTGGTGGGAAGTGCCGAGCCATCGACATCCTGGGCGAGCGCGGGGGAGGGCAGGACGACCAGGACTGCGAGCAGGAGGGGGACGCGCATGGCTGAGGGTAAGGCAAACCCCGCGCCATCGTCTGCGTCCTCGGCGCCCGCCCGCGAACGCGTCCGGACCGTGCACGGGGGTGCCGGTGCGCGCAACGCCTTGCACAGCTGGCCGCCGGAACGACTGCGCCCACCGAGCCCAACAGGGCAGGGTGGGCGCCGCGCGCCGGCGGGCGAATGCCGGCGCACGAGGTGAACGGAACTCAGTTCACCTTGACGCTGATGCTCTTTGGCTTCGCCTCGGCCCGCTTGGGGACGAAGATCCTCAGCACGCCGTTCTTGTGCTCGGCGGTGGCCTTGTCCGCATCGAGGGTCGCGGGGAGGGTGAAGCTCCGGGCGAAGACGCCGTAGGCGCGCTCGATCCGGTGGTAGCCCTCACGCCTGTCCTCGCGCTCGAGCTTCCGGTCGCCGCGGACGGTGAGGGTCCCATCCTCGAGGCGAACCTCGACGTCCTTCCCCTCGACCTCGGGGAGGTCGAACTTGAAGGTCACGCCCTCGGTGTCCTCGAAGACGTCCACGGCCGGGGTCCAGCCGTACGACTCGGTGTTCCGGGTGAGGCCAAGGTTGCCCTCGAACAGACGGTTCACCTCGTCCTGCAGCCGCGCGAAGTCGCGCGACGGATTCCAACGCTGAATGGTGCTCATGGTCTTGCTCCTGCTCCTTCGGAAAGGCACACGGAACGTAAGACGGCGATCAGCAGCGTCAAGCCGACCGGGGAGCTCGCCGGATTCGGCAGGTCGGACGCGCACTTCCGCCGTCGTTCACCCCGGGCGAAAATCGTGCGCGTCAGCCGGCGAGCGTCCAGCGCTCGAGCTCGGTGTGCACCGCCCTGCTGGCCAGCGTGTCGCTGCGCACCAGGGCGACGTCCCGGAGCATGAAGCCACCGTCGAGCGCCTGGCCGAGCGCCGTCCGGCACCGCCCGAGCAGCGGGTCCCCGTGGGCCGAGCGAGCGCGGGCCACGGTGAGATGCGGACGGAACGGCCGCTCCGGCTCGAGCGCGACCAGCGGCTCCGCGGCGTGGCGCGCATCGGTGACCAGCGCCTGCAGCAGCTCGACGTCGCCGCCGAGGGTGGTGGCCAGGACCTTTGGCGACCGGGAGGGCCCGAACGTCTCCACTCCCGACAGGGTGAGCGACAGCGCGTGGTGCCGGCCGCAGACCCCGGCGAACGCCTGCCGGAGCACGGGGACGGTCGGGTCCGGGACCGAGCCGAGGAACACCAGCGTCAGGTGCAGGCTCTCGGGCGGGAGCCAGCGTGCCTGTGGCGTCGCCGCCCGCACCGGCTCGAGCTGGGCCTCCAGGCTCTGCTTGACCGCCTCCGGGACCACGCCGGCGAGGAACAGGCGCACGGGCGGCGGAGTGTACTCCTCTGCTCAGCGCGCGGCAGGCTTGGGCGGCGCCGCGGATGTCGGCTCGACGTGCCGCGCGAAGGGGACGATCCCCAGCGCCGACTCCATCTCGTCCGGGAAGTACAGGACGCCGTTCTTCACCACCAGCCGCCCCTTGCGGATCTCATGGATGTCCTTCAAGGGATCGCCCTCGACCAGGTAGAGATCGGCCCGCTTCCCGACGCTGATGCTGCCCAGCTCGGCGTCACTTCCGAGGAAGCGTGCTCCGCCCAATGTGGCGGCGACCAGGGTGTCCGCTGGCGAGATTCCCGCGTGGACCCATGACTCGAGCTCGCTGTGCAGCCCCAGGCCGGGGAGGTCGTCGGTGCCGGGAACCAGCGGGATCCCTTCGCGGTGGAGCAGGGCGACGAACTCGTCCTGGCGCTTCTGGCTCGCCTCGTAGGCGGCGTACTGGGCCGGCTTGATGTCCAGGAGGATGGATTTCCGGTCGCGCCTCACCGGCGTCGGAACGTGGTCTAGCCACGGAGCATCCACCGGGGACCCGGTGCCCGGCCGTGCGGCGAGGTTGTTGACGAACGTGGCCAGGGTTGGGTCGAGGGCCGTGTGCCGCTGCTTCATCAGTCCCAACAGTCGCTGGAAACCCGCGCCCGCGGGGTTCACGTCCTTGAGCCGCTCGCCGATGACCGTGAAGCGGAACGGCGTCCTCGGGTCCTCCGTGTCCCGGAGGACGAACATCAGCAGCAGCTGGTTGATGTGGCTGATCTCGTCGTAGCCGTCGGCGATCGCCCGTTCGGCGGTCATGAATGCCGGGACGTGCCCCGAGACGTGGAGCCCCAGCCGGTGCGCTTCGGCGGCGATGGGCTTCACCAGGTCCGGCGGCATCGAGTTGTAGATCTTGATGCCCCAGAAGCCGTGGTCCGCGTACCAGCGGACCTTGTCCAGCGCCTCGTCCAGGGTTCTCACGGTGAAGCCGTGCGCGGCGGAGAAGGGAGACTTTCCCTCGAGGAACCCGCTCATCTTGACCCGCGGCCCGATGAGCTCGCCGGAGTCGATCCGGCGCACCAGATCGAGGAGCCGCTGGTTGTCGTTGCCGGGGTCGCGCACGAACGTCACCCCGGAGGCAACGTGCAAGAGCGCGCTCCAGTCGTCCATGTGGGCGTGGGCATCGAGGAGCCCGGGGAGCAACGTCCCACCGCCGCCGTCGATCGTCACCGCGCCCGCCGGCGGTGCGTCGCTCCGCAGGCCGACGATCCGGTCACCGTAGAGCACCACGTTCCGCCCCGCGCTCGAGGTTCCCGTCGCCGGATCGAAGATGTTCACCTGGGTGATCCACACCGGCCCATCCACCCGGTGCGCGAGCCGCCTCGACAGGCGGACCAGGAGCTCGGCGGAGAGGTCGCTCGCCAGGGCCGAGAGCCGCTCGAAGGACTCGGGGAAACCGTCCTCGACCAGCACCGCGAACGGGTCCAGGCTGGCGACCAGCCGGCTACCGCGCGCGAGCAGGACCTGCGGCGAGAGCCCGAGACCCCAGAGCGCATAGGCATCGAGGCGCTCGACACGCCTGCCCACCTTCACGCTCCGGACCTTCTCCAGGCGCAGCGTGCCCGAAGGGAGGGCTGCTCGCGTGAGCCCCTTGCTGGCCAGGAGCACCCGCAGCTGGTGCATCTGCGACCACGGACTCCCGCGGTTGTCGACGTAGATGGCGTTCGAGCTGGGGGCCTCCCCCGAGTCGTCGAGCGTCTTCCAGCGCGCCCGGCCTGCCTCCACCTGGAAACTCTCCTTCACCGGAGCGCCGTAGGTGTTCGTTCCGGAGATCTCCCGCGAGGTGGGGAGCCCAGAGGCGTCGAGCACCAAGTGTTCGTGGACCTTCGGTCCCCGTCCGTTCTGGTCGACGCGCCAATCCACGTCCACCACGTTGCGCTCGCTGCGAACCACCAGCGTGCCGATCCGACCGGTGGAGGTGAGCAGCGAGTACCGGTCGACCGTGCCCGCCAGGGCGAGTCGGCAAAGGAGAGCTGCGAAGAGCCAGACGACGCGGTGCATCGAGATCCCCGAGCTCATGGCCGTGGGCGCGCGGCGCGGAGCGGCGAGCGTATGCACGCTGCCGCGGCGGCCGAGGAGGAATTTCAGCCTGCGGTCGGGGACGCCTCAGTACGCCTTCGACCAGACCCAGGCGCCGGGGCTCGGGTTGCCGCACACCACGCAGCTTCCCGGCACCTGCTGGAGATCGAACGGCCGGTTGCGTGAGGTGACGCCGCCGGTCTCCTCCTTGATCCGCGCCTCGCAGGCCGGTGCGAGGCACCACAGGGCAACGAGGAACCCGTCGTCCGCGCGCTTCTTCATCTCCTCGAGCGAGCCGACCACGAAGGTGTTCGCGTCCCGGAACGCCCGCGCCTTGTCGAACAGGGCCTTCTGCATGGCGTCCAGCTTCGCCTTCGCCACCGGCACCGCCTGCTCAAGGGGGACGGCCTCCTTGCTCCGATCGTCACGGCGCACCAGCACGCAGGCGCTCTTGGCCAGGTCCTTGGGGCCCAGCTCCATCCGCAGGCACACCCCGGCCAGCTCGTACTCGAAGTACTTGAAGCCCGGGCCCTTGCTCTCGTCGTCGTCGACGATGACCGACAGGCCGGCCTTGCGGAGGTCCTCGGCCACCGCCTGCGCCTTCGCGGTCACCGGGCCGCGCTCCTCGCCCTTGCCGATCACCACGATGACCACATGGGTCGGGGCGAGCTTCGGGGGGATGACCAGGCCCGCGTCATCGGAGTGGGTCATCACCAGGCCGCCGACCAGCCGGGTGGAGACGCCCCACGAGGTTTGCCAGACGAGGTGCTGCTGTCCGTCACGCCCCTGGAACTG
>Ga0335082_10010419_pt1 | contig 10086 bp, 7 predicted proteins | sample Lox_Sample_41_FD_206718 | JGI IMG/M metagenome (GOLD analysis project Ga0335082, IMG submission 206718) | Soil microbial communities from Loxahatchee National Wildlife Refuge, Florida, United States - Lox_Sample_4.1 | ecosystem: Environmental > Terrestrial > Soil > Wetlands | place: USA: Florida...
AGCCAGAACAAGGCGGCGATGATCAACAATTATTTCGCGGGCTACACATTCACTCAGCCGACGCCCCAGGCTCCGTTCGGCAACCTGGGCCGCAATGCATTCCGGGCACCGACCTTCGAGCAGTGGGACCTGGCAGTGGACAAGAATTTCACGATCCGCGAGAGCATCAAGCTGCAGTTCCGATCGGAGTTCTTTAACGTCCTGAATCACACCAACTTCCTGATTCCGGACCCTCGGGCCAACGATGGCGCCGCCTTCGGAACGATTCGCTCGACGTTCCCGCCGCGCCAGATCCAATTCGCCCTGAAGCTGATCTTTTAGTCGGATCCGATGCCATCGGACCAGTCCCGTAGTGTGGCACGCGGAGACTGTCCCACCATTAGCTATAGAGACCCTGCGCAATCTACGCACTAAGGGGGTTACTGAGCGAGCTTGCCGGCGTCTCACTCTTCGCCTATCCTGGATCGTAAGTATCACGCCGAAGGCTAAAGCCCGACTGCACATTCTGAAGTCCGTCACGTTTTTCAAGTACGCTGAAGGAGAGCAGCGACCCGCTTTGACCGCACTCCGACGTTTGCGCCAGTAAGTTAACTTACAATTCGAACGGATCGCCGTGTTTACTAAACTATATTGAGGTTTCGTACGTCTAAGTGTACATTCGCCAACGAATGAGTATGTCCAGAGGCGAGCCCTCTCGCAACCTGACTGTGCTATTGTGCGCAGTCGCGATAACTCTTGCTGGATGTGGCCGCTCCGTTGTCCCACGAACCCACGCTGCAACGGTGGACAATGAGTCGAAAGCAGCCACGGAAACAACACGCCAAAAGCAACTTCGCGCCACCGGTACTGTGCAAGCGATCCATTCGTTCGCCGTCCAGACGCCCCAGATCGCTGGCCAAGGAGGCCGCCAGACGCTGGTCACTCTGGCTCAAAACGGCGCAAGAGTGTCTGCCGGAGACGTTGTCGCCGAGTTCGACGCCACGCAGCAGTCGGATAACGCCATGCAGGCACAGGCGAAATTCGAGGATTTGGCCCATCAGGTTGAGCAGCGAGTGGCGCAAAACAAGAGCGATGCCGAGAAGCGGTCGGCCGATCTCCAGAAGGCGCAAGCAGATCTGGCAAAAGCCGAGCTCGAACTCAAGAAGGGTCCGCTGCTCAGTGAAATCGACAGGCTAAAAAACGAAGCCAAGGCGGAAGATGCCCGCGGACACGTCGCCAGCCTGCAAAAGTCGAATCATTTCCATGACTTGGCGGATGTCGCGGCGTTGCGTGTCTTAGAGCTTCAACGGGACCGGCAAAAGGTGGCCCTGGCACGCTCTCAATCGAATATGAGCCGGTTGACGGTTAAGGCGCAGATCTCGGGAATGGTGGCGCTCGACAACGTATGGCGGAATGGCTCCATGGGACACGCCCAGGAGGGCGATCAGCTCTGGAGCGGGCAGCCATTACTGCGCATTTTTGATCCCAGCGAAATGGAAGTTCGTGCCCAGGTCGGCGAGCCCGATGGGGCAGCTTTGGTTCCGGGGGCGCGCGCCATGATCAGCCTGGACGCGTATCCGGATCTGGTCTTCACGGCGCAATTCCAATCGGCAAGCCCGGTAGCGGCATCCCCGCTCGGTAGCCCGGTCAAGACTTTTAGCGCCGTTTTCCGGCTGGACAAGCCCGATCCTCACTTTCTTCCCGACCTGTCCGCGGCAGTGATTATTCTGCCGCCCGAAAACGCATCGGGCAACCTGAAATAATGAGCGAAACGAAGCCAATTTCGGCAATCCGCCAGAAGCGCTCGAAGGGCTGGATCGCTTTCGGGGCGATTCTCTTGGTCGCAGGCACAGCTGCAACCCAGTCCTATCGCCTCCGGAACGCCGATAGCGCAGCGAATCTCCCGATGGCCCCGGCGCGCAAGGGGGATTTCTCCGTCATCGTACGCTCCCGCGGCGAGCTATGGGCCCGCCGATCGGTTCAGATCGTTGCTCCCCTCAACGTGCCCGACTTGCGGATCGTCTGGGCAGCGCCGCCCAGCAGTCCGGTGAAGGCCGGCGACGTCGTGATCCGCTTCGATCGCAGCAGCGCCCAGCAGCAACTTCAGGAAAAGGAAGCTGCCTTGCGGCAGGCGCAAGCGACTCTCGATCAGGAGATAGCTCAGGCGCGCATCACCGCTGAGCAAGACAAACTCGACCTCGCGAATTCCCGTTATCAGGTAGAGAAGGCGAAACTTGAAGCTTCCAAAAAGGAAATTGTCAGCGCCCTGCAAGGCGAGGAGAACAAAATCGATCTCGCTTTGGCCGAAAAAGACCTGGACGTGAAGGAAGCCGCCATGAACCTGCATGCCGCCTCCGATGCAGCGAAAACAGCTTCGCTCGCCCGGCTTCGGGACCATGCGCAAGCGGATGTAGATCTCACCAACAAGCGCTTGTCCCGGATGGAAGTCGCGGCGCCACTGAATGGGCTGATCATTTACCTGCCCAATTATTCGCAAGGCTGGATGAATGCCAAGCCGTTCAAAGTCGGTGACCAGGTCTGGCCCGGCGCATCCGTTGCGGAAATCCCGGACTTGAGCACACTCGAGATGGAAGGCAAGATCGAGGAAATCGACCGCGGACAGATCAAGATTGGCAACGATTCTCGCGTGCGCATCGACTCTCTGCCAGAGCTAACGCTACCCGCTAAGCTGTCAGCTCTCTCGCCCTTGACCGAGCAGACGTTCGAATGGCCGCCGACCAGCAGTTTTCGAGGCTACTCACAGATCGTCAAGCCCGATCCGCGTCTGCGGCCGGGCATGAACGGAAGCATGGACATCGAGATCGACCGCATTCCCTCCGCCATCAGCGTCCCCGCGAAAGCGCTTTTCACGCGCAACGCAAAGCCTGTCGTCTTTGTGGCCGGGAAGAGCGGCTACCATCCGGTCGAAGTCCAGATTCTGGCGCGTAATCCGGATGAAATCGCCATCAAAGGAATCGAGCCCGGCGTGATGGTAGCGCTCACTGATCCGGAAAAGAAGGATCGCAAACAATGAAGTGGCGTCCGTTCGTCCTCCTTGCGGGTTCCCTGATACCACTTGCCTTGATCGGCTGGGGCGGCCTGAAGCTCTACAAGAACGTGACCGTAGTGAACGGCGGCGCCGAAATCCCCACAACGGCGGTAAAGCGCGGAGACGTCACCTTTGCGGTTACCGCTCGTGGCGAACTGCAAGGCGGAAATTCGGAAATGTTGATCGCGCCGATGATGGGCGGAGCGGAGTTGATCCTCATTTCGTTGCGCACGTCCGGTGATCTGGTGAAGGATGGCGATGTCGTCGCGCAGTTCGACACCACTGAGCAGGAGTACAAGCTGAAGGAGGCCGAAGCCGACCTCGCCGAGACCGAACAGCAAGTCACTCAGGCCGAAGCGGACAGTCAGGCGAAAGCGGAGGAAGCGCAATACGAACTGGTTCAGGCCAAAGCCGATCTTCGTCAGGCGGAGCTGGAAGCGCGCAGGAATCCTCTGCTGGCGGCGATTACGGCTCGGCAAAACACGCTGGCCGTTGAAGCGGCCCGCGACAAGTTAAAGCAACTGGAACACGATCTTCCGAATCGCCAGGCCACCGCGACGGCAAGCGTAGCCATTCAAGAAGCGGCGCGAAACAAAGCCAAGATGCAGGCGGACACGGCGCGGCGCAATATCGAATCGATGACCTTGAAGGCCCACCGCGCCGGCTATGTCTCCGTTCAGCAGAACACCAATTCGAATTTCATGTTTCCGGGAATGCGGCTCCCGTTGCTCCAGGTGGGCGACTCAGTGCGTCCCGGGATGGCTGTGGCTCAAATTCCCGACTTGACCAACTGGGAAGTGACGGCGCGCATCGGTGAACTCGACCGCGGTCACCTCGCCGAGGGCCAGAAGGTTGAAATTGCCGTCGTCGCCGTTCCCGAGAAGTCTTATACCGGACGCATCAAGTCCATCGGCGGGACTACAGGCTCGCCTTGGGACCGGCATTTCGAGTGCAAGATTGCTCTTGATAAGGCTTCCCCCGAGCTTCGTCCCGGAATGAGCGCGAACCTGGTGATCACCACTGAATCGCTGAGAAATACCTTGTGGGTGCCCGCCCAAGCAGTGTTCGAAAGCGATGGCCGGTCGTTTGTCTACCTGCAAGCGCAGGCTACTTTCGTTCCATCGGATATCAAGGTAGTCAGGCGAAGCGAAAGCCAGGTTGTTTTCACTGGCCTGAAGGAGGGACAAGTCGTGGCCATGGCCAATCCCGAGGAGCAGAGCAAAAAGACGGGTGCGGCCGGCGCCTTGCAGGCGATCCCCAAATGATCGCTGCTCCACCACGAGACAGTTCGAAAGAAGAGCGCAAGATTCCACGCTTTTCTATCCGTCGCTACTTCGCAGATTTCCTATTAGCTGCCGACAATCTGCGCGCCCAGAAGACCCGAACGTTTCTCACGGCTTTGGGCATCGTGTTCGGAGTCGGCTCGGTGATTGGGATGCTCGCAATCGGCGCCGGAGCCCGGGAAGAATCGCTGCGCTTTATTGAGCAGTTGGGCGTCAGGAACGTGCTCATCGATTCGCGCCATGCCGCCAGCCAGGAGGAACTGCAGCAACGCCGGCGTGCCTCTCCCGGACTCAACGACCGGGACGTGCGCATTCTGCGGTCGAATATTACAGGACTGGAGATGCTTTCGGCGCGGCGAACTCTGCACCCAAGCAAGGTTTTGCCCAAGCCCACTGGCAGCATCCCCGAACTCTACGGTGTTGAGCCAAGCTATGCGCTCATCCACAACTTGAGAGTTGTGGACGGAAGGTTTTTTGACGAGGGCGAGAACACCGCGAGCGCCACCGCGTGTGTTCTCGGCGAATCGGCCAAGATCAGCTTGATTGGCTACGGGCCGGCACTCGGCAAATACGTAAAGCTCAACGACACCTGGCTCGAAGTCGTGGGCGTGCTCGGCGAGCAGATCACTGCGGGAAGTCAGAACATCGGCGGTGAGATGCAAGATCTGAACAACATCGTCTATATTCCGCTCAACACATTTCAATACCGCTATTGGGATAACAGCAGCTTCATGCGCGATGATCTCGACGGCGTGGACTTGCGATTGAAAGAAGGAGTGGACAGCGTACTGGTGGCCAAGGTTGTGGCTGCGGTTCTGAATTCCACCCATCACAACGTGCAGGACTTTACGGTGACCATTCCGGCCGCGCTGCTGGCGCAACAAAAGCGCACGCAGACAATTTTCACGTACGTCATGGTGGCCATCGCCGCGATTTCCTTACTCGTGGGCGGCATCGGGATCATGAACATCGTGCTTTCCACCGTGCTGGAGCGCACCCGCGAGATCGGCATCCGCCGCGCGATTGGAGCCCGGCGCGCCGACATTGTACGGCAGTTCCTGATTGAGGCCGTGTTGATCTCGGGCGGAGGCGGTGTTCTCGGGGTTGGGTTCGGATTTTTCCTCTCCCTCCTGATCGCCCGCTTGGCGGATTGGAAAACCATCGTCACGGTATCTTCGGTGGTGATTGCTTTCAGTGTGTCCGTAATAGTTGGGGTTGTATTCGGAATCTATCCGGCCATGAAGGCATCCCGCGTCGATCCCATCGAAGCGCTGCGATACGAGTGAACGAACTATGCTCATGATTCGATTTCTTGCTGGAGTTGTAGTTACAGCCACGCTTTTTGCGCAATCCGATCCGTTCTTCCCCCAGCCCTCTTACTTCCGCAAACATCTTTTCCTCACGCCGACTCATGTAGAGCTCCAACCACCTGTACGACTCAACGATTTTGTCGTCGGTGGAACGCTGGAACTATCGCTGCGGAATTACCTCGAACTAGTGATAGCTAACAATCCGGATATCAGCGTACAGAAGCTCTCGGTGGAATTCAGTCGCAACGCGATAACACGCGCATTTGGGGTTTTCGATCCGTTCGCCACGGCAACATTCAGCGCCACGCGCACGGTCACGCAATCCAACAGCTTGCTCGCCGGCGCCACGACCTTAAACCAGTTGAGCCAGCCACTCGGCCTGAGCTACCAGCAGACGTTGGAAACCGGAACGCAGTACAACATCGCCTTCAATGATCTGAAGAGTTCGACCAATAGCGCATTTTCTACTTTCAATCCGCAGTTGAACGCGAGTATTAATTTCTCCGTGACCCAACCGTTGTTGCGCAACCGCGGAATTTATATCACCAGGCTGCCGATTTCTATCGCGCGAAGCCGGCTGCGCGCCGCCGACTATGCTTTTCAGGACCAGGTCATCCAGTTGCTTGCGACCGCGGAGAATGCCTACTGGGATGCTGTTGGGGCTCGCGAGAACCTGCGCGTTGCCGAAGAGTCGTACAAGCTCGCCGACGCGGCATTGACACGCGCACAGAAGGAACTTGATCTGGGCGCAACCTCGCCTCTGGAGATCTTTCAGCCCCAGGCGAATCGAGCTAACGCACAGCTTGCGGTTTCGCAGGCCCAATATCGGCTCGCCCAGACGGAGGAAGCGCTGCGCCGTCAGATTGGCGCCGACCTCGAGCCCAAACTCCGGACAACGCCCATTGTGCTGACTGCATCGATCGAGCCGCCGCTCGATTCGACTAAGATCGACCCCGAAGACGCCGTGACGACGGCTCTCCGTTTGCGGCCGGATCTAAAGAATGTTGTGCAAAACATGGATACTGATGATCTGAGCGTCCGGCAGACGAATGAAAACCTGCGGCCCGATTTGTCACTGACGGCGCAATACGGATCTTCCGGCCTGGGCGGAATCTATTATCCAGGCACGAATCTGCTGAATCCCGACCAACCAGTAGTTCCTGTCGTTGGCGGGCTCCAAGATGCACTCGGCGGAGTTTTTGGATTTCGCAATCCGGTGTACGGCTTCGGTCTCACGCTGCGGCTTCCGATCAAGGACCGCAAGACAGCGGCCGATTTGGCAGACGCTGTGAACCAACGCCGGCTCGACGCTTTCAGGCGGCGCTCCACCGAAGAAAACATCCGTCTCCAAGTGGTGACGGCTGTCAGCCTCCTCGATAGCAGCAAGGAAGGCATCCGCATCGCGACCGTCGCGCGAGACCTGGCGCAGAAGCGCGTCGACGCCGACCAAAAACGATACGAACTCGGCGCGACCACGCTCTTCTTCGTCCTTGCGTCGCAGGCCGATTATGTCACGGCCGAGTCGAACCTGGTGAATCAGATCATCAATTACAAGCGTAACGAGCTGACCTTGTTGCAACGAACCGGCCAGTTGCTGGAAGAGCGAGGGGTCGTGCTGCAGTGAGCTAGCCAGTAATAGTCTGAAGTTCGGCGCGCTCCGGAGCCGATTCCACTTTGCACTGATTGTCCAGGATCATCGTATAGCCTTCGCCGGCAGTGAAGGCGGGCCACTTCGGAAGTCCGTGATGGTTGGGATCGCCGCTGCGCGCGAAGCTGATCCATGCATCGCTTATTTTGGAGGCAAGTTCATGAGCCTCCGCGCAACCTCCGGTCATGTTCTCGCACCGGTCGACGTTGTCGAACACGAAGGCGAGATCACTAGAATGGAACGCGCCCAAACGTCCGTCGAGCACAGGCGTTCTCCAGGCAAACAGGTACATGTATGTTGGCGCGCCGCCGAGCGCGGCCTTCCTCTCGGCTTGCTGCACCGCCTTGCGTCGAACCGGAGCAGCAGCGATCAGCGATAGGATCTCGAACAGGTTGGCATCCGGATCGAAGCGGCGATAGGCGTCGATGACCTGATCGGGGTCGCCGAACATGGCGGCAAAGTGTTTCAATTCTTCGAGGGTCAGCGCTTCAGGATCCGGATTGTCGATGCCACTGACAAACTCGTTCAGTACGGTTCCGACCATCAGCGGAACGTGTGCGGAAATCACCGGAGCACTGGGATCGAATGGATGATTCGGCAGGATCTTGCTATCCACCATCGGCGCCCATCCAAGATAGTCCCAGATGTGTGCGGGGTTAGTCTGCGGCGATACCTTGCCTAAAGCCTTGCCTCCGGCCTCAATCAATTTTTCCGCCGGCAGCGTATGCAATTGCTCGATCTGCGGGCGGCTAATCCCAAGTTCTGCGAGTGTCGCCGCCGCCAGCCGTTCGGAATCCTCCCGGGTGGCGACCCGCAGCATGGATCCGCTCTGGATGATCGCACGATGGAATAGCCCTTTGGCCTGAGGCATAGCCATCAGTGTTCCGACTTTTCCACCGCCTCCAGACTGACCAAAGATTGTTACGTTATCAGGGTCCCCGCCGAAATTGGCGATATTGTCACGCACCCACTCCAGAGCGGCGACCAGATCCAGCATGCCGGCGTTGGCTGAATTTTCGTACTTCATTCCGTCGTAACTTTCGAGATTCAAGAAACCAAGAATCCCGAGCCGGTGGTTCACGCTGACTACTACCACATCTCCCCGCCGGCTTAACCGTTCGCCGTCGTATGCCTTCAGTTCCTGGCTCGAGCCCGCAACAAATCCACCGCCATGCAACCAAACCATCACCGGACGCCGTTTGCCGTCGTGCAGCGATGGAGTCCATATATTCGCCCGCAGGCAGTCTTCGCCCGCGAAGCCGTCATCCCAGGAGAACAGCCACGCTTGCTCGTCGCTCTGCCATCCCGACCGCGTGACCTGCGGGCACACAGGGCCAAAGGTCATCGAGCTGCGGACCCCACTCCACGGCTCTACCTTGGTTGGCGGCAGAAAACGCCCCTGGTCCCCGGTCGAGCCAGCGTAAGGAATGCCTTTGAAAGTATGGATTCCGTTTCGGGTATAGCCACGAACCTTGCCGGCTGTTGTATCGACGACTGAGTGCGCCGCCCCGGCAACAATCGCACCTTTGCCATGGTTCTTGACATGTGGCAGCGTGGAGCGGTGGCCAGCAGGTGGCTCACCCGGGAGTAAACCGGCGGAGCCCAACATGGTGGCGTATTTCATCCATGTCCGCCGTCCGATTTTCTGGTTATTCATTCGAGCCATCACGGGACTTTACAGAGTTTTACCTCATTAATGCATCGAGCGGTAGCCATAAAGGGCTAACGTAGCTTGCGCCGGGAGTCGTGGGTTCGTTTTTGCCGGCCACCTTGAGAGCGGAAGTCTCGAGTAAGGCTGACTGTATTCGTAAGAATCCGAGGGGTTTGCATGAATTAGTCAGAATAGGTAGGCATACGGCCGAGTCCGCGAAAGTTCGCCCCATGAGGGGAATCTACACAGATTTTAGAGTCGGCACAATGCTGCGAACGGGTTAGCCGAATGGGCTACGCTTGGGCAAGAAGTAAGGATTAGCCCGTCTGGTATTTTCCTGGAATAAAGATCTTGTTTATTTCGGTCCACAAGGCGGGCGATGCGATTCGCCGTCGCCAGCGCGAGCACAAGATTGGCTGACTAGATTGTGCCCGAAGCCGACTTGCTGCCGGACACCGGCAAGCCCGTGGGCCCACCACACAGATGCTTGGTTGTAGCGGCCCTGTTTTTGTGACTGACCAGCCGATCCATCGACGAATATCCCAGCGTCATCGCTAAAACGATCAACGCACCGGGAATTACCGGGGGACTGGCGGCAGGGATGTCGAAATAGCGGCAACCTGCACCGATGATGAAACTCAAGACGAATCCTATCGCGATCTTGATCATTGCAGTCTTCCTTTCGATTCGATGTGCAGCCAGGCAAATGCACACGCCGCGGTTATGGCCGCGCATGCAAAAAGCGGTAGAGCGACGGAATGTCTCAGCATGAGAGCGCCTGCCGCGGCCCCGCCCAGCATCGCCAGTATCGACCCTACGCGCCGCAACCAGCGTGGGTTGCCGCCTCCCGCGAGAGACGAATCCGCCGCCAATCCGGTGATGGTCAGCGTCAGGACAGTGGTCGTCAAATCCGCCACCGCAAGTTTTCGCACCACGGTGTTTCGCAAACCCATTGCCAGGGCCGTGGTGGCTACTACTGCATTCAGCTCCAACTGGTGGCTTTCATAGGGCGTGGTTAGCCCAATGGCGATCGTCGCCGCGCCAAGGAGAAGAACCACCTCGGCGATGGAGGCGCGAATCACGCTTCGTACGGAATCTTGGGGCGTCATCCGGGCGGTGATCCTTCCGCCAACGAGCGCACCGATCATGAAGCAAGACACAGCAAG
>Ga0335082_10010420_pt1 | contig 10086 bp, 6 predicted proteins | sample Lox_Sample_41_FD_206718 | JGI IMG/M metagenome (GOLD analysis project Ga0335082, IMG submission 206718) | Soil microbial communities from Loxahatchee National Wildlife Refuge, Florida, United States - Lox_Sample_4.1 | ecosystem: Environmental > Terrestrial > Soil > Wetlands | place: USA: Florida...
CCGGTGGATTCAGGCCTGATTCCGACCGGCGAGTTGCGCCCGGTGAACGGCACACCCTTCGATTTCCGCAAGGCGACGGCGATCGGCGCGCGGATCGAAGAGAACGACGAACAATTGAAGCTGGGTAAGGGTTACGATCACAACTTTGTTCTGAACAAGACCGGAAATGCGCTGACCTTGGCTGCGCGTGTAGAGGAACCATCGACCGGACGAGTACTCGAGGTACATACGACGGAGCCGGGAGTGCAGTTCTACACTGGAAACTTCCTCGACGGCACAATTACCGGGAAAGGTGGAAAAGTCTATGGACGCCGCTCCGGGTTCTGCCTGGAGACGCAGCATTTTCCGGATTCGCCGAATAAGCCGAGTTTTCCCTCGACGGTTTTGCGGCCGGGGCAGATGTTCCGGACGACGACGGTGTATCGGTTTACGGCGAAGAAGTAGCTCTTATCTTTGAAGCAATGGACAACAAGGATAGCCGGGCATGATTTCCTCCGCGGACGAAGGGATCACGAAGGGATCACGAAGGATCACGAAGGGGACAGCCTGAAGTGACACCTTCATCTCAAGAATGAACACAACAGACTAGAGTGTCCCTTTGGAGAGAAACGGGTGTTATCACAAAAAGCTTGACCCTCCGGGGGCTTCTTGAGCCTCGCGTATAGGTGACCAGCCGCTCGAATCTCCAGTGGAACCCTACACTGCGTTGAGGGACTAGGCCTGCATAGGCCTACTCCGGCGATGTGCATAACTAACCGTCGGGCTAATGATCTGAGAGGCATCGGATCACTGTAGAACAGGTAAGTAAGCTAGGCCAATGGTCGAATCATCCAAAGGGACAGCCTGAACTGTCCCCTTCGTGGTATTTGCGAAGGTGTCACTTCAGGCTGTCCCCTTCGAAAAAAAGGGGGCGCACAAAGAAAAGTGGGTCTTATTGTTGGTCCTCCTTGAAGAACGACGCCGCTTCATCGACTTCTTCGGTCCGGTCTCGCAGGAGTAGAGCTTGGAACAGCTCGGCCAGCTTGGGATTGCGATTCCAATCCGGTGGCTCGACGCCTAATAAATGATGCACGAAGAAGTCATAGCGCTTGCGGTCGCCATAGACGCCGCCATTTCCATGATTCGCTCCGGGGATTACTAACAGATCGAAGATCTTTTGATGCTTTATCAAGGCGTTGACGACTTGCATTGTTGAGGATGGATCCACATTCGTGTCCATCTCGCCGACTAGAAGCATCAAGTCGCCTTGCAAACGGTACGCATTCTCGGTGTTGGAGCATGCTACGTACTCGGGACCGAGCGGCCATCCCATCCACTGTTCATTCCACCAGATCTTGTCCATGCGATTGTCGTGACAACCGCAGGAGGCGGCGCCGGCTTTGTAGAATTCGGGATGAAATAGCAGCCCGCCGAGCGCGTTCTGACCGCCCGCGGATGTGCCATAAATTCCCACGCGGCTCATGTCGTACCAAGAGTACTTCGCGGCAAGGGCTTTATGCCAGAGAATGCGATCGGGGAATCCGGCATCGGCAAGGTTCTTCCAGGCGGCATCGTGGAAAGCTTTTGAACGATTGGAAGTGCCCATGCCGTCGATTTGAACGACTATGAAACCGAGTTCTGCCATCGATTGCATCTGGTTGTAGGCCGCGAAGGATTTCGGTACGAACGAATCCTGAGGACCTGCGTAGATGTTTTCAATCACTGGATATTTCTTGGACGGATCGAAGTTCGACGGCCGAATGATCACGCCCCAGATCCCGGTCTTGCCGTCTCGCCCAGTAGCGGTGAAGACCTCCGGCGGGCGCCAACCAAGCGACGCCAGCTCATGGATGTCAGCGCGTTCGACCTCCGCCACGAGCGACAGATCGTTCGTGCGGCGAAGCTCTGATACCGGCGCTAAGTCGACGCGCGACCATGTATCGACGTAGTATTTGAATTCCGGCGAGAAAACGACGGCGTGATTGCCGTCGCCTTCGGTCAAACGCGTAAGGCCCGTCCCGTCGAAATTAATGCGGTAGTAGTTGACGAAATACGGATCTTTGCCGGGATACATACCGCTCGCGTGGAACCAGATCTGTCGCTTGTCGTCATCCACCCTGTCGACACCGCGAACCACCCAGTTTCCCTTGGTGATCTGGTTCTTGACTTTGCCGGTTGCACCGTCGTAAAGATACAGGTGATTCCAGCCGTCGCGTTCCGACATCCAGATGATCTCTTTGCCGTCGGAAAGGTCATGGCGATATTTCTTGCCGGAATAGCAGAAGAAAGTTTTCGATTCTTCATCGATGAGAGCGCGCGCCTTGGCGGTGGCCGCATCGACTTCAATCACGCGGTAAGCCTGATGGCCGCGTTGATTGTACTCGAATGTGAAAGCGCGGCTGTCTTTTCGCCAGATCGGGCCGGGGCGCGATAAGTCGTAAGGATTCGAAAACAGTTCGTTATCGATGGCGATCTCTTTCTTCTCGTCGACCAGGAATAGAACCGGCTGTTGCAAATCGAGCACGTCGCCGGGCTTGGCATATTCGAGGGTCGAGTATTTCGGTTGAAGCTGATCGGCAGGCGAGGACTCGACGTAATGAACCTGGCGTTTGTAGCCGGGGCGAATACGGTAAGCGGCAAGCTTCTTGGAGTCTGGTGACCAAGCGAGCGAAATCGACGAGTAATAGTTGTCTTCGGAGCCGTCGAAGCTCAGCATGGTCCCGTCGGTTTTCCCTTTCGGCCGCAAGTAGATGTTGTAGTTCTTGAGCAGGACCTCCCATTTGCCGTCGGTGGATACGACGGGACGATTCTCCCGTTGGGCTTGGGCGGCGCGATTTTGCTGGGTGGCTGCGGCGCCGCGTCCAACGCCAGGGGGCGCTGGACCGAGCTTTTGGCATGTGTAGTCCACGAACGAACACTTCCAGAGGACTTCCGCGAGCGTGACTTCGAGCGCTTTTCCCTCATCGATAAAATGGATGTTGGGGAGCGGCGTCATGACGAAGGGCAGCTTCACGGCCGTGTACTTCTCGCCTGTCGCTGCCGAGAGCGAGGTCGCCAGCTTTTCATGGTCGAAAGCTGGAGCCTTCCCGCCACTCGTGGCGTCCACCATTACAAACGCGTGGCCACCGGCGACGGATTTTCGGTAAACGTACCGACTTCCGTCCACCCAAATGGGTGAGTCCGGAATGTTGATCGCCGCGGCTTCGTACTTGTCGCGGAGGCCGGCCGCACGCTGGTAATCCGCGAGCGTTCCTTGCGCGTGTACCGTCATTGCGAGAACGACGGAGAAGAGGACGGCCTTCGATGCCGGTCGGGTCATACTGCCTCCTAGTTGTGGAGCGATGTCACCATGCTAGCTCTAATAAGGACACGTCTTGCCGGGGCAAACTTGGGTGCTGCCGTCCCGTCGCCGCTGGGGAGTAGATTGTGCGTGCGAATGTAAACCAGTATCTACATCATGGCTGTGCCACAATCTAGCTTATGCGGAACGGTGAAGCAATGGAACGCAAGGATAGCCGGGCATGATTTCCTCCGCGGACGTGGTCATTATCGGCGGTGGAATCGTCGGTGCAAGCGTTGCTTATCAGCTCACGTTGGCGGGTTGCCGAAGCGTAGTCATGCTTGAGCGCGAGAGCCATCAAGGGAAGGGCTCGACGGGCAAAAGCATGGGCGGAGTGCGGGCTCAGTTCTCCACCGACGTCAGTATCAGGATGTCACTGTTCTCGATTCCTTTCTTCAATTCCTTTGAAGAGGTCATGGGACACCCATCTGGTTACCGGCCGCAAGGATATTTGTTCATGGCAACGAACGAACGGCATCTCGATTACCTGCGGGCAAACTATCAGCGGCAAGTAGCCCTCGGGCTCAAAACGGTCAGTTGGGTAAGCCGCGATGACATCGTTCGCATGGTTCCCCAGGTCCGCGCGGACGACATCATTGGCGGAACATTTTGCTCGACGGATGGTTTTGTCGATCCATATAGCGTCATGACTGGTTTCACGCTTCGGGCCCTGGATCAGGGCGCGCAGCTGGAGCGCGAAACTGAGGTAACGGGCATCAAAGTGGATAGAAATGGCGTGGTTGGCGTTCAGACTTCGCAAGGGGCAATCGCGACCCGAACAGTCGTGAACTGCGCGGGCGCGTGGTCGGCTGCGGTAGCAAAGATGGCGGGCTTCGAACTGCCGGTGGAGCCACTGCGACGCATGCTGGTGCCTACGGAACCCTTCGAAAAGATCGCCCACTCTGCGCCGATGACCATCGATATGTCCACTGGTTTTCATTTTCGGCCGGAAGGGTTGGGACTGCTGATGGCGTGGGCCGATCCGGAGGAGACGCCGGGATATAAGACGAACTTCGACCGCGCCTTCGTAGAGAAAATCCTCACGCGCGGAGTGAGCCGCGTGCCTGTTCTGGAAGAGGCCGCAGTGAATCCATCGCGCGCCTGGGCGGGACTCTATGAAATGACGCCGGACCATCATCCGATTCTCGGAACGGTTAACGGGCTCGGCGGGTTTTATGTCGCGACAGGCTTTAGCGGCCATGGAGTGATGCATTCGCCGGCGACCGGGAAAATCATGGCGGATCTAATTCTGAAGGGAACCACGGACCTTATCGACGCGAAGCTGTTGGACTATGCGCGCTTCGCCGAAGGGCGCCTGATCGAAGAAACAGCCGTCCTGTAGGAGGCAACTCAAGGAGGTCACGCTATGAAAGCCGTGCGCCTGACATTGCTGTGGTTGGTGCCTGTCTTAGCCATTGCGCAGGCGAATCCCTGGTACCAGACAGATTTTTCTCCCGACGAATTCCGAGCCCGTTGGGAAAAGATCTTCACGAAGATCGGCAGTAACGCCGTCGCCATCCTGCAAGGTGTCGGGCAGACCAACGGCTTCATTATGCCGCGGCAGGGGAACGACTTCTATTACCTCTGCGGCATCGAGACGCCGCATTCGTACTTGCTGCTGGACGGCCGCGCCAAAAAGGTGACGCTGTTTCTTCCGCCACGCAATGCAAGGTTGGAGAGCGCCGAGGGGAAGGTGCTCTCGGCGGACGACGCAGAGCTGGTTAAGAGACTTGTGGGCGTCGATGACGTGGCCAGTACGGATTTGATGCGCGGCGATTTTCTGCGCCCGCTACCGGTCGCGATCTACGCACCTTTCAGTCCGGCGGAGGGTTCGGCGCAGAGCCGCGGGGAGTTGGTGGCGGCCGATACCGCGATCCTGAATGACTACTGGGACGGGCGATTGCCGCGAGAGTCGCGCTTCGTAGAGTTGCTACGCGCCCGCAATCCACGGGCGCGCATCGAGGATCTTACACCGATCTTGGATGAGTTACGGAGCATCAAGAGTCCTCGCGAAATCGCGCTCATTCGCCGTGCGTCGCAGATTGCTGCGCTCGGGATCATGGAGGCGATGCGCAGCACGAAACCAGGTCTCTACGAATATCATTTGGATGCAGCCGCGCGGTATGTGTTCCTGGTAAACGGCGCGCGTCTGGAAGGCTACCGGTCCATTGTCGCGGCTGGTGTCCCAAATATTTGGAATATGCATTATTACCGCGATATGGCTCCGCTTCAAGATGGCGATCTGGTGCTCATGGATTTCGCGCCCGACTATCATTACTACACGAGCGATGTTACGCGGATGTGGCCGATTAACGGCAAATACAATGCCTGGCAGCGTGAGCTTCTGGGTTTCGTACTGGAGTACCGGAATGCGGTCATGAAGCAGGTCCGGCCGGGGGTGACGTCCGCGCAGATCTTGGACCAAGCAAAGGCGGCAATGGAGCCGGTATTCGCACGTTGGAAGTTCTCCAAGCCCATCTATGAAAAGGCGGCGCGCGAATTGGTCAATCGCGGTGGTGGCGTGCTCTCGCATCCGGTAGGTATGGCAGTACACGATGACGGCCCCTACAATCGCGGCCCGCTGGTTCCGGGACATGTTTTCTCGATCGATCCACAGTTACGAGTTCCGGAGGAAAATCTCTATATCCGCTACGAAGACGTGATCGTGGTTACTGAAAACGGCCTGGAGAACTTCACGGCGTTTTTGCCGTCGGAGCTGAATGAAATGGAAAAGCTCGTAGGAGCCGGCGGCGTGGTGCAGAAGGTTGCTCCTGTTCCGGAAGACGCGGTTCCGGTGAAGCGGTAAAGCCGTGCCCGTCCCATCCTCTTATAATGGAATCCTTGTACTACGACGAAACCAGGAGCGGCGATGAAAGCTAAGAAAGCTCTTAAGCGGTTGACGCAGGCAGAGGCGTTGCTGACGAATATTCTTGATGGATATGACGCCATCGATGCAGCATTGCGCGAGTTGTTGAATTCCGCGAAGGCGACGGTTGCGCGTGCGAAGGCAACGTTGAACAAGAAGCCGGCTCCGGCCGCGAAGGCCGAAGCGAAGCCGGCAGCAGCTAAGAAAGAGACAACCCCTCCTGCACGCAAGAAGAAGGCCGCACCGGCGAAGGCCAAGCCAAAGGCCGTCGCAAAGAAGAAACCTGTAAAGCGGAAGAAGGCTGCAATCGCCGCAAGGAAGCGAGTGGCTCCAAAGCGTGAGCCGGTGGTTGTGACGCCTGAACCTGAGGTGACCGAGTCGTCTCCGGCGCTGGCGCACGAAGCTGTTGAAATGAACGGACAGCCCGAATCCACGCTGCCGACGCAGGAGTGACGCGCATGACTGCGACGCGCCGCGATTTCCTGGGCGCCACCATTGCAACCGCTGCCGCCATGGCTGCGCCGAGATCCCTTTCGCCTGATTTTGCGACAGCTCTTGATGCCGCGGCGGCCATCAAGGCAAAGCGCATTTCCTCGGTTGAGCTGACTGAGCTTGCGTTCCGGCGTATCGACAAATACAACCCGAAGATCAATGCAGTGATTCTGCAGTTTCGTGAGGCGTCGTTGGCGCGGGCGCGAGCTGCGGATCAGGCTCTCGCAAAGAAGGAATCGTGGGGACCGTTTCATGGCGTTCCGATTACGGTCAAAGAAAGCTATGGGATGGAAGGCGTGCCCACTACTGCCGGTTTGCCGCAATACAGGGACTTCCGTCCGAAGCGAAACGCGATCGCGGTGGATCGCATTCTCGACACTGGCGCGATCATCGTCGGCAAAACGAACGTTCCCGTTATGTTGGCGGATTTGCAGAGCTACAACCCAATTTACGGGACATCGAATAACCCATGGGATCTGGCGCGGACTCCTGGTGGTTCCACAGGCGGTGGTGCGGCGGCATTGGCTGCAGGGCTCGGGCATTTGACGCTGGGGAGCGATATCGGCGGGTCGATCCGCACGCCGTCGCACTTCTGCGGTGTCTATGGACATAAGCCGACGCTGGAACTCGTCAGCACGATCGGCCATGTGCCGCCGTTCGTCGATCCGTGGCCTCAGAAGTTTGTAGATCTTTCGGTGTGTGGACCGATGGCGCGGTCTGCTGAGGATTTGCGCGTAGCGCTGGAGGCCATCGGTGGCCCCGCTGGGGATGATGCCAAAGCCTACCGGTGGTCGCTGCCTGCGCCGCGACAGACCAAAGTCAGCGGCTTTCGCGTAGGGTGTGTGCTCGATGATCCGGTTTGTCGCGTTGGTTCAGATGTTCGCACCGTGCTGGAAAATGCGGTGACGAGGATCGAAAAGGCTGGTGCGCATGTTGATCGCGGGTGGCCGTCCGGAGTGAACTTCGCCGAGCAGCTTGACACGTATACGTTTTTGCTGAATGCGGTGATGGGTCCCCGGCTGGCTCCGGAAGCGCAGGAGAGCTTGCGGGAGGCATATCGGCGGAATCCCAAAGATCCAGCGGGCGCGGCACTGGTTGAGCCGCATGTGCGATGGTCGGCGGAGACGGCGAAGAGGTTTGCAGCCCGGGCGGCTTGGGAGCAATACTTCAAGGATCACGATGTGTTTCTGATGCCCGTCGCGTTCGTGCCGGCGTTCCCCCATGATCACAGCGATCCGATGGATCAGCGGAAGCTGAGTACGCCTGAAGGTCCGCGTCCGTACCTGGATATTACGAAGTGGATTTCGATCGCTACTTTGACTGGATGTCCGGCGACGGTTGCACCTGTGGGTCGGACGGCGGCGGGATTGCCGGTCGGGTTGCAAATCATGGGGCCGTTTTTGGAGGATGCGACGACGATTGAGTTCGCGCGGGTGATTGCGGATGTGGTGGGTGGGTTTGAAGCGCCGAAGGGGTTTGTGGGGTAATTCGCGGCGGATTCCCACTCGCCTGCGCAAGCCGGAGGCATGCGCCACTTCGCAGCAGAAGATTATCTGAAGGTTGAGACCTGCTTAATTTGTGGGGGGCTTCTCTCCGTTTCTCGTTGATTGGTATTTCTTCGCTGCGTCTTCGAATTTGTATGGCAAGATGTCGGGTACAACGCTGACTTCGGTCGTGAATTTGAACGGAGTCTTGCCGGGGCCGGGGTAAGTCAGTTCGACAAAGAAGGCGGTGAATCCTTTTGCCGGTTTCTTCACTTTGGCTTCGTAGGCGCCGGTCTTCGTTGGCTTCAAAGGCTCGGAGTGATAGGCGTTGCCGATGGTGTCGACTCGGAAATCGCGCGCATCGGGATTGGTTGCCTGCCAGAGATTGACTTCCGTGGGATGATCCACAACGGTTACTACGATTGAGCCGTCTTTCTGCTTCTGCCATGAGAATCGCGGACGCGGCTTGTTGCTGAGGACAGCCTGGTAAAAAGCAATCAGGCTGTCATTCGCATCCGTGCCCGCGAGATTGTGCTTCGCATTTGGCACGTAGCGAAGATGTTTTTCCTCCGGCAGATCCTGATAGTAGAACTGAGAACCGTCGGGCAGAAAGAATTGATCGCCTGCGGCGTTGATCATGAACTTCGGCATGCGAAGCCGCGGGCGGCCGCGGTATTCATACGGATCTTCGATCTTCAACACCGCTTGATATTCGGGAGTGCCGATTTTGAACGGAAACAGACCGTGGTTCACATAGTCCTTTAGGGCGGGCGAAAAGAAACCGTACGCTTCGAAATGATGGCGGGTGATGGCTTCGCTGTTGAGAGCGTCGATGACCAGGGGAATGATCGCGGCGACGCGATGGTCTACAGCGCCTACGAGCCAGGTTGTCCAACCGCGCTTTGAACCTCCGGCGACAACGAACTGATCGATCTTGATCCGTCCACCGGCGGGGCTGGCGAGGAACTCCTGCACTGCATCCATAGCGCGGACGCCACTCTTCACCATAGCGAGCCGCACGAGCCAGGTGTCGTCATTGGTCTCGAAATGTTTCACGCGCGTATAGGCAATGATGTCGTCTTCCGAGCGGGCGTGGTCGGGCGAGTCGGTGAAGCGGAGCGGCTGATTCGGAACCATGCCTAATTCGGCCACGACGGAGCCGGTCTCGGCAGCGATTCTCGCGGCGCGCGCGGATGCTTGCGATGGCACAGGGTCGTTGTTGCTGCCGCCGCCAATGTAGAGCAGGGCTTTGTTGGTGGTTACCTGATCGGGCCGGGTGATCGAGAGCCAGTGCTTCCAGACCGGGTGGTCCACGTCTTTCTCGCTGCGCCAGCGTTGCGAGGTAAGTTCGAGGACGAAGGTTCGGTGACCATCGCCAGGAATCGTGCTGACGAGTTTCCAAGCATAGGCGGGGTCGGGTTGGTTGACGTAGCGGTCGAGTGCGGTGTCTTGGGCGAGCGCCGCGGTAGCGAGGAGTAGCGACGTTAGTAGAACTCGTTTCGCCTGAATTAGCAGGTGAGGCATAACGGATTCAGTATATCTGGGTTGTGGGATGTGGTTTGTTGGCAAGGTTCTTGCACGCCGACGTGGAACAAGTATGCATTAGTAGAGCTGCTTGCAAAAGAATGTTGTGTCGCACCAAGCGCCGTCGGGATACAAGGCGTAACGGGGTATGACTCCCACCGTGGTCCAACCCAAGCTGACGTACAACTTCTCGGCGTGACCTCCTGTTTCGGTATCTAACACGAGGAGAGTCTTTCCGGCCTGCCGGCTCATCTCTTCGACATGTTTCATGAGTTCCCTGCCGACACCTTGCCTGCGTACGGATTGTAGGACGAGTAGCTTGGCGACATCGGCTCGGTGGGGCTGGTTTGGAGGCATGGCAGTCAGGATTTGGACTGTTCCTACCAATTTTGAATCGATGA
>Ga0335082_10010421_pt1 | contig 10086 bp, 5 predicted proteins | sample Lox_Sample_41_FD_206718 | JGI IMG/M metagenome (GOLD analysis project Ga0335082, IMG submission 206718) | Soil microbial communities from Loxahatchee National Wildlife Refuge, Florida, United States - Lox_Sample_4.1 | ecosystem: Environmental > Terrestrial > Soil > Wetlands | place: USA: Florida...
TGAAGCCGGCCGCCTTCATCAGCGCGACGTGGCGCGCCTCCTCCTTCGCGACCCAGTCGGCGTAGGCCTGGCCCTCGAGCGAGGTCACGTTGAACGCGCCCTTCTCCATGAAATCCTTCCACTCCGGCAGCGCCTGGACCTTCTTCAGCAGCGCGACGTAGTAGTCGACCTGGTCCTGCGTCACGCCGCCGGGCATGAAGATGCCGCGCAGCATGATGTACTCGACCGGCAGGCCCTGCGAGGCGCAGGTCGGGATGTCATGCCACGACATCGTCGAGGTGACCTTGTCGTTGTACGGCATGCGCTGCGAGTCGAACACGCACAGCGCCTTCAGCTTGCCCGCGCGCCAGTGAGCGACCGCCTCGATCGGGTTGTTCACCGTGAAGTCGACGTGGTTGCCGACCAGCTGCACCGCGACCGCGCCGCCGCCCTTGAACGGGACATAGGTGAACTTGGCCCCGGTCGCCTGCTCGATCGCCGCGCTGATGATCTGGTCCTCCTGCTTGGAGCCCGTGCCCGCCTGCTTGAACTTGCCCGGGCCCGCCGCCTTCGCCGCGGCGATGAAGTCCTTCGCGGTCTTGTACGGGCGATCGGCGTTCACCCACAGCACGAACTCGTCGAGCGCCATCATCTTCACCGGCGTCAGGTCGCGCCAGTTGAACGGCACCCCGGTCGCGAGCGGCGTGGTGAACAGGTTCGACAGCGTGATGATGATCTTGTGCGGGTCGCCCTTCGCGCTCTTCACGTCGAGGAAGCCCTCGGCGCCGGCGCCGCCGGACTTGTTGATCACGACCATCGACTGCTTCATCAGGTTGTGCTTCGCGATCATGCCCTGGATGAAGCGCGCCATCTGGTCGGCGCCGCCCCCGGTGCCTGCCGGGATGATGAACTCGACCGTCTTGGTGGGCTCCCACGCCTGGGCGCCGGCGAACGGGACCAGTGCCGCCACCCCGACCGCAAACGCGCGAACGATGCTGGTTTTCATTCTCTCCTCCTCGTTGGGTGTTCTGCCTCGCGGCGGCGCACCATTCTTCGCTCCGACTGCGGTGCTGTCGCCGCGTCATTCTCCTGACAACGCCGAAGTCTAGACCTTGACCGCCGTCAAGAGTTCGCGCGATTTCGCGCCAGCAGCTTCCCCGCGGCCAGCACCAGCGCGACGCCCGCGGCGCCCGCGATCCATTCGAGCCGCAGCGAGCCCGCCATCGGCGAGCCCCGCGCGAAGCTCACGCCGAGCCGGCCGAGCGCGCCAGCGAGCGCGGGATCGCCGACCAGCATCTCGCCGGCCACCCAGCCGATCAGCGCGGCGCCGACCGTGATGATGGCGGGAAAGCGCTCCATCAGCCGGATCAGCAGCGTCGCGCCGAAGATCACCAGCGGGATCGAGATCCCGAGGCCTAGCACGAGCAGCGTGAAGCTGCCGCCTGCGGCCGCGGCGACCGCGATCACGTTGTCCAGGCTCATCACGAGGTCGGCGACCAGGATGGTACGGATCGCCGACAGCAGCCGGTCGTTGGCCGCGACCTCGGCCTCGTCCTTCTCCGGGACGAGCAGCCTGACGCCGATCCAGAGCAGCAGCAGGCTGCCGGCGAGCTTGAGCCAGGGCAGCGCCAGCAGCGCGACCGCGAAGGCGGTCAGCGCGACGCGCATCGCGATCGCGGCGCCGGCGCCCCAGAACACGGCCTGCTTCTGCTGCGCCGGCGGCAGCGAGCGCGCGGCGAGCGCGATCACGACCGCGTTGTCGCCCGAGAGCACGATGTTCACGCCGATGATCTTGGCGAGGCCGATCCAGAACGCCTGCGAGGCGATTTCCTCGAGCATGCGGCGGCGCCCGCCCTACTTCACGAGCAGCACGGGCGTGTCTGAGATGTGCAGCACCTTGCTGGCGGTGGAGCCGAGCAGCGCCTCGCCGACGCCGGTGCGGCCGCGGGTGCCGATGTAGATGATGTCGCAGCGTCGCTCGCGCGCGCACCCGACCAGCGTCTCGGCGACCGGGCCGACGAGCACCTCGGCGCGGTAAGCGATGCGCGCCGCGTCCAGCTTGCGCCGGGCGGCGGCGAGGGCGGCCTCGCCCTCCTCCCGGTAGTAGCGCTCGATCTGGCTCTTGCCCACCACCCTGCGCATGCCCGGGAGCTTCGGTACCGGCAGGTGCACCGTGACGAGCAGCACCTCGGGCGGCTCGCGGAACCAGTCGGCGTGGTCGACGAGGCACTGCACCGCGTCGAGCGAATGCCGGGAGCCGTCCACGGCGACGAGGATGCGCATCGCCGGATTCTAGAACAGGCCGACGACCTTCCCGTCCACCAGGTCGATCTTGCTCGCCGAGGGCACCTTGGGCAGCCCCGGCATCGTCATGATGTCGCCGCAGATCATGACCACGAACTCGGCGCCGGCCGCGAGCCGCACCTCGCGCACGTTGACGACGTGGCCCTCGGGCGCGCCGCGCTTGGCGGCGTCGGTCGTGAACGAGGACTGCGTCTTCGCCACGCACACCGGGTAGTGGCCGTAGCCCGACTCCTGCAGCTGCTTGATCTGGGCGCGCACCTTGGCGTCGGCGGTGACCTCGGAGGCGCGATACACTTTCTTCGCGATCTTGTTGATCTTGTCCCACAGCGGATCGGCGTCCTCGTAGACCAGCGTCGGCTTCGAGGGCTGCTCGCACAGCTCGACCACGGTGCGCGCGAGCCCGGCCGCGCCCTTGCCGCCCTCGCCCCAGTGCGTGGCGGTCACCACCTGCACGCCGAGCTTCTTCATGCGCTCCGTGACGAACTGCAGCTCGGCCTCGGTGTCGAAGGTGAAGCGGTTGATCGACACCACGCACGGGATGCCGTAGACCTTGCTCACGTTCTCGACGTGGCGCTCGAGGTTGACGATGCCCTTCTCCAGCGCCGCGAGGTTCTCCTTGCTCACTTCCTTGACGTCGACGCCGCCGTGGTACTTGAGCGCGCGCATCGTGGCCACGATCACGGCCGCGCTCGGCCGCAGGCCCGTCTTGCGGCACTTGATGTCGAGGAACTTCTCGGCGCCCAGATCGGCGCCGAAGCCGGCCTCGGTGACGACGTAGTCGACGAGCTTGAGCGCGCTCTGCGTCGCGATCACCGAGTTGCAGCCGTGCGCGATGTTGGCGAACGGGCCGCCGTGGATGAACGCCGGGTTGTTCTCCAGCGTCTGCACCAGGTTCGGCGCCAGCGCGTCCTTCAGCAGCACCGTCATCGCGCCGTGCGCGTGCAGGTCGCGCGCCAGCACGGGCTTTTGCTCGCGCGTGTAGCCGACCACGATCTTGCCCAGGCGCTGCTTGAGGTCCTCGAGCGAGGTCGACAGGCAGAAGATCGCCATCACTTCCGAGGCGACGACGATGTCGAAGCCGTCCTGGCGCGGGTAGCCGTTTGCGGTCCCTCCCAGCCCCACTACGATTTCCCGCAGAGCGCGGTCGTTCATGTCGACCACGCGCCGCCACTGGATGCGGCGCACGTCGATGCCGAGCTCGTTGCCCTGAGTGATGTGGTTGTCGATCAGCGCGGCGAGCAGGTTGTTGGCGAGCCCGATGGCGTTGAAGTCGCCGGTGAAGTGCAGGTTGATGTCCTCCATCGGCACCACCTGCGCGTAGCCGCCGCCCGCCGCGCCGCCCTTGACGCCGAACACCGGTCCGAGCGAGGGCTCGCGCAGGCAGATCATCGCCTTCTTGCCGATGTGGTTAAGCGCGTCGCCCAGGCCCACCGTGGTCGTCGTCTTGCCCTCGCCCGCCGGCGTCGGGCTGATCGCGGTGACCAGGATCAGCTTGCCGTCCTTCCTCGACTTCAGCGTGTCGAGGAACTTCAGCGAGATCTTGGCCTTGGTGTGGCCGTAGGGCTCGAGGTGCTCCTCGTCGATGCCCAGTCGCTCGCGCGCGACCTTGCTGATGCGCTGCAGCTTCGCGGCCTGCGCGATTTCGATATCGGACGGCATGGGGCGTGCTCCTGGCGGGCGGGAAGGCGCAATTCTGTGATCCCGCGCCCGCCGCGAGCCTTGACTCAGGTCAACTCCGGGAACGCGCGGCGGCTCGCAATGCCAGAATAGCGCTCGACCATGCAGCCGGGCTGGGACGCGCTCGAACGCGATGAATTCCGAACCGCGGAGGCGGCGGCGCGCGAGGCGCTGGCCCGCGCGCCCGACGACGCGGACGCGCTCTACCTGCTCGGCAGCACGCTGCTCTTCGAGGGCCGCTACCGGGAAGCGCTCGATCCGCTGAACGCGGCGCACAAGCGCCTCGCCCGCCGCGGCGTCGCCTACCGGCTGGGCCACTGCCTGCTCGCGCTCGGCGACGCGGGGGCCGCCGAGCAGGCGCTGCGGCGCGAGACGAGCGCCTACCCGGACTCGGCCAACGCGCACAACACGCTCGGCGTGGCGCTGGTGAAGCAGTCGCGCAACGAAGAGGCGATGGCCGAGTTCTCCGCCGCGCTGCGCCTCGACCCCGGGCACGTCGAGGCCACCAACAACGCGGGGGCCGCGCTGCGCACGCTCGGCCGCCCCGAGGAGGCGCTGCCGCACCTGCGGCGGGCTGCCGACGCGCAGCCGGACTCGGCGGACGTCCAGCAGAACCTCGCTTTCGTGCTGCACGAGCTGCGCCGCTACGACGAGGCGGCCGACGGGTTCCGCCGGGTGCTGGCGCTCGAGCCGCATGCGCCGTACGCGCTGAGCTCGCTGGTCTGGGCGGAGCTGTTCGCCTGCGACTGGCGCGATCTGCGCGAGCATGTCTCGGCGCTGCGCGCGCAGGTCGTCGCCGGGGCCGTCGCCGCGTCCCCGTTCACGCTGCTCGCCGTCTCCGACTCGCCCGCCGAGCAGCGCCAGTGCGCCGAGCGACACGTGCGCGATTCGGTGGGCGCCGTGCCGCCGGCGCCGGCGGGCGGCGCGCGGCGCGCAGGCCGGCTGCGGCTCGCGTACCTCTCGGCCGACTTCCACGAGCACGCCACCGGCCACTTGATGGCGCGGCTGTTCGAGCTGCACGACCGCGACCGCTTCGAGGTGTTCGGGGTCTCGTTCGGCCCGGACGACGGCAGCCCGATGCGCGCGCGTCTCAAGCGCGCGTTCGACCGCTTCGCGGACGTGCGCGCGCTGAGCGACGCGCAGGCGGCGCGCGAGCTGCGGGACCTGGGAATCGACGTCGCGGTCGATCTCAAGGGCCACACCGGCGACGCGCGGCCGGGCATCCTGGCGCGCCGCCCGGCGCCTATCCAGGTGAGCTACCTCGGCTACCCGGGGACGGTCGGCGCGCCGTGGATCGACTACGTGCTGGCCGACCGATGGGTCATCCCGCCGGCGGCGCAGCCGTACTACACCGAGCGGGTCGTCTACTTGCCCGACAGCTACCAGGTGAACGACTCGACCGCCGTCATTGCCGAGCGCACGCCGACGCGCGCCGAGGCGGGCCTGCCCGAGGGCGCGTTCGTGTTCTGCTGCTTCAACAACACCTACAAGCTGACGCCGCGCATGCTCGACGTCTGGCTCCGCCTGCTCGAGCGCGTGCCGGCGAGCGTGCTCTGGCTGCTCGAGCCCACGGCGCCCGCGCTGCGCAACCTGCGCGCGTACGCGGCCACCCACGACATCGATCCCGCGCGGCTCGTGTTCGCGCCCAGGGTGCCGCGCTCCGAGCACCTCGCGCGGCACCGGCTCGCGGGCCTGTTCCTCGACACGCTGCCGTACAACGCGCACACGACGGCGAGCGACGCCCTGTGGGCGGGCCTGCCCGTGCTGACCTGCGTCGGCACGACCTTCGCCGGCCGCGTCGCGGCGAGCCTGCTCGCGGCCGTCGGGCTGCCCGAGCTGATCACGCACGACACGTCCGACTACGAGGCGCTGGCGCTGCGACTGGCGCGCGATCCGGAGGCGCTCGCGGCGCTGCGCGCCAAGCTCGCGCGGCAACGGCAGGTGCGCCCGCTGTTCGACAGCGAGCGCAGCTGCCGGCAGATCGAGGCGGCCTATCTGCGGATGTGGGAGATGCATTCGCGCGGCGAGGCGCCGCGCGCGTTCAGCGTGTGACCGCCGCGCGATAGCCGGCGCGCACCGCCGGCGCGCCGCCCTTCGTCACGCGCACCGCGCAGTACTTGAACTCGGGAATCTTGCCGAACGGGTCGAGCGCCGGGTTGGTGAGCAGGTTGGCCGCGGCTTCGTGGAAGGCGAACGGGATGAACACGGCGCCGCGCGGCGTGCCCTCGTCGGCGCGCGCGTAGAGCGCGATCTTTCCGCGGCGCGAGGCGACCGTGACGCGGCCGCCCGGCCGCACGCCGAGCTCGGCGAGATCGAGCGGGTGCAGCGACGCCACCGCCTCGGGCTCGATCGCGTCCAGCACGCCCGAGCGCCGCGTCATCGCGCCCGTGTGCCAGTGCTCGAGCTGGCGTCCCGTGATCAGCACCATCGGGTACTCGTCGTCGGGGCGCTCGGCCGCGCGGATCAGGTCCGCCGGCACGAACGTGCCGCGGCCCGTCGCGGTCGGGAAATGGGTCTGGAAGACGACCGGCTGCCCCGGGTCGCCCTCGTTCTCGCACGGATAGGTGACCGAGCCGTCGCGCTCCAGCCGCTCCCAGGTGATGCCGCGGATCGAGTCCATGCAGCCGCGCATCTCGTCGAACACGTCCTTCGGGCCCGCGTAGCTCCAGGCGAGGCCGAGCCGGCGCGCCAGCTCCTGGATGATCCACAGGTCCTCGCGCGCCTCGCCCGGCGCCTTCAGCGCGCGGCGCCCGAGCTGCACCATGCGGTCGGTATTGGTGACCGTGCCGTCCTTCTCCGGCCAGGCGGTCGCCGGCAGCACGACGTCGGCCAGATAGGCGGTCTCGGTGAGGAAGATGTCCTGCACCACGAGGTGCTCGAGGTTCGCCATCGCCGCGCGCGCGTGCTCGAGGTCCGGGTCCGACATCGCGGGGTTCTCGCCCATGATGTACATGCCGCGGATCTTGCCGTCGTAGGCGGCGTTCATGATCTCGACCACGGTGAGCCCGGGCTTCGGGTCGAGCTCGACGCCCCAGAACTTCTCGAACCGCGCCTTCGCTTCGGGGGTCGCGACGCGCTGGTAGTCCGGGTACATCATCGGGATGAGGCCGGAATCGGAAGCTCCCTGCACGTTGTTCTGGCCACGCAGGGGGTGCAGCCCCGTGCCGGGCCGCCCGACCTGGCCCGTCATCAGCGTCAGCGCGATCAGGCAGCGCGCGTTGTCGGTGCCGTGCACGTGCTGGCTGATGCCCATGCCCCAGAGGATGATCGAGGCCTTCGAGGTCGCGTAGAGCCGCGCCACCTCGCGGATCGTCCGCGCCGGGATGCCGCAGATCGGCGCCATCTTCTCCGGCGAGAACCCCTTCGCGTTCTCCTTCAGCGCCTCGTAGCCGCTCGTGCGGTCCCGGATGAAGGCCTCGTTGACCAGCCCCTCGTCGACGATCGCGTGGATCATGGCGTTCAGCAGCGCGACGTCGGTGTCGGCGTTGAACTGCAGGAAGTGGCTCGCGTGCCGCGCGAGGTCGTTGCGCCGCGGGTCGGCGACGATCAGCTTCGCGCCGCGCTTGGCGGCGTTCTTCATCCAGGTCGCCGCCACCGGGTGGTTCGAGGTCGGGTTGGCGCCGATGACGAAGATCACCTCGGAGTGCTCGACGTCGTTCACCTGGTTCGACACTGCGCCCGAGCCGATGCCTTCGAGCAGCGCCGCGACCGACGAGGCATGGCAAAGGCGCGTGCAGTGGTCGACGTTGTTCGACCCGAAGCCCGTGCGCACGAGCTTCTGGAACAGGTAGGCCTCCTCGTTCGAGCCCTTCGCCGAGCCGAAGCCGGCCAGCGCATGCCTGTCCTCGGCGCGGATCTTCGCCAGCCCGCCCGCCGCGAGCCCGAGCGCCTCTTCCCAGCTCGCCTCGCGGAACACCGCGGACCAGTCGCCCGGATCGACGGTGAAGTCGGCGGACTTCCTCACGCCCGGCTTGCGCACGAGCGGCCTCGTCAGCCGGTGCGGGTGGTGCGCGTAGTCGAAGCCGTAGCGCCCCTTCACGCACAGGCGCCCGTGGTTCGACGGGCCGTCCTTGCCGGTCACGAACTGGATGACGTTGTCCTTCACGTGGTAGGTGAGCAGGCACCCCACGCCGCAGAACGGGCAGACCGAGTCCACCGTCTTGTCGATCTGCTGCAGGCCCGCCTCGCGCGCGGGCATCAGCGCGCCCGTCGGGCAGGCCTGCACGCACTCGCCGCAGGCGACGCAAGTCGAGGCACCCATCGGGTCGTCGAAGTCGAAGACGATCTTCGCGTGCTCGCCGCGCCGGGCGTAGCCGATCACGTCGTTCACCTGCTCCTCGCGGCAGGCGCGCAGGCAGCGCGTGCACTGGATGCAGGCGTCGAGGTTGACCGCGATCGCGGGGTGCGAGAGGTCCGGCGTCGGCTGATGGCGCCCGGCAAAGCGCGGCAGCCCGACGCCCATCTCCTTCGCCCACTGATCGAGCTCCGAATCCTTGCGGTAGCCCGTCTCCGGCATGTCGGAGAGCAACAGCTCGAGCACCATCTTCTGCGAGAGCTGCGCGCGCGGAGAGTCGCTCGTGACCTCCATCCCCTCCTTCGGGGTGCGGCAGCAGGACGGCGCCAGCGCGCGCTCGCCCTTGATCTCCACCACGCAGGCGCGGCAGTTGCCGTCGGGCCGCAGCCCGGGGGTGTAGCAAAGGTGCGGGATCTCGACGCCGTGGCGCTTCGCCGTCTCGATGATCGTCTCGTCCGGCCGGCCGACCACCGTCCTGCCGTTCAGCTTGAACTCGATCGGCAAGGTCGCCAGCTGTTGCGTGCTCGCGCGGTCCATCAGGACACCTCGTGTGGAAAGTATTTCAGGACGCTTTGCACCGGGTTGGGCGCGGCCTGCCCCAGGCCACAGATGGAGGCGTCCATCATCGCCTGTGAGAGTTCGCCGAGCAGCGGTGAGTTCCACTTTCTTTCATCCATCAGCGCCAGCGCCTTCGCGGTACCCACCCGGCAGGGCGTGCACTGGCCGCAGGACTCGTCCTTGAAGAAGCGCATCAGGTTCTTCGCGGCGGCGCTCGCCCGGTCGTGCTGCGCAAGGATGACGATCGCGGCCGAGCCGATGAAGCAGCCGTGCGGCTGCAGCGTGTCGAAATCGAGCGGCACGTCGCCCTTGGACGCGGGCAGGATGCCGCCCGAGGCGCCGCCGGGGAGATAAGCGTAGAACTCGTGCCCCGGCAGCATGCCGCCGCAGCACTCGTCGATCAGCTCCTTCACCGTGATGCCGGCCGGCGCGAGGTGCACGCCGGGGCGCTTCACCCGGCCGGACACCGAGAAAGAGCGCAGGCCCTTGCGGCCCTGGCGGCCGTGCCCCGCGAACCACGCCGCGCCCTGCTCCACGATCTGGCGCACCCAGAACACGGTCTCCAGGTTGTGCTCGAGCGTCGGGTAGCCGAACAAGCCCACCTGCGCGACGTAGGGCGGGCGCAGGCGCGGCATGCCGCGCTTGCCTTCGATCGACTCGATCATCGCCGACTCCTCGCCGCAGATGTAGGCGCCCGCGCCCCGGCGCAGGTGGATCGGCGGCAGCGCGCAGGGCGGGTTCCTGCGCAGCTTCGCGAGCTCGCGCTCGAGCACCGCGCGGCAGCCTGCGTACTCGTCGCGCAGGTAGACGTAGATCTCGCCCACGCCCGCGCACCACGCGGCGACCAGCATGCCTTCCAGAAAGCGGTGCGGGTCGCGCTCGAGGTACCAGCGATCCTTGAAGGTGCCGGGCTCGCCCTCGTCGATGTTGACCGCCATCAGCCGCGGCTCGGGCTCGGCCGCGACGATGCGCCACTTGCGGCCGGCCGGAAATCCCGCGCCGCCGAGACCGCGCAGGCCCGAGTCCTCCATGATCTTGGTGATCCCGTCGCGCGTGCGCTTGCCGGCCAGGCACTCGGCGATCAGCCGGTAGCCGCCGAATTTCCGGTACTTCGCGTAGTCCGTGTACGGCGGCTCCGGGCACGTCAGCGCCTTCTTCTGCACCGCCTGCTTCACGCGGTCGAGCGTGGCCCCGCCGACCGGGTTCCGGTGCACGACGGCGCACGGGGCGGCCTCGCAGCGCCCGACGCACGGTGCCGGAATCACGCGCACGTC
>Ga0335082_10010422_pt1 | contig 10085 bp, 3 predicted proteins | sample Lox_Sample_41_FD_206718 | JGI IMG/M metagenome (GOLD analysis project Ga0335082, IMG submission 206718) | Soil microbial communities from Loxahatchee National Wildlife Refuge, Florida, United States - Lox_Sample_4.1 | ecosystem: Environmental > Terrestrial > Soil > Wetlands | place: USA: Florida...
GACCGGCACTTGATCTCGTTCGACGACGAAGGGAGATTGATTGGAAGTGCGAGGTTGTATGCTGGGACCTGGGAGCAGCTCGGGCGTTTAGGAATCAAACGAGGTGAGCGGCTCAAGACATCAATGCTCAGTCTGACGGAAAAGCCTGTCATCTTCGATCGACTGCGTCGCCATCGAACGCGTATGCTGGACTTGGACCAAACCGACCGGTAGGCCGATTGTTTCTCACGTCCTATCACGCCAAGTACTTCGCGCACGACCTCACCCGTCGCGCGCCTCAGGGCATGGACCGTCTGTCCGCCGCCCTGTTCGATGCTTCGGTTGATCTCAATCCCCACCAGATCGAGGCCGCACTGTTCGCGCTTTCCTCTCCGCTCTCGAAGGGTGTCATCCTGGCCGACGAGGTGGGTCTCGGTAAAACGATCGAGGCCGGCATTGTTCTTTGCCAGATGTGGGCCGAGCGCAAGCGCCGGCTTCTCGTCCTTTGCCCCGCATCGCTGCGCAAGCAATGGGCCATGGAGATGGAGGAGAAGTTCAGCCTGCCCGCCTTCGTCCTCGACGCCCGGAGCTATGGGATCCTGCGGCGTCAGGGAAGGGCTCCGCTCGCGGAAAAGGCCGTCGTCATCATGTCCTTCAACTACGCCAACGCCATTCGCGAGGAGCTGAAGGCGGTGGCGTGGGATCTGGTGGTGATGGACGAGGCGCACAAGCTGCGCAACGCCTACCGACCGAGCAACAAGGTGGGACAGGGAATCCGCTGGGCGACAGAGGATTGCCGCAAGCTTCTTCTCACAGCGACCCCGCTTCAGAACTCGCTTCTCGAGCTGTATGGGCTCTCGACACTGATCGACGAGCATCTGTTCGGCGATGTGAACGCCTTCCGCTCGCAGTACGCGTCCGCGGGCGCGAACTTGAATGAACTGCGCCAGCGCCTGTCCGCCTTTTGCAAACGCACGCTGCGCAGCCAGGTGACGGAGTATGTCCGCTACACGGAACGCCGGGCGATTCTTCAACGCTTTACGTCGACCGACGAGGAGCACCGGCTCTACGAGGCGGTGTCGGAATTCCTGCAGCGCCCGGACAGCTACGCGTTACCCAAGCGTCAGCGGCATCTCACGGCTCTCATCCTTCGCAAGCTCCTCGCGTCGTCCTCGCAGGCAATCGCTGGCACGCTCGAAACGCTCCGGGAGCGCTTGACCAACCTGCGCGATGAGCAAGCTGCCGACGATCCGCAGTTCGCCGAGCAGCTCATCGAGTCCGAGGAGATGGAGGAAGACCTTCTGGACGAGATCCTCGACCAGGCGGACGACGTCGAGGATCGGGACGACCAGCCCGTGGTCATCGACGCAAGGAAGCTGCGGGAGGAGATCGCCACACTGGGTCAGCTCGCGCAGTGGGCCCGCCGCATGGAGGTGGATACCAAGGCGGGCGCGCTCCTCAAGGCGCTGGACGTCGGCTTCGCGCAAATGGCGTCGATCGGCGCTCAGCGCAAAGCGCTCGTTTTCACCGAGTCGCGCCGCACGCAAGACTTTCTCAAGCGCTATCTGGAGGAAAACGGCTACCGCGGCCAAGTAGTGCTCTTCAATGGCACGAATAGCGGTCCCGAAGCGACCGCCATCTATGAACGTTGGGCGGAGGCGAATCGCGCGTCAGGTCGCGTCACCGGCTCGCGGGCGGTCGACGTGCGCACCGCGCTCATCGAGCACTTCCGAGACCAAGGAACGATCATGCTCGCGACGGAAGCGGGCGCCGAGGGCATCAATCTTCAGTTCTGTTCGCTCGTCATCAACTACGACCTGCCCTGGAACCCGCAGCGCATCGAGCAGCGCATCGGTCGCTGCCATCGCTACGGGCAACGTCACGACGTAGTGGTGATCAACTTTCTCAACGAGCGCAATGAAGCGGACCGGCGGGTGCTCGAGCTGCTGGAGGAGAAATTCAATCTCTTCAGCGGCGTCTTCGGCGCGTCCGACGAGGTGCTCGGTGCCGTCGAGTCCGGCGTCGACTTCGAAGCCCGCGTCTTCGCCATATATCAGGAATGCCGCACGCACGAGGAGATCGAGGCGGCGTTCGAGAAGCTTCGCGCCGAGATGGACGAGACGATCCGCGCGCGGATGGACGACACGCGGCGGCTCCTCTTCGAGCATTTCGATGAAGACGTGCACCAGCGCCTGCGCCTGCAGCTTGCGGATGCGCAGGCGCAGCTCGATCGCGTCGGCCGACGGTTCTGGGCGCTCACGCACCACATCCTCGCCGATCGCGCGCGCTTCAACGACGCGGCCCTCGCCTTCGACCTCGAACGGCCGCCGCACGAGGGCATCCCCAAGGGGCGCTATCACCTCATCTCGAAGTCCCATCCGCGCGCCTCAGACGATGCAGTGGCCGAGCGCAATCTCTTCCTCTACCGCTTAACCCACCCCCTTGGCGAACACGTGGTGGAGGAGGGGAAGGCCGCCGCCACGCCGCCCGCCGCGCTCGCCTTCGATATCTCGAACCATCCGGCTCGCGTGCACACAGTGGAGGCGCTGCGCGGCCGCAGCGGCTATCTCACCTTGACCCGCCTCACCGTGGAGGCGTACGAGCGCGAGGAATATCTCCTTTTCTCGGGATTCGACGATGCCGGCACCGCCCTGGAGCAGGAGGCCATGGAGAAGCTCTTCGGCTGCGTGGCGAAGGCGCGCTCGGAAGCCTCCATTCCTTCCCCGGTTGGCGAGCGCCTCGCCGCCGAGAGCGAACGTCACGCCAAGGCCACCATCAGCCGGTCGCTGGAAGTGAACAACGTGCACTTCAACCAGGCGCGCGAGAAGCTCGAAAAATGGGCGGACGACATGGTGCTCGCGGCGGAGAAAGCGCTGCGTGACACGAAGGAAAGCATTAAAGCGCTGCGTCGCGATGCGCGCCAGGCCACCACGGTGGATGCCCAGCACGAGATCCAGCGCCGCATCCAGGAGCTGGAGAAGCGCCAGCGCAGCCAGCGCCAGGACATCTTCCAGGTCGAGGACGAGATCATCGAGAAGCGCGACAAGCTGATCGACACGCTAGAGCGCCGGCTCTCGCAAAAGACCTCGTCGGAAACGCTGCTCGCCATCCGCTGGAGCGTAGAATGACATGTCGCAAAAACGGCTGTTTTGCGACACGTTTCCTGGACGTGTCGCTGCCGGCTACATAACAACGACGCCTCAGTATTCACTGTAAGCGACCGCATGAGCCAGAAATTCGAACGCCTCAAGACGCTCCTCAAGGAGCTCTTCCAGCTCGACCAGCCCGACCTCGACTTCGGCCTCTACCGCATCATGCACGCGAAGAGCGCCGAAGTTACCCAGTTCCTCGACGAGCACCTCCTGCCGCAAGTTCAGGAAGCCTTCGCCCTCTACAAGAGCGCCGACAAGTCCGAAATCGAAAAGGAGCTCGCCAAAGCCGTCGAGCAGTCCAAGAGCCTTGGCGTGGACCCCGAGACAACGCAGAAGGTCAAAGACCTGCGCGCCAAACTCAATACGGACTCCGTGGACGTCGGCGCGCTCGAAAGCGAGGTCTACGACCATCTCTACAGCTTCTTCCGCCGCTACTACTCCGAAGGCGACTTCCTTTCCAAGCGCGTCTACAAGCCCGGCGTTTACGCCATCCCCTACGAAGGCGAGGAGGTCAAGCTCCACTGGGCCAACGCCGACCAGTACTACATCAAGACCAGCGAATACCTGCGCGACTACACCTTCTGTTTGCGGCCCGACGACGAGAACAAACCCATGCGGGTCCATTTCGGCCTCGTCGACGCTGACGAGGGACAACATGGAAACGTAAGGGAGCAACGCGGCAAAGAGCGTGTCTTCCTGCTGGCGAGCGCTGATTTCCTAGCCGAGGTGAACGGCGAGCTCATCATTCGTTTCCACTATCGCTCAGCAGGGATGAGCGATTGGCCCCCGAATGCTCTGTCGGTGGCGACGGCAGCGGCGAAAAAGAAACCACCAGTACAGGCGGTCTTACTCGAAGACGCGGTAAGGCGGATTCTCGCCACGTCTGCTAGCGGACTAATGCGTTGGATTAGTGAGCTATCGAAACCGTACGTCCGAAGAAATGGTGAAATCGCCGATTACTCATGTCTTGAACGGCACCTGAAACGGTACGTAGCACGAAACACTTTTGATTACTTCATTCATAGAAATCTTGGCGCATTTCTCCGGCGCGAGTTGGATTTCTATATCAAGAATGAGGTGATGCATCTTGATGATATAGACACTAGCAGCGCCGCGCGCGTCGAACAGTATCTCTCAAAGATCAGAGTAATTCGTCGTATAGCCGGCAAGTTGATTGTCTTTCTGTCCCAGCTCGAAGACTTCCAAAAGACACTTTGGTTAAAGAAGAAATTTGTTGTCGAAACGAGCTATTGCCTGACGCTTGATCGCATTCCAGAGAAGCACTGGATAACCGTTGCCGAGAATGAAAAGCAAAGGACGGCATGGGTCCAGCTTTTTTCAATCAACAAACTTGACGGCTACACGCAACCATTAACGCTCGAATTCCTTAAGAGGAATAAGAACCTCGTTGTCGATACGAGCTATTTCGAGCCTGCCGTGATTGAGGAGATCATGTCGGCGTGCGAAGACTTAGATGGCACGTCCATGGGCGTGATGATTCACTCCGACAACTTCCACGCATTGACCCTCGCGGCAAAGCGATTCAATGCAATACTCAAGTCAATCTACATAGATCCTCCATACAACACGGAAAGCAGCTCAATCCCATACAAGAACGACTACAAGCATTCCTCATTTGCAACGCTAATGAGAGACCGCGTCGCCGCTTGCCATCGTCTGTTGTGCATGGATGGAGCACTGTTCGTGAGTATCGACAAAACGGAGCGAACCGTCTTAGAGCATGCGCTGGACGATGTGTTTGGCGCAGACAACCATATCGAGGAACTGATTTGGACGCAGGCGACTGCGAACAGCCAGCTACCCAACTATTCGACGAACCACGAATACGTCGAGGTATATGCCCGCGACCGCGCCTCCATCGAAGCAGATTCGGCCATGTTCAGGGAACCGAAGCCTGGATTTTCTGAGGTAATGGAAGCAGTCGCTCGATTGAATCCAGGCTTTCCCCCCATTGCAGAAATCGAGGCTGTCGTAAGAAAGGTGTACGAAGACCATAAAGCGAAGTACCGTGAGGAAGTAGAGGCAAACGGCCAGGAATGGGACGCAGAAGCGAAGAGGCAGGACCCCTGGCGGGGAATCTATCCGTATAACCGCGCCGAGTACCGCGACAAGAATGGCGCCTATGTTCCCGAGGGGCGAGCGAAGGAGCTCAATGCCACGATTTGGATTTGGAGTGAGATTCCCACAAGCGCTCCTGCTTCGAAGCAGTCGCCTACGACGAAGGATCCGGACCACCCGAACTATAGGTACTACAAACCCATTCATCCTGTAACGGGTAAACCCTGTCCACATCCACAAAGCGGATGGAAGTTCCCCGCTCGACCGGATGAAAGCAATGCGGATCGACGCTCCTTTCAATCGCTCGAACAAGACAATCGCATTGCATGGGGAGAGGATGAGACCAAGGTACCAAGAACCAAAGGGTTCCTGCACGAAGTTGAATCGAACATCGGTACGAGTGTGTTCTACGAGTACAACGTTGGCGAAGCGGAATTGAACAATCTCTTTGGTGAGTCCGGATTGTTTCTTTCTCCCAAGAGTTCGAGATTCGTAAAGAAGTTCATTTTTCAATCAACGAAATCAGATAGCTGGTTTGCAGACTTTTTTGGCGGTAGTGGGAGTTCGGCACATGGTTTGGTCCAGGCGAATCGCGAAGATGGCGGCAAACGACGATTCCTTACTGTGGAAATGGAGCATTACTTCGATTCGCTGTTGAAACCGCGAGTGTTAAAGGCCATTTACGCCAGCGAATGGAAGTCCGGTTTGCCTCGGTCGCTGGATGGTGTGAGTGGGTTGGTCAAGGTTGTCCGCCTTGAGTCTTACGAGGATGTGCTTAACAACCTAGAGCTTTGCCGGAACGACACCCAAGCTAGCTTGCTGGACACTCCTGAAGCCAAGGCAGCGGACGGCCTGAGGGAGCAGTACATGCTTCGGTACATGCTTGACGTGGAGACGCGCGGCAGCCAGTCGCTGCTGAATGTGCAGGCGTTTGCGGACCCGACCGCCTACAAACTGAAGGTGAAGCGGCCGGGGTCGGATGAGAGCCGGGAGGTGAATGTCGATCTGATCGAGACGTTCAACTGGTTGATCGGCCTCACGGTGAAGCACATCGCGGCGCCCAGAACATTTGCGGCGGCGTTTGAGCGGGATGGCGAGGGGCGGCTCAAGGTGAAGGATCGGATCAAGCAGGATGAGAAGGGGCCGTTCTGGTTCCGCACGGTGACGGGAACGACGCCGGAGGGGCGGAAAACGCTGGTGATTTGGAGGAAGCTCACCGGGAAGCCGGGGGAGGACAACCTGGTGCTGGATGAATGGTTCAAGCGCCAGGATTACTCGCCCAAGGACACTGAGTTCGATCTCATCTATGTGAATGGAGGCAACAATCTCGAGAATCTGAAGACGCTGGACGATACGTGGAAGGTGCGGCTGATTGAAGAGGATTTCCACCGCCTGATGTTCGAGACGGGCGCGGCCTGATGGCGAAGAAGAAAGGCGCGGGGAAGAAGGCTGCGCCGATCCCGTTCGCCTACAAGCTGGTGCTGAACCAGTGGCTGCTCTCGCTCTTCAATGTGAAGCGCTTCGAGGAGTTGGCGGAGCCGCTGCTCAATGAAGGTTTGGAGGGGCTGGACGAAAACAACATCCATCGCTTCCACCATGCGCTGACGGCGCAGCTCTTCAATCTGACGCAGTTGCCAACGGAACTGCTCCTCGAGTACGACCAGAACATCGTCAAGCACACGCAGCGTTTGAACGAGCGGCGGATCACGCGCGGGGAGGAGCCGATCGTCTGGAAGTACTTCCAGTACCTCGCGTTGCTTTTTACCGAGATTTATCTCGATCGCTATTTCCGCGATCCGAAGGCGATGCTCGCCGCGGTGAACGAGCAGGTCGCCAGGTACAACGAGGGCAAGGCGGAGGACGACCAGGTCACGCCGCTCGATGCGGAAAGCGAGGCGTGGCCGCAGCTCAATAAGCTCGCCTACTGGATGGCCACCGGCGCTGGCAAAACGCTGGTGATGCACGTCAACATCCTGCAACTCCAGCATTACCTGGAGAAGCACGGCCGGCGGTGGGAGCTGAATCGCATCATTCTCCTCACGCCGAACGAAGGGCTATCGCAGCAGCACCTGCGCGAATTCGAGGCCGCGGGCATCGAGGCGGAGATTTTCAACAAGGACGCGCGCGGGCTTTTCGCGGGACACGCGGTCGAGATCCTGGAAGTCACGCGCCTGCGCGAGGACATGGGCGAGAAGACGGTCGCGGTGGACGCGTTCGAGGGGAATAACCTCGTGCTCGTGGACGAAGGCCACCGCGGCGCCTCGGGCGGCGGCGAAGGCGCGTGGATGACGTACCGCGACAAGCTGTGCGAGGGCGGCTTCTCGTTCGAATACTCCGCCACGTTCGGGCAGGCGGTGAAGGCGAGCGAGAAGCTCGCGGACCGGTATGCGAAGAACATCCTGGTCGACTACTCCTACCGTTATTTCTACGGCGACGGGTTTGGCAAGGATTACCAGATCCTGAATCTCGATTCGGACACGCATCGCGATCACCTCGACCTCTATCTCACCGCGTGCCTGCTCTCGTTCTTCCAGCAGCAGCGGCTCCATCGGGAGCGCGAGAAGGAGTTCTTGCCGTTCCAGATCGAGAAGCCCTTGTGGATCTTCGTCGGTGGCAGCGTGACGGCGACGCTGGCGAAGCAGGATGCGTCCGACATCGTTGAGATCCTTCAGTTCCTCGCGCGCTACGTGCAGGAGCGTGCGGAAAGCGTGAAGCGCATCGAGCGAGTGCTCGGCGAAGGCCTGATGACCGCCACAGGGCAGAATCTGTTCGCCGGTCGCTTCGCGTATCTCAACACCTGCGGCCTCACGCCGGGGCAGGTCTTCGACGAGACGGTGAGAACGCTCTTCAACGCGCCGGGCGGCGGGCGACTGTACGTCGAGAACCTGAAGGGCACGACCGGCGAAATCGCGCTCCGCCTCGGCGCGGAAAACGAGCCTTTCGGCGTGATCAACGTCGGCGATGACGCGAAGCTCGTCAAGCTGTGCGGCGAGGCCGGTCTCGACATCGGGGAGCGGCAGTTCGGGTCGTCTCTTTTCCAGGCCATCAACCAGGCGCATTCGACGATCAACGTTCTCATCGGATCGAAAAAGTTCACCGAGGGCTGGTCGAGCTGGCGCGTTTCCACCATGGGCCTCATGAACGTCGGCAAGGGAGAGGGGGCGCAGATCATCCAGCTCTTCGGGCGCGGCGTGCGCCTCAAAGGGTACGACATGAGCCTCAAGCGCAGCGGCCGCGTGCAGCTTCCCGAGGGCGTGGAGCGGCCGAAGCACATCGGCGTGCTTGAGACGCTCGGCATTTTCGGCGTGCATGCCGATTACATGGCGCAGTTTCGCGATTTCCTGGAGGAGGAAGGCCTGCCGCCGAACGACGATCGGGTGGAGTTCCTCCTGCCCGCCATACGGGATCTCGGGAAGCAAAAGCTCAAGACCATCCGGCTGCAAAAAACGATTAGCGGCGTGCCAACGGATTTCGCCACCGCGTTTCGCAAGCTTGGGCCCATTCCCACGATCCTGCCGCCCGACCCCGGGAAGAACGAGAGCGATGCGTACCTGCAGAAAAACCAGGTGATCCTCAACTGGTACCCGAAGATCCAGGCCATGAGCGCTGGCGGCCCGGCGGCGATCGACGGACAGCAGAATTCAACGCTGCTTTCGCCGCGGCACATCGCGTTCCTCGACCTGGACCGGCTCTACTTCGAGCTGGAGCGCTTCAAGGCCGAGCGCGGCTGGTACAACCTGAACATCACGCGAGAGGGTATCGTCGCGCTCCTCGCCGACACGACCTGGTACCGGCTGCTGATTCCCGAACAGGAGCTCGCATTCGACTCGTTCGAGCGCGTGCGGCAATGGGAGGAGATCGCGCTCGCGCTCCTTAAGAAGTACACGGAGCGCTACTACACCTTCCGCAAGCGCGAATGGGAGCTGCCGCATCTCGAGTACCAGGACCTGGAGATCACGGACCCCAACATGCTCGGCGTCGGCGAAACGCCCGCCGAGCCGTATTACCGGATCCTCCTCGACAAGTCGCAGGAGGAGATCCGCCAGAAGCTTGAGGAGCTGAAAGCCGCCATCGAGGAGGGCAAGCTCAAGGACGTCAACTTCGGCGGTCTTAAGACGATCTGGTTCGCGCAGCACCTCTACCGGCCGCTTCTCTACCTCGACAGCAACGTGGTCGAGATCACGCCCGCGCCCCTGAACGTCGGCGAGCGTCGCTTCGTAGAGGACCTGAAAGCGTTCTACGAAAGCGAAAATGCGTTCTTCGCCGACAAGGAACTCTATCTACTGAGGAACCTAAGCCGGGGACGCGGCGTCGGCTTCTTCGAGGCCGGCAACTTCCACCCGGACTTCATCCTGTGGCTCATTGCCGACGGCCGGCAGCACGTCGTGTTCGTGGATCCGAAGGGCATTCGAAACCTCGGGCCGAGCGACCCGAAGATCGGTTTCTATCAGACGATCAAGGAGATCGAGAAACGGCTGAAGGACGCGACGGTGAGGCTCGAGTCGTTCATTGTCTCCAATACGCCGTCACACACGATGCAGATGCACTGGGGAATCGACAAGACAGAAATGGTAAAGCGGCACATTCTGTTTCAAGGCGAAGACAAGGAAACCTACGTTCGCAAGCTGCTGGAGACGGCAATCGCGGCATAGAGACCATCGCGTGGGGGAAAAATGAACCTTCCAGAACCGGTTCCCATGAACTACTCGACGCTCCTCTCGGATATCGAGAAGGGGCTCGTGAAGATTCCGCAATTTCAGCGCGAGTTCGTCTGGAGCCGGGACAAGGTCGCGGGTCTCCTGGACAGCATCGTCAAGGGCTACCCGATCGGGACGTTCATCCTGTGGAAGACCAAGGAGGAGCTCCGGTCGATCA
>Ga0335082_10010423_pt1 | contig 10085 bp, 7 predicted proteins | sample Lox_Sample_41_FD_206718 | JGI IMG/M metagenome (GOLD analysis project Ga0335082, IMG submission 206718) | Soil microbial communities from Loxahatchee National Wildlife Refuge, Florida, United States - Lox_Sample_4.1 | ecosystem: Environmental > Terrestrial > Soil > Wetlands | place: USA: Florida...
GGCTGGCCGCGTGCTTCGCGCTCTGCCTGCTGGCCGCCGCCGCGCGCGCCGAGCAAGGGGTCGACACTGCCGACGCGCGCCGCGAGCAGGCCGACGCGCTCCTCGACGAGGAGGTGCACTGGCCCGAGGCGATCTCGATCTACCGCGCGCTCCTCGCCGAGGACCCGAGCCGCAGCGACGTGCGCCACCAGCTCGCGCGCGTGCTCTCCTGGCGCGGCGACTACGACGAGTCGCTCGCGCTCTTCGCCGCGCTCGTCGCCGCGCCCGCACCGCCGCCCGACGCCGCGGTCGAGCGCGCCGAGGTGCTCTCCTGGGCCGGGCGCACCGCGGAGGCGCGCGCGGCCTTCGAGGCGATCCTCGCCGCGCACCCCGACGACGCGCGCGCCGCGCGCGGGCTCGCGCGCACCTACCGCTGGTCGGGCCAGCGGACCCTGGCGCGCCGCTGGTACGAGCGCGCGCTCCTGACCGAGGAGGACGCCGAAGCGCGCGGCGAGCTCGCGGCGCTCGATCGCGAGCTCCAGCGCCAGGCCCTCGCCTCGCTCCGCTACTTCCGCGACAGCGACGACTTCGCGCTCTGGCGCACCCAGGCCGAGTTCGCCATCGACCTCGACTTCGACACGAGGCTGCGCGTCTCGACCGGAAGCCTCTGGGCCTCGCAGCCGGCACGCAAGCTGCCGCGCGCCGGCATGCCCGACGACGACCGCGGCTTCGACGCGATTGCGACCGTCGAGCGCCAGCTCGCGACGAGCTGGAAGGGAACGCTGGCGCTCGGCGCGCGCAGCTGGGAGCACGGCGGCGCGAGCCCGCTCGCGCGCGGCGCGCTCGAGCTCACCCCCGACGAGCGCAGCTCCTACACGCTGGAGCTTCGAACCGACGACCTTCTCGAGCGGAGCATGTCGCTCGCCTCCGCGCTGCGCGGTTATACCGACGGCGAGCTGCGGATCTCCGCCTGGCGCCAGCTATCCGAGCACTGGGAGGGCTATCTCGCGGCGCTCGGGGGGCTCGTCAGCGACGGCAACTCCCTCGCGCTCGGCGAGACCAGCGTGGGCTACCGCCCCTGGAGCGGGCGCGAGATCGTGCTCGGGATCGCCGCGCAGGCGCAGCACTACGGGCGCCACTCGGACTTCTACTACACGCCCGATCTCGACGTCGAGGGGATGCTGACCCTCTCCGGCCGGCTGCCGATCCACGGCCCGCTCTCCTTCACCTTCGACCTCGGCGGCGGCGGCGGGCGCTCGGAGGAGCAGGGCAACGTCAGCTGGGGCCCCGGCTATCGCGCGAAGGCGGGCCTGCGCTTCGATCGCGGTGGCTGGAGCGTCGCGCTCGACGGCGAGCGCAGCCAGTCGCAGCGCGAGGTGCTCTACACCACCAACGGCTTTACGCTGTCGGTCGGGCGGACCTTCTAGCGTGCGCGCCGCCAAGCTGCGCTACGGCGCCGCGCTCGCGCTCCTGCTCGCCGGGATCACCGGGCTCTCGGTCGGCGTCTTCCAGCTGCTCCACGAGGCGCACTTCGACCTGCCGAGCGCCTTCATCCGCACCGCCGTCTGGGCGCTGTTCGCGTTCCTGGTGCTCCTGATCCTGCGCTACGTCGGCCTCCTCTGGTTCTCGTACCTGAACCACCTCGAGCGCGACGACGCCGAGCCGCGGCGCCTGCCGCTCGTCACCGTGCTGGTCCCCGCCTACAACGAGGGTGCCGTGATCCAGGGCTCGATCCGCTCGCTGCTCGAGCTCGACTACCCGCGCTACGAGATCCTGGTCATCGACGACGGCTCGAAGGACGACACCTACCTAAAGGCGTCGCTCTACGCGGGCGACCACGGCCGCGCCCTGGTCCGCGTCATTACCAAGGAGAACGGCGGCAAGGCGCGTGCCCTCAACACCGGAATCGCCGAGGCGAGCGGCGACTTCATCCTGTGCATGGACGGCGACTCGGCGCTGCACCCGGATACGCTGCGCCGCGCGATCCGCCACTTCGAGTCGCCCCACATCGGCGCGGTGGCCGGCAGCGTCAAGGTCGTGAACCGCACCAATCTGCTCTCCTGCCTGCAGGCGCTCGAGTACATCGAGGGCCTCAACATGGTTCGCGCGGCACAGGGCTTTTTCCGGCTCGTCAACATCATCCCCGGCCCGATCGGCGTCTTCCGGCGCGCCGCGCTCGAGCAGGTGGGCGGCTACGACCACGACACCTTCGCGGAGGACTGCGACCTCACGCTGAAGCTCCTGCTGCAGGGCTGGCAGGTGCAGTACGAGCCCGGCGCGATCGCCTACACCGAAGCTCCCGAGAAGCTGCTCGACCTCCTGAAGCAGCGCTACCGCTGGACGCGCGGGATCCTGCAGGCGATCGCCAAGCACCGCCGGCGGCTCTGGGACCCGCGCGGCGGCATCGGCATCACCTTCACGCTCTGGTACATGATCTTCGAGGGCATCCTCTGGCCCTCGATGAATGTCTTCGCCAACGTGCTCTTCATCTTCGTCGCGACGCGCTACGGGACGGCGCTGCCGCTCATCCTCTGGTGGGCGCAGCTCACCATCCTCGACCTCGCCGCTGCGCTCTATTGTGTCGCCACTGAGGAGGAGCGCATCTCGCTGGTCCCGTACGCGCTCTTCTACCGCGCCTTCTTCGCCCTCACGATCGACGTCGCGAAGCTCTTCGCCACCTTCGAGGAGCTGTTCAAGCTGCGCATGGACTGGGGCAAGCTCGAGCGGATCGGCAGGATCTGAGATGGACGTCGTCCCCTATCTCTCGGCGGTGATCTTGATCTCGACGATCGCGACGATCGCGCTCGCGGTGTTCTCCTACGCCGCCTTCAAGCTGCGCGACAAGCGCCGCCCCAAGTCGAAGACCGGAGCCGCACCGGTGTTCTTCCACCGCTACCGGCCCGAGGGCGAGGCGCGCGCGCCGGACGGCGAGGGAGAGGGCCGGTGACGGCGCCCGAGGGCGGCCTGTATCGCGCGCTCGTGTGGAGCCTCGCGGCGCTGCTCGGTGCGACCGGCGTGCTGCTGATGATCCAGATGATCGGCGCGGAGATCGGCCCCTTCCGCTTCGCCGAGCTCGGCTCGCGCGATCCGCGCTCGCGCGTTGGCCTCTGGCTCGGCGCTGCGAATGGCGCGCAGCGCTGGCGCGTCCTTCTCGGGAACGCGGGCGCGGTCCGCGACGTCGGCTCGCTCGAGGCGCTCGACCCCGCCGAGCTCGGTGTCGTGGTCCTCCCCGAGCCGCGCGAGATCGGCGCCCGAGAGTTCGTCTTGCTCCAGGAGTTCCTCGCAGGCGGCGGGGGCGTGGTGCTGACCGGGTCGATCGGCGTGCGCGGGCCCGACGGGAGCTGGCGCGGCTACGAGCTCATGCGCGCGCTGCTCGGCGCCGAGGTGATCGCGCTCGACCCCGAGCGCGCGCAGGCGGTGGTCGCCGCGCGGCGCGGCCCGCTCTCGGCTCCGCTGCTTCCGCGCGAGCGCGTCGCGGTGGCGCGCGAGCCGGGCCTGCCCGGCCTCGCGCAGGCCGGGTCGGAGCTGGTGTGGTCGGCCGCGCTCGAGTCCGCGAACCTCGCGCTCGACGCGGCGGGCCCGCTCGCCGACGCGACGAGCGCGCCGGCCGCCTCGCTGCGTCGCGAGGTGGGCCGCGGCCGCCTGGCCTGGCTGGCCGTTGGACCCGAGCGCGTCGCGCGCGGTGCGGACCCACAGCCGCTCGGCGACGCGCTGCGCGCGGCCGTCGCCTGGGCCGCGCGCCAGCCGTTCGTCGAGGTGCTCCCCTGGCCCGGGGGCGCGCCGTTCGCGGCCAGCCTCGACGCGCAGGGCGCGCCGCCTCCCGACTCCGTCGCGGCGCAGCGCGCGCTCGAGGCCGAGATCGCGACGGCCAGCGCGAGCGGCGGCCTCGCGCGCCTGCGCGTCCCGGCCGACTGGCTCGCCGCGGGCGAGGGCCAGCGCGCCTTCGCCGACGAGCTGGCGCAGCGCGGCGCCTGGCTGGCGACGCGGAGCGAGCTGTCGAGCTGGACGCGCGAGCGCGCCTCGGTCCAGGCGACGGTGCGGCGCGCCGGCCCGCAGCGGCTGGTCGTCGCCGTCACCAACCGCGCGCCTTCGCAGGCGCGCGGCGTCGCGCTGCGGATCTACTTGAACGAGCCGGCGCGCTCGGCCTCCGTCGAGGCGACCCAGCTCCTGCAGGCGGCGCCCGGGCTGCGCTTCCAGCCCGCCGCCGAGTCGCTGGACCTCGCGCTGCCGGAGCTGGCGCCCCGCGCCAGCGCCGCCTTCACCCTGGACTACGAGCCCGCTGCGGGCTGAGGAGAGCTCCGATGCGATCGATCTTCGCCGTGACCTTGCTGCTCCTTTGCTGCGTCCCCTCCGCGCGCGCCGCCGACGCCTGGATCGATGCGAACCCGGCCGCCGGCAGCATGCGCATGGCGTGGCGGGAAGGGAGCCTCGACCCGCAGCGCGAGGGCGAGCGCCCCTACCTGCGCATCGCGACCGACGGCAAGGGCAACCCCAACCAGGTCGTCAGCGCGACCCCGATCGCGGCGCCCCTCGACGCGCGCGGCCGCTTCGTCAAGGTGATGCTCCGCGTGCGCGACTCCGAGAGCCTGGCGCACGTCGAGGTGCGGCTCGGCTCCGGGGGCATGAAGCAGGATTGGTTCGCGTTTCCGGTCGAGCTCTTTGCGGACCACGACTACAACTTCCTGCAGGAAGGCGAGTGGACGCCGGTCACGCTCAGCTTCGGAGAGGCGCAGATCGAGGGGAAGCCCGACCGCGGGAAGATCGACTCGTTCGCGATCGTGGTGCGCGACCAGGGCAAGCGCGCCACGGCGGTGGACTTCGGCGGCTGGGCGCTCGTCGACGACCCGAAGCAGGGCGTGGTCAGCTTCACCTTCGACGACGGCTGGGAGGACGATCTCAAGGCGGCGCGCATGCTCGCCGCGCACCAGATGCGCGCCACCGCCTACATCATCCCGAACGCCGTCGGCCGCCCGCACTACATGGACCTCGAGGGCATCCAGTCGCTGGCGCGGTCGGGCTGGGAGATCGCCTCCCACCACGAGACGCCGCTCACCGACTTCGAGCCGGCGGCGCTCGACGCCGAGCTGCGCAAGATCCAGAGCTATCTGGTCTCGATCGGGCACGCGCCAGGCGCGCTCCACTTCGCCTACCCCAACGGGCGCCAGGAGCCCCGCCGGATCCGGCCCGAGGTGCGCCGCGTATTCGACACCGCGCGGCTGGCCGGGGGAGGCCCCGAGACGATCCCGCCGGCCGACCCCAGCCTGCTTCGCGCCGTGCACGTGATCAAGGGGACGCCGCCGGAGGAGGTCGGCCGCTGGGCGCAGCGCGCACGCGACCAGCACGAGTGGCTGATCCTGATGATGCACCGGCTTCCCGAGAAGCCGGTCGAGCCGACCGACTACGCGGAGGCCGACTTCGCCAAGCTGCTCGACGCCGTCGCCAAGAGCGGTGTCCGCGTCGCGCCGGTGCTCGAGGTGTGGAACGGCTGCTGCGCAGCGCCGGGCCGCGCGTTCGAGGCCGAGCAGGCGACCGCGCACGCGGGAGACGGAGCCGCGCGCAGCGCGCCGGCCGCCCCGGCGCCCTAGATCGAGCGAGCCCAGGCCTCCGGAGGGCTCGGGCGCGAGGCGTGCTACAACGCCCCGTCGCGATGTCCGAGCAGCCCTCGCCGGAGGAGTTCGTCCGCGTCCTCGCCCCCGCCATGGAGCAGGCGGCGGCGATCGCGACCGCGCTCGAAGGGCGCGTGGCAAACCGGCCGAAGTCCGGCGAGGCGACGCCCGTCAAGGCCGCTCTCACGGTCGCCGACACCGCCGCGCAGGAGGCGCTCCTGGTGCCGCTCCTCGGGCGTTTCCGGGCGGCCCGGCTCGAGGCCGAGGAGGACACGCGCAGCGTGGAGCTCTTCACTGGCGAAGCGCCCGCGCTGCGCATCGTGATCGACCCGATCGACGGCACCTTCCACTTCTTCCTCGGCGCGCGCGGGCCCTACGCGGTGATGGCGGGCCTCGCGATCGGCGACCGCTACGAGGCGGCGCTCGTCGCGCTCCCGCGCGAGGGCGTGCGCTTCACGGCGCTGCGAGGGGGCGGCGCGCGCGACGCGGAGGGCAAGCCCGCCGCGCTCGCGCGTCGCGGCCACCGCCTGCTCGTCTCGGACGGCGTGCCGGAGAGCGTCTCCGAGCGGCTGCGCCGCGCGGGGTTCGAGGTCGGCGCGGGCTGCGGGGGCGCCGTCGCCGTGGCGCCGCTCCTGTCGGGGGTCCGCGGCGGGCTGCGCATCGCCGCGGGCTCGATCAGCACGCGCGGCCGCATCGGCGCGCTCGTCGCAGCCGAGGCGGGAGCGCTGGTTCAGTGCGGCTCGGGCGCCGCCTTCCCGTCCTCGCTCGACGCCGCGGTCCCCTCGCTGCTCGTCGCCGACGCGCCCGAGATCGCGGAGGCGATCCGGGCGGCGCTCTGAGTGAGGTTATCACATCTGAGTGTAGTCTGGGCCTTCCCCTCCCTGCGGCGGCGTCCAGGTGATGATCTGGTAGGGATCGGCGACGTCGCAGGTCTTGCAGTGGACGCAGTTCTCGTGGTGGATGAAGAGCTTCTCGCGGCCGGGCCGCTCCGGGTCCGCGACCATCTCGTAGACGGCGGCCGGGCAGAAGCTCTCGCAGGGATTGCCGTACTCCTCGGCGCACACGTCGCTGCACAGGTCCACGTCCGCGACGACGAGGTGCGAGGGCTGGTCGACCTCGTGCTGCGTCCCGCTGAACTGGACGAGGTGCTCCTTCGAGAAGGTGAGCTTGCCGTCGAACTCGAAGGCCTCCTTGACGCGCTTCCGGACCGGGAGTTCGGCGAGCTTCTTCATGTGCGCCCAGCCCGGCCTGGTGCGGATCGGGTCGATCAGACCGCGCCCGCGCGTGATCATCGTGAGCGGCAGGTTCACGGCCGTCGCGAAGAGCGGGCTCACGTCGAAGGAGCCGTGGAAGTTTCGGGACTTCCAGTGCTCCTGGTACGCCCAGCTCGCGCGGTAGCGCTCGGCGTAGCCGCCGAGCGTGACCGACGAGAAATCCTTGCGCGCCAGCGCCTCGGCAATCGTCTCGGCTGCGAGCATCCCGGACTTCATCGCCATGTGCACGCCGGCGAGCTTCTCGACGTTGCAGAAGCCCGCCGAGTCGCCGACCAGGAGCGCGCCGTCGACGTAGAGCTTGGGCTGACCGTAGAGCCCGCTCATCGGGATCGCCTTGGCTCCGTAGTGGAGCAGCTCGGCGCCGTCGAGCAGGTCGCGCATGAAGGGGTGCGTCTTGAACTTCTGTGCCTCGAGGTGCGGATCGTTGAACGGGCTCGGGTCGTCGAGCGAGGTGACATAGCCGTACGACACCAGGTTGTCCTTCATGTCGTAGAGCCACATGCCGCCGAACTTCGAGAGGATGTCGGGGAGCTTGAAGCCGTGGATCACGCGCCCGGGCCGGTGCTTCTCGGGCCGCACGCGCCAGATCTCCTTCACCCCCGTCTCGAAAGTCTGCGGGTTCATGCCCGCGAGCTCGAAGCGCGCGATCAGCTGCTTCGAGAGCGTGCCCTGGACGCCTTCGCCGAGCACCGTGACCTTGGCGAAGATGTCCATGCCGGGCTGGTAGTTGGACTTGGGCTTCCCGGCCCGGTCGATTCCCATGTCGCCGATGCGGACACCGACCACGCGGTTGCCCTGGACCAAAAGCTGGTCGGCGGCGAACCCCGGGTAGATCTCGACGCCAGCGGCTTCGCAGCGCTCGGCCAGCCACTTCGCCGCGTTGGAGAGCGAGATGACGTGGTAGCCCTTCTTGCGGAACTGCGGCGGGGTGATCGGGGCCGGGATCGCGCGGCTCTTGGTGAAGAGGTAGAAGGCGTCCGAGTCGCAGACGAACTCGGTCGGGAAGCCCTGGGCGGCGAAGTCGGGCACCAGCTCCGCGATCGCCTTCGGGTTCATCACGGCGCCCGAGAGCATGTGGTCGCCGACCGCCGCCCCCTTCTCGATCACCAGCACCGTCGGCGGCTCGATCGGATCGCCGCCCTCGCGCTCGGCGCGCTCGTTGTGCGCCTGGACCTGGTTCATCAGGTGCAGGGCCGAGGCCAGCGTTGCGGGCCCCGCTCCGACGTAGAGGACGTCGACCTCCATGCTCTCGCGTTCCACGCTCGCCACCGAGAGACCTCCTGCGCCGCAACTCGGGCGTCAGCGTAGAGGAACCCGCCCCTGGGTCAACGGAGCCGTCCCGCGGTGCTGCGGGCCCGGCGGCGTCGCGAGCGGACCCGGCTGGGCCAAAGGTCGCGGCTCCGCTGCGAGTCGAAGCACGCGCCGCTCGGGGGGTCGGGGCGCAGCGAATCGCACGCGGCGCTCCGGGTGGGGGGGGGGGCCGGCCCCCCCCGCGGCGGCGGCGGGGCCCCGGGTCGGGGCTCCGCAGCCTCCACCCGGCTTCGCCGGCGTCGCCCGAGGCCCGCGCCCATGGCGCGTGCCTCGATGCGCCGTCTTCGGCTGCTGCGCCCCGACCCGGAGCGGCTCACTGCCACCGGCGCAGGGGGGGCGTGCCGACTATGATGCAGTCGTGCGCTCCGTCGAGCCGGCCCTCGTCGACATCGCGCGCGAGTTCCTGCTCGCGCACCAACAGCTCCGCCAGCTCTTCGAACGCCACCGCCGCGACGAGCTGCACTGGGACGAGGTGCAGGAGCTCGTCGGCGGCACCGAGGCAAGCGTGCTGTTCCGGCTCAAAGAGCGCTGCCACGCGCTGTTCCGCGCGGGCGAGCTCGGCGGCGATCTCTCGGCCGCGCGCGTGGCGCTCTTCGACCTCGCGATCGGGTCGCTCTTCCACGAGGCGATGAAGCTGCGCGAGAACTTCTACCAGCTCGAGGTCTATACGCCCAAGGTCGAGCGAGCGCGCTCGGAGGCGGAGCCCGGCGCCGAGGGGTTGTTCGAGGAGTTCGCGCGCATCCTGGCTGCGTCGCGCGAGCGGCTCGCGGAGGCGATGGCGGAGAGCGAGGCCCTCCTCGAGCAGACGCGCCGGCAGTTCCGCGTGCTCCTCGCGGCGCAGCGGGAGAACGGCCTCCTCGCGCGCTATCTGCTCGAGAACGCATCCCTCGCCGAGCAGGTGCTCGGCGAGCCACTCGAGGAGTTCTTCGCCACGATCCACGGCGAGGCAATCGCGGGCTACGCGCTCGCGGCGCGCTCCTACCTGGACAGCGGCTACTTCGACGAGGCGCGGCGCGCGCTCGGCGAGGCGCTCGCGCGCGATCCCACGCGTGCCGGCCTCCGCCGCGCAGCCGCCTACGCGGACGGCATGAGCGCCTACCTGCGCGGCCGCTATGAGGATGCTTTGCACCACCTGGAGGGCTGGGCCGCCGATCCTGCCGACCCCGGCGACGCGGGGTTCCGCGAGCTCGCGCTCGCCGCGGTCTCGCGCCTCGGGCAGCTCGTCGAGGGCGAGCGCCAGGCGCGGCTCGCCGACCGCGCCGGCGCGCTGGCCCGGCGCCTCGCCTGAGAGGGTCTAGCTCGAGTCGTCGTCCGCGAGCGCCTTCGCCAGCACGCCGCTCGCGAGGAGCGCGGTGACCTCCTCGCGGCGCCACGCCACCGTCGGACGCGTGAAGATGTCCTCCACGCCGAGGATGCGCGCACTGAAGCCCGGCGCCGCGTAGTGGAACACGGTCATGCCGAGCACGCTCAGGAAGAAATGACGCGACGAGACGTGGCGGAACGCGCCGCGATCCACGCCCTGCCGGTAGAACTGCATCACGCGGCCGACGACGCGCTCGATGATCGGGAGCAGCTGCGCCGCCTCGATCGGCGGGCGGTCGACGAAGACGCGGATCAGGATCCGCGCGTAGTTGCGGTGCTCGGCCAGGAGGTCGTTGATCAGCTCCACGAGCCGCACCAGGCGCCGCTCGGGAGGCTCGTCGCTCTCGACGGCGGCGGTAACAGTGCGGTCGAAATCCTCGAGCATCGCCGCCAGCACCGCGGTGTACAGCGCGCTCTTGCTCTCGAAGTAGTAGTAGAGCGCCGTCTTCCGCACGCCCACCTGCTCCGCGATCTTCTGGAGGTGGGCGCCCGCGAAGCCCTCGGCCGCGAACTCGGTCTCGGCGATCTCCAGGATCTTGGTGCGCGTGTCGAG
>Ga0335082_10010425_pt1 | contig 10083 bp, 8 predicted proteins | sample Lox_Sample_41_FD_206718 | JGI IMG/M metagenome (GOLD analysis project Ga0335082, IMG submission 206718) | Soil microbial communities from Loxahatchee National Wildlife Refuge, Florida, United States - Lox_Sample_4.1 | ecosystem: Environmental > Terrestrial > Soil > Wetlands | place: USA: Florida...
AAGAAGAGACTTTCTATCCAGGAGGGGGGAGGGGGTGCCCTCAGGTTTTGAAGCAAGTGGCCGTTCCCGGCGCGCCTCGAGTGCAGGCCAGAAGACGAAAGGGGTGACCCCCGGTCGGCCACCCCTAAGAAGTCTCGACGTTGGTTGGCTAACTCACTTCTGTGTGACAAGCATCGATATTCGCCGGTTCTGTTCCCGGCCCTCTTCGGTTGAGTTATCCGCTACCGGGTGATCGGCTGCGTATCCTTTGGCTTCAAGGCGATCCTGCGAGATGCCCATGCGTACCAGTTCCGCCATGACGTTGTTGGCTCGGTCATTCGAGAGTTTCACGTTGGCGTCAGCCGAACCGGTGTTGTCGGTATAGCCGCCAATCCGCATGTGAACGAGATATTGAAGATTCGGCAATCTTGGGGACTGCCCATCTGAGGTTATGTATGCTGCTCCAGCTGGATGTCTGATGTCAGATGGCTGGTCGGGGTTCAACGCCACGTGTTCCAGCTGGTGCAGGGCTTGCCGCATTCCGCCGTGTCTGGCGAATTGTCTTGGCTCGATGTGTGAACGGCATGTAGAGTGGCGCTAACGCAAGTCCTAAGTTGCTGTATCCCGAAGTTAATGGATCCAAGTCGACGCAACCCCCAGGGAGCAGCGACCTTGAGCCAGCCTCACAAGGACACACGGACTCAGGAATTGCCGTAGCCCGGCGGGCTAAGTCCAGCCACCCCCGAATCTCATTGGAATGAACGACAGACAGGAGCGGCATGTCGAAGGAGAAGAGTGAGATCCGGGCCTTCGCGCCGACCCTTGTGTTGCTCGTTTTGGCGGTCGTCGTCAATTACATTGATCGTGGCAATCTGGCGCTCGCAGCTCCCCAAATCAAAATCGAATGGGGTATGTCGGCCTCACAGCTTGGCGTCCTCCTGTCAGCCTTCTTCTGGACGTATACGGCGCTCCAATTTGCCGTCGGCTGGATGGTGGACCGCTTCAACGCGATCGTCTTGTTGTCCATCGGGTATTTCGTGTGGTCGCTGTCGACCGCAGCAACCGGGTTCTCGACCGGCTTCACGACATTCCTCGCGATGAGACTCCTGCTTGGGGCGGGCGAGTCGGTCATGTTCCCTGCGAGCTCCAAGATCTGCGCGCTCCATCTGCCCGAGCAGGCTCGAGGATTTGCTAATGGCATGATTATGGCCGCGATTCGCTGGGGCTCGGCGGTCGGCACGCTCGGGGGCGGCATGTTGATCGCGAAGTGCGGATGGCGCCCCACATTTGTTGCGGTCGGCCTGATCGGCTTGCTGTGGTTGCCGGCGTGGTCCCGCTGGAAACCCCGAACGCCCCAAAAGCCTGCGCCCGCTAACGAAGGCGCTCCTGGCTTTGCTGCCATCTTGAGCAAGAGGTCGTTCTGGGGCGCGGCATTCGGCCACTTCTCCGGCAACTACCTCTTGTACTTCATGATCAGCTGGTTGCCCTACTACCTGGTGCAGGAACGTCATCTTGCGATGACGGCGATGGTTGGCATCGCGGGCATGCTCTATGTGGTGGATTCGATCGCATCCTTGGCTGCAGGATGGATGACCGACCGTTTGATCCGGGGTGGCGATAGCCCGACTTTTGCGCGCAAGTCCGCGATGGCGGTAGGGTTCACTTTGGCTGCGCTGTCTGTGACTGCGTGCGCATTCTCGAGCCAGCGCACCTACTTGTGGTGTCTTGTAGGAATCGCAATAAGCTGCGGAACCTGCGCGGCAGGCAATTTTGCATTTGCGCAGACACTTGCCGGGGCGCGCGCAACTGGACGATGGACAGGCCTGCAAAATGGTATTGCAAACCTCTCAGGAGTTGTCGGTCCCGCCCTCACTGGATTCGTGGTCGACAGGACCGGCCACTTTGGGCTCGCTTTCGGAATCACCGCACTCGTGATGGTGATTGGGGGACTCTCCTGGTGCGTGGGGGTGAAAGAACTGGAGCAGGTGCGATGGCCCGAAGCGCAGGAAAGTCTCGTATAAGCTCGCTGTGATGGAGATCGGTCTCCTTTTGTCGCGCAATACGATGCGGCCCTGCTAGCGATTCCTTCCAGGGCCGCGAAGTCTCGTGTCGAGAATTGGTCAGCGCGTCTTTGCAACTTCCTCGACAGTCACAGGATCGAGGAAGGGCATCGATGCGCGGAGTTGTTTTCCGACAATCTCGATGGGGTGCTTTGCCTCTGCTTCACGGAAGGCGAGAAACTCCTTGCGGCCTGAGTTTTGATCCGCAAGAAAGCGCTTGGCAAAGCTTCCGTTCTGGATCTCGGCAAGAATCTGCTTCATCGCCTTGCGGCTTTCCTCATTGATGACGCGCGGTCCTGAAACGTAGTCGCCCCATTCAGCGGTATCCGAGATTGAATAGCGCATGTACGCCAGGCCGCCACGATAGATCAGATCAACGATGAGCTTCAATTCGTGAAGCACTTCGAAGTACGCGCTCTCAGGCTGATATCCGGCCTCGACGAGCGTTTCGTAGCCCGCTTTGATCAGGGCGCTAACGCCTCCGCAAAGCACGGCCTGCTCTCCGAAGAGGTCGGTTTCAGTTTCCTCTTTGAACGTAGTTTCAAGAACTCCTGCACGCGTGCAGCCGATGCCCTTGAGATAGCTGAGGGTGAGCGTGTGGGCCTTGCCGGTCGCGTCCTGGTGAATGGCGATGAGGCCTGGAACGCCGCCGCCTTCGGTGAACACCTCACGAACGCGGTGGCCGGGCGCCTTGGGCGCGGCAAGGCCGACATCGATGTTCTTGGCGGGAACGATGGTCTTGAAGTGGATGTTGAATCCGTGGGCAAACAGCAGCAGCGTGCCTGCCTTCAGGTTGGGAGCGATCTCTTCGGCGTAAAGCTTGGCCTGCGTTTGATCAGGTGTGAGGATCATGACCACATCAGCCCACGCCGTTGCTGCGGCTACCGTGTCCACCTCAAGGCCGGCCTTCTGAGCCTTCGCAATGGACTTGGAGCCGGCAGCAAGGCCCACCTTCACCTGAACGCCTGAGTCCTTGAGGTTGAGGGAGTGCGCGTGACCCTGGGAGCCGTAGCCGATGATGGCCACCTTTTTTGCCTGAATCAGGGAAAGGTCAGCGTCGTGATCGTAGTAAGTCTTTGCCATGATGTTTTGATTCTTCCTTTGCGTTCGGTGTAAATGTCGATGGAGACTGGCGCGATTCAGCGCGAGTTATGCCGGCTCAATGTCTGCGTTCTCTTCTGAGGCTTCTTCTGGTTCGTCTTCCGGCAGAGTCTTTTCATCCGGCCCGGCGCCCAACGCCTTGAGAACACCGGAGGTGTGATGGCCGCGTCGCATGGTCATCTTTCCGCTGCGGCAGATCTCGAGAATCGGGCTCTCGCTCTCGCGCAGAATTTCAATGAGGCCTTCGATCTTGCTTTCAACGCCGGTCATCTCGATCATGAGGGACTCGGCCGTTAAATCGACAATACGCGCGCGGAACACCTCAACCAGTTCGAAGATCTCCGAGCGGGTGCGCGCGGTGGCCCCGAGCTTGATCAGGACGAGTTCACGCGTAACGGAAGGCGCGTGAGCAATGTCATCTACATCAACGACGTTCTCCAGCTTGTAGAGACTGGCCCGGATGCGATGACCTGCCTCAGCTGATGCATCGCAAACAATGGTCATGCGTGACAATCCCGCACGTTCGCTGCGGCCGACTGTGAGCGAAGCAATGTTGATGTTGAGCCGGCGGAAGAGAGAAGCAACGCGTGTGAGGACGCCGGGAAGATCTTCAACATAAGCGACAAATGTGTGCATCATAAGGGCAGCCTCGGGCTTCAAGCCGCCAGCCACTAGTTTTTCTTTGCTGGGTCCAGCCCTATCGTAGACGCGCGTACTTTGTGCGTCTCGATCGTGCTGGCAGCTAGGAGCTAGAAGCTGGCAGCTGTCTTATTTATCGTCAGGCGACTCGACGATCGGGTTTTTGCCCGGCCGGCGAATCATCTCGTGCAATGCATTGCCGGCAGGAATCATCGGGTACACCGAATCTTCCTTCTCGACGAGGAAATTGAGCAGAAATGGCCCTGGCGCGTTACGAGCCTCATCAACGGCAGAAGCAACTTCAGAACGCTTGGTAACGGCACGCCCCGCGATGCCGTGAGCATCGGCAAGCTTGACGAAGTCGGGACTGACCAGAGGCGTGGCTTCGTAGTTGCTCTCGTAGAAGAACTCCTGCCACTGGCGAACCATGCCAAGATAGCCGTTATTGATGACGGCAATATTGACCTTCAGCTTCTCCTGAACAATGGTGGAGAGCTCGGCTGCGGTCATCTGGAAGCCACCATCGCCGGCGATCACCCAGACCTCCCGGTCCGGGCATGCCATCTTCGCTCCGATCGCTGCTGGCAGTGCAAAACCCATGGTTCCGAGCCCGCCCGATGTGACCAGGGTCCGCGGCTTCTCATGATGGAAGTACTGAGCTTCCCACATCTGGTGCTGACCGACATCGGTCACGACAATCGCGTCGCCGCCGGTGATCCGCCAGAGGTCGTGCATGACATGCGCGGCATAGAGGTGCCCCGAGTCTGGGAGGTTCTTGATGTCGCGCACCGCCACCGCGCCCTTGCTTGATTCGATCGTCCTGATCCACGCAGAGCCGTCACGGCCCGAGACGCGTGGCAGAAGATCTTCGAGGACAGCGCGCAAGTCGCCGATCAACGCAACATCGACTTTGACGTTCTTATTTACCTCTGAGGGATCGACCTCGATATGAATCTTCTTTGCCTTCTGGGCATATGTGGAAGGTGTTCCTGTGACACGGTCATCAAAGCGCATGCCGCAGGCGATCAGAAGGTCGGCATCCTGGATGGCGGTGTTGACCCACGATTCTCCGTGCATTCCCATCATGCCCAGATTGAGGGGATGCGAGGCAGGGAAGCACCCTAGGCCAAGCAATGTGAGTGCCACGGGAATCTGTGCGCGCTCGGCCAGTGTCCGCACCTGCTCCATTGCGCCAGATTCCGTGACGCCATGGCCAGCGAGAATAACAGGACGCTTTGCGTTGCGAATAAGCTCTGCGGCGTGCTGAAGCCCCGATTCTTCCACATTGAGCATTGGATGAGGGCGATATGGCCGCGGCTTGGCGGCGGCGAAATCGAAGATTGCTGCCCCTTGCTGTGCATCCTTGGTGATGTCGACCAGCACTGGTCCGGGGCGCCCGGTGCGCGCAATCTGAAATGCGTGGCGTATCGCTGACGCGATGTCTTCCGTGCGGTTGACGAGAAAATTGTGTTTCGTTACGGGCAGCGTGATCCCGGTGATGTCAATTTCCTGGAATGCATCGGTGCCGAGCACTTTGCTTGAAACATTGCCCGTGATACAGACCATCGGAATCGAATCGAGCATCGCAGTGGCAATTCCCGTTACGAGGTTTGTAGCTCCGGGGCCACTGGTTGCCATGGCTACTCCAACTTTTCCCGACGCTCGCGCATAGCCGTCGGCCATGTGCGCGGCTCCCTGCTCGTGACGCACAAGGACATGATGAATGGGAAACTTGCGCAGCGCATCATAGACCGGCAGAATGGCACCACCGGGATAGCCGAAGACATCTGTCACGCCCTCGCCTACAAGCGTGGCCCAGACGATCTCTGCGCCGGTGAGGCGCGTGGGCGTTGTGAGATGGGCATTTGCGGCTTGCGCAGTTGAATTTCTTCCCATGGTCATCTCCTTGTCGGAGCCAAGCCCCGCGATTGGGCCTGGCGAAATTTACGATCTATAAACCTTAGCCGTGGCCAGATCTTCAGGTCGTTGCCCCTTCCGAGGCAGATGTTACGCGATCAACATACTTGCGAAATACGCCGCCCGGCCACCGCAACGCTGGCGGCTTGAATTCTTTCAAGCGCGAGGCCATCTCGTCTGCGCTGATCTCCACGTTGAGCGTGCGGCTGGGAATGTCAAAGTGAATGATGTCGCCCTCCCGTACAGCGGCGATGGGTCCACCGACGAAGGCTTCGGGTGCGACGTGGCCGGCAGTGAATCCGCGGGTGGCGCCGGAGAATCGTCCGTCGGTTAACAGAGCGACGGTCGAACTCAACGCGGGATTGCCGCTGACAGCAGCAGTAACCTGCAACATCTCGCGCATACCGGGCCCACCCTTTGGGCCTTCATAGCGAATTACGAGGACGTCATTCGGCTTGATCTTGCCGGATTGCACCGCAGAGAAGCAGTCCTCTTCGCAATTGAACACTCGAGCGGGTCCCCGATGTTCGTAGCGATTGGCCGCGGCAATCTTCATGACGCTGCCTTCCGGCGCGAGGTTTCCCCTGAGGATCACAAGGCCCCCGGAAGCCTTGATGGGATTCTCAAATGTGTGGATGACGACCTGGCCCGGAGTTTCCTGCGCGAGCGCTGCCTCTTCAGCAAGTGTGCGGCCGCTGATGGTGATGGTTGAGCCGTCGGCATGGCCAGCCTCGATGAGGCGCCTGGCCAGCAGCCGCGATCCTCCGGCGGCCTGGTAGTCAGACGCGACGAACTTGCCCGCGGGCGTCAAGTCGCAAATGAAAGGAGTGCGCCGGGAGATGGCATCGAAGTCATCGATCGAGAGGCTGATACCCATCTCTCGCGCAATGGCGAGCAAGTGAAGAACCGCATTCGTTGAGCCGCCACTTGCCGCTACGCTCGCAATGGTGTTCTCGATCGACTTGCGCGTGATGATCTGCGAAGGCCGGCGATTGGCCCGGACCGCATCCATAAGCATGCGTCCGGCCTCGCGAGTTGCCGCATGTTTGTCTTTCGATGTGGCGGGAACGCCGGAGAGCTGTATCGGAGAGATGCCGAGGATCTCGCCGCTCATGGCCATCGTGTTTGCGGTGAACTGGCCGCCACATGCTCCAGCGCCGGGGCATGCGTTTGCCTCAAGCGCTTCGAGCCCGGCATCGTCGATCTTGCCGGCGGCATGCGATCCGATGCCTTCGAACACATTCTGGATTGTGATATCGACGCCGTTGAGATGGCCTGGCGCTATGGAGCCGCCGTAGAGCATCATGCCGGGAATATCAAGACGGCAAAGCGCCATGATGATGCCAGGCATGTTCTTGTCGCAGCCACCGATACCCACAAGCCCGTCGAAGAGATTCCCGCGCGCAACGAGTTCGATGGAGTCGGCGATGACTTCGCGCGAAACCAGCGAAGCCTTCATGCCCTGCGTGCCCATGGTGATGCCGTCGGAGATCGTGACGGTATTGAACTCCATGGGTGTGCCGCCTGCTTCGCGAATACCTTCCTTCAGGGCTTCGGCGACTTCGCGGAGATGCACATTGCAAGTGCCAATCTCGGTCCAGGTATTGGCAATTCCAATGATCGGTTTGTGAAGATCGTCCTTGGAGAATCCCGCTCCGCGCAAATAGGAGCGCGCGGCAGCACGGCTGGGTCCTTCAGTGAGCGGGATGCTTTGGCGCTTGCCTTCGATCGTCATTCTCTTCCTTCGTCCTGGTACCTGTTGGTGCTGGCTGATTTCGTGCCGGTCACTTTGCCTTGAGCCATCCAGCTTCATCGTGCTTCTTTTCGTACGCATCCAGTGCAGCGGCGTGGCGCAAGGTCAGGCCGATGTCATCCAGTCCTTCGATAAGGCAGAATTTGCGAAAAGGATCAAAGTCGAATTTCGCGTCGAATCCCCGGTCGTCGGTTACCCTCTGCTCTTCGAGCGAAACCGTGAGCTGGTAGTTCGGAATCTTCTTCGCATTCTCCAGAAGGCTGTTGACCTGCTCTTCGCTGAGCTTGACGAGTACGATGCCGTTCTTTCCGGCGTTGGAGAAGAAGATGTCAGCAAACGTCGGAGCGATCACCGCGCGGAAGCCGAAGTCGCTGAGCGCCCATGCAGCATGCTCACGGCTCGATCCGCAGCCGAAGTTCTTCCCCGCAATCAGAATCTGAGCACCCTGGTAGCGCGGTTCGTTCAGCGGAAACGAAGGATCGGACTCGCCAGTTGTGGTTCGCCGCCAGTCAAAGAAGAGGAATTCACCATACCCGGTGCGTTCAATGCGCTTCAGAAACTGCTTCGGGATGATCTGATCGGTATCAACATTGGTCCGGTCGAGTGGAACGGCCAACGCGGTAAGTGTTCGAAACGGTTGCATCAGGCCTTTACCTCCTCACGAACGGTCCAGTTGCGAATATCGACGAAATGCCCGGCGATCGCCGCCGCCGCTGCCATTTCGGGTGAGACCAGATGGGTACGTCCGCCGCGGCCCTGGCGGCCCTCGAAGTTTCGATTGCTGGTCGACGCACAGCGTTCTCCCGGCGAGAGAATGTCGGGGTTCATGCCGAGACACATCGAGCAGCCTGGCTCGCGCCATTCAAAGCCCGCTTCCCGAAAGACCCGGTCGAGCCCTTCCTGTTCAGCCTGTGCCTTTACCTGTTGCGAACCGGGCACCACCATTGCGCTGACATGTGTAGCGACCTTGTAGCCGGCAGCGATGCGAGCGGCAGCGCGAAGATCTTCAATGCGCGAGTTGGTGCATGAGCCAATGAAGACGCGATCGATAGGGATTGCATCCAGCGGAGTTTTCGGTTTAAGTCCCATGTACTCCAACGCACGCTCAAGTGACTTGCGTTCCTGTTCGTTCGGGGCGGCAGCCGGGTCAGGCACAACCTCCGTGATCGGGGCGACCATTCCGGGACTCGTTCCCCAGCTGACATACGGTACAAGCGTTGTTGCGTCAATGACAAGTTCGCGATCAAACTTCGCTCCTGGGTCGCTCGGGAGCTTGCCCCATTCGCGAACTGCCTCATCCCATGCAGCGCCTTTTGGGCTGAACCTGCGACCCTTGAGATACGCAAAGGTCGTCTCGTCGGGAGCGATCATGCCCGCACGAGCGCCAGCTTCAATGCTCATGTTGCAGATGGTCATGCGGCCTTCCATCGAAAGCTCGCGAATCGCCGATCCGGCGTACTCGATGACGCAACCCGTCGCGCCATCGGTGCCAATCTCTCCGATGATTGCGAGAATGATGTCTTTCGCCGTCACCCCGCGTGGCAGCTTGCCTTCCACTGAGATTCGAAACGTCTTCGGCTTTGATTGCGGAAGGGTCTGGGTAGCCAGAACATGTTCCACTTCACTCGTACCGATTCCAAAAGCCAATGCTCCGAATGCACCATGCGTCGAGGTATGCGAATCGCCGCATACGATGGTCATACCGGGTTTGGTGATGCCAAGCTCAGGCCCGATGACATGCACGATGCCTTGCTCGCGGCTGTTCACGTCGTAGAGTTCAATGCCAAAGTCCGCGCAATTCTTGCGAAGTGTGGCGATTTGTGTTGCCGCAATTTGATCGACGATGTTGAGGCGGCCTTCAATCGTAGTGGGGACATTATGGTCCACTGTTGCGATGCTGCGATCCGGACGCCGCACCTTGCGGCCGGCCAGACGAAGTCCTTCGAAGGCTTGCGGCGAGGTGACCTCGTGCAGAAGTTGCAGATCGATGTAGATTACGGCCGGCTCACCCTTGGGCTCGACAACCACATGCTGCTCCCATACCTTTTCGAAGAGTGTCTTTGGTGCTGTACCCATGAAGCTCCTTGAGTTAGTTGTTCGCTCTTATCCGTGACGTGTCAACGAATGATGCTTCAACTCTCGCTATATGCAATTCGCATCACCGATTGCAATGGGTCAAACAATGCTAAAGCTAGCGGCTAACAGCTAATAGCTGACTTTTCACCGTCTCGCGCACTTTCGCACCCATTTCCTTTGTCGAAAGCACCGTGAATCCCTGCGGATTTGAGCGAGCAAGGTCAGGGGTGCGGAAGCCCTGTTCGAGAACCTTCCGAACCGCGGACTCAATCGCCGCGGCTTCAGCCTCAAGCCCGGCCGAATGCCGCAAGATCAGCGCGCCTGTGAGGATCGCCCCAAGCGGATTCGCAAGGCCCTTTCCTGCGATGTCGGGTGCGGACCCGTGAACCGGCTCGTAGAGGTTGACCTTGCCGCCAATGGTTGCCGAGGGCAACATGCCGAGCGAACCGGTGATCACGGCGGATTCATCGGACAGAATGTCTCCGAAGAGATTCTCGGTGAGTACAACGTCGTAGTTGCGCGGTTGATTCATCAGGTGCATCGACATGGCGTCAACAT
>Ga0335082_10010426_pt1 | contig 10082 bp, 7 predicted proteins | sample Lox_Sample_41_FD_206718 | JGI IMG/M metagenome (GOLD analysis project Ga0335082, IMG submission 206718) | Soil microbial communities from Loxahatchee National Wildlife Refuge, Florida, United States - Lox_Sample_4.1 | ecosystem: Environmental > Terrestrial > Soil > Wetlands | place: USA: Florida...
CACGCCTACGTCGTGTAGCGCGGCGCATGGATCGGCCTCCCCACGAACGCATTCGCCTCTTTGCTGTTCGTGAACCGTTCCTTCGCCGGATCCCACTCTAGCCGCTTCCCCACCTGAATCGCGATATGCCCCAAGTGGCACAGCGATGTCGTCCGGTGCCCCACCTCCGCATCGGCCATTGTCTCGCCGCGCGACCGCACGGCGTCGATGAAGTCCTGCTTGTCCACTTTGTGCGGCAGCGTAATCCAGTTTGGCCCTGACGGCGGCGCCAGTATCGACGGCTTACTCGCCTCGATCTTCCCTGTATCATCGGCGAAGATCCACCCTTCGCTGCCTTCAAACCGGATGCACGGCTTGTCGATCTTATAGATCAGCCGCACACCGTTCGCATAGCGGTAGTGAATCTCAAAATCGAGCAGCACATTCCAGAAGCTCTCCGGCTCTGGATACGTCCCTTTCCCTTCGACTTCCACCGGACCCGTACGGTCCGTCCCATTTCCCGATTGCGCGATGTCGTTCAGATGCGTGCCCCAATTCGTCACCATGCCGTCGCAATAGTACAGAAGGCGCATCCAACCGGGCCGCTCATAGGATTGCGGCTTGTGAACCCGCTTCTCCGTATACGGCGCTCGCGGAGCCGGACCCTGCCATCGCTCATAATCGAGCTCGGCAGGCACAGGCATATCCGGCGGCTTCGGACACCCGATGTCCCCCTTCGGCACTCCCGTCCGGATCGTCTCCAGCTTCCCGATCCGTCCGTTCAGCACCGCCTCCCGTGCCTGGTGATACCAGGGCTTCGTCCGGTACTCACTATCGGTACGGAACACGCGCTTGTGTTTCTTCACCAGGTCGGCAAGCTGCCGGCCCTCTGCAATCGACCGCGTCAGCGGCTTCTCGCACGAAACGTCCTTGCCCGCCTTCACGGCCTCCATCGACATGGGCACGTGCCAGTGGTCCGGCGTCGCCACCATCACCGCGTCGATGCTCTTATCCGCCAGCAGCTCCCGGAACTCGCGATACGCGGCACAGCCCTTCTGCCCGTACGCTGTCTCCACCTGCTTCACCGCATTGTCCAGGCGCCACTGATCCACATCGCAAACCGCCACCACCTGCACTTCCGGCATCGCCAGAAACTGCTTCAGGTTCACCTGTACTGTCTGCCGCCCTACGCCGATCACCCCGACGGTCGTCCGGTTCGAAGGCGCGTTCTTGCCGAATAAGGATAAGGACGCAGCGCAGCCGATGAGGCTGCGCCGCGTGATCGTCATCTTGTCCATACTGACTTCTAGAACGAGAGCTTCAGAGCGAACCGAGCCTGCCGCTCGCCCGTCGCGCTCGTGATCTCCGTATAGCCATTCAACGCCTTCACCGTTCCGTCGGCGTTCTTTGTCATCGACGACACCGTCGCGCCCGGATTGGCGAACTGCGGCGTGTTGGTCACCCCGAACATCTCCGCGCGGAACTGCAGGCTGAACCGCTCCGTGATCCGGAAATTGCGAAACACGCTGCCGTCCAGGTTGAACACGCCCGGACCTCGCAGCAGATTGCGCCCGCTCGTTCCAAACCGCACATCCGTAACTGCCGCGAAAGCCAGCGGGTCAAAGTATGGTTGTCCCGACCCGTGACCGCCCGGAATATTCACGTTCGACAGAATCTGATCCGCTGTCTGCGTGTTGTTACCGGGAGCGTTTACCGAGCTGCCCGACGAGGCCACGGTAAACGGCGTCCCGCTCATCCGGCTCAGGATCCAGTTCAACTGCCAGCCGCCGGCAATCGCCGCCGCGATCCCGCTCGTCGCGAACTTCTGGCCCTTCCCGAACGGAAGCTCGTAGACTCCATAGAACTGGAGGTTGTGCGTCCGGTCGAATCCAGCCACAGCCTTGTTCCGCTGCAGCATCGGCACCCAGTTCCACGTCAGTGTGCCATCGGTATCGTCCACATAGCCAATCGCCCGCGACAACGTGTAAGCAACCCCGAGCGAGGTCCCTTTTACTCTCCGCGTCAACTGCGTTTGCAGCCCGTTGTAGGACGCCGTATTGAAAGGCGTGAAATACCGGATGTCGGAAATCCGGCTGAACTGCGGATACAAGGCTCGTCCCGCGTTGCCGCCGCCCGGGCCGGCCGAGTTGATATTCTGAATCGCCGTCGTGCGTATCGCGCGGCTGCCCACATACGCTGCCTGCACATTGAATCCCGCCCCGGCGTCCCGCTGAATCGTCAGGTTCCACGACTCGATGTACCCGCGGTCGAACTTCTGCGGGAATGTCGTGGTGCCGACGGCCGCGGGCAGCGTGAACACGCTCTGGCTCAGATCCGGCCCAACCACCGCCGGGATTCCCGTCCGCAGCGATCCCGCCGCCTGGAAGCTGTTCGCTCCCGAATACTGCGTCGAGATTGTCGCGGGATAATCGTCGCGCAGGTACCGGAACGTATTCGGATCGACGCTAATGCCCGCGCCCGTCCGGATCACTGTCTTGTCATCCATCCGGTAGGCGATGCCCACCCGCGGGGCGAACTGCCCGTGGCCCATGTCATAACCGCCGCGGTACACCTTGTCGGTGTTCGGATCGTACCGCTCGCCATCCCAGTGGTCACGCGTCGGCGCGGGGTAGATCTCATAGCGAATCCCATAGTCGAGGGTGAGCTTTCTCGTTACCTGCCACATGTCGCGCGCGTAGAAGCCATAGGAGGGCATCCGCACCGTCGCCGGGTTCATGTACTGGACGTCCTTCCCCATGCTGGCGGGCAGCCCCAGGAGGAAGTCGCCCCAACCGTTGTACCCTGTCGTGGCAGCCCCGCCGCTCAGTGAGGTTATGCCGCCGCTGAAGTTGAAGCCACCGCGAGGCCCGTTCGACGCCTGCGGCTGAAAATGATTGATGTCGTACTTACTGAACTCAAAGCCGAATCGCAGTGAGTGCGCCCCCTTCATCCAACTCACGTTCTCGCTCGTTACGTACTGCGGATCGCGGAACTGGAACGGATTCGAGACGTTCGGGTTCCCGAGATTCGAAAATGTGCTGGCGAAGGTGAACCGTGGGTAGCCGCCTTGCAGTGGATCCGTACCGTTTGTCCCCGGAATGTGCAATACGTCCAAACCATAGTTCTTGTCGATATCAATGTTCTTCGCACTGAGCCGCAGCCGTGTGTATCCCACGTTGGCGTCAAACACGATCCGAGGTGTGAAAGTATACGTGCCTCCAACCCCGGCACTCTGGATTAGCCCCGGCGCCGTCCCGGGCTGCCCTCCGCCCGTCGCGTCGCCCCCGGCCTCCCCCAACGATGGCGGATCGAAGAACTCGGTCGGTGAAAAGCTGTACCGCCCAAAGAGCTGTAGTTTGTCATTCGGGTTGTAGTTCACCTTGAAATCCGCGTTGTCGCGCGTTGCGCGATACCCGCCGACCGCAAGGTAGTTGTTCGGAAACACGCTCTGGTTCGGCGCCGGAATCAGATTGGCCATGTAAGCCGAAGCCGGATCAATCAAGTTCGATGGGATCTTATTCCCGGCATACGGAGTGCGGCCCGTACCGTTGGCCGCGCCGCTCGTCGGATCGTACACCGTAGTCCCGGTCCCGTTAAAGTCGCCTGTCTTCAATGCGGCTGTTGGAACTGTGCGGAGAGCCGTGACCAGCCGCCGTCGCATCGTCCGCTCCCAATCGCCGAAGATGAACAGCTTGTTCTTCACAATCGGGCCGCCGGCCATGGCGCCAAACTGGTTGAGGATGTCCTTGGGCGCATGGTTCGGATCGCCGGTGCAGGAGTACAGGCAGTAGAAGTAATTCCGCGCCTTCAACGCGCTGTTGGTGTGATACTCCCACGCTCCGCCGTGAAAGTCGTTCGTCCCCGACTTGATCACCACGTTCATGGCCGCGCCGCCTGCCATCCCCTGTTCGGCGTCGAAACTGTTGCTCACCAGGTTCACCGTCTCCACCGCTTCAACCGGCGGCAGGTATGCCACCAGCCTCGGCAGCCATGGGTGGCTGATCGTCGCGCCGTCGAGCTTCGTGTTGTTGCTCGACTGCGGCATTCCGTTGGCCTGTGTCACCATCGACCGTTGCGGATTGCCCGAGTCCGAGTGGGCCTCCGCCGGCGGCGTGTACCCCGGCAGGACCTTATAGAGGATCTGGAAGTTCCGCCCTTGCGAGTTAATGAGCGGCAGATCGGTGATCTGCGACGACCGGATGACGTTATTGATGTCGGCCCGGTCGGTCTGCAATGTCACGGTGCTCGCGCTCACCGTCACGCTCTCGGCCACCTGCGATACCTGCAGCACCGCGTCAAGCCGCAGCACCGTGTTCAAAGTGATGGTCACACCTTCCTGCACGCGGCTCGAGAACGAAGGCGCTGACATCGTCACCTTGTACGTCCCGGGCTGCAAGTCCGAGAACAGATACGAGCCGCGCTCGTCCGTCGTCGCCGACTTGACGATGCCTGTTCCCACGTTGAGCGCCTCGATCTTCGCTCCGGGAACCGATGCCCCCGTGGCATCGGTCACGTTCCCCGTGAGTGATCCATACAATACCTGCCCTATGGCGACACCACACGCCAGGGCAACCAACCCGAGAAATAGAGAGAGTATTCGAACCCGAAGCATACACACCTCTGGGCAGCCATTATTTCAGAGTTTTGGACCAGATGAAAGTGTCGATCCTACTGAATCGTTGTCGAGATCGGCTTCACTTCGGCCAAGGCGGAACCATTACCACGCGGGTCCATTCGGGCCCGGTGCATCCGGCGGTCGGCCTCCGCAAGCAGTTCCTCCGCATTGGTCCCTTGCTCGGGGCAATGCGCCGTGCCCGTCACCAGCAGCGTTCCGGCTGCCTGCCGCACTTCCCGCGCCAGGCGCGCGGCCCGGCTCTCGATATCGGTGAACCGCAAGCCAGGCAACACCACGACGAACTCGCCGCCGCTCAGCGTCGCCAGGTAGTCATACTCGCGGCAATGACCTTGGATCGCCCGGGCCACACCGGAAAGCAGCCGGCTGGCCGCATCCGCGCCGCTGCTCTGCAGCGTATCGTGGAAGTCTTCCACCCGGCACACGATCACTCCGCAGGGCTCACCCTGCCGGCGGCAGCGCGCCAGTTCCGCGTCCAGGTGCAGGAACAGCGACCGCGCGTTCGGCAGTCCCGTGTCCGCATCCGATCCAGCCGCCGTTTCGGCGTTTTGGTACTTCAAGGCATTCTCCAAAGTCAACGCCAGCTTACCGGTGATCGCCTCGAGGATCCGCAGATGATCACGCGTGAAGGCGTCCTTATTCCTGTGGTATAGAGCCAACGATCCGAATGTGCTGTGCGCGCCGGTCAAGGGCACGGCCAGCGCTGACTGAAGACCGCCCCCTCCATTGCGTCCGTAGCCCGGCTCGACCGTAGGGTTCCCGTTGACGATGGGGCGGCAGTTCTCCACCACCCAACCCGACAACCCCTCACCCACCGGAATCTCCAGCGACGCAAAGAGCCGGAAGTTCTCTCCATGCACGTAAGCAGGCTGCAGCTTGTCGCCCTTGCGCAGCCACACTGCCAGCGTGTCGAACGGAACCAGGTGCTGCAGCCGGACGGCGAACACCGATAGCGTCTCGTCAACGCTTAGCGAAGAGCCCAGGTTCTGGGCCAGTTCATAGAGGGCCTGCCCCTCCTGCCGTGCCGCGGCAATCGTCTCGAGGAAGTTCGCCTTACCCGTGGACGCGGATGCTTCAAACCCGGCGGCGGGCGCCTCGCCGCGCTCCACCTTCAAGTCTGTTGCCAGCTTGAGGGGCTCGATCTTCTTGCCCTGCGCCTTGCGCTCCAATTCCACATATCGCCGCGCCAGCACTTCCACGACTTTCGGGTCGAAGGACTTGCCCGAGTCCTTGATTACCACTTGCATTGCTTTGTCGAGCGGCAATGCCTTGCGGTATTGACGGTCGCTGGCGAGCGCGTCCAGCACATCCACGGCCGCCAGGATCCGCGCGCCGATCGGAATGTCTTCTCCCTTCAACCCGTCCGGATACCCCGACCCGTCCCACCGCTCGTGGTGCGACCGCACGATCGGCACCACCGGATACGGGAACTCGACCCGCTCCAGGATCTGTGCCCCGACCACGGGATGGATCTTCATCTTCTCGAACTCTTCCGGGGTCAGTTTCCCGGGCTTCGAGATGATGTGCTCGGGCACGGCCAGCTTGCCGATGTCGTGCAAGACACTCGCGGCCCGCAGCGCCTCCATCTCATCGAGACTGAGGCCAAGGTCGCGGCCGAGCTCGACGGCATAGGTCTGCACGCGCTGCAGGTGGTCGTGCGTCGTCTGGTCCTTGGCGTCGATCGCCAGTGCCAGGGCCTCGATCGTCTTCAGGTGCAGCGAGGCCTTTTCAAGGGCGTGTTCGCGGCTGTCTTCCATCCGCGCCAGGTAGAGGTTATAGCTCCGGATCACCAGGTAGGCGACGGGGAAGGCGATGATGGTGAACTTCCAGCCAACGGGTCCGAGCCGCGCCGTTGTAAAGGCAAACGCGCCGGCCACGCCGGCCCCGACAACGTAATAAGGCACCATCCAGAAGTAGCTATGCGCCCACTGCACCGGCACCGACAGCTTACGCTGCAGGCTCTCCATCGCCGCGTAGGGGAAGGTCTGCCCGACGAAGAAGAAGACGCTCGCCACCAGCAGACGCAGGACCTCGTTGAACGAGGGGTTGGTCAAGAACTGCGACCGCAGGGCAAAGTGCGCCATCGTGGCCGCGGTCACCATGGCCGAGGCTCCAAACAGCGCGGCAAAGATGCGCCGGCCTGACGGGGCATGGGGGAGGGTCAGTGCCAGGCCGGCGCACGCGGCCATCAGAATGCTTTCTGACCGCGTGAACTGCAAGATTCCCAAGATGACGAAGAAGAAGGCCACGGGCAAGGACCCCTGCGGGGTCCGCCAGGCCACCCGGAAGCCGGCCGCCAAAACGGCCAGGACCAGGAAGGCCCCGAACTGCAGCACGTCGCTCGAGTGCCACGCTCCCAACTCGGCCACCATGATCGGCACGCCGAGCATAAGGATGATCAGAGCATAGGCCTTCGCCAACGAGCCCTTAACCAAGGGCAGAACCCTCCCATGGAAATCCAAGCAATCTGAGGACCGCAAGTATGAATTCGTTCGAGCCCTAGAATCAATACCTTAGAACCACAGTCCTGGGCATGCGGGACAGTTTGTCCCGCTTCAATCCTTTCAAAACGGGACGAATTGTCACCTATAGGACTCAAAACTCTATAGTTTCATCCCCGACCATCCGAAGAGATAGATGGCAATCGAAAAATGGAGAGGAGTGTCGAAACACTTCAGTTCCTGGGCCTTACGGCCCTGGTAGCCAGCCCGCGCATGCGCGAGATGCTGGCCCTGACCGAGCGCGTCGCCCGGTCCAATGCCACTGTCCTGATCCAGGGCGAGAGTGGCAGCGGCAAAGAGGTGATCGCGCGGGCGATCCATCACATGTCGCTGCGCTGCTCGAAGCCGTGGGTGGACGTAAGCTGCGGGGCGCTGCCCGAGCACCTGATGGAGAGCGAGCTGTTCGGCTACGAAAAGGGCGCTTTCAGCGGGGCCGACTCCTCGAAACCAGGCCTCTTCGAACTGGCCCATACGGGCACTCTCTTCCTGGACGAGGTGGGCGAACTCGAGCCCAAGATGCAGGTGAAGCTGCTGCGGGTGCTCGACGGCACCCCTTACTACCGCCTCGGCGGGACGCGGAAGATCGCCGTCGACGTCCGTATACTGACAGCCACGAACCAGGACCTCGAAGGCCTTGTCAAACAAGGCCGTTTCCGGCAAGACCTCTACCATCGCTTGAGCCAGCTCATGCTGGATGTTCCGCCGCTGCGGGAGCGGCCGGAAGACATTGTTGTGCTGGCCGAGTACTTTCTGAGGAAGCACCAGCCGCAGATGGACCTGAGCCTCGACGCCCAGCGTGCGCTGGAGTCTTACTCCTGGCCCGGCAACGTCCGAGAACTCCGGAACATGATGACGCGGGTGGCGGTGATGGCCCAGGGCGACCTGGTCGAGATGGGCGACCTGAACCTGCCGGTCAACGGCCACGCGCCGGAGGCGCCCACCGGAGCGGGCGCGAACCTGGACGGGCTCGAGAAGACCACCATCCTCCGGGTGCTCGACGAGATGGGCGGCCACCGCCAGCGGACGGCCGAGCGGCTGGGCATCTCACGCCGGACGTTGAGCCGCAAGCTGAAGCAGTACGGCGTCAACGAGCCGGAACTGCCCGAAGTCCGGATCGCGGGAGGCGTGTAGGCCATGCCTGATCAACGCCTCGAAAAGCGCCGCGAACCCAGAGCTTCCGCCACGGGCCACATCGACCTGCGGCCCGACGACCCGATCGTCGGCGACGGGTTCGAGGGTACCCTGATCGACCTCAGCGTCGGAGGCTTCCGGGCGCGGCACAAATGTCCGGCCTTCTATCCGGGGCTCGAGGTTGTCTTCACGCACTCCCGGTCAAAAGGTCGGGCCCGGGTGGTGTGGAACCGGATCCTCGGGGAAGAGGTGGAATCCGGCTTCCTCGTACTTTCGCGGGCATAAATCCCAGTAATGATCCGAAGATAGTTGACCAAAGTCGCCTGTTAGAGCAGCATTCAAAGATGCTCGTACAGGTAGCTCTTGTCTCACAGTCGAACTCAGTGTCGTTTGACGACGTTACTCGTGTCAGCGCCGCTCTGCAGAAACAGGTGACCCGCGACTTCGCTCCCATTTGGAACGTACAGGCCACGGTCGACGGCTTCCAGCAGCTCAGCAGTGTCCCGGTCGGCTACTGGCCGGTCGTCGTTCGCGACGATGTCGTGCAAAAGGAGCAAGCCGCCGGCGTTCACCTTGACAGCAACAACCAGCCGTTCGCTCTCGTCCAGGCCGGGGACCAGTGGCCGCTGACGGCCAGCCACGAGACCATGGAGATGCTGGGCGACCCGTTTGGCAACCGCACGATTGCCGGCCAGGCGCCCAAACAGGCGAAAGGCCAGAGCCGGGTGGAGTACCTGGTGGAGGTCTGCGACCCGTCCGAGGAGGACCAGTTCGGGTACACGGTGAACGACATCCAGCTTGCAGACTTCTACACGCCGCACTTCTTCGATCCGGTGAAGGCCTCGGGCGTGCGGTACAGCTTTACAGGCGCGATCACGGCGCCACGGACGATCCTGAAGGGCGGCTACATCAGCTGGCACAACCCGGTGAACGACCACTGGTATCAGCTCGTGTGGTTCAACACGGCGAAGCCGGCGGTGAGGGACCTGGGTGTGTTCAGCAACCAGAAGAAGAGCCTCCGGGAGACGGTCGACTCGATGACGATGACGCCGCGGATGCAGCGCCAGAAGCCCTCGAAGAAAGAGGCCGCGACGGCGAAGATGCTGGCGGCGACGGGCAATGCCCACTCGGCGGAGGGGCGCGCCAAGAAACTCCAGGCCGAGATCGAAGCGCTACTGTAGGAAGTAGTGATCGATATCGACTTCAATCCGCCCCAGCGTCCGAAGAGCCCGCTGGAGTTCATCCAGCAGAAGATGCGCGAAGAGCAACAGCGCGAAAAGGCGAAGCCCAAAGCCAAACCCAAGAAGCGTCCGAAGGGCGGACGCGGCGCCCGCTAGATGGTGTGCGGCACGGGCTTCTCGGAGCTGTCCGGCTGCGTGATTTCGGTGAACTCGCGGCGCCGGTGGACGGTGAACCACATTACAGCCAGCGTGACCATGGCCAGTGCGGCAAAGGCGAGGAAGGCGATCCAGCGCATGACCCGGTGAATGGGGCCATAGGCCTCGCTGACATCCTGCGCGACGATGACGGTCCAAGCCAGGTTCTTGAACCGCTGTTCAAGACCCGTGTTTGCAAAGGCGATCAAGGTGCGGTTGCCCCTGACGTCGGCCACGAAGAAGCCTGACTCGGGCCGGTTAGCGTAGCCGGCCAGGGCCGTAACTTCTTCGGCTTTGACCTTCATAGCCAGCGTCGTTTTGGTTCCGGCGATGACGGTGCCATCGGCCCGGACCAGCATGGTGCGTGCCGTATTGCCGTCGTGGGACTGATACAGCAGCGGGAAGACGGTGGAAACATCCACGAGCGCGTCCAGGGCGCCGATCCATTCGTTGGTTCCTTCG
>Ga0335082_10010427_pt1 | contig 10082 bp, 10 predicted proteins | sample Lox_Sample_41_FD_206718 | JGI IMG/M metagenome (GOLD analysis project Ga0335082, IMG submission 206718) | Soil microbial communities from Loxahatchee National Wildlife Refuge, Florida, United States - Lox_Sample_4.1 | ecosystem: Environmental > Terrestrial > Soil > Wetlands | place: USA...
CACGTTGTCCGGCTTGAGGTCGCGATGGATGACGCCCTGCGCGTGCGCGGCGGCGAGCCCCGCGAGGATCCCTTGCAGGATGGGCACCGCCTGGGCGACCGGGATGCGCCCGCCGTTCTGCGTGTACGCCGAGAGCGGCACGCCCTCGAGCAGCTCCATCACGAGGTAGGGGGAACCGTCCTCGGCCCCCGCGCACTCGAGCATGCGCGCGATGTTCGGGTGGACCAGGCGCGTGCAGAGGCTCCCCTCCTCGAGGAAGCGCGCGAGCACCTGCGCGTCGCCGAGGAACTCGGGGCGCAGCAGCTTGATCGCGACGCGAGCGCCGCCTTCCACCGGCTCCGCCGCATACACCTCGCCCATGCCCCCGTCGCCGAGCTTGTGCAGCAGGCGCCATCGCCGCGAGAGGACCGCGCCCGTCAGCACGCGTGCGGCGGCGGCATCCGCGGTGGCCATGCAAGTGCGATCCTATCAGGACCGCAATCGCGCGCCGAAACGCTTGCCCACCTCGGCGACGACCTGCGCGTGGCGCTGGTCCACCTCCGCATCGGTGAGCGTCCGGTCCGGTGCCCGGTAGACCACGTGCAGCGCGAGGCTGGTGTGGCCGGGGGGCACGCTGCCTCCCGTGAAGCGATCGAAGAGCGCGACGTGCTCGGCCAGGTCGCCCGCCGCCTCGCGCACCGCCAGCTCCACGTCGCCCGCCGGGACGCGATCCTCGACGACGACCGCGAGGTCGCGCGTGCTCGCCGGGAAGCGCGGGAGCGGCGAGAACGCCGCCGGCCGCGCGCCGACCGCCTCGAGCGCCCGGAGATCGACCTCCACGGTTATCACGTTGCCCCCGTCGTCCAGGTCGAATGCGTCGAGCACCGACGGGTGCAGCGGCCCGAGCGAGCCGACGCGCTGCCCGTCGACCTCGATCCACGCCGCGCCGCGCGGGTGCAGGTGCTTCGGTCGCGCATCCGCCCCGGCGATCCGCACGGAGGCGCCGCGACGGAGCATGCGGGACACGACCCCCTCGGCGACGCCCTTGGCGTCCCACACGTCGACCGGCTCGGGCTTGCTCAGCCACGCCGGCCGGTCCCCCGCGAGCAGCGCCGCGAACGCCATGCGCTCCTCGGGCAGCTTGCCGCCGTCTTCCGGCGCGAGGAACAGCGAGCCGACCGTGAAGATGCGGACCTGCCGCTCGCCGTGACGGCGCGCGTGCGACAGGGCACGCAGCAGACCCGGGAGGAGGCTCGTGCGCATCACCGTCCCGCGATCGCCGAGCGGGTTGCGCACCGTGACCACGGGCGCGGGCGCGCCGAGCGCCTCGAGCTCCGACGGCACGGCGAACGAGTACGTGATGGCCTCGCTCAACCCGAGGGCGACCCCGACGTCGCGCGCCCGCTTGGCCAGCGCCTGGATGGGCCCCGCGTCGCGCGACGGCTTGAACGCCGGCAGCGTGGACGGGATCGCGTCGAAGCCGACCGTGCGCGCGACCTCCTCGATGAGGTCGACCTCGCGCGATACGTCCGGCCGGTGGCTCGGCACCTCCCACACGTCCATGCCGGGCTGCGATGCGCGACACGCGAACCCGAGGCGCCCCAGCGTGGCGACGGCGGCGCCGTGCGGCACGTCGACACCGAGGAGCCCTCCGATGCGCGCGTGCCGGAGCGTGACGCTGCGCCGCGCGAGGGCCCGCGCCTCGAAGATGTGCACGTTCTCGAGCGGCGTGCCGCCGGCGAGCTTCGCGACGAGCGACGCGGCGCGCGCGAGAACCCACCTGGTGTCGCCCCAGTCGACGCCGCGCTCGAAGCGATGGCTCGACTCGGTGTGGAGCCCGTGGCGTCGCGCGGCGCGGCGCACCCCGCGCGCGTCGAAGTACGCGCACTCGATCAGCACGCGCGTCGTCTCGGCGGCGATCTCGCTGTTGCCGCCGCCCATCACGCCGGCCAGCGCGACCGGCCCTTCCCCGTCGCAGATGACGAGGTCGTCCTCGGTCAGCGTGCGCTCGACGCCGTCGAGGGTGACGAGCTTCTCTCCCTCGGTCGCGCGCCGGACCACGATCTTCTTGCCGCGGATGCGGTCCATGTCGAACGCGTGCAGCGGGTGCCCTGACTCGAGCATCACGAGGTTCGTCACGTCGACGACGTTCGAGATGGGACGCACGCCGAGCGACGTGAGGCGCCAGCGCACGTCGAGCGGCGAGGGCGCGATGGCCACGTCGAACACCGCGGTGGCGCCGTAGTGAGGACAGCGCTCGGGCTCCTCGATGCTCACCGCGACGAGCGACCCCACGTCCTCGGGGCGCGTCTTGGCGGCCGCCTCCGGGTTCGCCAGCAGGAACGGCACCTCGAAGAGCGCCGCCGCCTCGCGCGCGAGCCCGATGTGTCCGAGCCCATCGGGCCGGTTGGGCGTCAGGTTGATCTCGAACAGCGTGTCGCGCGACGCGGGGATGGCGCTCGCGAGCGTCGCGCCCGGCGCCGCCGTACCGGGGGCAAGCACGAGGATCCCGTCGCTGTCGTCCCCCAGTCCCAGCTCCGCCTCGCTGCAGAGCATGCCCTCGCTCGCGACGCCGGCGATCGATCGCTTCTCGATCGTCACGCCCTTGGCCGGCAGATGCGCGCCGAGCGGCGCGAGCACCACGAGCCCTCCGGGCTCCGGCACGTTGGGCGCGCCGCACACGACCTCCTGCTGCGCCCCGCCGCGGTCGACCACGACGAGACGGAGCCCGCTGCGCGACGGATGCGGCCGCGCCGACACGACGCTCGCGACGACGCACGCCTCCGCGGCGAGCCCGAACGTCTCGGTCGCCTCCACCTCGAGACCGGCGGACGTGAGGCGCGACGCGATCGCGCCCGGATCGTCGGGAAGCTGCGGGCACAGCTCGCGGAGCCAGCGGACCGAGGCTTTCATGCCCGGCGAGGCTTAGCTCGGCTGCTCCTTCACCGCGAGGGCTTCCTGTGCCAGCTCGTCGAAGGTCATTCGCCCCGCCCGGGCGAGCTCCGCGTCGGTCGGGATCTGCTCCATGAAGCGCGGCTCCATTCCGGCGATGCGGGTGAGCGCCCTGCCCAGGAGCTTGCGCCCAAGCGGGTTCTTGTATGCGTTCTGCATGGCGAGCATGAACGCGCCGAACGGTCGGTGCTTGATGCCCGGCTTCGCGGAGACCATCTGCACGCGCTTGAACGCCTCGAGGATCCGCTTGCCGGTCGGGTCCACGAGGTCCATCGGCGCGAAGAACACCTCTTTGAAGAAGGGCTGGCCGTAATAGAACATCATCCCGAGCGCCTTCGCCCCGCGCACGCGCTCGTCGAGCGTCTGCGACGGCCGCGCCGCCAGCCGCTCCGAGTACGCATCCGACGTGTAGTACTCGACCATGTGGTAATCGATCGCGATGTGCCGCGACTCGTCGCGGTTGACGAGGCGCATCGCCTGGTCGCTCATCCCGTCGTGCACGTAGTCGTTGATGCTCCGCAGGAGCGCGATGTCGAGGATCAGCTCTCCCACCGTGATGTACGCGTTGGCCACGTCGTCGCCGAGGTAGCGCACGGCATCGACGAAGGCGGGCGTGAACCGCGAGAGGTGCGGGTTCTGCTGGTACACGCGGTAGTGATGCACGTCGTAGAAGTCGGCGAGCATCTGGGCGACCTGCGCGTGGCGCACCTCGTCCTTCACGAAGGTCCGGAAGATGGCGCGCAGCGTCGGGTCCTCGACGCGGCGCTCCTGCTCGTGGAACAGGGCGCCCGCGAGTCGCTCGATTCCCGCCATGTCGGTGAAGAGCTGCACGATCGCGATCTCGTCGTCGCGCGACATGGGCCGCGGGCGCTGCGACCAGTCGAGGTCCTTCGGCTCCCACTGCAGCTCATGGCACTTGTCGAGCATCCGGGCGAGATCCATCGGTCTGACCGATCGGATTGTGTCACGTCGAGAACTTTTCTGCCGCCCGGGCGTTCAAAGGGGACATGGCCTACCGGGACGTCTCCGAGTCGCTGCGCGCCTACCGGGAGCGGGTCTCCCACGACCTGGAGGACGCGCGGATCGCCGCGAAGGAAGCGCAAGAGCGCGCCGACAAGGTGCGCATCCTCGAGAAGGAGCTGGCGGAGACCGACGGGCTCATCGCGAAGCTCGCCGAGAAGCGGGCACAGAAGCTACCGCTGCCGGTGCTCGAGAACGTCGCCATCGCCGCGCCGTGCAAGGCGAGCTGGGACGCGATGGTGGGCGACGACCGCGTGCGGTTCTGCGGGCAGTGCGAGAAGAACGTCTACAACCTGTCGGCGATGCCGCGGGACGAGGCGGAGGCGCTCCTGGCGGCCCGCGAGGGCAAGATGTGCGTGCGTCTGTACAAGCGTGAGGACGGCACCGTGATGACGAGCGATTGCCCGGTCGGCGTGAAGCGACGGCGTCGGCGGCGTGCGGTGGCGGGCGTCCTCGGCGGCGGGATGATGGCGGCGACGGCGTCGCTCTTCGCCACGAGCACGGGCCAGATGCAGGGCGCGCCGGTCCCCACCGGCATTCCTGAGGTGCAGGGCTCGGCGGTCATCATCACGGGGGACGTGGCGCCGACGCCGGAGAACAACGGGAAGCACGAGGTCGTGGGTCAGTGGGCAACGGGCGGCCCGGCGGTGATGGGCAAGCCGTCGGCTCCGCCGCCCAAGGCGACCCCGAGGATGGGGCGCCCCGCGATCAAGTGACGACGGCCAGGGCGTGCACGACGAACCCCATGAGCACGACCGTGGTCACCGCACCCAGGCTGAAGAACACGGTGCGCCAGGGCTGCCGCCCGCCGAGATAGGCGAACGAGTGCGCGAGGCGCGACGCGGTGAAGACGGCGAAGATCGCTGCCGCCGCGACTCCGCTGCCGCCTGAGAGCACGTAGACGAGACCGAGGATCACGAAGGGCACGATGTTGGCCATCGCGTTGGCGTGCGCCCGGAGGACGCGCGCCACCTCGGGTGGATTCTCGGGGAGCAGCTTGTTCCCCCGCCCCAGGTCCTCCTCGTTCGGCGTGGTCTTGGACTTCCCGCGCACGACGGCGCTGTACGCCCAGAGGACCGTCAGGTTCAGCGACAGGATCAGCAGCGAGACGGCGTACGCGAGGAAGGCGGGATTGGATGCGAGGTTCGACACGAGGGGCTCCTTTCTCTTTCGAGATGCCCCTTCGTCTCGGCCGCGGCTGATCCGTTACACTCGAATGCGCTCACCGTGGCCGACGACGCGCCGAGCTCCGAGCGCCTCCGGGACGCCGACCTGGTCGGCCGCCTGCGCGCGGGCGACGAGGCGGCCTTCCGCGAGCTCGTTCGAGGGATGCACCGCGCCCTCTCGAGGGTGGCGGTCGCATTCGTCCGGGAGCCCACGGCGGCAGAAGAAGTGGTGCAGGAGACGTGGGTGGCCGTGGTCGCCCAGCTCGATCGCTTCGAGCAGCGTTCGAGCCTGCGCACGTGGATCGGGTCGATCCTCGTCAACCGCGCGAAGACCCGGGCGGTGCGCGACCAGCGGTCCGTCCCCTTCTCCTCCCTGTCGGCCGAGGACGGCGAACCGGTGGAGCCCGAGCGCTTCAACGCCATGGGCATCTGGTCCGTGCCTCCGCGCAGGTGGGACACCGGCCCCGAGGCGCTCACGTTGCGCAAGGAGGCGCGCGAGGCCATCGAGCGGGAGCTGGCCGGACTGCCCGAATCGCAGCGCACGGTGGTCGTCCTCCGGGACCTCGAGGGATGGAGCAGCGAGGAAGTGTGTAACGTTCTCGGTCTGAGCGAGACCAACCAGAGGGTGCTCCTGCACCGCGGCCGCCTGCGCCTGCGCGCGGCGCTGGAGCGCTACCATTCGGGAGACGGCAGCTGATGTACCTGTGTCGTGACGCCATCGCGCACCTGACCGAAGCCGAGGAGGGCGCGCTCACCGGCTGGACGCGGTTCTGGCACGGGTTCCACATGTCCATCTGCCTGCATTGCCGCGCGTGCCGGAGGCAGATCGCCGAGACCAGGGCGCTCGCCCGCGAGATCCCGCCCGAGCCCGTGCCGCACGGGGTCGAAGACGAAGCGATGCGGGCGTTTCGCGCTCGCGGGAAATCGATGTAACGCCGGACGCAGTCGCGAGACGAAGCTGCAGCGGAGGGAGGAGCGGCCGATGAAGACACAGACGCACACGCCGGACCTGTCGAACCAGCCCACGCTGGCGGACGACTCGGGCGCGCTGGATGCGACGATGGCTTCTCCGAACTCGGTCCAGGGGGCGGCGGCGGCGGGCGCCACCGGTGGCGTGCGCACGACCGTGCTTCCACGCATCGAGTGGGCCGGCAACGCGCCGACCATCGTGAGCACTTCGCGCCCGCGCTTCGAGACGACGCGCGCGCTCGGATCGGGTGGTCTGGGCGAGGTCGTGGCCGCGAAGGATCTCGACATCGGGCGCGAGGTCGCCATCAAGCGCCTTCGCGCCGACGCGCGCAGCGCGGGCTCGCTGGCGCGCTTCGTCGACGAGATCCGCACGGTGGGCGCGCTCGAGCACCCGAACATCCTGCCCATCCACGACGTGGGCGCCGACGAGCAGGGCGCGCTGTACTTCGTGATGCCGCGCGTGCGCGGCGAGACGCTGGAGGCGATCATCGAGCGCCTGCAGGCGGGCGACGCGGCGACGCACGCCCACTGGACCTTCGAGCGGCGCGCACACGTGTTCCGCCAGCTCCTCGACGCCGTCGCCTTCGCGCACGAGCGCGGCTACGTGCACCGCGACATCAAGCCGTCCAACGTGATGATCGGCCCGTACGGCGAGGTGTTCCTCATGGACTGGGGCATCGCGAAGCCCGTGAACGCGCCCGATCACGCCGCGGCGGCCAAGCACGATCAGCCGGCGCCGCACGCGGGGCGCGTGACCGAGACGCACGCCGGCGCGGTGATCGGCACGCCCGCGTACATGTCGCCCGAGCAAGCGCGCGGCGAGCCTGTCGACGCGCGCTCGGACGTGTACTCGCTTTGCGTTCTCTTCGACGAGCTGCTGTGCCTGCGCCACTACCTCGACGACTGCAAGACCGTCGACGAGATGCTCCAGGGCGTGCAGCACGTGCAGCACTCCCTCGCGAGCTTCGTGCCGAACCGGCACCAGGCGCCCGCGCCCGCGGACCTCGCATGGTTCGCGCGCAAGGGCGTCGCGAAGGATCCGGCGCAGCGCTACCAGAGCGTGCGCGAGATGATCGATCGTCTCGACGCGCGCGACGAGGGCATCATCCCCATCCAGTGCCACCTCACGTTCACGAAGCGCGTGACCGGGACGTGGATGCGGTTCATCGACCGGCATCCGATGCTCTTCACGGTGGCACTGAGCCTCCTGGTGCTCGGCGGGATCGGCGCGGCGGTCTGGCAGGGTGTACGCTGAACGGCATGCGCGCGGCATGGACGTTCGCGGTCCTCGCGCTGGCCGCGGCCTGCGGCAGCTCGAGCAACGGCTCCGGTACCAACCAGCAGGACGCGAGCACCGGCGACGACGGCGCGTCCGGTAGCTCGAGCGGCGGCGGGGGCTCCGACGGAGGGTCCAGCAGCGGATCGAGCAGCGGCGGCGGCGGCGACGCTTCGCCTCCGTGCGTGCCGACGATCCCGAAGCTCACGTGGAAGAGCCCCTACGCCGGCTGGACGCGCGGCGTCCCGACCGATCCGAGCTTCTTCCCCATCGGCGTGTGGCTCCAGCTCCCGAGCCACGCGAGCGAGCTCCAGAAGATCGGCGTGAACGTCTACGTCGGCAACAACGCGGGCACCGACCCCCTGATGGCGAGCGATCTGGCGAGCCTCAAGGCGCTCGGCATGTACGCCATCATCGGGCAGGACTCGGTCGGCCTCGCCAACATCGACGACACGACGATCGTCGGCTGGTGGGCGACGCCCGACGAGCCGGACAACGCGCAGTCCGACGGCATGGGCGGCTACGGTCCCCCCGTCGCGCCGGCGACGCTCGTCACGCAGTACCAGGCGTACGTGAAGGCCGACCCGACGCGCCCCGTGTGGCTCGGCCTCGGGCAGGGCGTCGCCTACGACAACTACGAGGGACGCGGCAGCAACCCGCCGCCCGAGTCTCAGTACGTGCCGGCGAGCGACATCGTGTCGTTCGACATCTACCCGTACAACAACTGCGGCGGTGACACGAACGACCAGGTGACGTGCGGGCAGTTCTGGCTCAACGCACTCGGCATCGACCGCCTGCACATGTGGTCCAACCGCGGTCAGGCCGTTTGGAGCGACTTCGAGACGACCGTCATCTCGGCGGGGACCACCACGGGCCCCACGCCGGTGCAGACGCGGTCCGAGGTGTGGCTCGGCCTGATCCACGGCGCCAACGGCATCCTCTACTTCATCGACTCGTGGAACCCGAGCTTCCGCGAGGACGCGATCTTCGAGACGCCCGCGATGGTGACCGCGGTGACGGCGCTCGACCAGGAGATCGCGATGCTCGCGCCGGTGCTCAACAGCGCGACGATTCCGAACCTCGTGACCGCGAGCAGCTCGAACGCGGCGGCGCCGATCGACACGCTGGTCAAGGCGAGCGGCTCGAAGCTCTACGTGATGTCCGCCATCTCGCGCACCGGCACCACGATGGGCTCCTTCACGATCGCCGGCATGACGGGTAGCGCCGTCGCGACCGTCCTCGGCGAGAACCGCACGGTGAACGTGACCAAGGGCCGCTTCACCGACGCGTTCGCCGCCAACGACGTGCACGTGTACGTGATCGACCTGTCGACCGCGACCTGCCAGTGATCCACCACCACGCCCGGCTGTTACACGGGGCCGACACGGGTGAAACATCTCGCAGCGATCGACGAAAGAGGCTTTTTCCGCGGCTCGCGCCCGGTCATCTTCGGAGGCATGAAGCTCGTCCGTACCTTCGTTCTCCTCGGGGCCTCCACACTCTTCGCTCTCGGCATGCCCATCGCGTGCTCCAGCTCGTCCGGAGGGACGGGTGGAGGCAGCGGTTCCAGCTCCGGAGGATCCGGGGACGACGCCACCGGCAGCAGCTCCGGAAGCTCGAGTGGTTCGAGCAGCGGCGGATCCAGCGGCAGCAGCAGCGGTTCCGCCAGCAGCAGCGGCAGCAGCAGCGGCTCGGCGAGCAGCAGCGGGAGCAGCAGCGGCGCCGGAAGCAGCAGCGGATCGTCGAGCGGCGGCGGTGACGCCGGCGACGACGGTGCGGCGCTGTCGCAGCTCTGTACGACCTGCACCCAGGCATCCGACTGCGCTTCGGCCCTCTGCGAGCCCTTCGCGATGATGAGCAAGAACGAGTGCACGATCGCGTGCACGCAGAACTCCGATTGCCCGTCGCCGTCTGCGATGACGTGTACGCCGAAAGGCTACTGCAAGTGCAATTGAGCGGTTAGTCGACGGAGCAGGTGATCCAGCGGCACGTCACCCGCGGGTGACATCGCGACGTCAGCTCCTGGCGATCGCGCAACGTGGCTGCACGTGTGCAGCCTGCTCGTAAGAACGGCGCATGGTCCCGTCGATGCAATGGGTGCCCATACTATGCGCCGAACATCCATCATGGGTCCCACCGCCGCCGCGATCGCGGCTCTCGCCCTCTGCCTGTGTGCGTGCAGCTCCGACGACACCGGAGGCAACACAGGGTCCTCCCAGAACTCCAGCTCCGGCGGGCAGACGTCGCCGGGCATCAGCCCGGGCTCCAGCTCCGGCGGCAGCGGCTCGAGCGGCGGCTCGTCGACGGGCAGCAGCAGCGGTTCGGCGAGCTCCAGCAGCAGCGGCGCGGCGGGGAGCTCATCGGGAAGCTCGTCGAGCAGCTCCGGCAGCTCCAGCGGCGCGACCGGTGGGGGTGACGGCGGCGGGAGCGGTGGAGGCGATGGTGGTGGAAGCGGTGGCGACGGCGGAAAGGGCTCCGAGACCAGCGCTGCTGTGACGTACGGCTCGTCGTGCACCACGAACGCCGACTGCACCGACGCGACCTACAACCAGTGCGAGCTGGATCAAGGCGTGATGATGTGCACGAAGCTGTGCACGACCGCAGCGGACTGCCCGAACCCGCCGACGACGGGAACGTGCACGCCGAAGGGGTTCTGCAAGTAGCACCCGCTAGCGGGCGCGCGTCGGCGGCGGTGCGGCGAGGGAGCTGTCGGGCACGCG
>Ga0335082_10010428_pt1 | contig 10081 bp, 6 predicted proteins | sample Lox_Sample_41_FD_206718 | JGI IMG/M metagenome (GOLD analysis project Ga0335082, IMG submission 206718) | Soil microbial communities from Loxahatchee National Wildlife Refuge, Florida, United States - Lox_Sample_4.1 | ecosystem: Environmental > Terrestrial > Soil > Wetlands | place: USA: Florida...
CTTCGCCGCTTTTCGCCCCGATCTTCTCTGTGTCCTCCGTGCCTCTGTGGTGAATCCTTTTGCCTCCTGTCTGCTATCCTCGCCGCGTGGCGACTAAACGCGAAAAAACGAGGCCGTCCATCTCCATTGTCGGACCGGGAAACCTCGGCTCCGCGCTCGCCACTGAGCTTGCAGGGATCGGGTATCCCATCCGACAGATTGTTTCCCGCCGCGATTCTGCGGGCGTAAGCGCCGCACGCGCCTTGGCGCGACGAGTGAGGGCACAACACTCATTTCTGGGTGAAGCTGTGCTCGATACCGACATCACCTGGCTCACCGTGCCTGACGACGCTGTCGCTGGCGTCGCGCGCCAACTCGCTGCCTCCCAATCGTGGAAAGGCAAGATCGCCCTCCATCCAAGTGGAGCGCGAACCAGCGACGAGCTATCGCCATTGAGGAAGAAGGGCGCAAAGGTCGCCTCAGCGCATCCGATGATGACGTTTGTGCGCGGGCGTAGGCCGCAGTGGCGCGGAGTACCGTTTGACATTGAAGGGGACGCACCGGCCGTGAGAGCTGCCCATGAAATCGCCAGCACGCTGGGCGCAAGTCCTTACGTTCTCGATAAGCGCCACAAGACGCTCTATCATGCCTTCGGCAGCTTCGCGTCGCCACTGGTGATTGCGCTCATGTCCGCGATGGAGCAGGTCGCCGAATCAGCCGGCGTGCCTCCCGGCGAAGCCAGGCGCATGGTCCGCCCGCTGCTGATGCGCACGCTCGACAACTATTTCAGGAAGGATGCCGCCCGCGCCTTCAGCGGCCCTCTGATTCGTGGCGACGTGCGGACCGTGCGCAAGCACCTGGCAGCGATGAAACGTATTCCACACGCGCGTGACGTGTACATCGCATTAGCGAAAGCAGCAATCAAGGCATTGCCGGTGAAGAATAAGGAAGCGCTGAAGAAGGAATTGCGGTCCGCCATGAAGAGCCCGAAGGGCGTGGGATGATAGCCCAGCCTGACGCGAAGCGAGAGGCTGGGAATGCGGCCACATACTTGGCCCGAGCCGGCTTTTAGCCGGCGACACAGCAGCATTCTGCCGTCCCCGGGGGACTTGAAAATCCTTAGACGACTTCTACCCAGGACTCCGCTCCGCTACGTCCTGGGCTGTCATCACACGCCCTCCGGGCTAAACCGTGTCTCTGTGGAAGTAGATCGAGAACCTGTATGAATGAGTTTGGTGAACAGCAGGCCCCTCGCCCGCCGCGGCGGGCTCGGGATGACAATTTGGGATGCGTAAGGAGCCTCCTTACCGCCCCGTGAACAAGTGCCCCATCTTCTCTCTCTTCGTACGCAGATAATCCTCCGCCGTCTCGTAGGGCTCGACTTCGGCGGAGACGCGTTCCACCACTTCAATCCCGGCGTTCTCCAGGGCTGCCACCTTGTCGGGATTGTTCGAAATCAGCCGCACCTGCTTCACTCCGAGCTGCTTCAGCGCCTCGGCGGGAAGAGCATACTGGCGGTAGTCGGCATCAAAGCCTAGCTGCTCGTTGGCTTGGATGGTGTCGAGACCTTTGTCCTGCAACTCGTAGGCCTGCAGTTTCGCCATGAGTCCAATGCCGCGGCCTTCCTGCTTCTCATAGAGCAGGATGCCGGCGCCAGCGTCGGCGATCATTTGCAGCGCAAGCTCAAGCTGCTGGCGGCAATCGCAACGCATGGAGCCGAAGACGTCGCCCGTCAGGCACTGCGAGTGAATGCGCACCAGCGGCGGAGCGCTGTGAATGTCGCCCATGACGAGTGCGACCGCGGTCTCCTTGCGGGGCTCGGCTTTTCCATCGGCGTCGTGGCCGTTGGCTTTGGCGGGAAACTCGCCCTCAAAGCCATAGATACGGAACTGTCCCCAGCGCGTAGGGAAGTTGGCCTCGGCGAGTTTTCGAACCATCGGCTGACTCACAAGTTTGATTATAGCTATCTCCACTGCATTACACGCTGTTCAGCGCGCGCCTCATCACCGCGAATACGCCAAGGCCCGCCACCTCTGCTATGCTCTCTCGTTCCCCCTGTGGAGGTTGCATGATCAGCAAACTTCTTGTGCTCGGCTTCTTATTTGTATCTCTGCTGGCCACGGCGCAGCAGTCCCAGCCGGCCAGTTCCACCGAGCCGGCACTGCCCTACTCGCCCAGCCTCAACCTGAATGACATGGACCGCAGCGTGGACCCTTGTGTGGACTTCTATACCTATTCCTGCGGCGGCTGGATGAAGAACAACCCCATCCCTCCCGACCAGACGTCCTGGGAGGTCTACGCCAAGCTCTACGAGGACAATCTCGCCTACCTGCGCGACATTCTCGAGCAGGCGGCCGTGGAGAAGGACCGCGACGCCGTCACCCAGAAGATTGGCGATTACTACGCCGCATGTATGGATGAGGCGAGGGTTGAGAGCCTCAGCGCAAGACCCATGCAGCCGGAACTTGATGCCATCGCCAATCTGAAAGGCACGAGCCAGCTGGCGCCCCTGGTCGCCAATTTGCAAATGGCAGGCGTGCCTGTGCTGTTCCGCTCCGGGCCGGAGCAGGACCCTGACGACTCTGACGCCGTGATCTTCGAAGTCAGTCAGGGGGGATTGGGCCTTCCCGATCGCGACTACTACCTGAAGGATGATGCCAAGTCCAAAGAAACGCGCGAGCGCTATGTACAGCATGTACAGAAAGTCTTCCAGCTGCTGGGTGATTCGCCTGAGGTGGCTAAACAGAACGCTGACACCGTCATGCGCATGGAGACAGCCCTGGCGAAAGCGTCATTGACCCGGGTCGAGCGCCGCGATCCCTACAAGCAGAAGCACAAAATACCTCCGGCCGACCTTAACAAAATTGCGCCCAACTTCGACTGGTCGGCGTTTACCGCGGCTGCCAAAGTGCCGAAGACGGACCTGCTCAACGTCTCCTGGCCCGCGTTCTTTGAGGAGATCAACAGCCAGGTAAAATCAGACTCCCTGGCCGACTGGAAGGCCTATCTGCGTTTTCATGTGGCCAACTCGCAGGCGCCGTATCTTTCGTCGGCATGGGTCAATGAAGACTTCGCGTTCTACCGGCAATACCTGCGTGGAGCAAAAGAGCTGCGTCCGCGCTGGAAGCGCTGCGTGCAGTATGTCGACGACGACCTGGGCGAGGCGCTGGGTCAGGTCTACGTGCGCAAGACGTTTTCGCCGGAGACCAAGGCGGCGACGCTCGACATGACGCGGCGCATTGAAGACGCCATGGCGCTGCGTATGCAGCAGCTCACCTGGATGAGCCCGGCAACCAAGCAGCAGGCGCTCGTCAAGCTGCACGCCATCCGTAACAAGGTCGGCTATCCCGACAAATGGCGCGACTACAGCTCGGTGCAGATCACGCCGGATGACTTCTATGGCAATGCCCTGCGTGCCACCGAGTTCGAGAGCCATCGCCAGTTCAACAAAATCGGCAAACCCGTCGACCGCAACGAATGGGACATGACACCGCCGACCGTCAACGCCTACTACAATCCGCAGATGAACGACATCAACTTCCCTGCCGGAGTACTTCAGCCTCCACTGTACGATCCCAAGATGGACGCCGCACCCAACTACGGCGACACCGGCTCCACCATCGGCCATGAGCTGACGCACGGCTTCGACGATGAAGGAAGGCAGTACGATGCTAAGGGCAATCTCAAAGACTGGTGGACGAAGAAAGACGCCGATCTGTTCACCAAACACGCTGACTGCGTGGTTGATCAGTATGCGCAGTACGTGGCGGTTGATGACATCCACATCAACTCGAAGCTGACGGAGGGCGAAGACGTCGCCGATCTCGGCGGAACGATACTGGCCTACATCGCGTGGAAGGACGCAGCCAAGGGCCAGGACTTACATCCCATCGCCGGCCTGACGCCCGATCAGCGCTTCTTTGTGGGATTCGCGCAGTGGGCCTGCGAAAACGACCGGCCGGAGAATGCGCGCCTTCGTGCCGTCACCGACCCGCACTCTCCGGCCAAATATCGCATTAATGGCGTGGTGGTCAATGTACCGGAGTTCGGCCCCGCGTTCGGATGCAAGCCCGGTTCGCCGATGGTGAAACCCGCCGACAAGGTGTGCAAGGTGTGGTAAAGGCCTACTTCACCCACGCCTTGCAAACACTTCCAGAGGCTAAGCGGTAAAGGTTTCGCCCGAGCTCTTCGCTTATGCGACTGCCCCCAGGGCCGGCAGCAATGCAAGAGGATTTTGCTGTAGGTTCGAGGCATAACGCTGCTCCGCAGCTCAGGTGAGATATATGGGTTACCGACCCCACGCTCACGAGGCCGTTACGAAACTCTTCAGCTACAAGGTTGCCAGGAGGCCGAGTTCGCCGACCTGGGGCGCCTAAGGTTGTCTTTCTCCTTGCAGCAGGCAAGGGGAAAGTCCTTTCCCAGCATGCGAGGCGAAGGTCGCCTGGGCTTCACCCTGCCAGGGCGGCCCGCAAGGCTGCTCCGCCCATGACCTTCCACATCCGCTTCAGGTTGTAGACCAGCGTTGCCAGGCTCATCTCCGTTTGTGCTCCCGCCACTCCGCGCAGCAGAAACCGCGGATGTCCAAAGATGTGGTACTTGAGCGCGGCGAACGGATGCTCCACTACACATCGTCGCAGGCGCATCATCTCCGCCGTTGCTCGCTGCTGCATGCGTTGCAGCGCCGCCTCATGCCGATGCCGATACACATAGCGTTGCTTGGTGTTCGTGCACTGCGCCTTCAGCGGACACGCCCCGCAAACCTCCGCCCCGGCCTGATACAACACGCGCTTGCGATCACGCTGCTCCTGCCGCCGCCGCAGTGTCTGTTGCGCCGGGCAGCGGAAGGTATCCGTCTTCTCGTCATACTCAAACTCCGTGGCCGCGAACTGCGTGCCGTCACCTTGATTGTTGACCCCACGATTGGCCGGCACATGCGGCGCAATACCTTGTTGTTCACACCCTTCCGCCTGTTCCCCGTTGGAGTAGCCTGCATCGGCCACCACGTTGAGCGATTCCGGATTCCCCAACGCCTCTTTCGCCGCCTGCGCCATGGGCAGCAGACTGCGTTCATCGTTAGCCTCCGTCGTCACCTGCTGCGCGATGATGATGCCGTGCTCGCTGTCCACCGCCGTCTGCACGTTGTACGCCGGCCGCTTGCCGTCGGTGGTGCGCATGAAGCGCGCCTCCGGCTCGGGATCTTGCTTGAGCTTCTCCAGCGCCGCCGCCACCGCGCTCGGGTCGATCACCCACTCGTCCTGCTCATCAGCCGCATCGAGCTGCTCCAGATAGCGCTTTACCGCATCGCGCTCCCGCACCCGCTGCGCGCTGCTCACCGTACGAAACTTCGAGCCATCCACCGCCACCAGCTCGCCCCGCACCAGACCCACACTGCGCGCAAAGCGCACCAACTCGGCTCCTGCTTCCGTCACCGCCTCGCCGTGCAGTCGCCGAAACTCGGCAATGCTCTTGTGATCGGGTCGCAACCTTGCAAGCAACCACATCACTTCCACATTGCGCTGGCATTCGGCTTCCAGTCGCCGCGACGAGCGCACCTGATTCATGTACCCGTACAAGTACAGCTTCAGCAGATCGCGCGGATCGTAGCCCGGACGCCCCGTCACCGCCGGCTCCGAGCGCTCAAAGCCCAACCTCGCTACTGGCAGCCGGTCCACATACGCCTCGATCACCCGACACACGTGATCGGCCGGAATCAACTCGTCCAGGGTCACGGGAAACATCGTCACCTGCTCCCGCGCCTCACCTCTGATGTACCCCATGCCCGCTAACTTACCCTACTTCCCACATCCCCAGCACACTCATTGTTTCTCCGGTGCCGAGTTTCGTAACAGCCTCGTGAGAGCCGGGTGAGGGTTGGCAAGAGATCGTGAGTTCCTTTCTGGGACGACACAAAGATCTTCGCACCACGGAAGGATTGTGAATCGCAAAACGACATTGTGCCGTCCCGCTCTGCGGGACTCGCATGCATTTTTACGTGCGTGTCCCCGGCACTCACGAGGCCGTTACGAAACTCTTCAGCTACAAGGTTGCCAGGAGGCCGAGTTCGCCGACCTGGGGCGCCTAAGGTTGTCTTTCTCCTTGCAGCAGGCAAGGGGAAAGTCCTTTCCCAGCATGCGAGGCGAAGGTCGCCTGGGCTTCACCCTGCCAGGGCGGCCCGCAAGGCTGCTCCGCCCATGACCTTCCACATCCGCTTCAGGTTGTAGACCAGCGTTGCCAGGCTCATCTCCGTTTGTGCTCCCGCCACTCCGCGCAGCAGAAACCGCGGATGTCCAAAGATGTGGTACTTGAGCGCGGCGAACGGATGCTCCACTACACATCGTCGCAGGCGCATCATCTCCGCCGTTGCTCGCTGCTGCATGCGTTGCAGCGCCGCCTCATGCCGATGCCGATACACATAGCGTTGCTTGGTGTTCGTGCACTGCGCCTTCAGCGGACACGCCCCGCAAACCTCCGCCCCGGCCTGATACAACACGCGCTTGCGATCACGCTGCTCCTGCCGCCGCCGCAGTGTCTGTTGCGCCGGGCAGCGGAAGGTATCCGTCTTCTCGTCATACTCAAACTCCGTGGCCGCGAACTGCGTGCCGTCACCTTGATTGTTGACCCCACGATTGGCCGGCACATGCGGCGCAATACCTTGTTGTTCACACCCTTCCGCCTGTTCCCCGTTGGAGTAGCCTGCATCGGCCACCACGTTGAGCGATTCCGGATTCCCCAACGCCTCTTTCGCCGCCTGCGCCATGGGCAGCAGACTGCGTTCATCGTTAGCCTCCGTCGTCACCTGCTGCGCGATGATGATGCCGTGCTCGCTGTCCACCGCCGTCTGCACGTTGTACGCCGGCCGCTTGCCGTCGGTGGTGCGCATGAAGCGCGCCTCCGGCTCGGGATCTTGCTTGAGCTTCTCCAGCGCCGCCGCCACCGCGCTCGGGTCGATCACCCACTCGTCCTGCTCATCAGCCGCATCGAGCTGCTCCAGATAGCGCTTTACCGCATCGCGCTCCCGCACCCGCTGCGCGCTGCTCACCGTACGAAACTTCGAGCCATCCACCGCCACCAGCTCGCCCCGCACCAGACCCACACTGCGCGCAAAGCGCACCAACTCGGCTCCTGCTTCCGTCACCGCCTCGCCGTGCAGTCGCCGAAACTCGGCAATGCTCTTGTGATCGGGTCGCAACCTTGCAAGCAACCACATCACTTCCACATTGCGCTGGCATTCGGCTTCCAGTCGCCGCGACGAGCGCACCTGATTCATGTACCCGTACAAGTACAGCTTCAGCAGATCGCGCGGATCGTAGCCCGGACGCCCCGTCACCGCCGGCTCCGAGCGCTCAAAGCCCAACCTCGCTACTGGCAGCCGGTCCACATACGCCTCGATCACCCGACACACGTGATCGGCCGGAATCAACTCGTCCAGGGTCACGGGAAACATCGTCACCTGCTCCCGCGCCTCACCTCTGATGTACCCCATGCCCGCTAACTTACCCTACTTCCCACATCCCCAGCCCACTCATTGTTTCTCCGGTGCCGAGTTTCGTAACAGCCTCTCACGTGCCGGGCTACGATTATTTCGCCCTTCGGGCTTTGGGCGTCGTGCAATCGGCGATTACGCAATGCGCGATTTCGTTCCGATGTCCACGGCTCACGTCTGAAACGTGGGACCTGAAACCTGACGCCTGAAATCTGACAACCGACAACTGACAACCGACAACTGCTCCTACGCCTTATTCGCGCGGTACAGCTTGATCAAATTGTTGGTCGAGCTGTCGTGCGCCAGCTTCGGCTCCTGTTCGCCTTCCAGCTCAGGAATGATGCGCTGCGCCAGCACCTTGCCCAGCTCGACGCCCCACTGGTCGAACGAATCAATGCCCCAAATCGTGCCCTGGGTAAAGACTGAGTGCTCGTACAGTGCCACCAGCTTGCCCAGCGTCTCCGGCGACAGCAAGTCGACCAGGATGGCGTTCGACGGCCGATTGCCTTCGAAGACGCGATGCGGCACCAGCCAGTCGGGCGTGCCCTCAGCCTTGACCTGCTCGGGAGTCTTGCCGAAGGCCAGGGCCTCTGCCTGCGCGAATACGTTGGACATCAGGGTGTCGTGATGCTGGCCGAGCGGGTTCAGCGTCCTGTAGAAGCCGATGAAGTCGCACGGGATGAGCCGCGTCCCCTGGTGAATCAACTGATAGAACGAATGCTGCCCGTTGGTGCCGGGCTCGCCCCAGTAGATCGGGCCGGTATCGTGCGTGACGCGTGTGCCGTCGAGCCGCACATGTTTACCATTGCTTTCCATCGTCAACTGCTGGAGATAAGCCGGAAAGCGCTTCAGATACTGCTCGTAGGGCAGGACAGCAACAGTCTGAGCGCCGAAGAAGTCGTTGTACCAGACGGCCAGCAGTCCCATAAGCACCGGCAGGTTCTGTGCGAAGGGCGCGGTGCGGAAGTGCTCATCCATCTGATGGAAGCCGCTCAGCATCTCGCGAAAGCCGTCCGGGCCGATGGCCAGCATGGTGGACAGGCCGATGGCCGAATCCATGGAATAGCGCCCACCGACCCAGTCCCAGAAGCCGAACATGTTGGCCGTGTCGATGCCGAACTTCGATACGCCCACGGCGTTGGTCGAAACCGCGACGAAGTGCTTGGCCACCGCCTTCTCATCGCCCAGCTGCTTGACTGCCCAATCGCGAGCGGTGTGCGCGTTGGTCATGGTCTCGAGGGTGGTGAAGGTTTTCGACGAGATAATGAACAGCGTCTCGTCGGCCTGGAGGTCCTGTACCGCTTCGGCAAAGTCGGTGCCATCGACGTTCGACACGAAGCGGAAGGCCATGTCGCGGCGGCTGTAATGCTTGAGCGCTTCGTAGGCCATCACCGGGCCGAGGTCGGAGCCGCCAATCCCGATATTGATCACGTTCTTGATCGCCTTGCCGGTATGGCCTTTCCAGTCGCCGCTGCGAACCCGGTCGCAGAAGGCAGCCATCTTGTCGAGCACATCATGAACTTCCGGCACGACGTCCTTGCCATCCACGAAGATCTTTTCGTCACGCGGGGCACGCAAAGCCACATGCAGCACCGCGCGGTTTTCGGTGATGTTGATCTTGTCGCCACGAAACATGGCATCGATACGCTCGCGCAAGCCGGCTTCTTCTGCGAGCTGAAGCAGCAGCTTCATGGTCTCGTCGGTGACGCGGTTTTTGGAGTAGTCGAGAAAAATCCCCACGGCTTGTGCGGTGAAGCGTTCGCCGCGCTTGGGGTCGTCGGCGAAGATCTGACGAAGGTGCAGTTGGCGGATGTAGTCATAATGCTGCTCCAAGATTTGCCACGTCTTGGCCTCGGTCAGCGGCGTCACGCTTGCTGCCATTCGGATGCTCCTTTGCGTTTGGCCGGTTTCTTCGCCGCCGAGCCATTGGCCCGCGGCAGGGAATCCGGCTCGGAAGCTGGGCCATAGTTAGCGGCGCTGACCAGCGGGTCCTGCCACAGCCGGAAGCCACCCAGGAATGCATTCTGGTTGTTTCCCATACGGGAATGGGGTGGCAGCTTTTTCAGCAGCTTCGCGTTTCCACCGCCGATGACAACGTCGTCGGGCTCCAGCGCAGCCCCCAGGCGCTCGACGACGTCCTCGACGTTTTCGCGCCACTTCTTTTTTCCGTACTTCTTGAGTCCGCGCAGTCCAACGTAGTCCTCATAGGTCTTCTTGCGGTATGGCAAGTGCGCCAATTCCATCGGCTCGATGCGGCCCTCGACAATCATGGCTGAACCCAGGCCGGTGCCGAGGCCGAGAAACAGCATGGCTCCACGCTCATAGCTGCCAACGGCCTGCATGGCGGCATCGTTGATGATTTTCACGGGTTTGCCGAATTCCTTAGCGAAGGGGAATCCCACCCAGCCAGGCCCGAGGTTGTGCGGATCGTGAACCGGGCGGTTATGCACCACCGGCCCAGGGTAGCCCATGGCGATGACGTCGTACTTCCAATCAGCGGCGAGCTTCTTGACCGCCGACACCATCTCCTTGGCCGTCAGGTTGGGGCCGGAAACGATCTTGCGTGGAGTAGTCTCCCCCGTCGCCAGGATCTTGACGTGCGTACCGCCTACATCCACT
>Ga0335082_10010429_pt1 | contig 10081 bp, 6 predicted proteins | sample Lox_Sample_41_FD_206718 | JGI IMG/M metagenome (GOLD analysis project Ga0335082, IMG submission 206718) | Soil microbial communities from Loxahatchee National Wildlife Refuge, Florida, United States - Lox_Sample_4.1 | ecosystem: Environmental > Terrestrial > Soil > Wetlands | place: USA: Florida...
CATCAGCCGCATTCCTCGGCGCAGCCGAACCTGCTGGTGAAAGACCAGGCCAACAACCGCAACTTCTGCGACACCTGTCACACGGCCGAGCAATTCCTCAACGCGGGCTCCAACGATGCACCAAAAGTGGCACCGAAAATACCTGTGGGGGGTAAGCGGTGATGTTCCAAGCACGTACAGATCGAGGCATAGCAACGAAGCCGCTGGCGGTCGTGGTTTGGCTGCTGCTGGCGCTGATAGTGCTTCCCTGCACCGCATATGCAGGAAAGAAGAAAGAGCAGCCGGCGCCCGCCAAGCCGCAAAAGCGCGAGCCGAAGCTGGAGGATTTCGATCTATCGAAGATCGTCTTCCCCAACCCGCCGGCCATCGCGCGGGTCCGGACGCTGGGTTACTTCGTCGGACAAAAGGTCGAGAAGGACACCAAGAAGCAGAAGGCGAAGTCGGGCTGGATGGACAAGCTGGCCGGCGCCAAGCCCGTGGACGTGCAGAAGGACACCAACATCCCCTTCCAGTTAATCGCGCCGAACGGGATTGCGATGGACTCGAAGGGCATGGTGTACACGGCCGACTACCGAGTCGGAGCGATCTTCATCTTCAATCCGGAGACGAAAGAAAGCGAACTGATCAAGACCCGCTCCGCGGCCAACTTCAAGACCATCAACGGGGTCGCCATCGACGACAACGACCGGCTCTTCGTTTCGGACAGCGGCTTCCACCACATCCTGGTTTTCGACAAGCAGCACAAGGTCGTCGACCAGATCGAGGGCGGACTGATCACGCCGAACGGGCTGGCGGTCGACAACGAAAACCGGCTGTTGTACGTGGCCGACACCGACCTGGACCAGGTGCTGGTCTATGACCTCGACTCCCTGAAGCTGAAGCGCAAGATGGGGACGACGGGCAAGAAGCACGAGCTCACCGATGCCGGCAATTTCGCGTGGCCGACGGGCGTGGCGGTGGACGGGGACGGAAATGTATACGTCGCCGACACCCTGAACGACCGGATCGAGATCTTCGACGCCGACGGGAACTTCATCAGCATGTTCGGCAAGAACTGCGACGGTCCAGGATGCCTCCAGCGGCCGAAAGGGGTCGCGGTCGACAGCGACGGGAACATCTGGGTGGTCGACACCATGATGTCGCGGCTGCAGGCATTCACGCAGGACGGGCAATTGCTGATCTCGTTCGGCGGCTTCGGGAAGTATCCCGGCCAGTTCAGCGACCTGGCCTCCATCATGATCGACAAGAACAACCGCATTTTCACCTCGGAGATGCAGCCGGGCAGGATCCAGATCTTCCGCTACATCACCAACGAAGAGGCGGAAAAGGAAAAGGCACGCCGGGAAGAGGAACGGCTGAAGAACGCGGGGAAGCCGGGCGACTCGAAGCAGAAGGAGAACGCCGGCGCGGCGACACCGCCCAAGGGTGGGCAGTGATCAAAGGGTTTGGCTGCGAAAGCAGCCAAAGCCGGAGGGATGGGTACCACTCTCCGGTGCAGTAGCTGTAACTGAGTACGAAGAGCAACAAGCGAGCGCTCTTCGACCTGATCAGGAGGACTTAAATGAAGAAAGCATTATTCATACTCGTTGTTCTGGTGTTCGCGGCCAGCATGGCGATGGCGCAGAACTACGCGCCATCCACTGATGTCCTCGGCGCCCACAACAACCACGGGCGCGGTTGCGCGGGATGTCACGCTCCGCACAGCGGCCCCAACGGCAACGGGCTGGGCACCAGTGACGGAAGTGGCAAGTGGGTCGCACTGTGGGGCCAGGATGTTCAGCCCCTGTACGGCCAGACCTTCTACTTCGGTGACAACGGCACTTACACCTTCACCGCTCCCGCCGACCTGTCGGGCGACAGCCACCTGGGTGGCACCGACCCCCGCGTGGGCGGACTTCTGCTCTGCCTCAGCTGCCATGATGGCAAGCTGGCGAAGGGCACCATGATGCTGAACCAGGTGTACGAGCCGCTGCCTCCGGGCTACGGCACGTCGAAGATCCCGACCCTGCTCGGCAACGACGGCACCAACGCCGGCTACCAGAACGATCACCCGGTGGGCGAGAACGCCACCGTCGGCTGCGGTGGCTCGTGGAACTGGGATTGCACCGACAACGGTGACGGCACCATCACCATGGGCGGCACGGCCTCCAAGCAGTTCACGACCGTGAACTACGGCTGGACGGCGAAGCCATCCGCCTACAACAACAAGCCGATCGTGATCTGCACCACCTGCCACAACCAGCACGTGATGAACGTCTACAAGGGCAAGATCGCGCCCGCGATTAACACCACGGGCACCTACAAGACGTACTTCGGCGTGAAGGGCAACTACAACCCCGGCTCGACGGTTGCGGGTTACAACGCGACCGCGCAGTTCTGCCGTCAGTGCCACGGCGGAGAGGCGAACGAGATGAACAATGGCATGGGCATCATGACCGTCGTCGGCAACGATGGTCCGGCCAACTAATAGCTGAAGTCACAGGGTCCGTATGACCTGTTTTTCCGGGGGAGGGATGAAGCTCCACCTCCCCCCTCTTTTCGAAACGACGTGGGGGGACAATGAAGTACCGATTCCTAACCAGTGTGTTCGTGGCAGCAGCGATGTGCGGGGCGAGTGGCCAGGTCGCTTCCCACGCTCCCACCAGAGTCACCGCTCCGAAGGCACAGGCAAACCTGTCGGGAACAAAGCCGGTGGCGCGAGTGAACGGCACCGTGCTGACCGAGCGAGACCTACTGCGCGAGATGTACAGCATCTTCCCCTATGCCCGGCAACACGGGGGCTCCTTCCCCAAGGGCATGGAGCCGGATATCCGCAAGGGGGCGATGCAGATGATCGTCTTCGAGGAGCTGGTGTACCAGGATGCGCAGCGGCGGCACGTGAGCATCCCGCCGGCCCGCATCAGCGCCGCCATGAAGGAGTTCCGCAAGCAATTCTCCAGCGATGCCGAATACCAGGACGTGCTGAAACAGGAGTTCCAGGGATCGGAAGCGCAACTGCGCAAGGGCGTCCAGCGCTCGATGCTGATCGAGCAAGTGCTGAAGTCGGAGGTGGAGACGAAGGCCGCTGTCACCCCGGCCGAGGCGCGCGCCTTCTATGACAAGAATGCGGACAAGTTCAAGGTGGAAGAGTCATTCGAATTCCAGTCCATCTCGGTGATGCCGCCGGAGCGGCCCAATCCCGCACAACAGAAGGAAGCAAGCAAACGCGCCCAGGACCTGCTGCGGCAGGCTAAGGCTACGAAGACGTACCAGGAGTTCGGGCTGCTGGCAGAGAAAGTCTCGGAAGACGATTACCGGGTGAATATGGGCGACCACCACGCGGTGGCGCGGACCGAGTTGCCGCCCCAGATCGCGGCGGCCGCCCTGGCGATGCAGCCAGGCCAGGTCAGCGACCTGATCCAGATCGAGCAGGCATACACGATCTTCCGGCTGAACAAGCGCGTTCCCGCCGGAAAAAGGAGCTTCGAAGAAGTGAAGGAGCAGATCCGCACAGAGCTGCGCAAGCGGAAGGTGGACCAACTCCGGGCACAACTCGGCAAGAGGCTGCGGGCGACAGCGAAGGTAGAAGAGCTGTAAGGCCGCTCAGGACCGAGGGCTCAAGGACATGAGAAGGCTGACATCCAAACCGGCTTGGTGGTTACCGCTGGCGGCGCTCTGCGTGGCGCAGGCCGCCATGGCGCAGATCAAGTGGGGGGATAACTTCAATCTCAGCAGCGCCAACGGAGAAATCGGCGCGGGATACACCGCCTCGTACGGCGATCTTCAACAGTCGAGCCACTCGCTGAGCTGGAATGGAACCGGTACGGTGACAGGCTATTACCACAACCCCGCCTTCCTCTCCTTCAGCGCTCAGCCCTATTACGACCAATCCCGGGCCAATTCGGAGTCCCAGTCCATCAACAGCAGCAGCGGTCTCAATCTCTCCAGCAGCATCTTCTCCGGAAGCAACTTCCCGGGCTCGATCACCTACACGAAGGCCTACAACAGTGACGGGACCTTCGGAGAACCGGGGTTGCCGGACTTTACCACTCACGGAAACAGCGACGCGTTGGGGATCGGGTGGTCCGAACTCCTGCCGGGTTGGCCAAGCCTCTCCGCGCAATTCGTCCTGGGCCACAGCGCGTACTCGATCTATGGGACCAATGACGAGGGCACAGCCCGATCGATGAGCCTCAGTCTTCATTCCTCGTACCAGACTCACGGATTCAACCTCAACGGCGGATACAGCCGATCGCAGGGCGACAGCGAAGTGCCGCTGCTGCTCACTAATGAAGGACTGGCGCAATCGGACTCGACCAGCAGCAGCCTGACGTTCGGAGCCTCCCATTCCCTGCCGATGCGAGGGAACTTCACCACCAGCCTCAGCCGCTACTCCAGCGACTACAGCTTCTCGACCAACCAGATGAGCGGGAACTCCGCCAACGACAACTTCATCGCGACGGCCAGCATCCTGCCGGTGGACAAGGTATCGGTCTCGGGATCGATGAGCTATGACGACAACCTGGGGGGGAGCATCATCCAGCAGATCCAACAAGCGGGAGGGCTGGTCAACGGTCTCTACTTCATCCCCGGCTCTCATTCGCTCTCGATGGCCGGCTCCCTCGGATACACACCGAGAAATGACCTTTCCTTCACCGGACAGATCCAGCGGCGGGAACAGAACTGGTCCGGAATGAACCTGGGCATGACTAGTTATACCGGCTTCGGACGATATTCCCACTCGTTGTGGGGAGGAGACTTCGGGACATCCGCTTCGATGACCGCGAGCCAGACGGACAATGAACCCGGAATGACCATGGGGTTCAGCGCCGCTCTCAATTATTCGCGCCAGCTCGGAGCATGGAACCTGTCGGCGGGTGGGGGGTACGCACAGAATGTGCAGACCGTGCTGATCACCTACATGTCGTCGAACTACAGTTTCGGGGGATCGGCGCGGCGGCGGATCAAGTCGCTATATTGGAGCGGCAACGCGACGGTAGCTAGGACGGGCTTGACGGTGCAGCAAGGAAGCGCAGCTTCGAGTGAGAGCTTCTCCATGAGTCTCTCGACCGGGCGACGCTTCGCCGGTTCGGCGAGTTATCAGAATTCGAGCGGCACGGCGTTGCAAACGGTCACCGGGCCGGCGCCCACACCCATCCCATTGCCGTTCAATCCGCTCTTCATCCTGTACTCCGGGCGGTCCTACTCGTTCTCGTTCTCGAGCTCGCCCATCCGGCGGTTGGCGATTGCGGCGAGCTATGCGCGGTCACTAAGCGATACTATGGGGGGGACGGCGAACTCCAACAACGACCTCAGGCAGTTCTCCGTCAATACCCACTACCAATGGCGAAAGATGTACTTGACAGCGGGCTATGCGAAGTTCGAGCAAGGCATCAGCATCGCTGGCATCCCCCCGAGCCGGGTGTCGACGTTCTACGTTGGCGTGTATCGATGGTTCAACTTCTTCTAGGACGAGTCCGGGCACAAGCTGTGGCGGTTGCAGTGCTGGTCCTGGCGCTGCTGAACCCGGGATGGGCCAGGGAGAAGAAAGCCCAGGCGGCGGAGGCGACCGCCCCGGAGCTGCTGCTGCCGGACGGGCGCAAATTAGTGTGGCAACGAAGCTTCAGCTCCGACCGCGAGGTGAGGAAGAAGCCGCGCTTCTGGACGAAGCTGCTGGACGCGGTGGCAGGCGAGCCGGAGCATCACTTCATGGTGCGGCCCTACGGAGTGGCCGTGGATTCGCATGGACGGGTGATCGTCAGCGATCCCGGCGCGGAGGGCATCCACATCTTCGATGTGGAGAAGCAGAAGTACAAGTTCATCGAGCGGCGCTACAAAAGTAAGGATTCGCTGAAAGCGCCGCAGTGCATCGCGGTGGACGCCAGCGACAACATCTACGTCACCGACTCGGAATCGGGCAGGATCCTGGTGTTCGAACCCGGCGGCAAGTTCCAGCGAGCGATCGGGAGCTTGAAAGGCGGAGAGGGCTTCTTCAAGCGTCCGACCGGAATCGCTGTCGACTCGGCGAAGCGCAAGATCTACGTCACCGACACCTTGCGAAACAAGATCTTCGTGCTGGACATGGACGGGAAGGTGGAGAAGACGATCGGAGAGGGCGGGTCGGAGGACGGCCGCTTCAATTATCCGACGGAGCTGCTGCGGCACGGCGACGAACTGGCGGTGGTGGACGCCATGAATTTCCGGGTCCAGGTGTTCGACCCCGAGGGCAAGTTCCAGTTTGCGATCGGGAAACTGGGCGACGCGCCCGGGCAACTGTTCCGCCCCAAAGGCATTGGCATCGATTCTGAGAACCACCTGTACATCGTCGACGGGATGGGCGGCATCGTCCAAGTCTTCAACAGCGAAGGGCAGCTCCTGTACGCCTTCGGCGGAAAAGGCGCCGGACCCTGGCAGTTCCAACTGCCGTCCGGCATGTTCATCGACAGCAAAGACAAGATCTACATTGTGGACTCGTACAACCGGCGGATCCAGGTCTTCCAGTATCACCGGGTAGGCACGGCAGGAGGGGCGCAATGAGAGCTCGGACCGTGCTGCTGTTCGCACTGGTGATGCTGGCAGTCTCCAGCCTGATGGCGCAGATCACCAGCGACGTGCTCGGCATGCACAACCTGGGGCCAGGGCCGTCGCCGGTGCAGGGCCAAGCCTCCCTAGGTTGTGTTTACTGTCACGCGCCCCACAGTGGGGTGGGCGGGAATACTCCTCTGTGGAACCAGAAGCTGTCGACGCAGAGCTATACGACCTATGGCAGCACCACCGAGCAGAACACGGGGACACAGCCGACCCTGGGAGAGAGCAGCAGCTTATGCCTGAGCTGCCACGACGGAACGGTGGCGGTGGGCGACACCGCCGCATACGGCAAGATGACGACGTCCGGATCGATGTACCAGGCCGACGTTTTCGGCACCAACCTGGAAGGCTCGCACCCCTTCAGCTTGCTGCCGCCGATGAAGGATTCGGTGGTGCTGGCGGCGGCGCTGGTCGCATCGCACAAAACAGCCGACCCGACCGGCAAAGTGCAATTGATCAAGAACAACGTGGAGTGCAACAGTTGCCATAATCCGCACGTGCAGGGCATCGATCCGCAATCGCCGAATTTCCTGGCGATCAACAGCACAAACGGACAACTGTGTTTTGCGTGTCACGATCCCAACCGGCAGATGACGGGTCAGGTGAACCCACTGCTGAACTGGGCTACGGGCATCCATGCGACGGCAACCAATACGGTGGCGGCGAACGCGGGCGTTGGGACGTACCCCACGGTGGCGCAGAACGCGTGCAACTCCTGCCACCAGCCGCACAACGCGCCCGGATCCGCACGGCTGCTCAGGGCGCCGGATCCGCCGCTTCCCAATGTCGACAACGCCTCACAATCGTGCGCCCGGTGCCACGCCGCAACGACCAACCTGTCGCCAGCAGCGCCCAATGTCTTTGTCGAATACTCGAAGATGGGCCAGGGGAGCGGAGCGACGATGGGCACGGCGCATCCGTGGCCGGCGGGCACCAATCTCCATGACGCGAACGAGTCCGTCCTGGTCAACATCACGCGGCACGCTTCCTGCGCCGACTGTCACAATTCGCACGCAGCAAAGCAGGTCAGTTCCTTCCCTGACGCTCCGGGGTTGCGGGTGTCGCAAGCGGGAGCGGCTGGGATCAGTGAAGTCGACGGGATTACTGTCATGAACCCCGCCGTGAGCCAATACCAGAACTGCCTGCGCTGCCATGGATCGAGTTCCGGCAAGGGGACGGTGGGAACGTTCGGTTATCTCCCCATGCGAGCCGTCGCTGCGGCCGATCCTCTGAACATGATCCCGCAATTCAGCACAAGTTCCAGTTCACGGCACCCGGTATTCACGAACGCGCTGAAGGCGAACCAGCCCAGCCTGCTGTTGACCATGCTGATGGAAGATGGAGTGTCGCAGGGACGGGCGATCGGCAGCCAGATTCTCTGCAGCGATTGCCACAACAGCGACGATAACCGCGAGTTCGGCGGGGCGGGCCCGAGCGGACCCCATGCATCCAAGTATTGGCACCTGCTGGAACGACGCTATGAAATGAGCCAAGCCCCTGGACCCGGCCAGCCGATCACGAACCCGAATCAATTCCCGAACCTGAGCGCCGGCAGCCTGAACCCGGGTCCGTACGCGCTATGCGCCAAGTGCCACAACCTCACGACCGGTGCGGGAGGCGTGCTCTCCGATACCACGTTCAAGCCCTCATCGAGCGGCAAAGGCGGTCACTACACGCACATCTGGGACCAGGGAATCTCCTGCTCCGTGTGCCACACTTCCCACGGGATGGGTTCGACGTCGGCAACGATCTCCGGGGAACGCCTGGTGAACTTCGACGTCAATGTCGTGGCCCCATACAACGGAGTGGTCGGATACAACCGCGCCAGCAACACGTGCACGCTGAGCTGTCACGGGTACGCCCACAGCGCCAGCGGAGTTTCTCCCTCCGCCATGACGCGGGGGACGATGCCGCAGAAGAAATAAGCGAAGCGTCCCAAGAAGAGCGAAGGTTCACTTGGTGCTCTGTGAGTCTGCCGAGAGCTCACGCGCCTTGCGGCGGGCATCCGCAGCCGCTTCCATCTGCCCGGTCGAGGAAAGCAGGTCGGCAAGCTGTGACCAGCGAAGCGCTGACTTGGGGGTGAGGCGGACCGCCTCCTGCTGCAGTTGAATCGCCTCCGCGGGCTTTCCCAAGAGCAGACTTGCGCGCGCGCGGCCGGCGGCGATCTGCGCATACAGGTCGGGAGCCAGCGATTGGGTTCCCCCACGATAGGGGCTGACCGCTTCAGCCGCCGCAAAGTCCCCCAGGGCCTGCTGCGGACGGCGCATCGCAAGATCGATTTGGCCAAGCGCGATGTATGGGACAAAGGGCGTGACGGAGAGGCGAGCCGCGCGATCGACGGCGTGCGCAGCTTCGGGCAAACGTCCTGTCTGGACATAGAGATTCCCAAGCTCGTACCAAGCCTTGTCGGACTCCTGCCGGGCCAGGCTGGCCCGGTAGGCGCCCTCCGCCTTTGCAAACCTTCGCTGGCGTTGATACAGCTGCGCAAGCCAGAGCTGTGCGTTCGGATCCTCAGGATAGAGTCCCGCTGCACGGAGCAGATCGCCCTCAGCCTCCGGGTCGCGCTGTAGCGCGAACAGCAGCCCGCCGGCGTGGAGGTAGAAGTCATACTGGTCCCTGCGTGAACTCGAACTCGACGGCGCAAGCAGCTGCGTCCGGCAGTCGATTCGGAGGCGGTCGAGCCAGGGACGATTCGCAGGCACGTTACGCAAGAGGACCAGCGAAACCTCGTCCATGTATACGGGGAGCCAGGCCGAGCTTTGACAATAGGCGAGGGCATCCTCTCGGTCGACGGAACGGGTGCCCGCCTCGGAGATGAGCAGCACATTGATGTTCCAGCGTTCGGCGGCGTCCTGCCAGACCGGCGCGTCGGGCGGGTGAGAAAGAAGTTGGTGCTCGGAGACCAGGAGCAAGGGATCGAGGTGGTCGGCGCGGCCGTCGATGAAGTCCGGATAAGTAGGCCCGAGTCGCCACGCCGCAAAGCCACCCACGGAGAACTCCTCGAAGATATTGCCGGGCAGCCGTTCGTGATCGATGAAGGCGGCGGCTTTCTCTGGGAACCAGGAGGACGCGCCGGCGCCGAAGCGCCCCTCGGCGTTGTATACGACGTAGGTACGATCGGAAATGAAATCGGCGATACGAAACAGCCCGACTATGCACACGAAGAGAAGGAATGCTGCTGCGACCATGGCCACAATGCGCTCCCTGGAGTCGTTACGAGCGGTCCCAGATTCTCGGTGCGCAATGAAGGCCTCAAGCGTCGTGGCTCCCAGGATCACCGTGGTGATGCAGAACAGGCTGATGTAGCGAGCATGATAAACGGACGCGAAAAGAGCGGCGGCCTGGAACAGTGCCACTCCGATGCGTCGTTGCCATGTGGACATCGCGATGATCAGCAGGGCAACCAACATCAACCAGGCATAGCCGTTCTCGGGATGGCGAAGCTCGACGAGCAAGTCGAGCACATGAGAAGAGAGCGGGACGGAGAGGAACTCTCCGATATAGGACCCCGTGG
>Ga0335082_10010430_pt1 | contig 10081 bp, 7 predicted proteins | sample Lox_Sample_41_FD_206718 | JGI IMG/M metagenome (GOLD analysis project Ga0335082, IMG submission 206718) | Soil microbial communities from Loxahatchee National Wildlife Refuge, Florida, United States - Lox_Sample_4.1 | ecosystem: Environmental > Terrestrial > Soil > Wetlands | place: USA: Florida...
GGCTTCCCAGACTGCTCCGCCGATCGCGGCACCCGGCAGGAACCTGCATTGGGGATTCATTGCGGCTCTTGCCATCGTCGTGATCCTAGGCGGAGCGTACGGCGTGTATTCGCTTCTCTCACGCAAGCTGATCCAGCCGTTTCAGAACTTCACAGTCTCGAAAGTCACGGAGACTGGCGATGCCGTCGAAGTAGCCATCTCGCCCGATGGCAAATACATTTTGACTCTGGTGAGGAACAATGGTTTAGCCAGCCTGTCGCTCCGCAATGTTCCTACAAACAGTATTACGCAGGTGCAACCGCCGGCTGATGTTTACTACAACGGGCTGCGCTTTTCTCCCGACGGCAACTACCTATACTTCGTGCGCAGTGATCCCGGCAACGGAGACTTGAAATTTCTGTACCGCGCGCCATTGCTGGGCGGCACTCCGGAACGGCTGGCTGAGGACGTCGATTCGAACGTTACGTTTTCGCCCGATGGACGCAGGGTCGCATTCATGCGCTACGACAATCCGGAGCAGGGTAAGTATCGCGTCATTGTTCGCTCGCTTGACAGCGGCGAGGAGAAGACGCTGGCGACCGGACCAACGAATCATGCAATGTTCAACCCCACCTGGTCTCCCGACGGCAAGATCATTGTCTGCATCGAACAGCAACCTGGAAACGCGCTCTCGGGGCTGAGGGCAATCGACACCGTCAACGGCACGCAGCAGCTAGTTGCTGCTTCCAGTGCTGCGTTCATTCTTGCGACGTGGTTGCCTGACGGACATGGTTTGCTGCTGCTGCTGGCGGACCAATCTACCAACCTGTCGCGCCACCAGATCACCTACGTTTCGTACCCGGGAGGAGTGATCACTCCGATCACACGCGACACGAATAACTATTCCGATTTGAGCGTCTCTGCTACGGGACAAATGTTCGCGACCGTTCTCAGCGAAGCACGCTGGAATCTGCAGGTGATGTCGGCATCATCGGGCGGTGCGGATGCGCACGCGGTCGAGTCTGCCGCGTCGTACTCGAATTTCTCGTGGACGCACGATGGACAGCTCATCTACGACAAGGACAATACCCTGCGCTGGGTGAATCCGGAGTCGAAGGCGACGGGGCCGTTCTCGACACAGCCGAATGCCATTGACGGTGATCCGTGGGAGTGCTCCGACCAGCATACCTTGATTTTTCTGCATGGCACTCCAACCGGCAAATCGAGCCAGAATGTGTGGCGTGCCGACGCATCGGGCGGAAACCTCAAACAACTCTCGCAGGGCGACCACGATAACTATCCCGTGTGCGCGCCAGACTCGCGTTCCGTGTTTTATATGGACGGAGACAGGAAGGTGGTTCAGGTGTCATTGGACGGCGCGAGCGCACGGAAAGTCTCAGAATTGCCGACCGCCGGATTTTTCGGGGTTTCTCCGGACGGCAAGACCGTCGCGTTTGCCATGATTGACCACGCCGCCGGGCACGAAGAAAAGATTGTGCTCGTCGCCGTGGACACCGGCCAGGTGCAGAAAACACTTCACTTTGAGAGAGACCGCGTCACAGGTCTCATTCAGTTTTCGCAGGATGGCAAGTCCCTTATCTACACCACTCGTGCAAGCGGCGTCGACAACCTCTGGCAACAGCCGATTGACGGATCGCCAGGCAAACCACTCACTTCCTTCAAGTCGGAACACATCTGGGATTTCCACTGGTCGCCGGATGGCGGCAAGCTGGCAATGGTCCGCGGGCACACGGATTCCGATGTGGTGCTGATCCGCGATATGGCTCAGTAGGACCTCGGACTTCCGGCTTCATGCTCATTCGAGGGAACTTTTCGCCGGACTTCTCGTACTTCGATTGAGCTTCTGCTCATCCGAGTCGAACTATGAACAGGTATGTCGGGTTCTGCCTTGTCTTTCTAGCTGCTTTGGTTTCCGCTCAATCCCAACCGGCTTCCAAGAATGCTTCAGTCTGGATCACAAATGTCTTCCTTGTTTCTCCCGAGAACCTTGATCACATCGAAAAGGGCAGTGTATTGATCGAAGACGGCCGCATCACGAAGGTTGAGCGTAAACAGAACGCAAAGCAGCCTACGGGAGCCACCTTGTTCGACGGACATGGCCAGTACCTGACCCCTGGCCTGATCGACTCGCACGTGCACGTGGCTTCCATCCCAGGACTGTCTGAGCCGACAGAGAGTCAGAAGGAGATGGTGCGTCAGTATTACCAACAACAGCCTCGCTCGTATCTGTATTACGGATACACGACCTTGGTCGATCTCGTGGTGACGGAACCACAAGTTCTGGAGGATTTTCGCAAGGCTCCGCTGCATCCGGATTTATTTGACTGTGGCGGTGCTCTGCCGTTCGCGAATGGATATCCAATGGCGTTTGCTCCACCCGGCCCCAACCGATTCAAGCCGTTTCCGAACTTCATCTACGATCCCAGGCAGGCCGACAAGATTCCTGCGGAGTATAAGCCTGAAGATCACACGCCGGAGGCGGCAGTAGCCCGGGTGAAGAGTTCCGGTGCAATTTGCGTCAAGACGTTTTTCGAGCGGGGCTTCGCCGACGACAAGAACCTTCCAGTCATGAGTGCCGAGATCATGTCTGAGATTCGCAAGGCCGCAACCGCCGATGGCCTGGTGCTGATGATTCACGCCAATGGGCTCGAAGCCCAGAAATTTGCGGTCGACGGAAATGCCGATGTAATCGCGCACGGCATGTGGCATTGGGGCGCTCTCAACAATAAAACCGAGGTGCCCGACGAGATCAAGCGGGTGCTCGACCAGATCGTAGCAAGAAAGATTGGATACCAGCCGACGCTGCAGGTTCTCTTCGGAGAAGAAGCGTATTTCGAGCCTGCGTACTTGAAGATGGATGGGATCTCGAAGGTGACTCCGAAGGCGATGGTCGATTGGTTCCGCTCGCCCGAAGGCCAGTGGTTCGGCAAGTTGCTGAACGAAGACAAACTCTCGGATGAGGCGTTTGTAGAGATGTACGAGCAGAATCCGCTGCGCCGCGTCCGACAGGCGACGGCGTATCTGGCCAGCAAAGATGCCAACTTTGTCTTCGGAACCGACACTCCGTCGAGCCCGACGTACGGAAATCTGCCGGGACTTAATGGATTCCTGGAAATGAAGCAACTGCAAAAAGCCGGACTCTCTTTGTCGCAGATCTTCCGGGCTGCAACCATCAATAATGCACGAGAGTTTAAGATGGAGTCGCAGATCGGAAGCATCGAGCCTGGCAGGATTGCCAATCTTGTCCTCCTGAAGAAATCTCCTCTCGAGACTGTTGATGCCTACGACACCATCACCACGGTGTGGATTCACGGCAGAGCGATTGAGCGCGAGCAGTTGGCAGCCGATTCGCATTAGGCTATCTGAACAACTCCACTTTCTCCTTGACAGCTTAGGAGAAACGGCATACACTCCTAATCGTCTTAGGGAGAGCCGCCGTGAGCGAGCAGGCCCAACTTCTTCCCGGAACTCTTGATCTCCTCATCCTCAAAGCTGTGTCTCTCGGCCCACTCCATGGATACGGCGTCTTACTGCGGATCGGGCAGATCTCGCAGCAGGCACTGCTGATCGAACAAGGCGCGCTTTATCCGGCGTTGTTTCGCCTGGTGCGGCAGGGACTGCTGAAGGCGAACTGGGGCACGTCGGAGAACAATCGCCGCGCCAAGTTCTACGAACTCACCACCGCCGGCCGCAAGCGTCTGCAGGAAGAGACTGAGGGGTGGAACCGGCTTGCGACCGCCATTGCGTCGGCGTTGCAGGCCCGACCGGAGGAAGTATGAGTGTCCCCGCCTACTTTCGCTCCCTTGCAGAGAAGTTTCTTCATCGGGACCGGGTCGCCGAAGAAATGGATGACGAGGTCGAGTCGCACATCCAGCTTCGCGCCGACGATCTCGAACGCTTGGGCCTGGCGCGTGCCGAGGCGGTACGGCGGGCGCGCATCGAATTCGGCGGCGAGGAGCGCGTGAAGGAAGAGTGTCATGAAGCGATGGGCGGCAACTTCCTCGACGTTCTTGTGCAAGACGTGCGCTTTGCTTTGCGAATGCTGCGCAAGTCGCCCAGCTTCACCGTGCTCGCGATCCTGACGCTCGCACTGGCGATCGGCGCAAACGCCGTCGTCTTCGGCGTGATGGATGGTTTGCTTCTGCGGCCGCTGAATGTCCCCGACTCGCGGAGTTTGTGGGCGACGGTGTACGGTGCCGATCCGGGATTCCAGTCGTACCCAAATTACCGCGACCTCCGCGATCGCAACCGCACATTCGAAGATCTCGCCGCGTTCAACTTTGCGTTTGTCGGATTGGACACAGGCAAAGACCCGACCGTCGCCAGCGGGTTTGCAACAACGGGAAACTATTTCGATGTGCTGAAAATTCATCCCTACCTTGGGCGTTTCTTCAGCCCCTCGGACGAGCGCGGTCCGAACAGTGCGCCGTACATCGTTCTCGCCTACGCCTACTGGCACAGCCGTTTTGAGGATGATCCCGGAGTGATCGGGCGTACGGTGCAGTTGAACAAGCATCCGTTCACGATCGTCGGAGTGACCCGGCCCGAATTCCATGGAACCCTCATGTTCATCTCTCCTGACTTCTTCATGCCAATCGTGAATCAGGAGCAGGTGGAAGGACACGATCTCCTCAACGATCGCGGGACAACCAAGGGCATATTCGAGGTCGTTGGCCACCTGAAGCCGGGAGTGACCAAGGAACAGGCTGAAGCTGACGTCAACGCGGTGAGCGCGTATCTGGAGAAGACCTATCCCAAGGAGTTTTCGCAGAAGAACGCGACGCTGGAACGCGCGGGACTCACGGCGTTCGGCAGTGCTGTCCGACAATTCATGATTGCGTTAATGCTGCTTGCAGCCATGATCCTGCTAGCCGCGTGCGCGAACCTGGGCGGACTGTTTGCCGCGCGCGCCGCCGATCGGTCGCGCGAGGTCGCATTGCGGCTGGCTCTGGGTTCAAGCCGTAAACGCATATTGCGGCAATTGTTGACCGAGGCTGTGCTGATTTCTCTCGTAGGCGGCGCCATTGGACTGTTTGGCAGCGTCATTCTGCTGCGGCGCATAAGCCTGTGGCAGCCCTTCCCGGTTGCGCCGGTGCATTTGCCCGTGAGCCCGGACGCGAAGATCTACATCGTCGCGCTGATCCTTGCCCTCGTCAGCGGATTTCTATTCGGGATCGTGCCGGTCCGCCAAGTGCTGCGCGCAAACCCTTACGAGGTGGTAAAAGCTGGTTCGAGCGGCCGGATCGGGCAGCGGATCAATGTTCGCGACGTCCTGCTGATTGGTCAGATTGCCATCTGTGCTGTGCTGGTAACGTCATCGATGGTCGCGCTGCGAGGGTTGGTGCGCTCGCTGCACAGCAGTCTCGGGTTCGAGCCGCTCAACACGATGCTCGTCAGCACGAACCTGGCCCAGGCCGGTTATGCATCCGATCAATTGGCCGAGATGCAGAAGCGGATGATCCATGCGCTCGAATCCATCCCCGGGGTCGAGAGCGTGGGGTTGGTGAACAACTACGCACCGCTGGTTTACACAGCCGGCAGCCGCGTGAATGTCTTTAACGAAGAGACCACGGATTTGCGGCCCGGAAGCGTGGCAGCGCGGCCCTACCGCTACGATGTCTCTCCGCAATATTTTCACGCGGCGGGCACCGCATTGTTGGCTGGACGGGATATCACCTGGCATGACGACAAGAATTCTCCCGCCGTCGCCGTGGCCAACCGGCAGTTTGCCATCAAAATGTTTGGCTCGGTCAACGATGCAATCGGGCGTTACTACAGACTGCAGGACGGAACGCGCGCTCAGGTCGTGGGTGTTGTGGAAGACGGGAAGTACATGAGCCTGACCGAAGATCAACAGCCGGCGATCTTCCCGTCGTTTCTACAATCACCGACGACTCAAACGGACATTGTGGTGCGATCGAGCCGCGATCTGCAGCAACTCGCCGCGGACTTACGAACTCAAATCCGTAACCTGGATTCCGGACTACCCATCGACACCGCGACGTGGACCTCCGAACTCGACTTGGTTCTATTTCCAGCGCGGATGGCGACAATGGCTCTCGGCACTCTGGGTCTGATGGGCGCGATTCTGTCGATCACCGGAATCTTTGGCATGGCGGCATACTCGGTCAGCAAGCGGTTGCGAGAGTTGGGAATCCGCATCGCCCTGGGAGGACGAAGAAAGGAAGTGCTGCACGCCGCGCTGGGGCGTGCGGTGAAACTGCTTGCGGTTGGTTCGGTCGTCGGCCTGGTGCTCGGAATTCTGGCCAGCCGCGTGTTGGCCTTCATCGTGTACCAGGCGACGCCCCGCGACCCGCTTGTCCTGGGTGGCGTTGTTCTGGCGATGGCGTTGCTCGGGCTTTTGGCCACGTGGGTTCCTGCACGGCGCGCATTGTCGGTGGATCCCCTCATCCTGTTGCGCGAAGAGTAGAGAATTTGTCCCGAAAAATACTAAGGGCGGCCATTGCTGGCCGCCCTCGCGAATTGTCTTGCTGGTGAAGCGTTGTTAGACGCCCTTGACGTTCTCAGCTTGCCAGCCCTTGGGGCCTTTGACCACGTCAAATTGAACTTGTTGACCTTCCTGCAGACTGCGGAAGCCGCTAGCCTGAATGGCGGAGAAATGCACGAAGACATCTTCGCCGTTCTGGCGGCTGATGAAACCGTAGCCCTTGGCGTCGTTAAACCACTTCACTGTTCCTGTTTCCATGATGTTGCTTGTTCCTTTTTTCTTGATGTAGCGCTGAAACTTTCGGGATTCTTCTGCAGGCAGGTCACACGCTGGGTTAAGCGGAGATGCTTGTACTGCGAAGGAACTCTAAAGTCAAACGCACTTTGATTGTAAGGGAATTGCCCCAAAATAGCTACATAATTCGTAGACGAGCGCCCATAACGTGATGATAACAAGAACGTTATGGCGGGCATGACGAGGCCCAGCCCGCTCTTTGGGGGCGGGATCAGATTTTGAGAACCCGTAGACAGCGGCCCGGGACGAGCGCGAGGCGGCGATCTGGAATCCAGACTCCTGCAATCTGCCTTCTGATTTCTGAAATGCGCGGTACCGATTTGCCACTTTGCCGTCCAATCATCATCATAAGAATCATGCGTTCGCGGATTGTTTTGTTTGCGATTTTGCTCACGGCACCGGCCACTTGGGGCCAGATCGTCGAGACCGTGCGCTATGCTTTGGCGCAAGATGATTTTCGCGCTGCGGAAGCGCAACTCAATGCGTATCGCAATCAGCGTGGCGCTGACGCGGAATACCTGGAGGCCTACTCGTGGCTGGGACGCGCTGCGCTCGATCAGCAGCGCTATGATCAGGCGGACGCTTACGCGAAACAGACCAAGACGCTCGCACTCGAAGAATTGAAGAAGCGGCCGCTCGACGCGGAGCGTCACCTTCCGATGGCGCTGGGAGCGGCTCTCGAAGTTCAGTCCCAGGTGCTGGCTGCGCGCGGACAGAAACTGCAAGCCATCGCCTTGCTGCGGTCTGCGATGCTGACGTATGGAAATACCTCGATCCACGACCGCATCCAGAAAAACCTGAACCTGATCTCGTTTCAGGGCAAGATCGCGCCGCCGCTGAAGTCGGACCAATTTCTCGGCGCGCCGCTTCCCGCTGCTACTGCGCTCAAGGGATCACCGGTCTTGCTCTTCTTCTGGGCACACTGGTGCGGAGACTGCAAGGCGGAGGCTCCGATCCTGACGCAGTTGCGGTCGGAGTACGCGCCTAAGGGGCTGAAGGTCATTGGGCCGACTCGCTTTTACGGATACACGGCGCAGATCGAGCATGCCTCACCCGCCGACGAACTGCGATACATCGATGCCGTGCGTCATCGCTTCTACAGCGGGCTGCTCGATATGCCGGTGCCCATCAACACCCAGAACTTTCAGGTGTATGGCGCTTCAACCACGCCGACGCTGGTGCTGCTCGACCGCACAGGGAAGGTGGCGTGGTACCACCCCGGAGCGTTGCCGTACCAGGACATTAAGGCGGAGATTGAGAAGGTGATGCGCTAGGCCAAGGCGTCACTCAGCAGCCTTTTATCAGTACCAACTCTGTGGCCCGTTCACCCTCGAACACAACCATCCAATCGCTTTTCCGTATGAAGAGCACTTCTTTTCCAACCCAGCCTGACGAAAAGTAGCAGCCCCGTCGGTATGGCGACGTTTCCGCCAGAGTCGTAAGGTAACCAAAGCGGCCGCGAAGTTGTTCCTTGGTCTTGCCAAGGACAATCCTCTCCCGGGCGATGTCGCCGATCATGGTCCCAGTAGCTCTATCGAGGTCCATCGTAGGGAAGCCTGCTCTCCACAGGACGTATCGGATGTTTTTGGCATCATCTTGTGAGGGATACATCAACACCCAGCCGAGAAGAAAGACAGTCACGAATCCTGTAACAGTCAGAATCGACATTACCTTTTCGACATTGGTGGTCGTTAACCCGCCTTGACCCTGCGCTCTTCCAGAACCTCAACGAGCCTTCCGGTCTTCACATCGTAGATAAATCCGCGTACGGGAATTTGCTTCGGAATCCACGGGTGCGACTTTACTTTGCGGACCTGCTGCCGCACATTTTCTTCCAGGTCATCGAACGCATAGAAGTGCGCGGGTTCGGCCGCGACCGTACCCATCTTCTCAGCCAGCTTCGCGCGCAGCTCGTATTCCTTCACCTTCAGCAGCCCGCAATCCGTGTGGTTAATGATGATGAATTCCTGCGTGTCGAGCAGGTGATGCGACACGATCAGCGAGCGGATTGCGTCGTCGGTGGCGATGCCTCCCGCGTTGCGGATCATGTGCGCGTCCCCGGGACGGAGTCCGAGGCAGTGCTCGAACAGAATGCGCGAGTCCATGCACGCGAGCACGGCAACGTGACGTCGCGGGCGGACATTAAGGTTGCCCAGATCGAAACTTCGGGCGAAGACTTCATTGGCGGCAAGCAAATCGTCGGCTACGGACAAGTTTGGCTCCGTCGTTCGTCGTTGGTCGCTCGTCGTTGGTGAACGCCGGATTGGCCAACGACCAACGACCGGCGACCAACGACGGGTTAACTACCAGTTTACAATCGCCGCGTGAACCTCGACGACACAATCGTCGCGATCGCGACTCCTCCCGGGCGTGGCGGGATCGGGGTGGTGCGTCTGGCGGGGCCCCAGGCGCGGCAGATTGCCTTCCCGATGCTTCGCCTGAAGCATGAATTGGATCCCGCGAGTGCCGTGTTCGGGGAGTTAGTCCAACTGGCAGAAACTCATGTCGGGACCGTCGGCAGCGGTCCGGAGGGGCAAAGCGCGGCGCCGCTGGAAAGGATCGATGAAGTGGTTGTCACCTACTTCGCCAAGCCCCACTCCTACACCACTGACGATGTGATCGAGATTTCTGCGCACGGGTCGCCAGTGGTGCTGCGGCATATCGTCGAGCTGTGCATAGCAGCCGGGGCGCGGCTTGCTGAGCCGGGCGAGTTCACCATGCGTGCGTTCCTGAACGGACGCATCGATCTCACCCAGGCCGAGGCGGTACGCGATCTCATCGACTCTCAGACGTTGTTTCAGGCAAAGGTCGCTGCACAGCAGCTCGACGGCGCGCTCTCGCGGCGCCTGCAGCCGGTTAAGCAGAAGCTGGTGGAGTTGATCGCGATTCTCGAGGCGGGGATCGACTTCGCCGAAGACGATGTCTCCGTTCTGCCTGACGCGAAGATTCTCGAACATATCGCAGCAGTGAAAACGCCTCTCGAACAGCTCAGCTCGAGCTTTGCCTATGGCAAGATCGTGCACGAAGGCCTGACCCTGGCGATCGTGGGCCGTCCGAACGTGGGAAAGTCGAGCCTGTTCAACCGGCTGGTCGAGCGCGAACGCGCCATCGTTACTGCGACTCCCGGAACTACGCGCGATCTGGTCAGCGAGACAGTTGCGATCGGAGGCATCCCGGTCAAGCTCGTCGATACTGCCGGCATTCGCCATGCCGTCGACGAAGCAGAATCCATCGGCATCACGAAATCGATGCAGGCGTTGGCCGACGCCGATCTGGTGCTGGTGGTGGTCGATGCGTCGCAGGAACGAGCCAAAGAAGACGAAGATCTCCTCGCACAGG
>Ga0335082_10010431_pt1 | contig 10081 bp, 15 predicted proteins | sample Lox_Sample_41_FD_206718 | JGI IMG/M metagenome (GOLD analysis project Ga0335082, IMG submission 206718) | Soil microbial communities from Loxahatchee National Wildlife Refuge, Florida, United States - Lox_Sample_4.1 | ecosystem: Environmental > Terrestrial > Soil > Wetlands | place: USA...
TCGGCGCGTATGCGGCCGCCCACCGGCTACCGCTCCACGTTCACGCGGACGAGCAGCCCCGCGAGATCGACGAGTGCCTCGCCGAGCACGGCCTCCGGCCGATCGCGCTGCTCGCGCGTGAAGGGTGCCTCGGGGAGCGCACGACGATCGTGCACGCGACCCACGCCGACGGTGCCGAGCTCGATCTCGTCGCCGAGGCGGATGCGCGCATCTGCGTGTGCCCGACCACGGAGGCCAACCTCGGCGACGGCTTCCTGCCGGTCGGACGCATCGTCCATCGCCGAATCGAGCTGTGCATCGGTTCCGACTCGAACGTGCGCATAGATCCGCTCGAGGAGCTGCGCGAGCTCGAAGGTATCGCGCGGCGCCAGACGGGTCGGCGCGGCGTGCTGGCGGTCGACGAGCTGCGGCGCATCGGGTCTGCGCACGGTGCCGCCGCGCTCGGTCTCGTCGGTTGGCCCGACGCGACGGTCGACCTCGGCCACCGCCAGCTCCGCGGCGTCGCCGCGGAGGACGTCTACCCCACTCTCGTCTTCAGCTGTGCGGGCGACGTGCTGCGAAAGACGTCCGACCAGTAGCGAGTGCGCTCGAGGTACGCGGTGGTCGCCGCCGTGCCGTGGAGCCCGTAGGCGCCGTCGTAGCCCAGGTAGCGGTACCCGCCGTGTCGGCCCGGCGGCGCAGCGGGCTCGATCTGCGTTCCCTCGTGCCACTCGTTGAACGACGTGATCGTGACCTGATCGGCGTGGGCGGCGATCGCGGCGTGCCACATCCAGTCGTACGTCAACCCGTGGTTCCTGCGCTTCACCCTCGGGTCGCCGTCGGCGCGGCGGGCGTTGTAGCCGGGGCCGACAGAGGGCGCGCAGAGCAGATGCTCGTGATGAGCCTCGCGGCACAACCGCCGGAACTTGTCGCCTCCGTAGGTGACGATGTCGTAGGTGTAGACGCCGTCGAACCCCGCCGCCGCAGCGGCGCCGACGAGCGCCGTCTGCGCGAAGAAGGTCGCTCTGTCGGAATGAAGAGCCTGCGAGGCGGCCGCCCAGTCGGCGACCGTGAAGTCGAGCGGCCGGTAGACGTAGAACGTGTCGATCCCGTAGGTGGATTGCAGGTAGGCGACGTCGTCGACCGTCCCGGGCACGGTGCGGCCGGCGTACGGCTCGAGGTGCGCCGCGACCCCGACGCCGACCGCGCGCGCCGCCGCGACGACGGCGCCGAGCCGGGCGTCCTCCGCCGACCCTCGCCCCCACCACGAGACAGCGATCATGTCGATCCCGGCGTCCTTGATCTCCCGCATCTGCTGTGCGATCACCAGGCTGTCGGACGACGAGTAGGGGCCGTCCAACGGGAAGAACGCGGAGGCGATGTCGTCCGGCGGCCGGTGGCCGTTCTGCGACCAGTGCTCGTACGACCCGTCGAGCGCCGGCGTGCCGTACCACGGGTAGTAGAAGGCGGTCACGCGGCCGGGAGCCGCACCCGCGGCGCCGGGTGCGAGCAGCGCGCCGAGCGCGCACAGGACCAGAAGGCACCGCATGCGGGGCTTGGATTCTGCTGAAACGCAGACCCCGCGGCAAGGGGCCGTCAGCTTTTCTGCCTGCTACCAGCCGTAGTTCGCGACCTCGTAGACGTGCTCGCCCGACGGCTCGTCGTGGTCGTAGGGGCGAATCACCGGAGCGGGATTCGGGGTCGGCTTGGGGCGCGGCGGCGCAGGCGCCTGGGCGCGGCGGCGGGCCGCGGCCTTCGGAGCCGGGCGCTTCTGCGCGGGGACGGCTGCCTGGAGCCGGCGGCCCGTCTCGACGGCAGCGCCGGTGAGCCTGCCGACGAGGCCGCCTTCGCGGACGATCACCACGCCGGCGCAGAGACCTGCGGCCAGGAGGCAGGTCAGCGCTGCCTGCGCCCCGACGGTCGTCCAGATCACGGCGGCCGCGAAGCCGAGCGCCGCGGCCGTCCATCTGCGGGTGTCTTTGGACATGCGAGGTACCTCCGGTCAGACGAGAGTTCGAGAGGGGATCTCAGGGTTCTCGCCCGAATCCCCGCCTCCTTCCGCAGCGCGCACCCCCAAAGGGCGCTAAGGTCGGCTGCCCCTGCCGTCGTCGTTCGAGGCTGATTCATGGTCGACCTGGCAGAACGCGGTGGTGGGGGCACCTTCATGAAGGAACGCTCAGGGAATGGCCCTCCCGTGCCGATATCGCAACCGATGGCCACGTTCGGCGACTCCGACGCTGCGGTGCCTCGCGAGGCGAGGACGCGCCCGCTCGCGCTCCTGATCGGGGACGAAGAGGTGATCCTGCTCGGCGACGACGTCAACGCCCTCGTCGAGTCGATCGACAAGCTGATCACAGCGACGTACGACGCCCTCCGCCGCTCGGGCGCCGACGAAAGCAGGGTCGAGGTCTCCCATTCCGCGATCAGGGAGTACGAGGAGCTCGCAGAGGTTCTGTCGACAGCGGGGTCGCGCCTCGGCGACCCGCCGGTCGAGATCGACCGCGAGCGCTCACGCCTCCTTCGCCAGGCCGTCGCGGATCTGGACGGCTACCAGCGCCGCGAGCTGACGCCCGGCCTGCTCGACCTGCGCAAGCAGCTCACCGCGAGCGTCTGACGTTCAGCAGGGCCCGGTTGCCGGCGAGCCGCCCGGGCCGACCTCGTGCACGACCGACCCGTTCACGTTCGACTCGAGACAGTACGAGGTGCTCGATGCGCTCACGAGCGTCACGCCGGAGCCGGCCGGCAGCTGCACGCCGGCATAGCTGCCGGTCTGTGCGTACTGGCCCTGGAGCGCCGGGACGACCTGCGAGAAGTTCGCCGACGCCGTCGCAACGAGCGCCTGCGCCTCGGCCTGGGTCACGGCCGGCGCGGTCGGCCCCTCGTTCTTGCTCTGCTCGGCGAACAGCCAGCCGCCGACGGCGAGGGCGATCAGGATGCCCACGACTGAGATGGCTCTGGTCACCCCTCCTGTATCGGCAACTCCGCCCGGGGAGTTGACCGGTGATGTGGCCGGTGACGTTGCCGGCGAACGTTGCCGGTTGCATCACTAGGCGGGGGTGAGCCCGCTCGAGGTGACCAGCACGTTGCCGGTCAACGCGGGGAGCGCCGCGGTGATCGAGCGGTGGCCGATCGTTCCGGCGAGGTTCCACGGCGCGCCGAGCCGGATCCACAATGGCTTTCTCAGCCCGAACCTCGCGGTCTGGCCCTGCTGCAGCATCTGCTCCGCGACGACCGGTCCGGCGCTCGATCCGAGCCGCGCAATCAGCCAGCACGGCCCCCGCACCGCGGTCAACGCCAGCGCGGCGAACGACCTGGGATGCGACGTCGAGACCGGCCGCGTCGGCCTGGGCGCGGCGGGAGGCGGTGCCGTCGAGTGCGACGCGGCGATCGTCGGCGGCGCGGCCACCTTCGACGACCCGGACGTCGAGAGCTGCCAGATCGCGATCGCAACGACACCGAGGGCCAACACGAGCGCGAGCGCGCGACGGTGCTCGAACCCGGACAACAGGGACCCGATTCCCGCAGCCCGAGGTGGCGTGCTCGGCGGCTCCGGCGCCGGTGGAGGGAAACGGACCATCCACTCCGCCACGAGAATGTCACCGTCCAGCCCCAGATACTCGGCGTACTCGCGCAGGAAGCTCCGCTGGTACGGCCCTTCCGGGAGCACGTCCACACGCTCGTCCTCGAGCGCCTCGAGGTACCGCGCCCGGATCATCGTCGCGGCGGACGCTTCGGGCAGGCCGATTCCACGGCGACGACGAGCCTCCCGAAGACTGCTGCCGATGTCGAGCACGTCCTTCGGACCCCCGAGGTAGTCCTGACGCTTCCATTCTGCCAGCGCGCGCGCTCGTCTGGTGATGCGAGAAGGGCCGCACGTGGCGGCCCTTCTACCCCCAGGCTCGCCCGGGTCGGCCTCCCGTACGGGCTGCCTTCCGGAACGAGTCGACCGCGACAGGTCGCCGTCGAACTCTCTACGGTGCTTTGGTGTCGATCGGTTTCAGCGGCCGCTTCCCCCGGCGGTGAAGGTAGACCGGCACTGCGAGCGGCCACAGGAAGAGCGCGCCGAGCGCCCACTTGAACGGCGTGTCGGCAAACCGGTCTCCCCGCCAGTCTCGCCTCCGCGCGTCCTGGTAGACCCAGGCGGTCAGGGCGACCTGCAGGACGAACTCGGCGAGCATCCTCACCCCCCGAGCATCGGCGCCGGCGCGGCCGTACCCCATCCCTGGACGGCAGGAACCGCACATTCCCGCTCGCCGCTCCCCGCGAGGACCTATGATGGTCTCGTGCCGCTGTTGCCGCTCTGGTCGCCCATCGTCTCGCTCTTCGCAGGCCTGGTGGTGGTTTCCGTCGTCTGCTGCCTGCAGATCGAGCGTGCCGCGACGATCCGGCGAGCGACAGAGGCATGCCGGCGAGTGGTCGTAGCGATGGCCGCGTCGCCCGATCGCACCGGCCGCCGGTTTGTCCGGAACGGGAGCTCGAAGCCTCTCTGAGGCCCCGACGCCCGAGCACGGGCAAGACCCAACCCCCCACCTTTCAGCCCTCGCGGTGCAGGCACGTAGTTCGCCGCACGGCGATCAGCACGGGTCCGGATGCCCGGCTGCCCCGTGTCGACTCGGCTCTAGGCGATGCGATACCTGTCGCACCGCGCCCGCTGGCAGCGAATCCTGATCATCGGTGCCGCCGCCGTGGCTGTGGGCTTCCTCGCCATCCAGCTCGTCCCCTACGGGCGCAATCACACTAATCCTCCCGTGAGGCAGGAGCCGAAGTGGGATTCACCGCAGACCCGGGCTCTTGCCCCTCGCGCATGTTTCGACTGCCACAGCAACCTGACGAAATGGCCCTGGTACTCGAACGTCGCACCGATTTCGTGGCTCCTCCAGCGCGACGTCGACGCAGGCCGCTCGCAGTTCGACTTCTCCGAATGGAACAGACCGCAGGACGCCAGTAGCGGCGACCTCGCAGACGCGATCCGCGGCGGCTCGATGCCGCCGTGGTTCTACACGATCCCCCATCCGAGCGCCCGCCTCAGCTCGACCGAGCAGCAGGCACTCATCCAGGGCCTCACGGCAACGTTGAACGCGTCGCCTCCGGTCGGAGGCGCCGGAGGTTGACGTCAGAGGCGAGGGAGCGCCGTGTCCGTCAACGTCTGGACGGTGACGCTCGCAGCGGCGCTGACCGCCGTTGCGACCGGCATCGGAGCCCTGCCGCTGGCGGTCGTCCCACGCGGTGACGCCGGCCGCCTCCTGAGACTCGGCAACGCGATCGCGGCGCTGCTGATGCTCGGCGCGAGCGCCGGCCTTCTCTGGCAAGGAGTCGAGCTCGGCCCGTTACGGACGGGCATCGGGGTCGTGCTCGGCGCCGGCGCGATCCTGTTGTTTCGCCGCGCGCTCGGTGAGCGCGACGATCTCGTCCTCGGACGACTTACTGGCGCAGATGCGGTCAAGGCGCTGGCGATCGTCGCCGTGATGACCGCGCACTCGTTCAGCGAAGGCGTCGGGATCGGTGTCTCCTACGGCGAGGGCGACCGTTTCGGGATCCTGATCACGCTCGTCATCGCCCTGCACAACATCCCCGAAGGGCTCGCGATCGCAGTCGTGCTCGTTCCGCGCGGAGCCGGGGTTGGCGCAGCCGCCGGTTGGAGCGTGTTCTCGAGCCTTCCGCAACCGTTGATCGCGCCGCTCGCGTTCCTGTTCGTCGAGGAGTTCCACGCCGTGTTGCCTCTCGGCCTGGGCATCGCAGCCGGAGCGATGATCTGGATGGTCGCCGCGGAGCTGCTGCCCGACCTTCGCGTCGGGCAGCAAGCCGTCCGCTGAGCGTCCGTGTCTCGAGACCGCCGCCGTGTGACGGCTACTTGCCGAGCACGACCTCGGTTGCCTTGACGAACACCGTGACGTCGTCGCCGCTCGCCAGTGCCAGGTGCTCGGCGCTTCCGCGAGTTATCGCCGCGACGATCTTCTGACCGCCCTGGAGCTCGACGGTGATCTCCGACATGATCGTGCCGAGCTTGACATCGGTGACCTTGCCGGGCAGCTGGTTCCGCGCACTGAGTTCCATCCGCTCGTCCTCCTTCTCGTCCGCGCAGAGCACACGTGCAGTGGTTCTATGCTTACCGCATGTCAGAGCCCGTTGAGTGGCGCGGCCTGACCGTCGCCGACGTGATGCTCCGGCGTCCCAAGGCGCTCCCAAGCTCCTCGACGGTCGGCGACGTCCGTGCGATGCTCGGCAACCCGAGCGTCCAGATGGTGCTCCTGGCTGACGACGGCGAGTTCCGCGGTGCGATCACCGAGCTGCCCGACGAGGCGTCGACCGACGACGAAGCGCTCGGTTATGCCGACCAACGGCCGGAGTCGATCCGTCCGACCGAGCCTGCATCGGCAGGCTTCGAGCTCACCCTGAGGAACCCCCACCGGCGGGTCGTCGTGCTCGACGAGCATCGCGCGCTCCTCGGCCTCCTGTGCCTCGACCGGACGCGCACGCGCTTCTGCGGTCACGACTCGCACCGGGCGACCACGTAGACAGCTTTCAGGTCAGGTGGGCGCGCCGGGCGAGTGTGGCGGGGTCGTTGATCGTTGTCTGGCCGCGGTGGAGTGTGACGGTTCCGTGTGCTGCCTCGGCGCGCAGGACGCGGTTGACGGTCACGCGCGAGGTCGCTGCCAGTCCGGCGATCTCCTGCTGTGAGAGCGTGATCGTCGTTCCGGGCGCGTCGTTGCCATAGAGGATGGCGAGCTCGTGGAGGCGGCGGAGCACACGGGTTTCTGCCGTCAGAAAGAGCGCTTCGGCGTACAGCTCGCTGATCCGCCTCACCCGGGCGGCGAGCAGCCGCGCGAGCACCTCGTGCACGGATGGGTACTCCCGGCGGAGGCGGGTGAAGTCCTCGCGCCGGACCGCGTAGGTCTCGCCCGGTTCGAGCGCGGCGATCGTGGTCGAGCGGTCCTGCTCGAGGTCGAGCAGCGCCAGCTCGCCGAACGCATCCCCGGGCCCGTGCACCGAGACGGTAACGCTGTCGCCGACGTTGCTCTCGACGCGGGCGGCGAAGCGGCCCTTGACGATCAAGTGCAGCGTGTCGGCCGGGTCGCCACGGTGGAACACGACCTCGTTTCGGGCAAAACGGCGCCGCTGCGCGATCGCAACCAGACGCCGGAGCTCCGGCTCCGGCAGGTCGCGGAACAGCTCGCCGCCCAGCATCACGAGACCGAGTGTGACGCAGGCAACACACGCTCTGTCAAGAGCGCACAGACGCGCAAGACGCGGTGAACGGTCTCCGTCTCGTGGTCATGACGGCAAGAACCACCCCGCAGACACAGGAGGAACAGAGATGACCCGCCACCGCCGCAGAATCAGGATCTGGCTGGGAACCGCAGTCGCGATCGCCACCCCGCTCGCGGTCGCCTCGAGCGCCTCGGCGACGAGGATGATCGAGCCCACCCTCCCCGGCCACGCCCCCGTCCGCCACGCCCATCTCCTGCGCGTCAGCGGTGCAACCAGGACGAACTCGCTCACCGGCGTGGCCCTGAACCCGATCAGCCTCCTCGGCCCGGGCGCGGTCGACGTCGGCTGACCGGCCCCACCGCAGCTCCCACCGGCCGAGCTCCGTCCTCTCGCAGTCGCGGTCGAGCCCGCTTGCTAGCTTCAAGCCCGGATCGGCGAGGAGGAACGTGTGAGGACGGACAAGTCGGGCCGCACCAGCGCCGGGCTTCTGCTCTGGCGCAGGCGGGATGGTCGTCTCGAGGTATTGCTCGCCCATCAAGGCGGCCCCTTCTGGGCGAAGAAGGACCTCGGCCACTGGACGATCCCCAAAGGCGAAGTCGAGCCCGGTGAACAGCTCGAAGCTGTTGCCCGGCGAGAGTTCGCAGAAGAGACCGGACACGATCCGCCCGACCAACCGCTCGTCGAGCTCGGCGAGATCACGCAGAAGTCCGGCAAGCTCGTGCTCGGCTGGGCAGTCGAGGGAGACCTCGACCCCTCGACCGCCGTCAGCAACACCTATGAGATGGAGTGGCCGCCGCACTCGGGCGTCGTGCAGAGCTTCCCCGAGATCGACCGCGTCGAGTGGTTCGACCTCGACGAGGCCCGGCAAAAGCTGAAGGCAGCGCAGATTCCGTTCCTCGATCGACTCCAATCAGCACTCGCCGCCAACTCTCGGGCGGGCTGAAGACTCAGCCTTCGTCGGCTGCTCGGTGCGCCATCAGGTACCGACGACGGTGATCGTGCGGTACGCGGTGGAGCCGGCGGCGGTGTTCGCGTCGATCTGGACCGTGTACGTCTTGCCTTTCGCGACTGTGAGACCCGTGAGCCGGACCGGGATCGTGCAGTCGATCGCGAGCGGGGCGGTCGGTGTCGCCGTCTGCACGATCGTCCCCCCGAGCAGCGTTCGGACGTTCGCCCCCACCTGCGCACCGATCGGGTTGTTCGCGCAGAACTCGCGCAGGTACACGGTCAGCGTCGGGTTCTTCGTGCCGCCTCTGAAGGACGACTTGCCGTTGACCGTGCTGAGTGGCTTCGCGGCCGACGCCCACTTCGGCTGCGCCGGCTTGGCCGAACCGCTCTTCCGGTAGATGCCGCTCTGCCACGGGTTTCCGGCCGAGTCGCGGAACGTGAACCACACGAACATCGAGACCACTGGATCCTTCTTGGCGATCGAGATCGCCTCCGGGAGATACTTCGCCTGTTGCGCTTCGGTGACCCCGTGCGGCTCGCCAGGCTTCGTCTCGTCACCGTACTCGGTGATCCAGACGGGGATGTTCTTACGACCGAACGCCGTGTCGAGGTCCTTCTCGAACTGGGGCATCGTCGAGAGCATCACGTTCGGGTAGCGCACTTTCTGGGTCGGCGACAACGACACCGGGTATGGGTACGGGTGGTGAGCCCAGGCGTCGAACTTGAGCTTCTTGTTCGCCTTCGCGACGCCCTTCATGAACGTGGCCGGGGCGACCGTGTCCGTCTGACCCTTCTTCGGCTTGTCACGTCCGTGCGACGACGTCTCCCCGACTGCAACGAGCGCCTTGCCGTTGCCGGCCTTGAGGCCCGAGTAGCCGGCGGCGGCAAGTTTGGCGTAGTTGGCGGGGCTCACGATCTTCCCCTTGGAGTCGAACTGCGGGGAAAGGAAGTTGCCGAGGTTCGATTCGTTCCAGATCCCGTAGAAACGGACGAACGGGTAGCCGGCGTAGCGGCCGGAGTAGCGGGCGGCGAGGGCGCGGCAGAAGTTCTTGAAATCGGTCATGTTCGTCGGCAGGAACCGGGCGGCCTTGCCGCCGTTCGCCCAGCCGGGCGTGCCCCAGATCGTCATCAGCACTTCGAGTCCGCGCACTTGCGCGTTGCGCACGAACTCGTCCAGGTCGGCGAACCGGTAGGCGGGGTCGAACGGGTTCGCGGCGTTCGCCGGGCGGCGTGGCGCAACCTGATACCAGTTCACGACCGTCCGAACCATCGTCGCGTTGTTGCTCCGCACAAGGTCGAGCTCCGCCTGGCGGTCTGCGCCGTAGCGCAGCACCGGGTCGTCGTTGAACCCCATCCACATGCGGTCCTTCGCTGCCGCCGGCGTCACGACGACGGCGGCAAGCACGACGATCAGAGCGAGCGCGCGGATGCGGGATCGTAGCCAACCTCGGGCGCGTCGTCAGATCGAACGCGCGATGAGGTGTGACCTATGACGCTCCTCGACTCGACGTCGCCTTCAGCGGATGTCATCGTGATTGCCCGCGAGTTCCGGGTACAGGCCGACGACGATCCACCGCGCCGATGGTTCGTCGAGCAGTTCGATCACGAGCTCATCGGCGTTCTCTTCCGATACGACGTTGCCGTATCGCTCCTCGTAGAGGCGTACGAATGCGTCCTCGGGCGATTCGCCCCGACGGGGTTCCAAGCGATTCCTCTGCCACATACAGTTGCCTCCGGCACGGTTCAGCGCCAGCTCGTGATCGATGGATTTGGGGGCGACCCTCCCCAGAAGGGCCGCCCTCCGGTGACCCCAACACCGCCGGCGGCCACACCAGGGTTCCTTTAACCGGGTCCGCCAACAAGAGCCCGTTTGTGTCAACCGGCGCCCCGGGTCAGCCGATTGACCGCCGTGCGAAACGGTGCGAGCATCGGTCGATGGTCGAGT